>Ga0078972_1001338_pt1 | contig 93309 bp, 93 predicted proteins | sample YelNatPaOPGAMG01_FD_67568 | JGI IMG/M metagenome (GOLD analysis project Ga0078972, IMG submission 67568) | Hot spring thermophilic microbial communities from Obsidian Pool, Yellowstone National Park, USA - OP-RAMG-01 (SPADES assembly) (version 2) | ecosystem: Environmental > Aquatic > Thermal... | reverse complement strand
ATAAACCCTGGATCAGGCCAGACACTTACTGCAGGAGTGGGTTATACCGTCAAGATAGTAACTGCAAGCGGGGCTGTCTTTTCTTACTCGATAATTTACGGGCGGGCAACTTAAAGTGGTGGCCGTATAACAAACACCACCATTATTTTTATTTCTAGTTCAAATAGCTACGAAGCTTGGGATCCTAATGTAATGCCAAATCATTAAAGCGCCCAAATATACTATTATGGCGATCAGTAGGGCGCCCTTCTTACCATTTTCTCCTCTTTCCCATCCACTCTTGAGGAGGTGGGCGATGCTTAGAATGAAGCTCGGCATGAAGTTTAAAATATGATGTTCTAAGAGTAGGGTTGAGGACATAGGAAGCGTGAAGCTTATAAACCAAAGGGGCAAAATGCGATATTCCTTAGTCGGCTTAAAAGTCATTAAAAGAGATATAAAAACTGCGAAAATAGAAATTGTCCAAGTTAACGGGTTGTACGAATAAGTTATTGCTACTCCCTTAGTAATTACAGCCTTTGTTATTTCGCCGCTTTCTTCGTCTATAAAGAAGGTCGTGCGCGTCTCCGGACCTATAACCCCGGCTAGGAGAAGAAGCCATATTCTTAAGATGCCTTGATGAGGGAAGCTTGAATGAAATTTATAAATGGATAATTGTAAGACGATAAAATCGAGAAAGGTATGCCCACTAAAAAAATAATTTAAATAGGATCCAGTGTAAACGAGGAAGGCTAAAGATAAGCTAGCTATGAAATAGCCCAGTTTTCTCCAAGCTTTATCGAGTAAAAGGAAAGCTATAAAGGCGAATACGATTAGCCCACTTTCCCATTTGCAGGCTATTCCAAGGCCGATCACTATGGAGAGGACCGGAAAAAGCTTGGGGGCTTTAATAGCATAGAGAAATATCAAAACGGATAGGGAGATGAAGAACGTGGAGTAAATATCCAGCATAGAGGAGCGAGCCTCCGAGAGGAAGAGCTTCTCCAAGCTAAGCGCGTAAACCGGTATTAATGCGAAAGCTGTTTTGCCGAAAAGCTTGATGGATAGCAGGTAAACCACAAGTAGCGTGGCCAAGCTGAACAACGTGTTCGCGGCGGTTGGGCTTTGAAACAAGACCTCAGAGAAACCTATAAAATACTTCGCTAGGGGTGGATGTTCGAAGTTGAAATCGCTCGGCGGAACACCGTGAACATACAGCCATCCCGCTAAAGCGTAGAGCTCAGGATCGAAAACCAGGTTTTCCACGTTCAAACTCTCCCCTTTCATCATCGATGAAAACTTGCTTTGAACACTAACATACCATGATTCATCCAGTTTATTGTCGAAAAGCTGGTTGCGGACGTTGTACAAGTGAAAGATTAAGATGAGCGTCAAAATTAGGGCTAGCCTCCATTTTTTCAGGAGCAATGCTATCTTCTCCATCAAATCTCCACCCAACCATTATTAAAATCCCAGCCCAGCTTTATTAAAGATTAACTTGAAGCCTCGCTGAGACACACCTTCTGGGCAACTTACTCCATCTTTCCATAGTGACAGCCGAATTGATTAAGTTAAACACGAACCGCATGATCTCGATCGATGGCCTAAGTTTAAAATGCACCTAAGCGACGTAAAGCATGGACAAAGCTTTACGAGGTGAAGTCCACCACGCCTTATAAGTGGCTTTACCGGTAATTCAAGAATCTCGGAGATTACCCATGCCTTCGTCCAATCCACCTACCCTCTACGGGGAGTGGTTTTTCGAGTCAAGATACCGATATTTTAGAAAGCACCTTCCTATTAAAAGGCTATATCTTCACTTGATAAGCTGGGCTGAGAGAGAGACCGGGTTAAACTTGACGATGGGGAAGGGGAAAACCGCTTTAGACGTGGGATGCGCCTACGGTTTCGTAGTTGAGCTGCTCGGCGAACTGGGTTATGAGGCTTATGGAGTCGACGTTTCCAAATTCGCGCTCATTAGAGGAGTGGAAAATACAGTTTTAGGCGACGCGGAGCATCTACCATTTAAAGAATCAAGCTTCGACTTGGTCACATGCTTCGAAACTATTGAGCACCTACGCAATCCCGAAAGGGCATTAAAGACCGTCCAACGAGTTTTAAAGCCGGGCGGAGTGCTTCTTATCTCCACCCCAACGCCAGGGCCTCCCGCCACGATGATCCATGTTTTGTCTCGTGAGCCGGCGTCCTTTCGCCCCTCCCTCAGGCCCGTTTCCCGATGGGTCGAAAGCCTCACGAATTCTAAACTAAAAGTCGCAGGTGTTATACACTACCTATTACTTCCAATACCTCCAGACCTGCTTAAAAGATATTTTATCCTCAAATCCCATAAGGTTTTATCAAGCCATATTAAAATAGTTTGTGTAAAGTCGGGTTGAAAACTTGAACGCCTTAAACGCGCTCACCGTATTGTTCGACGCCGTTTTAAGCCGTCTCACCGAGAATCCTTTCGACCTTGAGTTCGCCGTAACTTATAGATGCAACCTGAAATGCGTGCAATGCGACATCTGGCGTCTTAACCTTAACGTGACCCGCAAGGGGCCGCCGGAGCTCTCCCTCAAAGAAATACGGAAAATCTTCCTCTCTTATAGGAGGTTTAAAATCATAGGCATAACCGGTGGAGAGCCGTTCCTCAGGGAAGACCTTCCTCAAGTAGTGGATGTCCTCGTTCAAACCCAAAGCTTGAGGACCCTGTTCATAACGACGAATGGGCAGCTTTCGAGTAGGATTGAATCGGCCGTCAAACGCATCCTTGAAAATCATGAAAACTTGAAGGTTAACGTATTGGTCAGCATAGACGGCCCAGGGGAGCTTCACGACGAGATTAGAGGCGTTCCAGGGGCCCATGAAAAAGCTTTAAAAACTATAAGGCTGTTGGCCGAGTTGAGACGGTCCTACGGCAACCTCTCATTGGGCACTGAGACCGTCTGCTCCCCTTTTAACATCCATGCCTTCTTCGACGTATTAAGCGAGGTAAGAAATTTAAAAAATGAATTTGGGTTGGAGCCCTCCTTCTGCGTATGGTACCAGGGACAATTATATAAAAATATAGGGTCCCCCTATCGAGGGGTGAACGATTTTAGGCGAGCCTTGACGGAGTTCATCCCAGGCATAAAGTCAACAGTTAAAAATGGTGGAGCCCTCTCCCATGGAAGGAGGATCTTCTACGATTTGCTTGATCTCTGGCTCAGGGATCCAACCCATCAAACGATACCCTGCGAAGCCGCTAAAATCAGGTTTTTCCTAGACCCCTACGGCGAAGTATACCCATGCACTATATTTAATTTCCCGATTGGAAACGTTAGAGACCACAACTACGACCTCAACGAGATTTTCAGCAGCTCCACATGCCGGGAGGCGAGGAAACTGATTAAACGCGAAGCATGCCCCGTGTGCTGCAACAACTGTGAGACCATTCCGTCCATGACCTCCCATCCGCTGAACACGCTTAAGAGCTGGATTAAACTTAAAAGGATAAGGATGAAGAAGTGAAGTGCGGTTTAATCTCCCCATATCCACCAGATAAATGTGGAATCGCATTATACACCCATAAACTAGTAGGCGAGCTGTCAAAATTAGTCGAAACATCGATTTTCGCTAACCACGTCGATGTACCCGAATCCGAAGCTCACTCAGTGGAAGCTGGCGTTAAGATATTAAGGTGTTGGAAGAGAAACACGTTTACATATCCCTTCAGTATATTTAAAGCCATACTCAGGGAGGAGCCCGACCTCATCCATGTTCAACATGAGTTCCTAGCCTACGGTGTCAGAAAATACAGCGTCCTATTCCCTCTACTACTTCTATTAATTAAGATGTTGTCCAAGCCGACGGTGACAACTATGCACAGCGTAGTTCCATTAGAGGAGCTTAACGAAGAATTTTTCATGAAGCATGGGGTAGGAGGAAGATTCCCTCTACTCAAAAGGATCGCGGTGATCTTAACGGTTAAGTTAATCGCCCTATTATCCAACGCCATAACGGTCCACAGCGACTTGATGAGGGATTACCTAATTCACATATACGGGGTTAAAAGAACCAAGGTCTTCACCATACCGCATGGAGTCGATGACCCATTAGGGGGAGTAACAGCCGAAGATAAGAATAGAAACCTCCACCAGAAAACTGTTCTGTTTTTCGGGTTCATCACACCTGGAAAAGGAATCGAAGTATTACTCAAAGCTTTCTCAAGGCTACTCGAGGCGCTACCGAACACGAAGCTTCTAATACTGGGATGCTACCACCCCAGGCTGTATAAGGAAGACCCTGCTTACATAGGTTCGGTAGAGGAAAAAATAAGAGAGTTAAATCTAGAGAACAAAGCATTGTTCGAAAACAGATTTGTCAGCGACCAAGAATTACAAAGCAGAATCCAAGCGGCAGACGTGATAGTATTCCCCTATGTGAATGGAAGCGTAATAGGCGCGAGCGGCGCCTTATCGAGTTGCATAGCATTTGGAAAACCCGTCATAGCTACTGATATCCCACGATTCAACAGCACATTAAAAAATGGCGTTCACAGCATGTTAATCAAACCAAACGATGCAGAAGCGCTGCGGGAAGCCCTGCTTAAACTGCTTCTAAATAAAGAATTAAGAATAAAGCTTGGGTTGAACATAAAAACCCTAGCCCAAAACAGAAGCTGGCGTCGCGTAGCGAAGCAATTACTCAAGGTTTATAGTAAATCGATATAAGCCACGCTATCTAATGCAGCTTGCCGGCCATGATCGTTCCATCACCCAAGTATCCCTTCGGCATCCTGAGGAACATAATATTCTAAATTACGCGATGATTTTATTTCAATATCCCCCTCGTCACCTATACGCGCAGATTAAATACGTTGAGGACCAGCATTCTAGTAAGTTGCTTCTAAATTGACCATCTTCTTCTATCTCGGTATCTTGCTCATCTATGATCATCTCCATAGGGTGCTTCCTGTGAGAGGAAATAGCATGGGAAAGAGGATTCCTTCAGAATATAGAGGGAGAAAGGAGGTCACTGCCTTAAACAGTGTAGCGCTAGAACCAGGGTCGATCTTAGAATAGAAGGCCTCCTTGCAGCGCTTCCTCGTACTTTCCCATCAAGGAGATGGGATCGAACCCTGAAATACTGTATAGTATAAGCGGGGGAGAACATAGCGCCAACAATATAATAAGGGATAGAGTGGAGGCCTCTAGCCGGTCCCCCCTCATCCGGCGAATACGACCTAATCGATAAAGCAGACTCCACACGCCCCCTATTATCTGGATAATAAGCCCTAGAAAGAAAGGGTTAAAAAATGGAAGTTATGTTTAAGGGGGAGGGGATGTCATCGCATCAATTAAACTTAGGAGGCCCTACCGGCGATCACGGAGTAGGAGAATACCGCGCCGCTACTGGTGACGATCTTCACGGTATAGGCTGCACCAGGATTAATAGTGGTGGGTAGATTTGATAGGGTCACGGTACCACTTGCACCTGGTGTAAGGCTAGTACCTCCAGAAACAGTGACGGGTGTTCCCTCAACGTAGACGGCGGCTATGGTTGAAGTGGTCGGCCCAACGTTCCTAATATATAATGTCCATGTTGCCCCAACTGCGTTGTAGGCTTCCATTATTAGTTGTTCTCTCGTCTGTTGTCCTCCGGTGCCCTGTAGGGTTCCTACGAGGCCCATGCTCCAGACGTATACGAGTATAGCCGCCGCCACGGCTATGGCTATCATGAGGAGCGTCGCTATAACCGGCGAAACAGCCCTCCCATTAACCCTAAGCTTTCCAAACCTCATAATTGGTCACCTTGATACTTCCTCAACATGTGATAGTAATAAATTTTCTGTAACTTTTTAGCGTCGATTCTTTCTACATAACATTTATTTTTTGAATTAAAGCGACAACTATTTAGGGTTTAGTTTATTCCGCTACATCAGCCCTTAAAGCAGAACCCTGAGCTTAGCATAATCTTAAGTGACGATGAACTTTATGCTTTATCCGGCTGGCTCTACATTCACGGCGGAAACCCCATCGACGTGAACTTCGAGCATTCACCCCTCGCGAAGTATCTCATCGGCTTATCCGAGCTCCTATTCGGGAACCCCATAGCCATGGGCATCATATTCTTGATCGCCACGCTACTCATATTATATATGGCCTCGAGGAGGAGTCTAAGGGTTTTCCCCTTCACAGTATTGCCTGTTCTGATCTTGGGATTCGGATAGACTCTACCTGAAGTTCACGTATACCTCGATGCTGGACGTCTACGCGGTCTTCTTCTCGATCCTCACGGTACTCCTCCTACTCGCATCTAAAGATAATTTAAAACGGCTTCACTTAGCCTATCTGGCCTTAGGTAATGGACTTCATGGACCTCCAGCTTAGGATGATCCGTTTCCAGCATTTCATGAGGTTCGAGCGTGGGACACCCCCACCCTTCTGGATACTCCTCAACTTCCTAGGTGGGATAGAAGGGCCTGCCGAGCATAGAACCGTCACGTTAGCATCGAATAATACGTTCATCTATGGAGCTCCATCCTACGGCCTAAGCATGATCCGTGAATGGAATCCCCTTACGTGGCCTCTCTCCTTCTCAGCCTTCCTCCTATGCTTGATCCGACCTTTCACCTCTGAGAAGCCTAAGGGGGAGATCCTCTTCCCCGCCTCCTTTCTATGCTCGCTTTTCTTGGCGGCCTACGGCCAGGTCTTCATATGGTATATCCTACCTGGGCTTCCTTTAGGGTTCCTAGCCCTGAGCTCGTTCCTCGAAGGCGAATATGAGAGACCCGGGATAAGCGCATAGCTAATATACTGCTATCCATCTATATGGTTCTACTCCTCATGTTCAGGTTCCTCGTAAAACTCCCCTCATTTATACCATTACACTAAAATAAGCGTAGGCCAGGGGATTTCTACTCTGCATCGGTTAATCCCATAGGTTGAGCTTTAGGTGGTCTTCCTCTTCTGTAGGCTCATGTAGGCTAGGCCTATTATCGATGCGACGACTATTATTAGGATGGGCATTACGCGTATCGCTACTTCATGGATTTTAGGTCGACTCTCCGCTATGAAGACTACGGGTCTGCTCGCCGTCTGCTTATCCTTCACGTAGGTGGATCCCCCAAGCCAATCCGCGTATACCGTCCACGCCCCCGGCGTATCCGGGATGAACTCGTCCGTGAACCTTCCATCCTCCAAGGTCCGTACGGCCCGTTTCACCTCTATGCCGTCCGGCCTCCTATAGGTTATCTCGACGAGCTCCCCCTGCAGGGGGGCCTCTATCCACCCTGAGACTTTAAGCTTCTCCCCAACCAAGAGTTTAAGCCTGGATATTCCTAGATGGGTCGTCGTCGGTATCGGTATGACGTCCCTGAATCTCAGCTTCAACTCCTTATTCGAGTCCATCGCGAACGGGGTGAGGCCCGTCGAATAATTCATGTAGGAGGCCTCTATCACATAGTTTCCCACGAAGAGCGTCCTAGAGGAGTTCACGATCTCCGCCAGGACCGGCGTATACGCCTTACCCAGGATGTCCGCTTGAACCTGTAATGCCTCAGTCCCATTCACGTAGTATAGGTGGATCCTCGCCGGGACGGCTACCCCGGCTATATCCGTAACTGTCACGGTTAGATACCAGAACCTCCTAACCGTCGAGTTATGTAAGGCATATATCTGTCCCCCAGCCTTCAACGATGAACCCGACCCGGTTACCACGTTATATGTGTCACCATATCCCGAGAGGGTTAGATTCTTAAAACTTGAGTCCTCCAGCCTGAAGCCTCCGAGAGCCGATACGACGGCATCTCCAGCCTCCACCCTGGACAGCCTAACTACATCCGAAGCGTTAAGGGCCAAGGATCCAAAGTTAGAATCGGATAATGCCGCCTCCCTGCATCTAACCCCCACGATGGACCCATTAAATCCTGAGGCATGAAACACATCAGCTTCAACGCTTATGATCCCCTTGGACTCCCCATCCTCCAGCCTTAGACGATCCATCTTACCCGAGATCACGTCTATGCTTAATCTCCCATCCCTTACAGTTAATCCACACGTCCCGTTGGATGTTAAGCTCTTAAACCCGTCGAGGCGTGAACCCGAGGCCAGGGTTAGGTTCGCCCGATCCGATAACAGGATTCGGGAGGCCTCCGAGAGGCTCAGGAGGGTGCTGTTCTCCAATAGGATCCTGCCGTTCCCGGATATGGAGACGTTGTAGTCCTCCTCCCCCCTTATCGAGAGCTGGACGACCGAACCCTTAAGGATAAGGGTTCCATTATCCTTAACCGTGACGTTACCCGTCAATATCAGGTATGCGCCGTCGACGAGAACCCTTTCATCTCCTTGAACCAGGATCCCGCGCTCGGAAACCTCCTGGGAACCCGCAGGTAAAAGCCACGGAGACGTGAAACCCGTAAACGATAATAACAGTAACACTAGTAGTAGTAGGAGGATGGTCAGCGGCATACCCGTGGAAGCCCGACGCCCCTCTTTAATGCCGTGCAATCCTGGTCCCATCAACCATTAACATCCTACATAAAGGGTAACTTGGAATGGCTTTAATGGTTTTCCCTCCTCAAATTCCCTCCCCCGTCCAACCATTCCGGCGGCCGCGCTCCACGGCGGATCGAGTACTACTATGGACGGCTGCCCTGTTATATCCCCGTGTTGGGACCCGCCATTGCTTGAGCTCTAAAACGGGGTGGGTGAGGCTTTATCCGGTTTGGATTAAGCCTGCGGAATGGGTTACCGAGTGGTGGAGCAGCAAGATAAGAAATAAAATCTATATATGGCGGTGGCCTCTTTGAAGTCGGGGGTAGGTGGGCCCATGGGAAACGTGGGCTCTATTAAGGTTGGCCGCATAAAGGCTAAGGTTCCTAGAGTAGGCAGGATAGATGCTAGAGGTGTTTCAACTGGCGGTTAGGTTAAAATTAAATTTGAGGAGGGGCTCCCTCGCTAGGGAGGTGGTGGCCCTGGTTAACAGCGGCTACGAGGCCGATACCCCCCAGCTCCTCATCCCGGCAGGCCTAGCGAAGGAGTTCGGGTTATGGCCTCCCCCCATCGAGGCCACCGAGGCGGTCTTCAATACGGCTGGGGGGCCGTTGAAGGTCTGGATAATCGCTGGAGCCGCTGAAGCATGCGTGATGGCCGGGGATGCCTCATCCAGGGAAACCACGGTGGATCTAGTGATCTCCCCCATCGCCGATGAGCCCCTGATAAGCGACATGCTAGCTGGAAGACTGGAGATAGCCGTGGAGGATTTCGCCGAGGGCCTTTGGAGGTTCAGGTGGGAGCCAAAGGAGAAAGTTAGGGGAAGCGCTAAGCCTTAACTGCGGCATCTCCCAAGCCGGACGTGGCCCCTGAATACGTGATCCCAGCTCAGCGGATCCCATCTGGGGACAAATCTTAAATCTCAAATATTATTATCTTTCCCATTAGTGTCGGGGTTTGGCCTCCCTAAATAGTTCTGGTCGCAGCGGGGATCTGAGATTAAGGTTCCGGGAGCTCCTATACGGCGATGCAGCTGCTAGGAGCCTCATCGAGAGGATCCTCTCGGGGAACGCGGGCGAGCTCACCCCTATCCCGGACTCCTCAGGTGAACCCTTCTACCTTGAGGCCGTCGAGGCGGTCGGCGGGGACAGGGTGAGGGCGGAAGCCCTGATAGACGACCTCACCGGGGCGGGCATACTGGAGAGGAGGTTCCTGGAGATGTGGGTGGGCTGCCCGGGATGCGGCTCCAAGAACGTGAGCATACTCTACCAGTGTCCGAGCTGCGGCTCCCTAAACATATACAGGCGGAGATTATATGAGCACGTCACCTGCGGAACGCTGGATTCGCTGGAGCACTTCAGAAAAGGCGGCGTCCTCGCATGCCCTAAATGCGGTAAACCCTTAAAGGAGGGTTCACCGGAGTTCAGGGAGGTTGGTTCATGGTTCGAATGCCGATCCTGCAAGGCGAGGTTCGATGAGCCGAAGCCTATGCAGAGGTGCAGGAGATGCGGGTTAAAGTTCTGGGTGAAAGATGTAGAGCTCCACCCGGTCTACGCCCTAAAGTTAACCGAGGAGGCCAGGGACGAGTACAACCGAGGCTTCACGCTCCTGAACCCCATAAGGATTAAACTGGAGCACTTGGGCTACAAGGTGGAGATGCCGGGCATCCTCACCGGATCCTCAGGTGCAACCCATAGATTCGACCTCGTAGCATCGAAGTCCGATGAGATAAACCCCGGCGAGGCCGTGGTGGTGGACGCCGTAGCCTCTAAGGATGAGCTCGACGAGGCGCCCATAGCCTCCATGTTCGCGAAGATCTTCGACGTGAAGCCTAAGGACGCGATACTCATAGCGATACCCCGCCTCAAGGAGGAAGGCAGGAAACTAGCCCAACTATACAAGATCAAGACTATAGAAGCTGAAGAGGTTAAAGAAGCGGCGGAACAGATGGAGGCATACCTCCTCAACTCAAGATGAATAGGTGAGGTCTCTGAAATGGTGAGCCGCCTCCGAGACCAGCTCATGGAGAATGGCTAAGGCGGGTTCAGGCTCCACGGATGGAGACGGCATCCCCAACCTCAATAGGGGTAACATGGACCTGATATCACGTGGGCGTCTCGCCCTCATCTAGGGCCTTGAAGGGCCTATCCCATAAGGTTAAATTCTGCTATGTAAGTAGTCCTACGGGATCCTGGGGGTAATCCCATCCAGGGGATGTAACCCAACCAGCTCACTTGAAGCGAGGGATGACGAAGCCGAAGGGGCTATGAATGCCAGTAAATGGAGACGTTTTGAAGGCTAGGATCTCCGACTTAAGGTCTACCTTGAATGAGTTGGAGAGGCTCACTTCCAAGCCCTTCAATGAGTTGAGCATTGATGAGAGATACTCCATGCGTTACAACATAGTGGTCCTCGTGGAGTCCCTCGTGTCCCTATGTATGCACATCGCCGTTGAAGCCTATGGAAGGACGCCTGAATCCTATAGGGATGCGGCCAGGATTGTCGCTGAGAGGATGGGAGTTACCTGTCTAAGCGACCTTGAATCCCTGATCGGGCTTCGAAACCTTTTGATCCACCGCTACTGGGTAGTCGAGGACGAGAAGGTCTATAAGGCCGCGAAGGCCAACTTTAGATGCGTCCTCGAGCTTGTAGGCAAAGTCGAGGGGGCCTTCGAGATTGGAGATTAAATATCATGAGGTCGCCTTGGAGGAGGTCTCCAAGAAAATGGTCGCCGTCCTCAGCGGGTTGTCCAGCCTGAAGATAGCGGTGCTCTTCGGCTCAGCCTTAAGGAGGAGGATTGTAAGAGACTTGGACTTAGGGATAGTTATGGAGCCTGAACCAAGCCTCAGGGAGCTCATCACGTTGGCTAACGTGCTCGAGGATACTCTGGGGATCCCGGTGGATATCATACCCTTAAGGAAAGCCCCGCCTAAGCTTAGGTTAAAGGCATTATCGGGAGGTTACAGGCTGATCGTCAGGGATCATGAACTCTATACATCCCTGTTGACCGGAGCCCTATCGGAGGCGGTAGACCTGGACCTAAAACTGGAGAAAGCATGTTTTAGGTAGGCTCAGCCTAAAATACGTGATGCCTTAGTCCTTAAGGAAATATGAGTATGTATGGGAAGCCTCCACCGCTCATTCGAGATTTTAGAGGCCCTATGTGAGAGGACGGTTAACCTTGGGGCATTGAGCCCAAGCCTAAAGCTTTCCATGGCGAAATCACGAACTTACGAGGTGAACAGGCTCCATTGAAAGGCCCTCAGGCCAAACCCCTCCGAGCGGGAGACGATTAGGACTTTCCCAAGCCGGAAACCTTAAAGCAGGAGCCGCTCGATAAGAGGCTGGATAGGTGTATTTGATGCGCGAAGAGAGTAGGAGGTTGTGGATGCAAGCTCTCGAGGATTTAAATGCGACCGAGATTCTGATCACAGCCAGCAGATATTATGCTTCGGCCTTCTTCTCCCAGCAGGCGGCTGAAAAGGCCTTGAAGGCTTTATATATAGAGGGGAAACGCTCTCCCCCGCCGAAGACCCATAACCTCGCCGAAATCCTTAGGGAGTTAGGTGGAGGTGAGGATAGACCTGGTGGACGCCGCCGTGGATTTGACGCCTGAATACGTGGTCACATGATATCCTAACGCCGTTCAAGGGATGTCCACAACCCCGTACAATGATAGGATGGCCCGTGAGCATCTCGAGAAAGCAAAGATCATCATCGAATTCATCAGGGACAGGCTGGGTTCAACTTGATGGATGATAAGGTTGTCAGGGTTGTATCGGTGATCAAGAAGCGGTTGCCGGATGTGAGGGTGATCCTCTTCGGGTCCAGGGCTAGGGGCGACCACCTCGCCGACTCGGACATAGACCTCATACTCGTGTCTAGGACTTTCGAAGGAATCCACTTCACGGATAGGGCGTCTCTTATACTGAAAGCCCTCTACGAGGAGGATGTGAGGACCGGCGTGGACGTCGAACTTTTCTGCTATACCCCGGAAGAATTTGAGGAGAAAAGGGTTGAGTTCGGCCTCGTGAAGGAGGCTTTAAGGGAGGGGATAGAACTCTAACGCCTCCACGCCCGGTGTGGATATAGGTCCAGGATGACCCGTCATGACTTAAAATTGTAAACTGTAGAGGTATGGCCGTGGAATATTCCGCGTGTTCTCTCAAGTAGTGAGGCCTACCTCCATACTTAGGCCGGTATGAGCAAGCCTGGGCGGCCTCTATCCGACTTGGTTCCTCCCTGATCAGGGATATGAGGGCTCTACGTGGATTCGGGGCTTGTGTATTTACCCCCTTCATTGACGTCTCCACGGCTAGGGTCGCGAGGTTCTTGCATGCAATTCCTTCAACACCTGAGGCACATCCCCTTCCGCATTCGCTGCACAGCCCGTTAACGGCCTCCACGGGAGGCTTGACCCTTGGACAATCCCTATATCTCCCGCCGTCGCTTATGCCTCCTCCACCCAATTCGGCCCGGAGCCTAATCCCATCCTCCGGGTATCCAAGCTACATCCAAGGAACGATAAGAGATTAGAAACATAGATTAGGCAGCGATCTGTCCCGCAGTTAAAACATGGGCTTTCCCTGAATCCTCCGTATAGGGATCTACGCCTAACCTAATATATTATCTTGTTTGGGTTTAGTGGGTTGTGGTGGGGGAAAAAGGGGGTTTTTCAGGTGATTAGCTCGTTTGTCTTGAGCTCTTCCTCCAGCTTCGCCACGGCCGTGTATACGTCCGTCTCGCTTCTAGCCCCGGCGCATACGATTTTCCCGCCTGCGAATACTAGGAAGGTCAGTGTCGGGTCCTCCATCCTGTATATGAGGCCTGGAAACTGTTCCGGATCGTATACTACCTTGGGGAGGAGGTACGCCGCGTCCTCTAGGTCTATGGTTCTACCTAGGTCGGCTGAGGCCACCACGTTCTGGATCCTTATCTCGGGCTCCCCAGTGATTACTACCCCGCTTAGGCGTAGCTCATCTATAATTTTCTTCAGGATCCTCTTCGCCTGCCTCTCGGATTTCAATCCGGCGCATATGATCTTTCCTGAACTGAATATGAGGGCCGTCGCCTTGGGCTTCCTCAACTGGTATATTATGCCTGGGAAATGGTTTGGGTCATATCTTCCTTCGGGTAGGGCCCTCGCTAGGACTTCTAGGTTTAGCTTATGCTTTAGGGTTGCTGAGGCTACCACGTTCTCTATCTGGATCTGCGTCTTTAAAAGTTCTAGGGCCATTCATACGTCACCTTTCCTTCCCGTCTCCTCCTTTTCTCCGCCTATATTTCTGGCGTATTCCGTATATAAGTGTTTCCCTGTGTTACATAGATGCAAAATAGGCAGCCCCATAATAGACTATTAGGACCGGAAAAGCTGATCAGCCTTATGAGACCCAGCCCCGCCTCCGCATGGATACAAGACGATGAGAGTAAACCTCAACCACCAAACATTTAAACTCCAAAACGCAGATAAAATGGGACGAACATGTTTTTCAAGGATGTAGGTGAATAGGGTGAGCGGCGACGAGGAGCTGATCCCATACCTGAACAGGCTTGGGCTAAGCCTATACGAGGCGAAGACTTACCTAGCCCTCATAAGCTCGGGCGCGAAGACGGCCTCCGAGATAAGCTTTATCTCAGGGGTTCCCAGGCCGAAGGTCTACAACACGGTGAGGAACCTGGAGAGAAAGGGCCTCGTGAAGACAATACCCGGGAAACCCGACGTGTTCATGGCGTTACCCCCTGAGAGGCATCTATATCCCGCCGTTGAAAAGATGAAGGAGGAGGCTAAGAGGTGCGAGGAGGCCATCTCGGCGCTCATGTTGAAATACGAGGCCTCAAGACATATCGGGATAAGCCCATCCTACGAGCTGAGGAATATCTGGCCTATCCCCGACAGGGAGAACGCCATAAAAAGGCTTGAGGACCTGGCATCGGAGGCCGAGAAGACCATAAACATAACCACAACGAGGAACACCGTCCTGAGGCTCTACAAGAGGGGCATCGACTCACTCGAATCCTCAGCCCTAAGGGGCGTGAAGATAAGGCTCCTAGCCCCATACGGTGATGGGGACGAATGGGTAATCCACGAGCTGGAGGAGATACTCGAGGCCCGCCGCCTAAGCGACATACCCGCGATACTCCACGCCACATTCGACTCCAAGAAGATCCTTTTCGTAGAGTTATACCCGGACGATCTGAACCCTAGGATCGGAGGGGATAGAGGCTTCTGGACCGATAACCCGAGCCTAGCCGCACTACAGGACGTGTTCTTCGAGGAAGCCTGGAGGAGGGGAGCCTCACCAAGCCGAGGCCAAAGCCAAAACTAAGGCCGAAGCCGAGCCTGGGCTGAAGAAGGCCTAAGGGCAATCCCTACTCCGTTGCCGTCCTCATGGATTTAACCGGCCTAACCTTAACGGTTACAGCCCTGCTATACTTCGGGGAGGCCACCACGGCCTCCCCCTTCCCGAGGGAGGGCAGAAGATCCCAAAGGGAATCGGGGACGTTTCCCGTGGACTCCCTGAGGACCTGTATGTTGGCCGTGGAGCTCATCCGATGGATTATCCTGGTATTACATAGCTCAAGTATCTCCGAGGGGAGGTGGGCTGGCTGCTGGGTTACGAAGCCGAGGCATATCCCCCGCTTCCTCCCCCTCCTCGCCAGCTCCACGAGCATGAGGAGCGTGGCCAGCATCCTATCCCTCTTATAACGGCTTATGAATGTATGAGCCTCCTCTATGACTATGAGAAGGTTAGGGGTCTCAGGGTTCTCCATCTTATACTTGAAGACCGCGTCTAGGAGGTTCGCTATGACCAGGTTTCGAACGTAATCGTCGGCGTCGCTGAAGTCCACCACTGAGACTCGTCCCGCCTCGAGGAGGTCCCCCGGCCTCAGGACGGGCACGTCCACGTCCACCAATCCGAGATGCCTTATGAGCATAAGCTTACTGTAGAGGCTGGTGTGAGCCTCAGCGATGAACTCCGGCATGGTAGGATTGTCGGCCTGGGCCTCCAGACGCTTCTTCAACCTCTCAATGACGGCGTCCAAGGTCACCTTCCTGAAAGCCGGAGCAACCTGCTCCACCTTCTCGATCAAATCCAGGAAGTAGAGCTGCTCCATACGGGTCAGCCCCGCAACCTCTGAGAACAAATTCTTATCGGCCTCCTGGAAAGATATGGAGAACCTGACGGCGTCACCCCTCCGGCTCGTGGATGGAGCGGGAACGTAGACCCTTAAATTCTTTAATCCCTCAGGTTCCTCGCCGAAGCTCCTCAAGAGCTCTAAAAGCCTATCCGTAGGCCTGTCCATGAATACGTATTCGCCCTCCACATCGAATATCAGAGTGGAGAACCCGTTCTTGGAGGCCTCCTCCACCACGACCTGTATAGTATTCGACTTACCGCTCCCCGTCGTCCCAAAAATGCCCAGATGCCTCGTAAGCGTTGAGGGATCCAACCCTATCTCGACGTCCTCCTGGGTGGGAAGCCTCCCCAGCCTCATCCCCCCCACCGCGCCTAGGAAAGCCTGGACAGCCCCTGGATCCATAACCTTCACGGGGGTTCCGGGGAGGGGCCTGGTGAGGACCACGGCCGGAACACCATCCCTCACGGACGCAGATAACTCCACGACGTATAGGGTCCTCAGGCCATCCCCCTCATCCAGGTAGTAGGGTCCATCGACGACCTCCCCCACGAAGAAATCCAGGGGATCCCCTCCGAGGGTCACATAGGTACCCCTCCTAAGGTTTATCCCCTCCACGACGTGTATCATGGACCTGGTCGATCCGAGCTTCACACTAGCCCCATCGGGCAACACGGATCCGATCACAGCCGAATCCTCAGCTAAACTCAGCAAGGCCTATTCCATCACCCCTCGTAAACCGGTTACAACCCTTAAATCCACATCTGAACCACTTAATCTCGGTTGACCCGATCCGACTCGTGTTAAACCCGTTATATCCTATTACATGGACGAGGATTAAAGTTACTTATGGGGTTTTTCAGGGCGGGGCTATTCCCTTCCATACGATGAGGTAGAAGGCTAGGAACCCGATCGCCATCATGGCTAGGGAGTGCTTCAAACCGGCGCCTATGGAGCCCTCGCCCATCTTTCCGGCGATCAACCCGCCGTAGAACCCCTCAAGTATGGTTATGTGGAACATGACCTGCTCCACCTTTCCCACGTCCAGGGCTGAGGCGAGGAACATCCCTCCGGCCTCCGCCATGACGCCCTTCATATGCTCGAGCTCCGAGAAGAACGTCTTGATGAGCATTATGTCCACGAAGAGGAATATGAAGAACGCGATGTAGACTATGGTTATGTAAGGCCTGATCTGGCTGCGCCTCTCCCTCTCCACCGTCTGAAGCTCATTTATGTGGCGGCTCACAGTCTCGAGGATCTCCTGGACCTCGCCCCCAGCCCGGCTTATCTCCGATATGAGGATCGCCGTCCTCCTAGCAAGCCTTGTATTCACCCGCTCCGCGAACCTCTTCAAGGCTTCCTCGAGGCTGAGCCCCCATGAGAGGTGCGCCACGATCCTCTTAAGCTCCCCTGAGAGGGGCCCATACTTCCTCCTGCTCGCCAGCTCTATAGCCCTGGTCAGGGTTACCCCCGTCCTACCCGCCTCGGATAGTTCCCTGAGGAACTTGGGTATGGCATTGTCCACGGCGTTCCTCCACCTCCCATCTAGGAGGTTAACCACAGCCGGGGGGAATATCGCCACCATCAAGGCTAGGAACATGAGCTCATCCACCGTCAACACGAGGGGAGCCTTAAGGTAGAGGGCGTTGATGAGGGCCGTTAAGCCCAGGGTCATCCCTGTGGCCGCGGATACGATCCACGTCACCCTCTTCTCGCTCTCCGGGATCCTCATCATGACGCCTTCACCTGGGCGGCATGATGCTGTCCAATAGGAGGAGGAGCATCATGGCGAAGACGGGTAGGAGGACATATGCGATTATATACATGATGAACAATATGCTCAGTCCTCCTAGGGTTCCACCTATGACCCCCATGACGGCCAGCATCACTATGGCTATCAACGGGAAGACCACCATCATGGATACGTAGGCTTCAGCCAGGGTTCCCAGGGTCTCCACGAGCTGGCGGGCCGCTATCCTGGCGTGGTCCATGAAGGCCTTAGCCGAGTTCAGAAAGTACTTTGTGAGGTCGCCGCCGGACCTCGTCACGCCTATCATGCCGTCGATGAACTCTGAGAAGGCGTTGGATGGGCTCCTCTTACTGCACCTCTCCATGGCGGAGACCACGTCGAACCCTAGGAGGTGGACGTCCCTGACTATGTCCCTGGCCTCCTCAGCCGCCACGCTCCTGAAGCCCTTCGCCTCGATGGAGGCTAGGGAGCGGAACATCCTCTCAGGCGTGAGGCCGGCCTGGGATAAGACGGCCATATGGCTTGCCACGTAGGGGAGCTCCTCCTCTAGGAGGCGCCTCCTGGACCCTGCGAGGCTCGAGGGATAAGCATATAGGAATATTAGGACGATGGCCCCTCCGAGGAGGGCGAAGGCCGAAGCCAATAGGAGGACGTAGACCAGCTGGACATGGAATATGAGGAAGCCCATGAGGAAGGTTAAGGCGAACACCGAGGCAGCGGCTGTAACCGAGTAGAAGAGCATGAAGGCCACGTAGGCCGGGAAGGCGACCTTAAGCCTAGCCTTCTCCAGGCTCTCCCTGAGGTCCTCAAATAATGGGAGGACCCTCGTAATCCTCTCGCCTAGGATACGGTAGGGCGATAGGATCGCGTCGGGAACCCCTAGGGTCCTACCGGCTCCAGGCTTATCCTCCGATTCCCCGCTCATAGGCTCAACTCCAGGCGGGCCCTCTGATATGTACGATCCGGGTCGGCGTAGTACTCCCTCACCGCGCGGCCAACCGCGTCGTATCTCCTGATCCCGGCCTTAACCATCCACTCCAAAACGGTTCTACGCCTCTCCAGCTCCCTCTCAACCTCATCCTCGGAGAGGCCGAAGCGCTCCCTGATCTTCTCGGCGATCAGGCTCCTCCCCGAATACTTGAAGGCATCCTCTACGGGATCCCAGCGGTATACGTCGCTCGTAATTATATCCTTGGAGACGGGGTCTAAACCGGCTATCTCAGCTACGTGGCCTATACGCCTAGCCGTCCTACCCTTTATGCGGATCCTGCTCTGCATCGCCACGGCGTTCAGGGTCGTCAGGAGGGACCTCGGAATATTCATCGGCTCAGACTCTAAGCGGTTCAAGGCCGCTTGAACCGAGTCGCAGTGAATGGAGGAGAGGCCTCCATGGCCTGTAGCCATGGCCTGGAAAAGGGTGAAGGCCTCCTCACCCCTAACCTCGCCCACGATGATGTAGTCGGGCCTCTGCCTCATGGCAGCCTTCAGGAGGTCGAACAAGGTTATCTCCGCGGAGCTCCCGGCTGGGCCGAAGCCCGTCCTAGCCACGGATGGGATCCAGTTCTGATGGGGCAGGTTAAGCTCAGGAGTATCCTCTATGGTTATAACCTTGCTATCTGGGGGTATGAAGGCCGATAAGGCGTTCAAGGTTGTGGTCTTCCCCGAGGCCGTCCCACCCCCGATTATAAGGTTCGCCTTCTTCTCTATGGCCAGCCAGAACCATGCAGCCATCTCAGCCGTCAAGGTATTGAACATTATCAGGTCCGTCACAGTTAAGGGGTCAGCCCTGAACCTCCTGATGGTGAAGGTGCTTCCCCTACGCGTAACCTCCTTCCCAAGGGTCAGCTGTATCCTGCTGCCATCGGGGAGGCTTGCATCCAATATTGGGTTAGCTATGCTTATATGCTTCCCAGCCAAGTAGGCTAAGCGTATGACGAAGGAGTCCAGCTCCTCATCCGATTCAAAACTGATGTTGGTCGGGATGGACTCATACTCCCTATGCCATACATATATAGGTATCCCGGGACCATCGCATGAGATATCCTCTATCATATGATCATACATCAGGGGGTCGATCCTCCCATATTTAACGAGGTCCCTCACCAGGTAATACTCTATCTTATCAATCGCCTCAGGCTGCAACTTGATCTTGTAATCCCTCACCGCCTCCTCTATCCTCTTCTTGAGGAGCTTCTCAGCCTCCTCCCTCGATCCCAGCTCGTTCAAGTCCACGTCCAGCGTCTCTATGAGGATGGACTTTATCCTCTCCAAGGTCTCCTTCTCACCCGGCTGGAGGGTGGGCTCGATGACCACGTAGACCAAGCCCAACGTCTTAGGATCCTTAGTTATAGCGGCGTAGACGTAGGGCTCCAGGAGGGGATATACCTCCTTGAAGGCCGCGGCCTCCCTCCTCCCCTCCACCTCCACCGAACGCTGAGAAGGATCCTCACCCAAACCCGTCCACCAAGCCAAGCCTATACTGGAAAACGCCCTACTTGAAAGTTTATCTCATCTATGGCTCCAACCATTCCAGCACAACTATTAAAGGTTAAACCCTAGATATACAATAAGAGAGAAAGAATAAAATAAAGAGGTTTCGGCCCACCTCCGCAACCCCTCTTTATATTCTGTCTCAGCCCTCTGGAAGTTTAGATTCAACGTACCCCAGGGCTGAAGCCGGAGGACAGGAACATCCTCGGCTACAAGGTCTAGAGGGTGAAAACAAGGATAGATGGATGGTAGACTTTTTAGCCTAGAACGTCCTTCCTTCTTAAATGTAGGCCTTGGAGTTAAGGAGGTTTCGTCTGCCTTGAATACCTTCCTGGCCAAGTACATGGAAGTGGGGGAGCCTATAGACTCGGAGACTGCCAGGATTCTAGACCTCAACTCCGAGTATCTAGGGGTGTCCCCGATCCAGCTCATGGAGAACGCTGGGAGAGCCGTGGCTGAGGAGGCCTCGAGGAGGGCTGGCTCCAAGGGTAGGGCCGTAATATTCGCAGGCTTAGGCAGGAACGGTGGAGACGGGTTCGTGGCCGCCCGCCACCTGGCGGGGATGGGTTTCCAAGTCCAAGTCCTCCTGGCGGGTTCGTCGAGGCTGATGAGGGATCCCCTGACGTTGGCCAACTGGAACGCCTTGAAGGCCATGCCCCTGACCGTATCGATAAGAGAGGTTGATGACTCCTCCGATCTCTCGCCGGTGGAGGCCGATGTCCTCATAGACGCGATGCTCGGGACGGGCGTGAAGGGGGCCTTGAGGCCCCCCATAAGGGATATGGTGAGAATCTTCAACTCATCGAAGGGGTTGAAGATAGCCGTGGACGTCCCCACGGGCGTCGACGCCGACACCGGAGGCGTCTCGGGGGAGGCCGTGAAGGCGGATCTAACGGTTACATTCCATAGGGCTAAGAGGGGCTTAATAGCGGCCAAGGAGTATACTGGGGAGGTCGTGGTGGCCGGGATAGGGATACCCCCTGAGGCCGCCCTATTGGCCGGGCCCGGGGACGTGGAGGCCGTGAGGATTAGGAGGAGGCCCCAATCCCATAAGGGGGATTATGGCCGCCTCCTAGTGGTCTCCGGGAGCACGACCTACACCGGGGCGCCGGCCCTCGTCGGTTTAGCGGCCCTCAGGATGGGCGTAGACCTGGTCTACATAGCCTCCCCTGAACGTACAGCCTATACGATAGCCGGCTTCTCACCGAACCTCATAACGTTGAAGCTCAGCGGTGACCACCTCTCACCCGGAGACTTGGCGGTGGTTAAACCGTTCCTGGAGAAGGCCACCGGAATCGCGGTGGGTCCAGGCCTTGGAACCCATAAAGAAACCCATGAGGCGGTGAAGGAACTAGTTAGAGCCGCCCTCAAATCGGGTAAACCGTTGCTGGTGGATGCGGACGCCCTAAAGCCGTTCAGCGAGGTGGAGGTCCCCGATGGGGGAAACGTCGTATTAACACCGCATGAGGGTGAGTTCCAGAAGCTTACGGGCGAGAGGCCTCCCCTCGACCTCGAGGAGAGAGTGGAGGTGGTGGCTGGGGCGGCGGGGAGGCTCCGTTCAACGATCCTCCTTAAAGGCCCGGTGGACGTGATATCCGACGGCCGAAGGATTAAACTCAACTATACGGGGAACCCTGGGATGACCGTGGGAGGCACGGGAGACGTGCTCTCAGGGGTGGTGGGGGCCCTCCTGGCCCAGGGCTTCGAAGGATTCAAAGCCGCGGCCGCTGGAGCCTATATAAACGGGTTGGCGGGGGACCTCGCCGCCAAGGACCTGGGATATCATATAGTTGCCACGGACCTCATAGAGAGGATCCCAAAGGCCTTCGAGAATCCCATGGCCGGGAAGGAATTCAAGGCTCCACAGCCAAGCTAGAGGATAAAGATCGATTTATCAGCCCTAGTCTACTGAACCTTCAGGCTCCCCCAGTTATGAACGAGAAGAAGTTAAAAATAATATTATGAACGCCCCGCCCCAGCCATCTAAGCAGATGCTAGGTCGATGAGAAGCCTTGAGCCTTATTAAAGTCTGTTTGAAGGGATCGGCCTCCCTCCTTCTCATAGTACTGGCGGCTGGGCTTCTCGTCAACGCGCAGCCGGCTAAGGCTGTGACCACGACCTTCCGATGGGAGAGACCCCTGGAGATAGGGGGATCCGAGATCCCCCTCAAGGTCAGCGTGCCCATAGTCTTATCTGTGGCCGGTCTACCCGATAGGATCCAGCCCGGGGAGGAGGCCCAACTGAGGGTGGAGCTGAGGCCATCCGAGGGAGCATCCATCCAATTCTCGGATAGGACATTCAATATAGACGCGTTGATCCTGAGGGCCTCAGGGAAACCCTACGAGGTGGACCTCTCAGGGCTTACACCTCTAGCCTCATCGATCGTAGCGAGGCTCCTCGAGGAGGAGTTGAAGATGCCCCATGATGCCGCTGAATCCCTCTCCTCAGCCGTCCAAGAGAACGTGAAGCTAACCCTGACCTGCGACCTGAAGGTCGGCGTAGACGTGGCTGGAGCCGCAGCCCTGAACCCCCAGGAGATCGCGACATGGTTCAATGAAGCCAACCCGCAGACCCTTAAAGTAAGCCAGAACGCCAAGGATGGAGATGAGATCGAGGTGTCATATTATGTGGATTGGGGGCTGACCTTAAAGATAGACCTCTCAAGCAGCGTCTACAGTGACCCGGTTGCGGGACCAGTGATGAAGAAGCTGGCCCAGCTGATAGGCTTACCTTTAACGAGGGGCTTAGGAGCCGTCCGGGGGGATGAGAGGCTGACCCACAGGATCCAAGTCCAGTCCCCGTATAAGCTCACCTCTGAAACGGTGATCGCCGGCGCAGGCCTTGCCGCCGCAGCCATATCCATAGTCATAATAATGCTCCTGAAGTATCCCCGTAAGCCCAGCTGGCGTTAAAAAAGAGAAAAAGGGATGGTTTGCCATTAATCCTTCCCTCCAGCCTTAAAGGTGGTGGACGGCTATCCTTATAGGGTATGGGTCTGCCTCGAGTCTCGGGGTGGCCGATCAGCCCTCTATCCTCTGGAGCCTGATGATCTTGTCGGCTTTAAACTCTATCAGGTACGCCCTCAGGATCCCCTCAGCGTATTCACTTCCAGGGTTGACGCAGTAGGTCCTACCTATCTTTATAGATCCCGAGGATTCATGTATGTGGCCGTGGAGGCCTAGGAAAGGCTGATACTTCTCTATCATCTTCCTAACCGCCTTGGAGCCCACGGGGACCATCACGACGTTCCCGCCCCTAATCACCGGGTTCAACTTCTCGTCGAGGAGCGGGGCCTCGTCCAGCTTAGACTGGAATGGGGGGGCATGAAAGTTGAAGATCGCCCCCTTAACGTCCCTGAGCTGGGCTATATAGCCTTCAAGCCTCTCCTCGAGCTTCTCATCCTCCTCCTCCCTGGTGGTCTTCCAGGGGCTTGGATTAACCCAGCCGGTGCTCACCATCTCGTGATGCTCATCTATCTGGATAACCTTTCCCTCCCCGTTGATGACGTATCCATTATTGTTGACCACATCGTCGACGAGGAATCTATCATCGTTTCCGGGGCAGACGATAACCCTGACGTCGCCTGGAAGCTTCTCAGGGATCAGGTTGAACCAGCCCTCAAGGGTGGAGGTCATAACCTTTGAGAAGACCTCGTCCACCTTCCTCTGATCCTTAACCATCTCCTCATACTCTTCTTCGGTGGTCAGGTACGGGTAGTATCCTATGCCCCTGATCTCCTTAAACGCCCTCTCCAACCCACTCGAATCTATCGTATTCGTCCTACCCATCAGGTAGTAGGTGTAACGGTGGTCCCTCCCCTCGATCACCGGGACTACCATCTTCCCCGTTAGGTCGCCCCCGCATATGGCTACGTGGACCTTCAGCATCGCCGAGGCGTTGAGGAACTTCCTCCAAACGCCCTCCGACCCGTGCATATCGGTCGCGAAGAGGAGCCTTGAAGCGGAATCCTTCTTCCCTAAGAGGAAACTCAAACGATCCACCGCTTAAAGATCACTCCTAAAAACCGGTGACGACCTATTTAAATGTTCCATGAGTCGACACTTCATCGAACGCGTGACGGATCCTCCAAGCACGGGCAAGAAGCCCCCGCTTTCGACGTTGCCACTCTATGGGCCTGGAGTCACAGCTACATCCCCGCTTCCTCCTAGGCTTCCCTGCGGAGGTCGGGTCCTCGCAGGTCGGGTCTTATTTCGGCTGAATCGATCCATCCGCCATGGAAGCCTAAACCCCAGCCTGTGCGCCTTAACTCCATGGATTACAAGCCGTGTCCCATATCGGTGGGAACCCTCTGCATCTCCATAGGGCTATGTTCACCCCTTTTAATTCGGGGCAGCTCGGCCTATGCAAAGTTTTAAATATAGGAAAAGATAAAATATAAGGCTGAAAAGTCCTTAAGGTGCAGCTTAGGCGATCAACTATGAGTGAGTATAAACCATCTCTATTCGCTAGAGAGGCCACTGGACTTGTAAGGGAGATAGGCTTTGCCCTCGGCGTGATCATCATAATGTGCCACGTAATAGGCTTAGGCTGGCAGAAGAGGGCCTTCCAGTTCACGGGCCCAAGGCCCGTCCCATTGGATATGCTTCCGCTGGGCTTGCCCGCCATATTCTGGGCGTTCCTGGTCTGCGGGATAATCGTCATAATCACAGGCTACGCGGCCGGATATGTGACCGCTGCTATGCCTCGATCCGGCGGCGGCTACGTCACAATCTCAAGGGTGATCCACCCCGTAGTGGGGTACACGGCAGGATGGTTGATGTTCTTAGCCGAGGCCTTCTCCTACGGGCTCATCGGGGTAGCCGTCTTCGAGGCCATCATGATATTCTACAACATAGCCCTTGCGCCCACGGTCATAGCCTTCAGCTCAACAACCCTCTTCGTGGGAGGTCTGATAGTCATATGGATATTCGCGTTACTCGCCCTTCTGGGGACGAAGCTCTACGGGAGGCTCATGGAGGTGATCTTCTACATTCCAGCCGCGATAACCGTAGGGTTCTTCGCTATGTGGGTCGCCGGAGCCATGAACCCAGGCCTCGTGGTCTCCGGCGTAAAGGAGGTTATGGGGGCTTCCCCGGAGACCTTCGTGGACCTAGCCTTCAAAACGGGTATGACGGAGAAAGTCTCAACCTTCTACGACGCTTTCACCTTCGCCCTCGCAGGGGCCTTCTGGGCCTACATGGGATGGTACTCCACAACCTTCGTGGCCGGCGAGGTTAAGGAGGCCAACAAGAAGCTCCCCGCGATAGTGGCTTCAGCGGGCCTCCTGATAATGGTGGTATACCTGGCGGCCTCATCCCTCTCGGCGTTGTCCACCCTCAACCTGGCCGTCAGGACGGACGCGGCTGGACATAAGTGGAGCTTCTTCCAAGCCTATTCATGGCTGAGCTACGCCGGAGTCCCCTCAGAAACCATAAAGGCGGCCATTCCAAACTTCCAGTCGGCCTGGAGCACTGGCATAGCCTCGCTGATTGCGAGAGGGTTAAACCTGGGATGGCTCTCATGGCTCATAGCCTTAGGCGGCGTCCTCTGGCTTGCCAACGATATACCGCCCTTCCTCCTAGTGGCGTCGAGGACCTTCTTCGCCATGTCCTTCGACAGGATGATGCCCGAGAAGTTCTCATACGTCAGCGAGAGGTGGCATGCCCCCACATGGTCCATCATAATCACGGCCGTGGCTGGAACCCTCGGATGCGTGGCTGAATCCAACGTTGGAGGCCTGGGGACCTACACCGCCTTCGCCGGAGTCGTAGGGACTGACATATTCGACGCTTTCTTCCTGACGCTCTTCTGCGCATCCTGCATGCTCCTCCCCCTTGAGAGGAGGGACATCTACGAGAGGGCCGCCGTAAAACACTCCGTCGGCACGGTCGTAGGACTAGGCTTCATAGCAACCCTCCTAGCCGGATACTGCCTCTACGTCTTCGTGAAGGAATCAGCCGGATGGATATTCAACCCGCAAGGCATAGGGGACCTCTCGAGCAGCATAGGCTTCTTCATCTGCATAGTCCTGGGTCTGCTCTTCTACATCTACTACATGTATAGAAATACCACTAGGGGCATCGACGTTAGAACCATCTACATGAACATCCCGCCCGAATAGACGGCTTAACCGACTAAAACCCTCCATTTTTTATAACCCCACCTAATATTAACTGGATTAATTGATGGTTGATGGTGCATCATATGGAAAGCCTGAACTTTATAGTGGACATGGTTGAGGAGAGGCTGGTCAGGGGAGGCTTTAAATGGCTCGCCAACTTCAAGGAGATCCGGAGGGACCATAGGATAGGCGAGTTCACCGTCCCCCTCTACGCGAGCGGAGGCCTGGAGGAGAGGGGTTTCCTCCTCTCCAGGGCCTTCTCAGCGCTGGTCACGCCTAAATATAGGTTATACCTCATCCTCTATACATCCGAGAGGATCACTTCTAAGCTTCTCAGGAGGCTGGTGATCTCCTGTAAGGAGAGCTTTGGTCCTGAGGACTGGATCTTCCTAGGGTTGATCCAGGCGAAGCCCCTCGAGGAGCCCATTCGCGAGGCAATAGAGAGCATAGCCGACGAAAGGATAGGCATCGCAGTCTACAGCCTTGAATCCAGGGAGGAGGCTTCCTCGAACAACGTCCTCGGCAGGGCCTTGAAAAGGCACCTCAGGCTGGCCGAGGCGAAATTCGAGGCCTTCGACCCCGTAAGCTATGTGAAGAGTTTCACCATATCCTTCATCGCATGCGCGTTATTGCTGATGCTCCTCTCGCCCGTGTTGAAGGCCGTCACGCCGGTCCACCTCCTGTTGGCGGCGGCCCTATCCATCTTCCTCGGCTACCGAATCTATAAGCTCCGCTACCATGCAAGCCTACTCCTAGACGATAAGGGATTCAAGCTGTGGAGGGGTAAGAACCTGGTGGAGGGGGAATGGTCAAGCTTCACCGACGTCGCGATATACGTTACGCCGAAGCAGGAGGCTGTCTTGAGGCTCTACTCGGAAGATGGGACCGTGGATCTACCCATATCGAGGGCAGGCTTATCCAGGAAGGAGGCCTATAATACCATCAGGAACCTGATCGGGAAAAGTGTGTGAGGAAGCCCCTATCCTATCGTCGGGGTCTCCACGGCTGTGTTCCACCAGGGCTTATCCCATCTCTTATCCACTTTGGGCAGATGCTTTAGGAGATCGTTAACCCCATCGGCCACCGTTGAGGCGGCGCTTCCCCCGATCCACCGCGTTATCACGTCGGATCTCTCCACGAGATTTCTAAGGTTTAAGGTAAAGGTTAAGGCCAGCTTCTTATCCTTATCCAGTATCCTCCTTAATACTTTGGGGTTTATCTCCGATCCCCCGTCGCCCACGGGATGATCTAGGAATATCGCGCATACATCCTTGACGTCCTTCTCCTCCATCCCAATCACGGCTCTATCCCTGTTATAGTAGGGGTATGGGAGAACCCTATACTCCTGGCCGTGCTCCTTCAGCTGCTCGAGGTCCTCCCTGGACACCTCGTTTATGAACTGGGCTTTCGAGAGGAGCATATACTCCAAGCCTATCGTATAGTTGTTCTCCCTGTATCTCTGGAAGGCATCCCTGACGTCTATTTTATGCCTCAAATTTATGGCGTCGCATAGTATATCCATCACGGTGATCGTCGGGGAACCATCATCCAGTACCCCGTTTATGGTTGTGACCCTATACCTCTCGCCGTGCCTCCACCCGTTGAACCTCCTATCATTCATCGTAGCAAAGGATTTAAAGTGGGTTCCGAAGGCCTTATCCAGGCTGAGGAGGAGCTTATAGAACCTCCAACCCTGCTTCTTTGAAACTATATAATCCGTGTCCTTCACGTGCCTCGATAGCGGACCGTTCTTGTTGGCGCTCCTGCAGAGCACCTTGACGGCGGCTCCGCCGAATAGGAGGGGTTGGATGGGCTCCCCGCAGATCTTCTTCTCAAATATATCCGGGTATCGCCTATGGATCTCGGGCGCGTTCAGGGCCGCCCATATGGTGACTACGGCGTTCCTCATGGGAAAGTACTCTAGATCCACATAGGAGGGGAGGCCGAGCTCATCCCTGACCTCTTCCACGTCGACATTGGAGGTCAGCGGAAGCTCCACATCATAGGTGGTTCCATCCGCATCCCTGTAGAGAATAGCTCTCTCAGACAATTTAATCTAATACCTTTCTTCCAAATATACTATAACCACTCAGAGTTGTCTAGATCTTCTCCTAAATAAATTTATCTCTCACCGGCGATACTGACGAGGTAAGCAATTCACATCCAAGGCCTTTAAACAAGGGTATATGAAAGCTTTCAGCTTCTAATCCTCATATTGACTGCATCGAGAGGCCCGGAATATTGCACTGGTGTAATGAATTACTTTGATGGCATTAGCGCCTCCCATATCCCTAGGCCCCCGGTGGTCTTCTCGGTCTCTACGGGGTTATACCACCTCCTCACGGTGCCAACCTTGCTCCTAACCCTCCATTTCAAGCTTTTAGGTTTCTCATCTATCTGCTCGAGGATGCGGTCCACTTTTCCGGCTATATCCTCTATATCCTCTGGCGTCAGGGAGCTGGGGTCTATATTCGCTTTGGGACCCAGGGTTTCCACGTTTAGGGTGAAGTCCCTTATCCTCCGCAGGTTCATGGTTGCGGTATACCAGAAGCCCCAGTCGTCGGATAGGAGCCCAGCTATATAATCAGGGTTTATGGTTTCCCTTTCCTCGCCCGGGGCAACCCTATGGGCCCTGATAAGAGTCATGCAGTCCTTCAAATCCTTCTCGCTGAAGGCCTCCCACATCTGGATCTTCTCGAGGAGCAGGTCTGTAGCCGTGATCGTGGGGTAGTCCAGCTCCAGCCTCCCCCTGAAGTCCAGCGGGTGATTCGCCACTAGAAGTTTATCGTAGAACACGTCCACGTAGAACCAGCCCTTAGGATGGTAGTATATCTGGCGTTCCGAGGCGGCTGAGGAAAGGGTTGCCCTACGCTTGATGTATCCCTCATCCATGAGGAGCCTCGAGACCTCGTCCCTCTGTCTCCTGTATCCGATCAGGTCTATGTCGCTGAACTCCTGGCCTGAGATGCGTTCTCCAGCCCCGACCCTGCTGAGCTTCCTGCTGAACCCCTCGAACCCCCTGCTGTGGATCGCAACCCCGATCCCTCCCATAACCCTTAGGATTAAACCCTTCTCCCCAGCCGATCCAACTATCCTCTCAGCCTCCTCTAAGAAGACCCGGCTGGGTACTATGCCACCCCACTCCTCGGGCAGCTCCCTTCTAACCTCGCGATCGAGAAGCCAACTCATAAACTGTGAAACCCCCCTCAAAAATTTAAGTCTTTCATCCCCAGCTTCGCCAGGGCGGATCAGGTAGAGAGACGGCCCTGCGATCGATGGGAGACCGGCCATCTGCCTTTAAAACCTCCTACAGCCTAGCCCATACCTGTCGGCTCAAGTGCGGGCATAGGTTCCCCGGGTGGGCTTCCGGCTACCTGTACTGGGCTCAAGGTGAAACCATTTAACAGATAAATAGCGGAAGGGCCTCATAGGTATAGTGCATGGGAGGATCAGGGATGTCCAAGGTTCATGAGGCTGTCACCCAAGAGGTTATAGAGGAGCTGACCAAGATAGTGGGCGATGCGAACGTTATAACGGATAGATCTGAGATGGAGCCCTACTCCCACGATGAGATGGCCAAGGATATAGCCATAGTCCATTATCCCGACGTGGTCGTTAAACCCGGCTGCGCCGAGGAGGTTTCCGAGATAATGAAGCTGGCTAATAGGATGAGGATTCCCGTAACGCCTAGGGGTGCAGGCACGGGCCTAAGCGGCGGGGCCGTCCCAGTCTTCGGCGGCATCCTCCTATCCATGGAGAGGCTTAACCGGATATTGGAGGTGGACGAGGACAACTTAATGATCACTGTGGAGGCTGGGGCGTCCCTCATGGACATTTATGAGGCGCTTAAGGGGAGCGCCCTCTTCCTCCCACCCCATCCAGGCGACGAGAGCGCCCATATAGGCGGGGCCGTGGCCGCGAACGCTGGAGGAGCTCGAACAGTGAAATATGGAGTCATGAGGGACTTCGTCAAGGGAGCTGAGGTTGTCCTACCCACGGGGGAGATCCTAAGGCTGGGCGGTAAACTCATGAAGAATAATACGGGATATAACCTGCTCCACCTCCTCATAGGGAGCGAAGGAACCCTATGCGTGTTCACCAAACTCGTTTTAAGGCTGCTCCCGAAGCCCAAGTATACGTTGATCCTCATACTCTCATACGAGGATGTAGGAGACGCCATCGCCACCGTGCCCGAGATATTGAAGAGGGGTATAATACCCCTCGGCATCGAATACATAGAGGAGGACTGCATCAAGCCCACGGAGGAGATCCTCGGGAAGAAGTGGCCTGCTAAGGGTAAAGCCTTCCTAATGGTCATAGTCGTGGGAAACAACGAGGAGGAGCTCTACTCCGAATGCGAGGAGATAGCCAAGGTAGGGGAGGATAAGGGAGCGTTAGACGTCCTGCTGGCCGATAGAAGCGACGTCCAGGAGACGATAATGGACATAAGGAGCAACATCTACGAAGGATTAAAGCCTGAAACCCTCGAGATACTCGATGTAGGCGTCCCCCCAAGCAGCATAGCCCGCTTCGTCGAAGAGGTGAGAAGGATATCCGCCGCGGCAGGGGTATCCCTGCGCGTATACGGCCACGCAGGCGATGGAAACGTCCACATCCACATAATGAAGACGGGGCTGGGAGAGGAATGGCGGGAGAAATACTTTAAGGTTAAGGAGATGATCTTCCAAGCCGGGAAATCGCTAAACGGAGTGATAACGGCAGAACATGGAGTAGGCGCCCAGAAGATAAGAGACCTACACTATACCCTGTCCGAGAAGGAGATAGAGCTCATGAAGAAGATAAAGGAGGTATTCGATCCCAACCATATAATGAACCCTGGAAAAGTCATTCCGTGAGAAAATGGGGGGCAACGGAGAAACCTCCCGGGCTGGAATACACAACCCGGCAGCCCAGCTAAACTACGCGAATAAGGGAAAGGTTTTACAGCTTTCCACTTTGACCCCTCTTGAACAATTTAACATGGTTAAAACATGTGGGGTCCACAGGTATGAAGGAGGACCAGCCTATGAAGCCACATCCATCGAGCGGGGAAACCGAAGGGAACCTATAGGCACCTAACCTCCTATGGAGTAGGCCTCGCAGGGTAAGAGCATTCTAGGCCCGGGAGAGTTTCAAAAACCACTTGGGCCAACATTGGTGAGAGCCCCGCCGGACAATCCAACTACGGAGAGCCCCATTAACACCCTCTCCACGATGAAATAGAGGATTGATATCATAACCTTTTTATTCACCTGAGTATAGAAAGCTCGAGGAGTTAAGCCAACAATTACGAATGTGAGGGTTTAAAGGAATGGTAGATAAACCTCAGAGGTTCATCCTATGGTTCGACGAGATAGGAATGGAGGACGTCCCTCTCGTGGGAGGGAAATCGGCCAGCCTAGGCGAGATGATTAGAAGGGCTAAGGTTCCAGTACCATACGGCTTCGCTACAACTGCCCTCGCCTATAGACACTTCATAGAGAAGGCCGGGATCAGGGAGAAGATATCGGAGATATTAAGTCAACTCAAGGATCCAAACGATACGGCCACCCTCCAAAGGATAGGTTCGACGGTGAGGAGCATCATAAAGGAGTCGAAGATGCCTGAAGACCTGGAGAAGATGATAAGGAGGTTCTACGAAGAGCTTGGAAACAGGAGCGGTGAGAAGGAGCCCTTCGTAGCCATAAGGTCCTCGGCCACAGCCGAAGACCTACCCGACGCCAGCTTCGCGGGCCAGCAGGAGACATACCTGAACGTTAAAGGAGCAGACGAGGTAGTGGAGAAGGTGAAGGAATGCTACGCCAGCCTCTTCACAGATAGAGCCATCTTCTATAGGAGCCAGAAGGGCTTCGACCATATGGCGATAGCCCTCTCAGCGGCTGTCCAGCTGATGGTCTACGCCAAGGCGTCAGGGGTGATGTTCACCCTAAATGTAGCCAACGGAGACGAAAGCCAGATCCTCATAGAGGCGGGATACGGCCTAGGCGAATTCGTGGTCCAGGGGACCATAACTCCCGACGAGTATTACGTAAATAAAAGCGACTTAACCATCGCCAGCAAGAGCATCCCCAGGAAGCTTAAGCAGCTGATCCGTAGACCGGACGGTGGAACCGTCGAGGCCCCCGTACCCCAGGAGCTCCAGGATAAACAAGTGCTCACAGATGAGCAGATAATCCAATTAGCAAAATATGCTTTGGCTATAGAAGCCCACTATAAACGTCACATGGACATAGAATGGGCATTAGACGAGCGAACCGACAAGCTCTGGATACTCCAAGCGAGACCTGAAACAGTGTGGAGCTTAAAGAAGACTCCTATGCCACAGGTTGAGGCAAGCCAGCCGGCGGCGACCACCATGGAGATGAAGGTGATAACAAGGGGGCTACCCGCATCGCCGGGGGTGGCGGCGGGTAAAGCCCACGTAATAGAATCCGTGGATAAGATAAAGGAGTTCAGGGAGGGGGAGATACTCGTAACGGAGATGACCGCCCCAGACTGGGTCCCCGCTATGAGAAAAGCTAAGGCCATTGTAACCAACAGCGGCGGGATGACCTGTCATGCAGCCATAGTGAGCCGGGAGCTGGGGATCCCCTGCATCGTGGGCACAGCAAGCCGGGGAAACCCCGCCACAGAGGCGATTATAAGCGGAACCGATATAACCGTAGACGCCACCAACGGCGTAGTCTACGAGGGGATACTCGAGAGCCTAGTGAGGAAAGAAGAGGAGGCTGCGGGCGTAGAGGTGGTGGCCGCTGAGGCGTATCCTGTGACGGGGACGAAAATCCTAGTCAACCTAGGAGAACCGGAGCTCGCGGAGAAAGTTGCAAAACTACCCTGCGACGGGGTAGGCTTGATGAGGGAGGAGTTCATATGGGCCTCCGAGATAGGTGAGCATCCCCTATACCTGATCGAGATAGGCCAAGCCCAAAAGGTTGTAGATAAGCTCGCCGAGGGCATCAGGAGGGTCTGCCAGGCGATGTACCCCCGCCCAGTAGTACTCAGGTTCAGCGACTTCAAAACCAGCGAGTACCGAGACCTCAAAGGCGGAGAGAGATATGAGCCTGAAGAGCCCTCGGCGCTGCTGGGGTGGAGGGGAGCCTCAAGGTATTACAGCCCTAGATATAGAGAGGCCTTTAAACTGGAAGTGAAGGCCGTAAAGAAGGTAAGGGAGGAATACGGGCTAAAGAACCTATGGGTCATGATACCCTTTGTCAGGACGGTGAACGAAGCCAAGAAAGTTGTCGAGATACTGGAAGAGGAGGGATTAGAGCGGGGACCGGACTTCAAGGTCTGGCTTATGGCGGAGATACCCAGCAACGTCATACTCGCAGATCAATTCAACAAGTATATAGACGGATACAGCATAGGCTCAAACGACCTAACCATGCTGATCCTTGGATGCGACAGGGACAACGCTGAAGTAGGCGGGATATTCGACGAGAGGGATCTAGCGGTGAAGCGAGCCATAAATCAGCTGATAAAGGTAGCCCATAAAGACGGTAAGACGGTATCGATATGCGGACAAGCCCCCAGCGTACATGGACCCGACTTCATAAGGTTCCTAGTGGAAAGCGGGATAGACTCGATATCCGTGAACCCTGACGCCGTAATCCAAGTCAGGAAATGGGTTGCAAGCATAGAGCAGAGGCTCATGCTAGAGAAGAGCCTCGGGAAAGGCCTTCCCGAAGACCCTATGCTGAAATGGGATCCATAGAGACTCTAAACCCCTAAACCCCTTATTATTTGCCATCCCCGTCTTCTGTCAACCTGACCTTGGAGACCTCCCAGTCCCATTCGGAAACCCTTGAAAAGCTGTAGAGATGATAGATGATAAGATGGATATATTGCATTACGGCCATTATGAGATAGATTTAACTCCGATCGCCCGCAGGATCTCCGAAGGAAAGCATAAGCGGATACTTCTACAATTTCCAGATGGACTCCGACCCGTAGCATGGAGTATCGCGGATAAGCTTATGGAGCATGGACTGGAAGTCATAGTGTCAGCCGACCCATGCTACGGGTCATGCGACATAGCATACGAGGAGTTTAAAACCCTAAACTGCGACCTGATAGTCCACCTAGGGCATACGCCACCCCATAAAGGCTACGATGGAAACATCCTATTCATAGAGGCGAGGTCTACACTACCGATAAGGGAGGCTCTGGAGGACTCCCTCAGATATCTAGGCTGCTACAATAAGATCGGGGTATTGGCCTCAATACAGCACATCCATAACATATCAGAGGCATCCGCGTTCCTTAGGGAACATGGGAAGGAGCCCCTCATCGGCAAGGCTTCAAGCCATGCTATATACGACGGGCAAATCCTAGGATGCGACCTTACAACGGCCTTGACCATAGCCCACTCGGTGGAGGCCTTCATTGTAATATCTGGGGGCCTATTCCATGGAATAGGGGTACAGCTCGCCACGGGGAAGCCGGCCATAGTCGTAGACCCCTATATGGGAAAGGCGAAGCCCGTAGGCGAACATGTGAATAAGATCCTTAGACTTAGGAGGGGCGCTGAGAAGATGTTCCTAGAAGCTAAGCGCATAGGCATAATTATAGGCTTAAAACATGGACAGAGAAGGTTTGGGGACGCGGAACTCCTATTTAAAAGATTAAAAAAATTGGGGAGAAACCCTGTGATGATCTGTGCGAGGGAGGTCACTCCTGAAAACATGGATAGCTTCACGGAATTAGACGCCCTCGTCAACACCGCCTGTCCTAGAATAGCTATAGATGGTAGAAGACTCTTCCAGAGACCCATACTTAACTATGATGAAGCTAAGGCTATCCTAGATCTCCTAGATGAAGCATATGAGGAAGAAAAGATTAGAGGCTCTCTTGGAGCGCATCCCAGCCCATCCCAGCCCTAAGGTGGCCCTTGAACAATATACTGTGCCCGGTGAGACGGCGGCGGAGATCCTCTTCATAGCCGATAAAATATTTAACGACGTGAAATGTAGGAGGATAGTCGACCTGGGATGCGGCACAGGGAGACTATCCATCGGCGCAGCCCTCCTAGGGGCATGCAGGGTAATCGCGGTCGATATAGATCGTGCAGCAGTTAAACTGTTAAGGGAAAACCTGGAGAAATTCAACCTTAAGGACAGGGTTCAACCTGTGATCGCGGATATCCAAGCGGTCGAGGGAAGCTTCGATACGGTGATCCAGAATCCCCCCTTCGGGGTTAGAAAACCCGGGGCGGATAGGCCGTTCATAACTAAGGCCTTAAGGATCTCTAGGGTGGTATACTCCCTGCATAAATCCGATGTTAAGAGCAGATACTTTATTAAAAGGCTGGTTGAAAGGAATAATGGGGAGATAACCCACATCTTCAATATGAGGATGAGGATGCCGAGGATCTTCCCATATCATAGGAAGAGAATACATGAATTTAATGTGGACCTATATAGGATGATAAGCCATGGAAAATAGGAGGACTGTCGTCCAGGACAGGTTCACCATACCCGGAGAAAAACTCGGGGTAATAGAGGAATTCATACCTGGATCAGGTACGTATGAGGATAGGGGGACCATATACTCCACCAGGGTGGGGCTTGCCGAGATAGATCCCTTAGGGAAGACCGTGAAGGTGGAACCCTGCTCTAAAACCCCGGTGGTCCCTAAGGAAGGGGACGTAGTTACAGGATTAGTCGTGAACGTCCAGGATAAGTTGGCGATAATTGAAATCTACGAGATCGGCGACAGGATCCTGCCGCTGCCCTATAGCGCGGCACTGCATATCGCGAACACGAGCCCTAGATATGAGAGGCTGATGGGGGACATCTGTAAAAGGGGTGATTTCATAAGGGCTAAGGTTATAAACGTTAAGAATAGGATTCCCCAGCTGACGACGGTGGGCAGGGAACTCGGGGTTATAAAAGCATTCTGCTCGAAATGTGGTGAAGAATTAATCCCCAGCGGCAGGATCCTGATATGTCCAGCCTGCGGCAATAAGGAGAGTAGGAAGATCTCAGGTGAATATTATAATAAAGCTTATAGGAAAAGGTGAAAGGATTGGAGGTCACGGTGTTAAAAGAAGATAAAAACGAGTTAAAACTCGAGCTGAAAGGAGAAGGACATACGCTTTGTATATTGCTCCAAAGAGAACTATTAGGCGATCCTAACATAGAAATAGCAGGATACGATGTTCCACATCCACTGCTTGACTCCGCCATCCTATACATAAGGACGCGTAAAGGTGGAAATCCGAGGAGGGCGCTCATCAAGGCGCTCGATAAAATCAGGGAGAAGCTGGTCAACTTTACAACTAGCTTTGAGGAGGCGTGGATGAAGGTAGAACATTCTTGACGCCCCATCTTAACCTATCAGGACTAGACGCCATCCTCTTAGATAAAAACCTAGCCAAACTTGGAGATTCATATATTAATTTTCTATACTCCATGGCGTTAACGGTGATCCATGGCGTACCAAATGGTGTGAAGGTCAGTGACAGGGTCCTAGCCGAGGCTGCTAGGGAGTCAGGTGTCAGAGATCTGCTCCCCAAGAGGACCCCTAGGGGGAGGGTTGCCGATGCCATGGAAAGCCTAATAGTCTACTCCCTCATCAAGGGCTATATGGAATTCGAAGAGATGATAAGAATACTCGTTGAGGCTGAAGATCCACCTTATGAAGGCTTCGCGAGGATAGCGAGGGAGATCTTGAGGAGGCTGGATCTTCCTGAAAAGTCAAGTTAGATTTATCGGGGTCAGCTCGGGGGACAAGCGGATCCGCTTGGAGAGGAAGGCCTTCATCGGCGTAGTCTCTAGAGGAGCATTCATCATAGAGGGGATAGTTAAAGGAGAGGCTGAATGGGATGGGAGCGATGCAACCGATAGGGTAGCCGACGCCGTCGCGTCATCTCCACACCGTGAACAGATAAGATGTATACTTTTAGATGGGTTGTACATGGCTGGGGGTAATAAGGTAGATGCATGGACGTTATATAGGCTCGTGAATATGCCGGTGATTTTAGCATTTAAAGATGAGTTTTTTAATTTTTATTCGGATCGTAACCCCTGGGAATACACCTTCGCCGTAGGTTCCCTAAAGTTTTACGCGGTAGGGTTAGAGGAAAGGGCAGCGAAAAATATTATAAAAGCCTCTCTGGGCAGCCACCGACTCCCCGAAGCCCTAATAGTAGCAAGGAAGATAGCCACAGCCTATAACAACCTCCTGAGAAGAACGCTGACAAGAAAGGGATCAGCCTCTTAAAGGTCATAGATTCGGATGCCCCGCCTCCACCATCCAGCCCTGCCAAGGCACGACTGCAACCATAAAACTTTAAAGCCAGTTCATCTTACTCTCTGAGGTTTTCACGGGGGAAATGAGTAAACCATGGTTAGGCCGTTCGAGGAGTTAGGTCTAGTGAATACGAGGGAGATGCTCCACAAGGCATATCGGGGAGGATATGCCGTACCCGGATATAATTTTAACAATATGGAGCAGCTCCAGGCGGTCATAATAGGATGCGTGGAGACCAGATCCCCTGTCATACTTCAGGTATCTAAGGGAGCAAGGAACTACGCCAACCAGACGCTCCTGAGATATATGGCCATGGGAGCCGTGAAGATGGCTCGGGAGATGGGCGGAGACATACCCATCGCCCTACATCTAGACCATGGAGACAGCTTTGAACTATGCAAGGCCTGCATCGACAACGGTTTCTCCTCTGTTATGATAGACGGATCCTTCTTATCCTTCGAGGATAACATAGCCCTGACTCGGAAGGTGGTAGAATACGCCCATAGGTTCGACGTAACCGTCGAAGGAGAGCTAGGCGTACTGGCCGGCATGGAAGAATCCATTAAGGCTGAGGAGGCTTACTTCACCAAACCCGATGAGGCCGAGGAGTTCGTTAAGAGAACTGGGGTTGACAGCCTAGCCATATCGATAGGGACATCCCATGGGGCATACAAGTTTAAAGTCAAACCTGGGGAGCGAGTTCCAACCCTGAGGTTCGACATATTGGATAAGGTCGCGGAGAGGCTTCCCGGCTTCCCGATAGTCTTACATGGAGCATCATCGATCCTTCCAACCTACGTGGAGATAATAAACAAGTACGGCGGAAACCTGGAGGGTGCTGTAGGGATCCCCGAAGACCAGCTGAGAAAGGCAGCGAAATCAGCTGTCTGCAAGATCAACATAGACACCGACGGCCGACTCGTATTCACCGCCATGGTTAGAAAGTTTCTAGCCGAGAACCCTAAGGAATACGATCCTAGAAGGTATCTAGGCCTCGCGAGACAGGAACTGATAAACCTCGTCAAACATAAAAACTCCAACGTCTTAGGATCCGCCGGAAAAGCCTAAGGGTCATACCATAGAAATAAGATAAGGGAGTGGTGGTGAATGCCTAAGAGGATCGGCGTCTTAACCGGCGGGGGTGACTGCCCCGGTATAAACGCCGTGATAAGGGCGATAGTGAGGAGGGGGATAGAATCCTACGGCTTCGAAATAATAGGGATAAGGGATGGGTGGAGGGGCCTCCTAGAGCTAGAGGTTGAACCCTTAACCCTAGACAAGGTTTCAGGAATCCTATACCGGGGCGGGACCATACTGGGCACGTCCAGGACTAACCCGGGGAAAATTGAGAACGGATATGAGATCATTAAGGATAACTTTGTAAGGCTCGGCCTTGACGGGTTAATAGCCATCGGGGGTGAAGACACCTTAGGAGTCGCCTATAGATTATATGAGATGGGGATGCCCCTAGTAGGCGTCCCGAAGACCATCGACAACGACTTATCAGCCACAGATCTGACCTTCGGATTCGATACGGCTGTGAACATAGTTATGGAGGCTATAGACAGGCTCCACACAACGGCTGAATCCCATCACAGGGTCATGGTGGTCGAGGTTATGGGCCGACACGCGGGGTGGATAGCCGTATATGGGGGGCTTGCAGGAGGTGCAGACGCCATACTGATCCCCGAGGAGCCCTTCGAGATAGATGAGTTATGCGGGATCGTCCGTCGGAGATATGAGAAAGGGAAGAGGTTCAGCATTATAGTAGTGGCTGAGGGGGCCCGTCCGAAGGGAGCCGACAAATACTTCACCAGAGGAGGCGTAGACGAGTTCGGACATTACAGGCTCGGCGGGATCGGAGAAGCATTAGCCCAGGAGATAGAGAGGAGGACGGGCTTCGAGACGAGGGCGATCTCCCTAGGCCACATACAAAGGGGGGGATGCCCAACAGCCTACGACAGGATACTTGCAACAAGGTTTGGAGTAGCCGCCGTGGACCTGGTGGCTGAGGGAAGGTTCGGGGAGATGCCTGCCTTAAAGGGCAACCGCATAGTCCCAGTGCCCTTAAGGGAAGCCATTGGAAAATTGAAGACGGTGGATAGGGAGATCTACGAAGTCGCTAAAATATTCTTCAGCTAAAGATGCAGAGGATACTATCCTCCCGCGATAGATGAACATAAGCCCATAGGGATGTTCGAGAGGCACCCCTTACTCTATCCACATCCATTCATGGTTTACCAGTAGTCTCCTGGATTATAGATGAGGGGTTTCCCATACCCTTTAACCCCTGCATCGAGGATCCTACCAATGAATATTGTATGGTCCCCAACATGAAGCGATGACTCCACCTCACAGTCTAAGAAAGCTAGGCAATCCTTTAATATTGGGGAGCCTGAGACCCTAGTCTCATAGGCGACTCTAGCGAATTTATCCACATCCCTACCGGATTGTAGGCCGAAGAGCTTAGCTACCTCCAGTTGTCCCTCGTGGAGGACGCTTACAGCGAATACCTTGGAGGACTCTATCATCTCATGGGTGTATCTCGCCTTGCCTACACTCACGGCTATTAGAGGGGGCTGATATGATACCTGGGTCATCCAGGCCACTGTTAAACCGTTTATTTTATCGTCCATCCTCGACGATACCACGGCTACACCGTTTAAAACTTTCTCCAAGGCTTTCTGAGCTTCCAATCCAACCTCCACCAAAATTTAGACGGTAAATCTTACCTTTAAGCATATTGGAGTAACGAAGAGGCTGCAATACTCCCTTCGGCTTATCCCTTAAGCTGAAGCGGCGCAAGGACGCCTCAACGCCTAGAGGGTGGGGAATCCGCCATAAAACCGATTGAACTTGGCGGGCGGGGAGGGATTCGAACCCCCGTCACAGGCTCCGGAGGCCTGCGCCCTTTCCTGGCTAGGCTTCGGTGAAGAGAATTGCAACCTTCAGCTCTAATGCTCTTCATACCCGCCCTTTCCCCGCCCCATGGGCTCTAACCATGCGAGCATGGGAATTAAGTGAAACGGCAACATAATAATTCTTTTCCCATCGCCCGCCCGGTCCTAGAGGGGATTCCTTTAAATCTCTTCTCGTCCTAGACTTACCTGGTCTGAGTTGAAGCACAAAGATGTCTATTCGGAGTTTAAGGACTCCTGTAGGAGATCCATCGACGAATCTTTAAAGAAGCTCGGCTTCCATGATGAGGTTGGAAAAGCATCATTAGCTGAGCCCCCCTCCCTGAAATTCGGTGAACTTTCAACGAGCATATGCTTCGACTTAGCAAAAAAGGTTGGAGAGAACCCTCTAAAACTGGCGGAGAGAATCCTCGAGTATATGGAATTCCCATCGGAGCTTATTAGAGGCGCGGAGGTTGCAGGTAACGGATATATAAACTTCAGGTTGAACTTCGAGAAGGCCTCTAGACTTATCCTCGCCCAAGTCCTCAGGGAGGAAGGGTCTTATGGCTTCTTAAAGACTGATGAACCGAGGCGGATAATAGTTGAGCATACCAGCGTAAATCCCGTACATCCCATTCACATAGGACAAGCCAGGAACCCCATTCTGGGAGATGCATTAGCCAGGCTCCTGGAGAGGAGGGGACACATAGTTAAAAGACATTATTATATCGATGATATGGGTAGGCAAAGCGCCATACTAGCCTACGGCTATAAGCTTCTAGGAGAACCCTCCATCGAAGGTAAGCCCGACCACTTCCTAGGCAGGGTATACAGCGTTGCCAGCTGCCTCATCGAGGTGGAATCCCTTAAAAGGAAGACCGCGAGGTTAGCCGAACTAGGCGAGGAATATTACGAGGACCTTAAGAGGCTTAGGGATGAGCTTGACGACTGGGTTGGGGTTGCAGCGGAGCTGAGAGGTAAGTATCCGGAGATCTTCGACACCCTGAGCAAGGCCATAATTGGTAGGGGAGACGACCCTGAATCTGAGGTTTCAAGGCTTATCAAAGAGTATGACGAGGGGGGGAGGGAGGCTAAGAGGCTCATAAGGAAGGTGAGCAGCCTCTGCCTAGAGGGATTCAAGGATACCCTTAGGAGGCTTGACATAGATTTCGACTCCTGGGATTGGGAGAGCGACCTCGTATGGAGCGGGAGGGTGGGAGCCATCCTCGAAAAATTTAGATCTTCAAAGTATGTCCGGCGGGAGGATGGAGCACTAGAACTAGATGTCGAGTCCATAATCGAGGATTTAAACCTAAGGGAGGAGCTTAGGTTAAAGGATACGCACCGTATACCGTCCCTTACACTCCTGAGGTCCGATGGCACAACCCTCTATACGACTAGGGATATAGCTTACAGCCTCTACAAGTTCGAGGAGGCGGACATGGTTATAAACGTCATAGGGGCTGAGCAGGGCCTAGCCCAGCTCCAGCTCAAGGCAGCCTTATACGCCTTAGGCGAATATGAGAAGGGAAAAAACCTTATCCACTTCTCCTTCGGCCTCGTCGAATTGCCCGGAAGGCGCATGTCCAGTAGGCGGGGCAGGATAATAACATTAGACGAGGTCTTAGATGAGGCCTTGACGAGGGCTTACGAGGAAGTCCGTAAAAGAGATAAGGTCTCCTTGGATGAGGAGGTCAAGGAGATAGCTGAAAAGATCGGGCTGGCCTCTGTCAAATACGCTTTGATATCCGTTGAGCCCATAAGAACCGTAACCTTCACCTGGGATAGAGTTTTGGATTTTGAAAGGAACAGCGCTCCATTCATAAACTACGCGTATACAAGGGCCCTAGGGATACTAAGGAAGCTCGGGAGGGAAGTATCTATCGAGGTTGAAGGAGAGAAGCTCACCCATCCCCTGGAGAGAAGCCTCCTCCTCCAAGTAGCCAAGTTCCCGGAGGAGTTCCTCGACGCAGCCGACAACCTGAAACCCAGCGGGATCACCAACTATTCCAATAGCCTCGCGGAATTATTCCATGAATATTATGAGAAAGTTAACGTTATAGGCTCAGAGGACGAATCCCTACGTGCAGCGAGAGCCGCACTGGTGAAGGCTGTAGCGATAGTCCTCAGGAACGCCATGGAAGCCATCGGGATAAAGCTCTCGGATAGAATGTAAAGGATAAGGTGTAAAGGATCATCCCATTTATTAATCGGCCGATATAGTTCCCTGATTCACGAGGCTTCTTCTGTAGCTATTATTATCCTTATATAGTCAGCTGTGTCGGCGCAGCTGTCGGCGACCTCCTCCATGGACTCGAAGAGGTCGTTTAAAGTCACTAATGCAGCTGGATCGAGATCCCTTGAATACTTTATCAGCAGAGTTTTAACTCCCAGGTAGAGTTCATCGACCTCATGCTCCACGGAGTCAACATGGAGGGATAGCACCTTCGCCTCGGCGGAGTCGCTTTCAAGTTTTTCTATGCTCCCCCTGAGGGATGAAGCACATTTAACCAGTCCCTTCGAGATCTCCACGCATTCCCCCCATATCTTCTCGGGGATTGGAGGGGCATCCAAGAGTATCTTAATGTACCTGGCGGAATCCTTAACGTGATCGGCCATGACGTCTAACCTCTTCACTAGGTGCATCAGATCCTCCCTATCCCTGGATCTAAGCTCCCCCTTTGCGAGCTGTATGAAGACCTCCCTCCGCAGGTCATCTATCTCCTCCTCGATCTGGAATAGCCTGTTAATCGACCTCAAAGCCTCCTCAGGCAACCCCTGGGAGGCCGCGAGTATGGCCTTCTCCAACTCCGACACGGTATCTATCGCCTTTTTGATCTGTTCCCTAGCTATAATGAGGGCCCTAGCCCACCTCCTCCTCATAGACCATTTCAGAAATCTCTCAGCCAATAAACTCCTCTCCCGTCAAGTAGACAGATGCCCCTTAACATTATTTATATCTTTTTATCCCTCGATGAGGGAAGAAGCTCGTTAAAAACTAACCTGAAGATCCCCATCCAAACAAATATATTAGTTATAACGCGGGAACATAGCTGTAAAATTAATAGAAGGACGACCAAAGTTAGTCTAAGGCAGCCCTCGGCGGATAACTATTGGATTTAGAGATATGAAGGAGAGATGTGCTTAAAGATATCATACGCCCCTTCCACAAGTTCACTATAGCCTTCTGCCCCGCTACTATCGGGGATGCCGTCCACCTAAAATAGTGGTTTTTAACTAGAACGCGGATCATGGATAAAAAGGGGTATCATGGGAAATCCCTCATTTATTATTTGATCCCGTCTCCCTTAAGGCCTATCGCGAGCGCCGCGTAGCCTTTTAGGGCTTCCAGTATATCGGATTTCCTAACCTGATCCTCGGGCGTATGGGCGTGCCTTTCCTCTCCTGGACCGAAACCGATCGTGGGTATCCCTTCCACCCCGGCTGTATAGGCGCCATCCGTGCTGAAAGACCATTTTGAGATGGAGATATCCCTCTTAAGGGCGAAGCCGAGGAGTGCCTTGGCGGTTTCAACGATTTTATCTCCAGGCGAGAGCATCCACGCCGGGAAGAATTGCTCAACGACCTCCGAGTAGCCCGTGTAACAGGTAATTCTACGTCTCGCTATCCTAGCCTCTCCATCGATGTCTCCGAGGTATCTCAGCCCCTCAGATAGTATCGACTGCCTCGTCTCTCCTAGAAGTATCCTTCTATCTAAGACCATGGTGCAACTGTCCGGGACTACAGGCGCCTCATCGGGGCTACACCAGATCCTATTGACAGATTTAGACGAGTATCCTAGGAAAGGGTGGAGTTGAGCTTCTTCCTCAGCCTTTATCCGCTGTATTACAGGGATCATCCTATATATGGCGTTTACGCCCTCACCTGGATTGCTTCCATGCGCCGTCCTCCCTTTAGTTTCTATTTCAAGTTCAACCCTACCCCTGTGTCCGATGGCGAGGGTGAGGTTTGTCGCCTCACCTAAAATTACGTATTTAGGCCTCCCATATCTCTCTATAATCTTCTTTACCCCGAAGCCTTCACAGTCTTCCTCATGTACGACGCAAGCCATCGCTATGCTTTCGCGTCCATTGCGGAGATGCTCCTTTATCAGGGGGCATGCCACTATCATCGCGGCCAGGCCGGCCTTCATATCGGAGGCCCCTCTACCATATATGATGCCATCTGCAATCGCGGCCGAGTATGGATCATACCTCCAGTTGGAGAGAAGCCCCTCCCCAACCGTATCCATATGGCCGTCGAAAAGTATTATAGGGCTGATCTCCTCCCCTCCCCCCACGATCCCTACCACGTTCCCCACCTCGTCTATTTCAACCATTTCAACCCTGTCGTAGCCGAGTTTCCTCATGCTCCCGCTTATCAGGGATGCCACCTCAGCCTCCCTCCCTGATGGGCTTTTCTCCCGTATAAGCTCCCTGCAAAGCCCTACCGCCTCCTCGCCGTAGCCCTCATCAATTTTTCTCAGGATTCCACCCCACAGCTTCTTCAGCGATTCCAAGATCGAATCCCCTCCTCAATAAGGTAGATAGATGAAATCCGGCTATCCCCTACTTTTTATAATATTAGATTAAAAAGGATCCGGTAAATATGCTATTATAGCTTGAAGATCCGAGTGGAGGCTTCCCTTTGAACGTTAACAGGCTCCTCTATAAGCTGGATAGGGCTTCGGCCTGGACTCTCTATCTGCTCTTTATGCTGATGATGGTTTCGGGCTACATGATGACCAGGGGATTCATAAGTTACCGTCTAGGAGTTTTCATCCACTTCGGACTCGATGCCCCCACCATGATCCTGCTATCCATCCATACAGCCATCAATATGAGGTGGATACTCATGAGGAGGGGAGTTCGAAGAAGGCTACCAGCAAATTTGATCCCTATCCTATTCGGGTTAACTCCCCTCATAATAATACTCTACCTAAATTTCACCTAAATACCTACCGTTACCTTTTTTCTTAATTATTCGTTCACGTATGGGTCTTCGCCGAGTATTCTCCTTTAACCCTGTCCTCGAGTTTTTTAATGTCTCTCTCATAGATTCTTATGGATCCATCCTCCATTACGTCTATTATATTGAAGGTGTGTCCAAGCCTACCCCTAGTCCTGATGCTCGAAGCAGTTCCAGCGTTCAATAATATCGTGTCCTCTATGCGTAGTGCCCGTCCCACATGTCTATGGCCCATCAGGACAAGATCCACCTTATATTTTAAGACGTTGTCGAGGACCTCGCCGGCGTCCTCTAGGACGTTCGTCTCCCTCCCGGAATGGGGTACCGGGACCAAATGATGATGGAAAGCCACTATCTTTAAGACGTCCCTAGGCGCCTTCCTGAGCCTATTATTCAGGAGCTCCTGCCTTCTACGGCCTAGGCGGCCCTCGTCCCTATCGGGCTCTGGGCTATTCATCACGTATAGCCTTAAGTCTCCGAGATCGACTTCACGGTCTAGCCCTCCGATCATCTCGCGGAAAAGCGATTGCCCATAGTTGCGTTCATCATGGTTTCCCGGAGCTATTACGAGGTCTCCCTCAATTAGCTTAATCTTCTCCAGAGCATACTCATAATCAGGTAAGACGCCATTATCCGTTAAATCGCCGGTATGGATAATGAGTTTAGGTGACGGATCCAAGGCGTTTATCTGCCTTACAGCCTCATCGAACGTCTCCTCTACGAATTGGCCATACGGGGAGATATGGGTGTCTGAGAGGTGTACGAGCCTCACCCTCACATCGCTTGACATTCTCAACCACCTGGAACTTCTTTCTCCAGCCTACCCGTCCGCAGGAAGAGGGATTTATCCTTTATTAAATCACCGCTTAAAATTTGATACTGAAAACTTTTTATAGGTAACTATTCTATTCTAAAGTGGAGAGAGACAATGTTTGCGAAAATAGCCCTAGTCGGGTTAGCTTTTCTAAGACTTATCCTGAGCATAGTCTTCGCGGTGTTGGCGTTATACCTGGCATCCTCCATCCTGGGAAGGCTTACGAAGGAGCTGGACGAATGGGCTGAGATAAGTAAAGGCAACATAGCTGTCGCCATATACATGGCGGGCATCTTCATCTCCGTGGCAACTATAGTGGCCCCGGGGATCTCAGGACTCTTCGTAACATGGGATCTTCTGGCGATAGTGATGGGTTTCATCCAGCTCGTAATAGCCTTGGCTCTAGCCATGGCTATGCAGTATATAGCCCTCTCAGTCTTCGGTAAACTCACTAAGGAGATGGATGAGTGGGGCGAACTTAAGAAAGGCAACATAGCCGTGGGAATAGCCATGGCGGCCATAGTGATCGCTGTAGCGGCGGTGGTAGTTAGGGGAGTGGAAACCCTAATATCCGCGGTCTTCGCCTAGCCTCGCATCCACCTATTCCATAAAACTCCCTTCTTTTTTGAGGCCCGTGGAAAGGTTTATTAGCGGAGCCCGGCCTGGATGAATCATCCATATGGATAAGGGGTGCATTATTCATGCCCGGTGGTAGTGTTCCATGACGCAGAGTCCAACTCGGATGAGGTCGAGGTCGAGGGACACTTAATAGATTCCATGATTTTGACGCGGATCTTCGACCGGATAATGGATTTAGGCGGGGAATTCGAGGTTAAGGAGTTCATCATCGGGCGGAGGAAGACCGACTACAGCTATGCGCGCCTCCTCGTGAAAGGTAGAGACCCTGAACATTTGGATCGTATCCTGAAGGAGCTCTACATGTTAGGAGCTGTGAGGAGCCGCCCGGTTGAGGCGAGGCTGGAGCCGGCCCCATCGGATATGGTTCTACCCGACAAATTCTACTCAACTACAAGCCATCCAACGTGGATTTACTTGTCCGGCCGATGGATCGAAGTAGAGAATCCTATGATGGATAAAGTCATAGTAGTGGATAAGAGGATTAGGAGGGCCTACTGTAAGCCGATCCGGGAAGTCAGAAGGGGAGACCTAATAGTCGTAGGCGAGGAGGGAGTTAAAGTTAAGCCTCCGGAGAGGCCGAGGGAGAGTTTAGGCGTATTCGAGTTCATGGTGAGTAAGGCTTCGCCGGAGAAGCCGTCCACCTCCATGATACATAGGATAGCGGGGGACCTCTATAAGGCTAGACGCAGGGGAGAGAGGATCATCGTGGTCGCCGGCCCGGCGGTCGTGCATACAGGGGCCTCGGACGCCTTGGCCGGCATGATAAGGCTAGGTTACGTCCATGCCCTTTTAGCTGGAAACGCCTTGGCGGTACACGATGTGGAGAGAGCCCTCTTCGGAACCTCCCTAGGCGTCAACCTAGAGAATGGGACCTCAAGCCTTGGAAGCCACAGGAACCATATAGCGGCGATAAACGAGGTCTATAAGGCGGGATCCCTTAAAGCCATGGTGGATAAAGGAATCCTTAAAAACGGGATAATATACGAGTGTATCCATAGGGGGGTCCCATACGTTCTAGCGGGATCCATAAGGGATGATGGGCCGCTGCCCGAGGTTATCACGGACACCGTTGAGGCACAACTGAGGTACATGGAGGCTTTAAAGGGGGCTGGGATCGTCCTAATGTTAGCGTCGATGCTCCACTCCATAGCCGTGGGAAATCTTCTCCCATCCACCGTGAAGATCATATGCGTCGATATAAACCCCGCGGTGGCCTTGAAACTCCTCGATAGGGGCACGGCCCAAGCCGTGGGCGTTATATCAGATATAGGCGTCTTCCTCCCATTACTATTAAGGGAACTCGAGAAAATGGAAGGGTAGCATTGCAGCCGCGCCGCAGCCTCAGTTGGCAACTCGGAAAATTTAAACCTGGCGAATCACCAATCTGATGAAACGCTTGAATACTTTTAAATCTAGGGGCTATATATTCCTCTACTCTCTGACTTAAGGGGAGAAGTTGGAATGGCCGATTGTATATATGGGCTGATGGATGCCTCAAATAGAGTCTTCAACTGTAAAGCCTTAGACCAGATAGGGAAGCTTTTAAGGGCCGAGGACCAGCCCAAGTTCTGCGAGCATTGTCCGATAAGGCTGCACGCCATAAGATTCATATACGCACCCTCCGAGGAGCATATGCACAGGGAAACCGGTTGAGAACCTATAACGTCGTCACCTCCTTCATAGTTAAGGAGGGAAGGGTCCTAATCCTAAGACGCAGCGATAGGGTTGGAAGCTATAGGGGTAAGTGGTCGGCCGTAAGCGGATACCTAGAGGATGATCCCCTAAGCCAGGCTTACAGGGAGATAAGGGAGGAGCTCTCCATACCCGGGGAGGACCTTAAGCTCATGGCTGCCGGGGATCCAACCGAGGTTTCAGATAAGAATTTAGGGGTAAGATGGATCGTACATCCATTCCTATTCGAGTTTACAGGTGAAGATTCTAAAATCAATTTGAATTGGGAGAGCTTGGAGGTGAAATGGGTTAGGCCGGAGGAGGTGAGGCAACTTGAAACCGTCCCCGACCTGTACAGGATCCTGAGCGACCTCTGGGTTAGGGCCTACCCTTCTAAGACGATCCGCTAACGTATCCCGAAGGATTCCTCATCTCGAATAATTTTTATCCGCGGTTATCTCCCTGAACCCTAGATATGGGGTTAACGCGTCAGGCACCCTTATCGACCCGTCTTCACGTTGATAATTCTCGAATATGGCTACTAGGACCCTCCCAACGGCTACGGCGGTGCTATTTAACGTATGTACGAACCGGGGCTTCTCCCTCGGATCTTTCCTACACCTAATGTTTAACCTTCTAGCCTGGTAGTCCGTGCAATTACTGCATGAGACTACCTCACGGTATTTTCCCTGACCGGGCAGCCATACCTCTAAATCATACTTCTTTGCCGCCGATACCCCCAGCTCCCCTGAACATACGTTGACTATCCTGTAATGTAGATTGAGTCCCCTATATATCTGTTCAACCGTCCCTATAAGTTTCTCATGCTCCTCCCAAGAAGCCTCGGGCGTCGTAAACTTGAAGAGCTCCAGCTTATCGAACTGGTGGACTCTGAATATCCCCTTTGTATCGCGGCCGTGGGCCCCAGCCTCGGTCCTGAAACAAGTGGAGAATCCAGTATAATATAATGGAAGATCATCCTCGTCGAGGATCTCGTCCATGTGCATGGCCGCGAGGGGGATCTCCGCCGTACCCGCCAGACATAGATCCTCACCCCTTATCCAGTATACGTCATCTTCGCCTAAAGGCAGGAACCCTGCACCGTACATGGCCTCCCTCTTAACCAGGACAGGGGGGATCACCGGGATGAAGCCTTCTTTAACAACCTTTTCTAGAGCATATCTAACTATGGCGAATTCTAGGAGGGACGCCTCATTTTTGAGGTAAGCGAAGCGCGCCCCAGATACCTTCGCCGCCCTCTCAACGTCTATCAGGTCTAATTTTAAGCCGAGGTCTATGTGATCCATGGGTTTAAAATTGAAGCTCGGCTTCTCCCCCCAAACCCTCACTACTACGTTGTCGTTCTCATCCCTACCTGGGGGAACCGTTTCATGGGTTATATTAGGCAGCCTGGAGAGATAGTATTCCAGCTTCTCTTCATAGACCTGAAGCCTCCCCTCCAAGGCCTTTATCTCATCTGGAAGCCTGGCTGCCTCAATTAATTTTTCAGATGCGTCCAACCCGTCACGTCTAAGTTTAGCGATCTCCTCGGTGAGGAGGTTGCGCCTTCGACGGAGGTTGTCCAGCTCTCGAATAACATCCCTCCGCCTCCTATCATATTGGATGATCTCGTCTATCCACGGGATCTTCTCGTATTCTCCCCTTTTATCAAGGTCCTTCTTGACTATAAGAGGGTTCTCCCGGATAAATCTCAGGTCTAACAGGATAGGCCCCCTCCCTTTATGAGCCCTATCTTCTTTAAAGGCCGCTCTTAACTTTACCTCCTAACTACCATGTCAACCCCCTTTTCCCACAAATCTAAGGTATACCACTCGACCTCATGGATCGACTATAACATATAATATAAGTAAAAGATAAATGGATAATAGTTGCAACGTCGATACATCTATAAAGGATTGGGAGCCCTGGGGGATTCATATATGGATTCAACTGCCTGGCTTAATATGATCTTGAGGATCGTAGGCAACCCATACCTCGGCGCGTTCATCATAAGCCTTCTAGGCAATTTAGCCTTATTCTTCCCGGTGCCTTACCTTCTCCTGATCTTCACCATCGCCTTAGATATCCCTAATATAGGGTTGATACCATTAACGTTTCTAGGGGCTTTAGGGGCCACTGTAGGAAAACTCTTCAGCTACTTCGTAGGCTATGGGGGTGGAAAAGTGCTGGGACGAAGATATGAGGCGCGCTTCAATACCTTAAGGAGGCTGCTGGGGGGAAGACCTTTCATCGCGGCCTTCATATTTGCGGCTTCACCCCTCCCGGATGATCTAGTGTTCATCCCCTTAGGGTTAATGAAGTATAGCCTATGGAAGACCTTCTTAGCCTGCCTAGCGGGTAAGTTCCTCATAACCCTCTTGACGGTTGGATCTGGGAGAGCCTCGAGGGCCGCCATCAACTGGGTCGCGGGGACCGAGGAGAATTATTATACCGTAATATTTTCTATAATAGTCTTTATAGTAACTATGATATTGATGGTTAAACTGGATTGGGAGGATCTATTCCTTAAATTAGGGGGTAAGGTGAAAAATATTGGCTCAAGTTAAGGTGGGGGAGCTTCAAGTCTACAGGATCCTCTCCGCCATATTCGGCCTCCTTGGCCTGACCATACTACTGAGGGTTTCCCTTAAACACCGCTCGGAGTATGTGGTGGGGGAAAGGTTCGTAATGGACGAGCTTATAATACCCACACCTATCTACGTATTCCATTTTAAGCCGATAACACTCTTCGTGATGTTCGGCTTCCTCTACTGGGCTTTAGGCTTGGAGGCCTGGCGTAACCATATTTTGAAGTGGCCTTCAACGCTTAAAAGGGGGATCTTCATATTCCTCTGCCTTGGAGCATTTATTATGGGATATGAATTCCTACAGAACTTCCTGATGTGGACGAGCTTCTTCATAATGTATGGGGGCAACTTGGATATGCTTTATCATCAGTTGAACCCTGCCATGCCTAAGCCAGTGAACTTCAATTTCATATCGAAGCTCTTCTCAATGTTCTTCGCAGGCGCTTTATATGGAATCTACTTTTTCCATCGCATGCTTAGAGGAAGAGGCAAGACTTGACCGTGGAAGCACATAGTTTATTAATGGTCTTATCCCTCTACTAGCCGGGGTAAGGAGACCTTGCCGAAATATGCAAAGGTAAAGGATAGATGGCGTACGAAGAAATGGTATACCGTTAAGACCCCTCCATATTTCGGGGATATGGAAGTGGCATCCATACCGGCTGATGACCCTAATAAGCTTATAGGCAGAGTGGTGGATACGACCCTCTACGATATTACGGGCGACTTCTCCCATCAGCCTATAAGGCTTAGATTCTTAATCATGGACTTTAGGGATGGGAAGGCTGTAACAATCCTTAAGGGACATGAATATGCGGCTGATTATCTTAGGAGCCTCGTGAGGAGGGGGACGAGCAGGATAGACGGAATATTCACGGTGACCACAAGGGATGGATTTGTCACAAGGGTTTCCATAGTGGCCTTTACGAGGCATAGGATCAAGGCGTCGCAGGAGCATGCCATAAGGGATATAATGCGAGAGGTCATCCAGGAGAAGGCGAGGGAACTCACCTACGAGCAGCTCTGCCAGGAGATGGTTTTAGGGCCTACCCCGACGCTTGGGGGAAAGATAGGATCCGACATTTACAACCTTGCTAAGAAGATAACTCCTTTGAGGCATGTAGGGGTTAGGAAGTCGAAGCTCTTAGCCATACCAGTAGCTCAGAGAGCTGGAGGGGAAGGGGAGGAAGCCGCTGAGGAGAGCGGTGAACGGGGAGAAATGTTAAATATTGAAGGGCTGCAGAGAGAAGGCTGAGGGAAGAAGGCCTTCTCTTTGAGGTTGAGCGTTGAAGGCAGTCATTTTAGCTGCTGGAAGGGGCGTGAGGCTTCAGCCTTTAACCGAGAATAGGCCTAAGCAGATGCTTCCCGTGGCCGGCAAGCCTATAATAGGGCATATACTCGACGGGCTCAGGAGTGTAGAAGTTGAACAGCTCATAATCGTAGTTGGAGAGATGGGTGAAATCCTGCGGAGATACGTGGAAAGCTTAAACTTACCTTTTCCGGTGGAGTATGTTCGACAATTGGATCCTAGGGGTACAGGTCATGCAGCCGCCATAGCCGCCGAGAGGATAGGCGGGGAGTCCTTCCTTCTCCTATATGGAGACGTCATCCCCTCACCTACAATATTGAATATGGTCTCGGAGAGGTATGAGGAGTGCAACCTGGCTCTCATAACGGCCTCAAATGTGGATGAGCTGGAGGGCTTCGGCGTCGTCCAAGCCTCCGATGGATTACTTGAAAGGATCGTTGAGAAGCCCAGTAACCTCCCTCTTCCCGGAGGATTAGTCAACGTGGGAATCTACATCTTAACACCCGAAGTTTTAAAGGATCTCGATGGAGTAGGGGTTTCCCCACGCGGCGAGATAGAATTAACCGATGCATTAAATGTTTCAGCCGCAAGGGGGAGAGTGGGCGTAGTCCAAGCCTCAAAAGAGGATTGGATCCACATAGGCTATCCCTGGGACTTGTTGAAGGCGAATATGAGGCTTCTGAGCAGGATCTCCACCTCCATCTCAGGGGATGTGGAGGATGGCGTAAGGATTTCAGGGCCGGTGATACTGGGGAAGGACGGCGTCATAAGGGCTGGATCCATAGTAGAGGGGCCGGCCTTCATAGGTGAGGGATCAAAGGTGGGCCCCAACGCATATGTAAGGAGGTTCACTTTCCTCGACAGGGACGTAAGGATCGGAAACGCATGCGAGGTTAAGAATAGCATAGTAATGGAGGGGACTAAGATACCTCACCTATCATACGTCGGCGATAGCATTATAGGCTGTAACTGTAACATAGGAGCAGGGACCATGGTCGCTAACCTGAGGTTCGACGAAGCCTTCATTACTGCTACCGTGAAGGGGGAGAGGATTTCCACGGGCGAACGGAAGTTCGGGGCCGTAATAGGGGACAACGTGAGGACAGGCGTGAACGTGAGCGTGATGCCTGGGGTAAAGATTGGATACGGCTCATGGATAGGCCCCGGCACCGTGGTTTCAAGGGATGTCCCCGCGAGGACGTTCGTAAAAGCAGAGCAGAAACTTAAATATGTTGAGTTATAGAGGATCCCAAGGGGAAGTCTTAGATGGTTGAAATGGACTTAGAGGAGTTTAAGAGGAGGTTTCCCCACCTCGCTTTGGAGATGCAGGGTTCAAGGAATAAAAGCCTGAGGACCTTGATGGAGAGTGGAGTCGATCCTTTCCTAGGATACGAGCCTAAAGCCGAAGATTATATTAGGCGGTGTAACACCATGGAGGAGGCTGAGCGGACGATTGATTGGCTCCTAAGAGAAGGTGAGATATCCGAGGATAGGGCTGAGGAGCTTAAGCGGAGGCTCAGCTCAGATGGATTAAGGGGCTTTGGACCTAAGAAGAGGCCGGGCCACTACCTTAGGAGAAAAGGATATATCTAACTCTTCTAACCTCTTCGCTTAGTGCTCACTATGGATATCACGTCGCCGTCCTTTAAGATGTAGTCTTCTCCGACGCGGCTGCCTGTTTTAACCTCGACAGCGTAGAGGAACCCTTCCCCTAACTCGCTGTGTATGTATGAGGCGAAGCTTTTAGCCGTGGTACCCGATGGGATGAGATGTGCCTCCGGGAGCACCCTGCCCTCATGGTCTGTAAGCTTATCCGGGTCTTGAACGGGATAGACTACGATGGCGTCTAAAAGGTCTATGAAGGCCCTATTGATCGCCTCCTGAACCCCCGTGGAACCCCATTTTTCAAGTATCTTGCTCTGAATGGTTTCTAGGGCCTTCTCCTGGGGGGCCGTCAGCTTCTCATGTTCGACTATCTCGAAGTGATCGTCGCCGGGCAAGTATTCTATCAACCCGGCTTGGGCGGCCCTTCTGAGGGCTAACTCCGCCTCTGCGCAGCAGGGCACAGTGATATATCCTGAACCTTTAAGACGGTTAATGTTTTCTTCAGCGGAGGCTAAATCCGCCTTATTTGCGGCTATAAGCATCGGCTTAGAGGCTTTCCTAACGTTGCGGGTAAACCTTAGTATCTCCTCGTCCTTCCAGGCCGTTGGCTTCTTAGGATTTAAACCCGCCTCTTTTATCGCGTATCTTATTTCCTCGCGGGTGATGGATAGCCCGCTCAGCCTTTCGCTTAGCAGGGCTTCAAGCTGGTCGGCAGTGGACTCGACGCGTCTGCATATTTTAAGCCAATCCTTCATGAGGATGCCTTTAAGCCATTGGTCGAGCTCATGCTCGAGGAACTCTACATCCTCTAGGGGATCGTGGGATCCAGGGGGGCATCCTCCACCTTCAATGTCGGTGGATCCCGAGGCATCGACCATGTGAATTAGGGAATCAGCTCTCCTTATCTCGTCGAGAAACTGGTTTCCCAAGCCCCGTCCACGCCATGCTCCTGGAACTAGGCCGGCGCAGTCTATAAGTTCAACCGGTATGAACCTGTTCCCATCTATGCACGCCGAGTTTACTGGGTTATCCTCGACCCCGAGCTCACGGCATACGCATTTAACTCTGACGTATCCTATGCCCCTGTTAGCCTTGATGGTTGTAAACGGGTAATTAGCTATCGGGACAGATTTTAAAGTAGCCGCGGAGAAGAAAGTGGACTTCCCCACGTTAGGTTTACCTACAATACCAGCCATCATACCCATTTCCGATGCTTCCCTTCACCCAACTCATCATTAACTTCGAGGCATTATTAGGTATGTACACGATTTAAACTCAACATTTAAACTCGTCGAATTTAGACATGGACTTTGAATAAACCTCAAATAAACATTCTCCGCGCATATGTATGTTGGATCGTATCTGGGACAGTGGATTACGGGAAGGCTCAAGCGAATTGTTTAAGGTTAGGATAAGCTCGGAGGCCCTACGCAAGATAATGAGCCATGTAAGTAGGCCGTATGAGCAGATAGGGCTCCTAATAGGCGATGTCAACGGCGGCACAGTCATTGTTAAAGACGCCGTTAAAGGGGAGGGATCGGCTGGGAATTCCCACTCGGCAATCTCGCCGGAGAGCATGGCCAAGGTGGCCCACGCCATATTGACGGGGAGGCTCAACGGCAGGATCGTGGGATGGTATCACTCCCATGTGGGGTGCGGGGTCTTCATGTCGGAAGTGGATGTTCAGACTCAGCTGGTTCTACAGCAGTTCTCACAGTACGTGATCTCACTCGTCATAGACTCCAAGACCGGGGAATTGGCGGTGTTCACCTACAGCCAGCCCTTAGGCATGATCCAACTGCCTGTAGAATTCGGATGAGAAACTGTAGGCGGGATCGAACTCGAACAGTCTAAAATGTTAGGTTTCCCAGAGCTTTTGCAACGGTTTTGTCGCTTTTAATAACGGGATGGCTCGGATCCACCATTACGACTTCGAACCATGCATGTTTACCGTCTTCCCATACCCAGTAGGCGTTGAGGGGCTTCAGATTCGGATACTTCCTTCCAGCCCTTTCTTGAGCGATCTCCTTCAGGCTTTTAGCACGGGTATACTTCGTAACGCCCATGGCTTTCTGTCTTCTACCCGACCTCGGCCTCTGCTTCCTCGCTCCCCCCTTTCTAACTTTAACCCTCACCATCACGAAGCCCTGTTTAGCCTTGTAGCCTAGCATCCTAGCCTTGTCTAGGCGGGTTGGCTTATCTATACGCTGTATCGAGGGTTCCCTACGCCATTTAATGAGCATCTTTTCCATTAAGGCCTTTACGAAGCTCTCCCCTGCCCTCTTCCAAGCCCTGCCCATATACTTGTACGCGCTCATCTCAGAGTTTAACCACCTGGATCGGTTATTGAAGGTAAGCCGCCTCAATAAAAAGATTTACCAGGATTCCAGGATTTAGGGGGGCCGAGGAGCCTGGGAGGCCAGAGGAGCCCCATGATGAAGCCCAGCTCTCCTTGAGGGAAGCCATTTAATGATCCCCTGCGTGGACGGCTATATTTTTATCTCCCCATGCATTTACCCTAATATCGTTCACATTTCCATTGGGAAGACGCTTTAGGGGGTAGATGAATGGCTGCTTCACGGAGGTTAAGCGATCCCGATGCTGAGCCTAGACTCGTTTGATCCATGTTATCCAGGTAGAGGGATGGTGTCTAATGGAGTATGTTAGGTAATTTTAACCTATTAGTCTCGACTTCGCGGCGTAACGAAAAGAAGGCTTGCAACGAGTTTTGGTACCTTCTAAGGGAGGCAGGTGATGTATCAGCGGAGGTAGAACCATCCAATATCTCCGGTTTGGTGGTGTCTAGGACGAACCTCGACCCAGTTAAGGCCGTGGAGAGGCTGCGGGGTATCCTGCTTCAAAGGCCTTGGGAGTTCAGATACGTCCTGAAGATCCGTCCGATTCAAGTCATCGTCCCCACAGACTTGGGGGAGATTGGAGTTAATGCCGCTGAATTGGCTTCAACCCATATAGGTAAAGGGGAAAGCTTCAGGATTACCGTGGATAAGAGGAGGAGCAACCTGAGGAGCAGGGAGATAGTAGAAGAAGTTGCTCGGAGAATCGACCGTAAAGTTAACTTAGAGGAGCCAGATAAGATAATTTTGGTCGAGATCCTAGGAGATATAACTGGGATATCGGTGATCCCTCCAGAGGCAATACTTTCAATTGAGAGGGAGAGGAGGAATTTATAGCGAGAATAATGCTATCCTCTCTAATACTAGTTTCTCCAAGATGTTCATGAACTGGGATCCATTCAAGTACGTCGCATCCAGCTCCTCCCTCTCGATCTGGTAAATCTGAGCTATATACTTCGGGTCCATTACGCCTTTCCCTCCTATGAGCTGTGTCGGAATAGCCTCACCCAGCCTAGACACCAGCCCTCCCATATATCTGGTAATACTCTCCTTCGAGTTGCCTAATACGATGGCTACAATGTTCCTCGTATCCTCCTTCACCCCGAGGATTCTAATAGAATCATCTATCTGCCTTCGAGCGGCCAAGTAGAGGAGCAGCTCGACCTGTAGATTTCTGGAGATTGGAAGTTTCCTTCTAAAGGCTTTGAGGCAGAGCCTCACAGCATGGTATACGTGGTTCCTCCCTGCGATGGCGCGGGAATCTAGAAGCTGCACTGTTAAACCTTCAGGGGAGCCTTTAATTTCTTCCAAGACCTCGTCGACTCTAGGTTTCCCGCGAACTCTAATATGGGAGAGGCCTAGAATTTTCCTGTAACCCTTTAACGAGATGAGCTCCATGGAGTATCCCAACGGAATTCAAGCACAAGTTTTTTGTCGAAGTTTTAGCTTAAAGCTTTCACGGTGAATAAAAGTGGATTACCTTCCAATTGGATGGGAGCAGATGTACGGGATGTGCATAGCGTTAGCGGAGAAGATAAAGGAGGACGGCTTCAACCCAGATCTGATAGTAGGGGTCGCTAGGGGGGGATGGATACCCGCGAGGATCCTCTCAGACCTCTTACATAACCCTAACTTGACCAGTATGAGGGTTGAGTTCTACGAGGATGTTGGGGTTAGACGTGGGGAACCTAGGATAACCCAGCAGCTCCCCGTCTCGGTTAAAGACCGCAAGGTGCTCGTGGTGGATGACGTATCGGATACAGGTCGTAGCCTACTCACCGTATATGAGCATATAAGGAAGGCTGGAGCGAAATCTGTCAAGACCGCTACCCTACATTATAAGCCCCACAGCATATTCAAACCTGATTTCTACATAGATGAAACCAGCGCGTGGATAATATATCCTCACGAGAGATACGAGTTCATATTAAGCTACCTAAAGAATAAAGTGGGCAAGGGATATACCGTTAAGGACTTACTCGCGGAGATCAAGGCGGTGGGACTGGATAAGCCATACATCGAGAGGCTTGTCGCCGCCGCGTGGAGTGAACATGTGAAAGGCGCGGAATCCCCTCGTATATAAAATAATTTTACTTGATGAATCAGCTTGGGAGGATTCGAACCTCGTCCAGCGGAGCTTTCATCCCAGCCATATACCCCATCGGAGCTGCATCAAGGGCTATTCGGAATGATTAGCCCATCCAATATAGTAATATATATCCGTTCGTGTCATATTGTGTACTTTCTTCCTGGATGAGGTGCCTGAGCTTCTAATCCTATCTCCTTTCTAGCCCACTTCACTAGTTGTTCACAGTTCTCCTCTGTCCCATGTACGGCGAATACCTTGGCCTTGGGGTTTAGCCTGTCAAGGAACTTGTGGAGTTCCGACATGCCTGAATGGGATGAGAAATCAAATTTTGAAACCTTTGCCTTGACTTTCACGAACCTTCCTTTAATGTTAAACCTTCCCTTCTCCAGGAGGATGCTCCCCGGAGTGCCTGGTATCTGGTAGCTCACGAGGAATATAGCGTTCCTCTTATTTAACGCGAGCGACTCCATATAGAATACGGCGGTTCCCCCTTTAAGCATCCCCGCCGGGGCGATGATCACCGATGGAGTTTTCAGTATGTTTTTCCGTTCTTTACGATTCCTTACAACCTCGACTTTCTTCGATGCCCTCTCTAATAGTTCTGGATCCCGGAGGGATGACCTGTAGTTCAACAGGATCCTGAGCGTGTGCACGGCCATCCCGTCCAGAAATATTGGATAATTGAATCCATGGGCTGCTAATATCAAGAGTATCTCTTGGGATCTCCCTACGCCGAACGCTGGAACTAGGACGGAGCCTCCGTCGGCTACTATCTCAGCGGATTCCTTGACGAACTGCTCCTCCAATTTATTCCTCGGAGGATGATCCTCCGTGGCATATGTGCTCTCAACTATTACTGCGTCTAAGTCTCCATCGACCAAGTCAGCTCCATCTAGAAGCCTAGTTGAAACGAGGTTGAAATCACCGGTATATAATAATCGCTTCCCATCCATCTCCAGCAACGTTTGGAGGCTGCCTGGGATATGCCCTGCGTTCAGGACGGAGATCGACCCATCCTTCAGCTCAATGGAATCCCCGTAGTTTATTTTCACAGTATTTTTGAGCATGTTGTCCAGTTCGATGAATTCGTAGGGCAGGTAGTATCCGCTGAGGTTTATGAAGTCCTTTATGAGAAGCCTAGATAACTCGAATGTAGGCTCAACCCCGTAGAGTTTTCTTCCCCCTCCCAGATATAATATGGGAAGGAGGCCGCTGTGATCCAGATGTGCATGCGAGAGGACGGTTAACGCGATGTCCTTAGGTGAAATATGAGCAGGGAATCCTACTTCATCATCCATTATAACCCCGTAGTCGAGGAGCACCCTTTCCTTACTAGAGGCGACTGCGAATGCTGAACGGCCTACCTCCCTACATGCCCCTAGAAAAGTTATCTCCATACGTAAAGTTAACTCCTTTCCTGATCTATGTTTGAATACATACTTGGAGCATCGAGGCTGCTTAAATGATTTTCTCTAGAGCTCACCTTAAGTATTATCTCTACACTTAACTAAAAACTAAATAAATAAAGAATCGGCGATTGGGAATCAGGTTAATTCCTAGCAGCACCTCCAGAGGTCCGGAATGCTCGGGGCATTGGGGAGTTAATTCATGGGCTACCTACATTCCATGCGTACTACCTATATATTTAATATCTACTTTTAACCGCTTTACTTTTGATGAGAGGTTGGGGCTTTGATCGTCATAAAAGATGGGGAGGAGCTCAAAAAATGCGTGTTCATAACGGGTTTCCATGGGATAGGCCAGGCGGGTCATATAGCGACCTCTTATCTGATACATAGTTTGAAGGCTAGGAGGATTGGGTTCCTCAGGGCGACGGAGATACCTCCATTTGTAACCACCTCCGAAGAGGGGCTTATAACTCCTTTCGAATTATATAGGGCGGATAGGTTTGTAATGCTGAGGCTGGAGTTTCCACCTTCTAGGAGGGAGGAGACTGAGATCATAAGGAGCGTCGCGTCGTGGATCGTGGAAAAAGGCTTGGAGGAAGCGGTTCTCATAGGTGGATTAGACGCCAAATTTAGGCAGCCAGACGATGTGGAGGAGTTGAAGGTGGTGCCCAACACCGCGTATGTGGAGAGGCATGGCGGTAAGCTGCCAGCGTCGATCCTTGAGCCGGGGTTATACGTCTTCGGTCCACTAGCCTCTCTACTAATAGAGCTTGAATTCTACGGTTTCCCATGCATAGCCTTGCTGCCATACGCTTCTCCCGATAGAGCGGATCCGAGGGCGGCAGCGTCGGCCCTTAGATGCCTATCAGGAATCTACAAACTGGACCTAAATATAAGTGAATTAGAGGAAGATGCTAGGGAGATCGAGATGATCATAGAGCGGAAGATGAGGCAGGCCAAGGAAGACCGGGGCGTATATGTATGATCCCCTCGGCTCTAAATCTTTTAATTCTTTTTTAATTATATAAGAATTTGAGGCCTCTACGGAGACCCTCCATCGATAGATCTTCAACCCTCATCTCGAATTTTCTCCTACGGGACTCCGCCTGTAATTCCTTTATTAGGCTCTCGGATATTAGGCTGGGCTCTAGGATTAGGAGCAGCTTCGAAACCTTATGTCCATATCCCCTTAGAAATCTTTTTATTATTTTAGAGACGGCCTCCCTGGACTCGCCATCCACAGGAGCGGATATCTCCGTCTGTCCGAGGGGATAAACCTCCTCCAGCTCTATAGGGATGACCCCGTAGGGATGGCCGTAGTATAGGATCCTCACCTCAGGCAGGTTTCTAAGCTTGTTCCTAACCCTGATAAGTCCCTCGACAGCGCCTCCTTCAAGTTGATTTGGAGATGGGAGCATAACCAATTTTGAAGAGCCTTCATAGCTTATGCATCTAGTGAGGAGGCGGTCCACGTGCCTAACCACTTCTGGGCGATGATAATCCAAATGCGTGAATATGGATAGACCCTTCCTCTTAGTTACCGGTGAATAACGCTCCATAAGCCTCGTATACCTCTTCATCGCCCTGAACGCCCTGTGGAGTGCTGGATGGCTTATGGAGCGGGAGTGGACGAGCTCCCATAGGCGGCCCTCAGATATGGCCTCCTTGATTCTCTTAACTTCCTGGAAGCATATCCATAGATTATGTTCGGTTAGTATCCTCGTTCTCTCATCTCTGTCTAGATCTCTTAACTCGCTGGGCGTATACTTTACGCATTGTCTACACGAGCAGGGGAAGTATTCGATGCTGGAGAGCTTTAAGCTACCTTCAGCCGTCATGTACCGCCCATCTTTAGCGTATATCGCATATGCTGCAGAGTCGAACGTATCGACTCCACATGCCACTATTAGGGGGAATATCATGGGATGACCTGCTCCGAACAGGTGGAGGGGCTTATCTCCCGGGATCAGCTGCTTAACGGGCAGAACCATATCAACTAGTTTATCGAAGAGGTATCTCTCCATAATCTGGGTTGGACTGCCCAATCCATACATCTGGAAGGGCTTCCGGGCCATCTCCCGCGCGGATAGGGTGAGGAGATCCCTGAACAGGCCTCCCTGGATCGGCCCAACCCACAATATCTCAGGGCTCGCCAACCTCAGGGATTCATCTGCACGCCTCAACGTCTCCTTAACAGTGTATTCGGCTTCAAGCCGGTTAGAGGTTAGACCTGTAGGCACATCCAATATTACGCCTATGTCCGTGGATATCTCGTTCTGGAACCTGATGATTTCATCAGGCTTCACCTCCACTTCCCCGTAGAGCAGTATTTGATATGCACCTGAATCTGTCGCAACGACCCCGTCGAAGCCTAGATATTCATGTATTCTGTGGAGCCCCCCGTCCTCCCCCCTTACCTTTAGATGCTTCTTGAGCAGGTAGGCGTTAGCCATAACCCCGTTGCACTTCATGATTTCCTTCAGGAACCTGAGGTTTACACCTCTAAGCTTTGGATCTATGACTGGAAACATATGGGGAGTTTCAAGGTTTCCCGACTTCGTCCTTATGATCCCTATCCGGCCTAGGAGGTCCTTGGCTTTAACGGTGAACATTGGAGACATTTGATGCTTTATCCCTTATGCTCTCTTATGAATTCCTCGTATACCTTTCTAACCCTTTCAGCTGCAGGCCCTACACCCTCTAAGATCCCGTCCTCTGAAACCCTTATCTTATCCATCACCACGATAACTCCTGCATCATCGTAGAGTTTCACCATCCTCGGGAAGACCCGCTCCAGCCTTTGGGCTAGACCTTTAAGGTCGAATGGCTTTTCCATACCCTCGATCTGGGCTATCGAATGGCCGGGTATGAATACCTTGAATATCCGCCTCCCCTCGTGATCCTGGGCATCCTCGAGGCATAAGTTTAAAGTCTTTGGATCCACGCCTATGAGACGACCGGTATAGGATCTTCCGGTGCTCGTAAATATTTTAACGTCCCTTTGAACGAGGTTTGAGAGCTCCTCCATAAACTTCCTCTCTATAAGGCTCGACATATGTCATACATCTCTTTATCTAATCGCTTTTCTGTTATAGCCTATCTACACCAGGTTCTATTAATAATATTCGCTAAGCAGTCCTCTTTATCCCTGTCTCCTACGGAGTTTAATGTTTTTAAGCAGCTCCCTAGCTGTCTCCGCGTCGTCCGTTGAAGCCACTATGTTAAGACGGGTTATCTTCACTAAATTACCGCAGTATGGACAACGCCTAGTTCTATTTTCTCCTCTTGCGAGCGAGGGCTGTCCACACTTATCACAGACGAGGATTACGAAAACCGCGGCCCCCCACCCTCTATACGCTTTAGGAGGTCCAGAATCCTCCCATTATCGGATAGGGCACCTATCCAATCTATCTCACCGAGGCGCTTCCTCTTCTTTCCCTCGATTATTGAGAGCATCTCGTCGACAACCTCCACGCCATCCCTTCCTGTGGTATCTATCTCGCATATTATTTCTTCTGGGAACCTGCCCAGGGCTTCGAGGAGGACCACGTCCAAGAGCTCGGATAGAACATTCTCGTTAACCTTTTTATCAGGATATCCCCTTTCTCTAAGCCTTCTCTCCAGCTCGTCCGGGCGACATCTAAGCACGAACATTAACTTCGTTTCGGCTTTAGGCGATACCAAGTGGGCTATATGGCCGTCTAAAACTATGTAGGGTGAATTCGGTTCTGACGATAGATCCTTAATGTACCTCCTTATCTTCTCCAAGTTAACGATCCACGTGCCGCGTTCATCGTCATATCCGCTGATGAATCCCCTTTCCCTGGAGAGTTTTGAAAGCTCAATGTGGCGGCAGCCCAGCCTCTCGGAGAGGATCCTTGATATCTCGGTCTTCCCTGTACCTGGGGTTCCAGTGACCACTATAATTTTTACGGGTGATTCCATCCTCTCCTTCTTCTTGGTGCTCCGGGCGGGATTCTCAGCCGAATATACTCGACTTTTGAACCCGCGTCGACGGGTTTCTCCTTCCTCTAGGGCTCGAGAGCCCGCCATACTTGACCGGACTATACTACCGGAGCACCATGAAAGACTGGGCGTTTCCTCTTTAAATAATTTGCTTTTAGCGGTCACTGTAAAGACTAAAAAGAGAAGAAAGGTTAGGAGTCGCCTATTCGGATTCGGGCGGCGTCTCGCCCGGTCCGCCCTTGGACGGTGGGGTTGGAGGCGGCTTGGCCGCCGCTATTACGTCGTCTATCCTCAGTATCATCGAAGCCGCTTCCACGGCCGACTTTATCGCTTGTTCCTTCACTCTTAGAGGTTCTACCACGCCTTTTTCCATCATGTCCTCTACCTCTCCTGTGAAGACGTTAACGCCGTACCATAGGCCGTCATCCTTCTCATGGGCTGCCCTCAAGTTTACAATGATATCTATCGGGTCTAGACCGGCGTTCTCGGCTAGGGTGCGAGGTATCGACTCTAGGGCGGCTGCGAAGGCTTCGATGGCCAGCTGCTCCCTTCCCCCAACTTTAGCGGCGTAAGCTCTAAGCCTCTTAGCCAGTTCAGCCTCAGCGGATCCTCCTCCAGCTACTATCTTAGGCTTCATTACCACATCGGCTATCACGCTTAACGCGTCGTGCAGCGATCTCTCAGCCTCGTCCACAAGCCTCTCTAGGCCGGCTCTTATGAGTATGCCCACCGATTTAGGATTCTTACATCCCTGTACGAAGACCATCTTATCATCAGCTATCTTTCGCTCCTCTACAAGTGCGGCATATCCTAGGTCTCCGGGTTTCAGATCGTCTAGATTCGTCACTATCCTTCCACCAGTTGCCCTTGCAAGCTTCTCCATGTCTGATTTCTTGATCCTCCTTACAGCCATGATCTTCTCCTTCGCCAGGTAGTGCTGGGCCGTATCGTCGATTCCCTTCTGGCACATTACGACATTGGCTCCGGAGGATTTTATCTTCTCAACCATCTCCTTAAGCATCCTGGCCTCCTCGTCTAGGAAGGCCTTCATCTGGGTCGGATCCCTTATCCTGATCTCTGCGCTGAACTCGGTCTTCTCTATCTCCAACGGGCAGTCCAGCAGGGCTATCTTGGCGTCTTTGACTGTTTTAGGCATACCTGGATGAACGACCTCTTTGTCTATGATCAGCCCCTTCACGAGCTCCGTGTCTAGTAGGCTCTTACCCTCCTTCTTTATTATCTGAATATTATCTATATCTGCGGAGTATGCATCGCCCCTCCTCTCCACTATCTGCTTTACAGCTTCAATGGCTATCTCGGCGAAATGTTCCTTAGCGGCCCCGACTCCTTTACTGTGCATCGCCGTGACCGCTATCTTCCTCAGGACTTCTTTATCCTCTATGTCGATATCCTGGGCTATTTCATTGAGTATCTCCATGCTCCTCTCGGCTGCCTGTTTGAATCCATGAACTATGAGGGTTGGATGCACGTTCTCGTCGAGCAGCTCCTCAGCCTTCTTTAGAAGTTCCCCCGCCATTACTACGGCCGTCGTGGTGCCGTCGCCAACCTCGTCGTCCTGGGTCTTCGCCACCTCAACCATCATCTTAGCGGCTGGATGCTGCACATCCATCTCGTCGAGGATCGTGGCGCCATCGTTGGTTATGGTTACGTCCCCCAGCGTATCTACCAGCATCTTATCCATTCCTCTAGGGCCGAGGGTGCTCCTTACAACTTCCGCGACGATTTTTGCGGCCATTATATTGGCTCTTTGCGCATCCTTCCCTCTTCGACGGGTGGCACCTTCTTTAAGAATTAAGACAGGTTGACCTGCTAAATACGTCATACTATGGTATTCCCCCTTTACCTTTTTAGATGAGTCATCCCGGTATATTTGGCTTCTGTTAAAGGAATAATAAAAAGATTTCGTGGGCTTGCCCAGGTTTCATCTAGGCTCCTAGTCTCTCAGGAGCCTTTTAACAGCCAGCCTGATGTCCTCGGCTTTCACTGTCTTCCTTCCGGCATGCGATGCAAGCTCCAAGGCTTCCCTGCTAACTTTTACGGCGACATCCTCCAGTATTACCTTCAGCTCTTCTACAGCGTCGTCCCCTACCCTGGGCGCCCCCGCTTTCTCTATCAGCCTGTGGATCGCCGCATTAGATATCTCAGTTCTACTCATTATTTTTCCTCTCTTATCTCACTATTTCCATTTTTACGCTTTATTTTAATATCCTTATAATATAAAGGTTTTGAACTCTCGCCTTCAGGCTGTGAACCAACCCTTAAAGTCTAGTATTGGAGCCTGCCTCAAGGAAACTTTATATCTTATCTTAATAGTTTCGGTTTAGAAGGAAGGTGTTTAAACTGGGTAAGGTGAGGATCGAGGTCGTCAAGAAGGTGGCTCGAGAACTCGTATCGAAGTTCCCCGATACATTCAACACCGATTATTACGATAATAAACGCAAGGTAATGCAATTCATAGACGTGGAGAGCAAGCGGCTGAGGAATAGAATAGCTGGCTACATCACCAGTCTGAAGCGGATCGAGGAGAAGAGGCGGGGCTCTAAAGTCGGCGTTGAGGCTTAGCGCTCCCCACCATCATTTAAAATCATTTATACCTAATTTAATGGCTAAATTTTACCTGATATAAGTGAGGAGTGATAAGCTTGGAGGGATATCTCGTCTCCTCTGGAGGTTTCAATTTTAGGCTAACCATCCTACCTTTGAAGGAACTCCACCTCCACGAGGAGACCATACCTGAGCTCGTGGAGAAGCTTTCAATGGAGATCGAGGAGGCTCAGGTATTAAGGAACCCCATTATAGTGGATGATAGACATAAGGTTGTCCTTGACGGCACCCATAGGGTGGAGGCATTAGAAAGGATTGGATGCACATACATCGCGGCATGTATACTGGATTATTTCGATCCTAGGGTCCTAGTTAGGAGATGGTTTAGGGTCTTCCAATTCGCCGGATTCGAGGAAGTTGCCAGGAGAACCTTAAGGCACCTCGGATACGATTCCACGATAGTCTCCATAGGAGGATTATTAGGGGAACTGGATTTAGGGGGTGCAGCCTTCTGGCTGCTCTCGAAGGGGAAGGGTTTAAAGGTCTCATGTGATGAGGACTGCAGTTTGGCTGATAAACTTAATAGAGTTAAGATGATAGAAAGGGAGCTTCGGAGTTTAGGCTGCACCGTGGGATACGAGATCGAAGGGGAAGCCCTAGATAAACTCTCGAAGGGGCTAGTGGACGGCGTCTTAACTCTACCCCCCATTGAGAAAAGGGACGTAATCGAATACGCCCTAAAAGGCTACCGGTTCCCTATGAAGACCACGAGACATGTGGTTCCAGCCCGACCATGGAATGTTAATACTCCTTTAAACCTTCTTAGGTGGGAGGGCCGAACCCTCCAAGAGGCGGATAAATTGTTTCAAAGCTTATTGAAGGAGAGGCAGGTCAGGATTATTCCTCCCGGTTCTATTCTAGATGGCAGGAAGTATGAGGAGGAGGTGTACGAATTCATTTGACAGCCGAGATGGCGGCAGCTCAAAGCGAGGGCCAGGTCTCAATTAGGCTCCTCGGGGGATTCGGACCCCTAACGGGGAATCATATGACCGTAGAATTGGACCGGGAGAAGCCCCTGAAGGAATTTCTAGATGGCCTAGCTGAGGAGTATGGCCTCGACCTTAATGGATTTGGATCCTATTTCCTGGCTTTAATCGATGGAGTTGAGGCAGGCCTCCTAGGAGGGTTGGAGGCTAAGGTCAGGCCGGGATGCGAGCTCTTATTAATAAGGATCTCACATGGAGGTTAAACGATGGGAGGGGTTGCTGAAACCCCAATCCTATACGTCTATTATGGGACATTTGATCTCCCTGAGAACCTCCTCGGCAGTTTCCTCGTCAAGCTTTATAGTGTAGAGGTGGCGGGGAGTCCTAAGTTTAAGCTTTACAACGTCCTTAAGCCTTTTGACCCTGCACTCTGAAGCCTTCTGGGAGAGATTCAGGAATTCCTCCTTATCGGATACTTCGATGGGCATCGCCAACAATACCTCCTGGCTGGAATGGATAATGACTTGCCCCGGTATTAAAATTTGATGCTTCAAATTAGTTCCCGCCCACCTTCCATTTGATATCCTCCACATATGCGTCTCGGCGTCCATCCCGTCACTGCTCATGCTCTATCCGCATTGGGTGCGCCACCGCCATGTTAAAGGCTTCCTCAGGTATCCACCCTGAGGAAGCCTCGATTAGACGATGGACGTTCGAATTAAACGCGCGAAACGTCCCCGCCTATTCCGGCTTTCCTTATCCGGGCCTTCGACAGAAGCTGCATCCAAAGGGAGTGACGAATATGAGGAAGAATAAACTTGGGGCGATTCACCTATCCCAATGGTCTAGATCCATGGAGATCTCGCCGAATCAATTTAAGAGTCATCTTGGATTATGAAACCCTGTCTCAGGTATTAATAGGGAAGTTTAATAGAGAGTGGGTGTTTAGAGATTCCGTCTCCGTGCATTCGAAGGGCGGATAATGTATGAAGATGAGCTTGAGAGTTCATCAAGTCATGAGTCTAGGGGAGGGGATGGTCAGGCTGATCCTTGTGAGGCGGAGCTTGAAGGCTAGGATTCAACCTCTGCCGAGGTCTGAGGATCAGAGAATAGCGGAGGATATAGCCTCGAAGCTTCAACAGGCTTTTGAGGCGGTATTCCCAGGCGGAATCGTGGTAGGCGGACCTATGCCCTTGGGAGGCCAATGGGATGCTAAGGTGGATATGATGATCACTGAAGATGAATATAGGGAACTCGGTAAACCCGGGATAAACGACATCCTCGAGATAGATATGAAGGTGAAGGGCTCGACCGGGGGAGACCTAAGCGAGTAGCCGTCCGATCTAGCGATGGGAGAGTAGTGGGGGGGCCTCTCGCAACTTAGGACAGACCTATCTATGCCTGAAATATTAAATTGTTTCTGTTTGGGGGTTAATCCTTTTCGCTCTCTCCGGCCATTGATTCCAGAATCTCTACGCTACTCCTGGTCCCGCAGGCTATGAGTTCGTCGCCTCCATCCATAGTCACGTCTTCTCCCGGTGCGTAGAGCCATACGCCTCTCTTCCTTATGGCCAGGATGTTTAAGCCGAGCTTTTCGATGAGCTGGGCTTCATGGATGGTTTTACCCGCCAGGGCTCCATCCCCACTTATACTTATCTTTGTTACGGTGTCTTCAGCCTCCTCTATCGCCGCCTGAAGGATTTCATGGGATTCAAAGCCCCTCACGGTGAGGTCGGCTATGGAGGCTGCAGCATCGGATATTAACTCGCATATGAGGCCGAGGCGTATTAGGCCTAGGATCCTCCTCTCCTCTCCCGGCCCGATGGGTAACCTTAGGGATTCCAGTTCCAACTCTAGATGCCATGCGTCCACGGCTTCCTCTAGGGCTAAGATCTCCCTGGCGATATCGCGGTTATTATAGATCAGCGCCGTATAGGCGAGGTCGAGCATCATATCGGTAGTGTCTATAAGCTCCACGAGTAGATCTTCTATTCTATCTAGGGTAGCGTATCCGCTGGGCTGGGGAACTGTTATGAGTCTAAGCTGGCCCTCCGCCATCTCATGGAGCTTCGAGAGGCCTGACGGGGTTCCCCTGGCCAGGAGGATATCGCCTTCGCTGAGTATTTCGCTTCCTTGCGGATCTGAGATCCAGGAGCCTCCTTTCTTCAGGGCTATGATATCTACGCCTATCGTAGTATTTAGCTCGAGATCCTCTATGGTCTTCCCGGAGAGGATGGAGCCCTTCGAGACTTGGACTTTGGAGAATCTTCTCTCGATCCTTTGAAAAACCCTTTTTAGGGATGGGTGGCCGCTTAACCCCATCTCTACGAGCTTACCTAAATCGGCTGCAGCATCGGAGATCTCATCTATGACCGAGCCGAGCTTTATCAGGCCTACGATCTTCTCCGCGTCCTCGACATCCCTCGCGCTTAAAGCGGCGCTCATCCAAAGCTGGTATGATAAGCTGTCTATGCGTTTCTCGAGGCTCTGAAGCCCCTCGGAGAGCTGTTCATCATCGAAGAGGACTGAGAGGTAGCCTAAATGGACGGCGAGCTCGCAGGCATTCTTCATATCCTTCAGGACTTCCCTAACGGAGAGGGGCTTATAATGGATCACGTTGCTATCTGGGTCGTCGAGGCTGTCCTCCAACATACCTGACCTTAGCCCCACGGTATAATCCTTTATTGGACTTATTTTTAAACCTAGCTTTGAGAGGAGAGAGGCGGGGCTTAACCTTCTAGGAAGCCCTTTATAAGTTAGAACTTCATCTTCCGGTTTTTTTAAATTATATAAAAGAAAAGTTTAAACCGGGCTCCGCCTTCTCTCATATCCTAGGCAACTGTTGCATTGCCTCCTTTATCTTTTCCTCCGGATACTCAAAGTCTTTGAGGCGGCCTGAGAAATATTCATCGTATGCCGAGAGGTCGAAGTGGCCGTGGCCGCTGTTGTTGAAGAATATTACCTTCTCCTCCCCTGTCTCTTTACATCTGAGGGCTTCATCTATGACCGCCTTCACAGCATGAGCGGTCTCAGGGGCGACTATGAACCCCTCGGTCCTAGCGAATAGTACAGCAGCCTCGAATACCTCGTTCTGGTTGTAGGCCTGGGCCCGCATATACCCGTCTCTCGTCAGCTTACATAGTAGGGGGGCATCCCCATGGTATCTTAGACCGCCCGCATGGATCGGCGGCGGGATGAATTTATGTCCCAGCGTATACATCTTGAGGAGGGGCGTCATCTCGGCGGTATCACCGAAGTCATAGGCGTATAAACCTTTAGTTAGGGTTGGACAGGCCTTGGGCTCGCATGAGACGACATCTAGGTCAGGCTTCTCCCCCTTGATCTTATCTGCTATGAATGGAAGGATGGCGCCTGAGAAGTTGCTTCCACCCCCTACACAGCCGAACATGACGTCGGGATATTCCCCTATGATCTCGAACTGGCGTTTAAGCTCTAACCCTACTATCGTCTGATGTAGCAGCACGTGGTTTAGGACGCTCCCCAGGCTGTACTTGGCGTCTTCATGGGTTAATGCGTCCTCCAGGGCCTCTGAGATGGCTATTCCGAGGCTCCCCGGGCTGTTCGGGTCTACTTCAAGTATCTTCCGGCCGAACTCTGTTCGGTTGCTAGGGCTTGGATAGACGTCTGCGCCCCATGCCTCCATCATTATCCTACGGTAAGGTTTCTGGTCGTAGCTCGACCTAGTCATGTATACTGTGCATTTCATATCGAAGAGCCTCGTGGCGAAGGCTAGGGCTGATCCCCATTGACCAGCCCCGGTCTCCGTGGTGAGCCTCTCGATCCCCTCCTTCATGTTATAATAGGCCTGTGGTAGGGCTGTATTGGGTTTATGGCTTCCAGGTGGGCTTACACCTTCCCATTTATAGTATATCTTCGCTGGAGTTTTAAGCCTCTTCTCCAGCCTTCTAGCCCTATATAGGGGGGTGGGCCTCCATATCCTATATAGATCCCGAACCTCTTCCGGTATGGGAATCCAGCGTTCACGACTTACCTCCTGTAAGATGAGCTCCTTGGCGAAGACCTGCATCAGGTCTTCTGGCGCGCAGGGTTTACCTGTGGCGGGGTTTAATGGAGGATCTAGTGGGGTTGGAAGGTCCGCCTGGATGTTGTACCAGGCTTTGGGAAGCTCATCCTCGTCGAGGATTATTTTATCGTTGTCCTTTGACATTATGTACACACCTGTTCCTCATATATTTTTGCTTCAGTATTTTGTGTAATAGAAAACTATTTAAGTCTTATGGGTACATAAATGTACGTGATATGTGGAACCTAATATCAGAACATCTGAAGGGACACCCAGAAAGGCTGGCCGTAGCCAAAGTCCTAGTGGAGAATGGCCTGAGCATTAAAGGGGAGAAGATATACTGCAACGAGATAAGGATACCGGCAATCGAAGTGGCGAGGGCGGCGAATGTGGATAGGAGGACTGTCGCGGAGACGATACGCATGATAAATGGGATAGAGAAGCTGAGGGAGATATTCTCAAACCTAAGATCGGCCGGATACTCCCTTAAACAGATAGCTCCGAACCTAGGCTTCGGCGTAGTAGAGATAACGCCTAAAGATCCTAAGACCGTAGGAATACTAGCGGAGGCAGCCGCACTGATAGCGGAGGAAGGTATAAGCATACGCCAGGCCCTAGTGGATGACCCGGAGCTATCACCTGAACCTAAACTCACCCTGATAACCGAGAAGCCTCTGCCCGGAGAGTTGATACCCAAATTCCTAAGGATCAAAGGGAAACCAAGAGTTACAGTGTACTGAGGCTGAAAAGGCGAAGCCTGCGAGGATGCCCCCTTTAATACCAGGGGATACTAGGCTCATCACATAATCCCAGGATGGGAAAGATGATCGGTCAATCGTATTTGAAGGATCTTAAATCGAGAGCTGAGGAATTGCCTAGGCGGAAAACTTTACGTGTCCCGGCAGATCGACCGATCCGCGAGGGCCATCTATAAACTCCCGGATGGGTTTAGCCGTAGATTTATGCCCCCCAAGCCGGGGAAGCCCCCGCAGGGATCACCTTTGCTACAGCCATAGAGTTCCAGGAAAACCTGGGCCTCGAGCGTTGCGTTTTCCCCTTAAATAGGAAGTCCGCATGAGAGACCGGTAGAAGCTACCTTCGAGTCCATAAGAGGATCTCATGGCCGACGATTCTTTTAGACAACTTATTCGGATGAGGGCATATGAAATAGGGTTAAAATTGTTACGAGCGCCTCCACTAATTATTAAGCTTAACCAGCAGGGTAATATCTGAATATTAGGCCACGGGTAAACGATAATGTTACGCTTAACCCTAAAATTGGCGGGGAGGACCCTTGATGTCCGTGGATGCTGAAGATACTTCCATGAGGCATCGTCTATTTAGGGATAATCCCCTCCTGAACTGGAGCTTCATCGAGGCCAGGTCCTATCAGGTCTCCATGGCCTCCGAAGCCTTAAAGGGAAATACCCTGATCGTGCTGCCTACGGGGCTGGGAAAAACAGTCATAGCAGCCATGGTGACAGCCCATAGGCTCCAGGAGTCCCAGGAGGGGCGCGTCATAATGCTTGCGCCGACTAAACCCCTAGCCTATCAGCATATGAAGACCCTTAGAAAGGCTCTAAAGCTTCCCATGGATCAAATAGTCGCAATAACTGGTGAGGATCGCCCCGATGAGAGGGTTTCGAAATGGATGAGGCGAGTAGCCGTTTCAACCCCTCAGGTTTTAATGAACGATTTAATATCGGGGAGGGTTGACATCAGCAATGTTAAACTCATGATATTCGATGAGGCACATAGGGCAGTAGGCGAATATGCATATACCTATCTTGCGGAGAGGTATGGGGATGAGCCGGGTCATCTAGTCCTGGCCCTTACAGCCTCTCCCGGGGACTCCCATGAACAGATCCAGGAAGTAGTGAAGAACCTCCGTATAAGCCAGGTTCACGTCAGAGACCTGAGGAGCAGGGATGTCAGGCCCTACATCGTGCCAGTGGAGGTTAACTGGCGTGAAGTTGATCTCACACCAGAGATGCGTGAGGCGATCCATTCACTCCAGCGCTACATAAAGCGTAGAGTTAAGGCTATATGCGGGTTGGAAGATGCAGGGTTAAGCTTAAAGTCGATACTTAGGATGGCGGAAGACCTTAGGAGCCGCGCCTCCACTCCCTTGGAGAGGGTCGAGGTGGCTGAACTCTACTCGACTGTGCACGCGATAAAGGTTCTAGAGCTTTTAGAGACCCAGGGGCCTGAGGCAGCGGTTAAACATATGGATCGATTATCTAAGAGGCGGACGGCCTCAGCCAGGATATTCCTAGGAGATGAGGATGTGAAGGCCCTTTACACGAGGCTGAGGCTCCTGGTCGACGAGGGTGTAAGCCATCCTAAGGAGAGGGCTTTGATGGAGGCTTTGGATGAGGCTTTAAGGTCGGGCTCTAGGCGCATAATAGTATTTACCAGTTACAGGATAACGGCGGCTAGGCTCGTGAAGGTAATAAACGATCGTTTCAAGGGCTTAGCTTCAGCGGTTAGGCTTATAGGCCAGGAGGCGAGGGATGGGGACCCCGGCCTTTCACAGAGGGAGCAGAACCTGATCCTCGACGATTTTAAAGATGGAGTATACAATATCCTGGTTGCAACCCAAATCGGTGAGGAAGGCCTCGACGTAGCCGAATGCGACACGGTGATCTTCTATGACTCCGTACCGAGCGCCGTCAGGTTCATCCAGAGGAAAGGGCGGACAGGCAGGAGGACCCCGGGCAGGGTCGAAGTATTGATAGCTAAAGGTACAAGGGATGAATCATACTACTGGATAGCTAAACGTAGGGAATCCCATATTAAAGATGCTTTAAAGGACATGGTCGGCTCGGAGAGGAGGGATCAACCCTCCCTTGATAGGTTCCTTAAACCCGAGGCAGGGGAGCACGAGAGGCAGGGCTCCGTCAAAGTGATAGCGGATCACAGGGAGGCGAACTCCGGCGTCGTGGCTGAATTATCAAGGCTGGGCGTGGATGTCGAATTGGCCGCGCTCCCCCATGGAGACTACATCTTAAGCGAGCGCGTAGCAGTTGAACGTAAAACGGTTAATGATTTTGCATCTTCAATCATAGACGGGAGGCTCTTCGATCAGGCCTCAACCCTGAAGGAGGCTTTTGAGAGGCCGCTGATGGTCATAGAGGGATTTAGTCCCCCGGCTAGAGATGTGAGGCCTGAAGCCCTGATGGGGGCGTTAGGCAGCCTCCTAGTGGATTATGGATTGCCCATCGTATGGACCAGGGACAGCTCTGAGACGGCACTGCTGTTAGCCTCTATTGCTAGGAGGGAGCAGGCTGAGAAGAAGAGGCTTCCAAGGATAAGATGCGAGAGGAAACCCCCCTCCGTCAGGGAACTCCAGGAGTATATCGTAGCCGGCCTACCATATGTGGATTCCACCCTGGCGAAACGTCTCCTCCGGAAATTTAAAACGGTTGAAGGAGTGTTCACGGCCTCGGCTGGGGAGCTGAAAAGCGTCGAAGGGATCGGGGAGAAGAAATCTAAGCTTATACGGGATATATTGACCAGTAGGTATGAGGAAATGGAAGGGTAGGCAGGGACGCCTGGAAGCTGGGATAGGGGGTTATTTAAGCCGCTTAATTTTTTCTAGTATTGTAAGCCATAAGGAGATGGCGCTGCTGACCTTAAGTATCTCCCCTAGGTCCTTCTCGACTTTTAGAGCAGCGTTCGCCTCTCCTAGACGCTGTAGGATCGTCTGCTCAAGGTTCGATAGGGCCATGGACGCGGTGAGCCTCCGCTCATCCTCTGGGCCGCTTATTATTATAACGGGCTTATTACATTTAGGGCAGAAGATCTTGTCGTCCCGCATGAATAACGGTGTATGGCATACCGGACAGGTCTCCGAGAGCATCGTAGCACCTGACTTCAATAGGTCCGCTATCCGTTTAAGCTCGTCGCTCATATAATAGCCGCCTCCAAATCTTTTTAAAGGGGAGACGCAAATGATTTCTAAGCTCATTAAGTTTAACGTTACTTAATAGTTTATTGGAGGTACCTAGATATGTCGAAGAAGTCTAAGCGCGTGTTGGAGTATGAATCGAGGGTTCAACAGGCGCTCCAAGTCTTGGGGGAGGTCTCCCAGGATATGACGACCCCTAGGAACATTAGGAGGGCTGCAAAGTGGGCGATGGATGCCCTCCACGAGGAGGAGTACACCCTAGCGGTCAGGGCTTCAAACGCCATAGCAATCTTGGAAGAGATATCTCAGGACCCCAACATGCCCCCATATACAAGGGTTAAGCTTTGGAACGTCATAAGCCTGCTAGAAGCGATAAAGGATTGAACCCTTTAAAGGGAGGTAGGACAAGTACTGTAATACAGGCCTCCCCCTAGGGTACACCCTCTCCCCCAGGTTTAGAGTTGAAAGCCCAGTTATAGACGCATATTTCCAATCCGTTATTCAGGCTTTCATCCTTCTATTATCGGGTATGTCTCCCCTCCATGGGTTAGGATGTTTATCTTGGATCCCGAACCATGGTTTCGGGAGGCATCTTCCAAGGCTTCGTTGACGTCACTGAATTTCCGGAACCCCATCTTGTCAGCCTCTTTATCGGTTATCCCATCCGAGACTATATATATAGGGTGGCTCTCCCTCACGTAGACCACGTTCAACGCTACGCCTAAGGCTACGAGATCCTCTACGCCCCCCATTTTATATAGCTGCTTTAGATCTTCGAGGCTGTGCTGTAAGTATTCGATCCACATGGGGTGCATCACGGATACGCCCTCCGGGCACGGAGTCAATTCGATGATCGTTCCACCCGGTTTAGTGGCTAGGTCGGCTGAGAATAGCCCTTTCTCCCCCTGCCAGAACTCTATATCGGCGGGGTAGCTGCTCGACACGGTTATATCTGCTTTACCGGGGGCCTTCACGCCGTAGATCCCTTTAGCGAAGCCTACACCCTTACGGTGAGCCCTTATAAAGTGGCCTGCGAAGACCTTAACTATCTCCCTGTTACGGGTTATAGCCGTATTTACGAGGAGGTGGATCCCCACCTTCTCGGCGAAGGCATCTATCAGCTTCCGGGTTGGATTCTCCTCCATGCCCAGCCCGTTCGCCGTGGTCATGGCGGAGTGGACGTGCATCCTTCCAACTGTCTCTTCACCGGCCAGCCCGGGTAGAAGTATCTTCGCCCCAGCTCCCCATCCAGCGTTGAAGTGGGGGATTAGGTTACCGGTCGCAATCCTGATGTCCGCGTTTATGTAATCCCTGTTAATCCATACGGGTACATCGCCTGCTATGTTCCCTATGTATTTGAGCTGGGATTCATCGTCGAAGGCATGGTTGATCACCTCATATTCCTCAACTGTCTCCGCTCCATATTTCTCCTTCATCTCCTCCTCCGTCATACGCCTATGGGTTCCGAGGGCTATCACTATCCGGATATCCTCCTTCCTAGCCCCAGCATCCTCCAAGAGGCGTAGGAGCGGCTGTAGGAGTAGATGGGTGGGGGTGACCCGGGTTACATCGTCTACAGCTATAGCCACGGTTTTCCCCTTCGGAGATAACTCCTCTATAGTGGGTCCCTCCACGGGAGCCTTTAACGCCTTAATTACTTCAAGTTCAGGGTCCGGGGAAGGAGCCACATCCGAAGGTGTTATAACGCTTAGGATTCGTTCATCGCTGACCTCAAATCTAACCTTAGACTTCCCATATGGAACTTCCAGCAGCATGACCTTCCGCGACCTTCTAGATCTAATCTATGTTAAACGTTAAAATAAATAAATGTAAAGTTTTCCTTGGAAGACGGCCCCTTCGATTTAGGCGAACCTTCTCCCATAGGCTTCTAGGAAGGCTACGGCTTCAAGGCTCTTCCTAGGCCTCACTAAGTGGAGGATCCTTCCGAGCATATCCGGCTTCTTCTTTGGATACCCCATGGCCAGCAGGGCTATTATCTCGAACTTACCTGGGATATCCAGTAGGGCCCTTATATCTTCACCGTCGAAGGTTCCTATCCAGCATGTGCCGAGCCCTAGGGCTGTGGCTGCCAGCACCATATGCTCCATGGCTATCGCGGTGTCTATCGCGTACCATCTCGGGGAAGCTTCCCTGTCGCCGCATCCGACTATGACGACTGGAGCTTCGGCTATAAATCGGCCGTAACGGCATCCCCTAGCTATCCTCACCCGTTTCTCGTAATCCTTTACAATTATGAAACGCCAGGGCTGCCTGTTCCCAGCGGATGGGGCTAGCCTGCCTGCCTCGAGAACCCTGATTAGAGACTCATCTGGTATAGGGCTGGGGGCGTAGGATCTTACAGACCTCCGTAGCTTAACCACCTCGAAGAAATCCAAATTGGATTCAACCCCCTTATGATCCAATGTCTCTACTTGGGGTGGGCTGGATTTAAATCATCTAGTTTCAGCTGCCGAATAAGCCGTAGGCTACTCGGGTTGACTTATTATCATATGATGGGTATGATGGTTGAATTTAGCCGATTAACCTCTCGATCTATGAGGTGTGATTAAGTGAGTTGAACTTATATCTTTCACGTCTTCCCAGTTTTACCTGCTTCGATGGAATTTCTATTTCCTTGCATTTTTAAATTATCTATAGGCCCGACTTCTCCCCTACTGTATCTTCCTTTCCCTTTAGTTTTTTGCGGAGCCTCTCTATCATATCCTCGGTCATGCGTTGAAGGTTATAGGCGGGTTTCCAACCCCACTCCTCCCTCGCCGCAGAATCGTCTAGGGATTTAGGCCACGAATCGGCTATTGCCTGCCTATAGTCAGGTTCGTATTCGCATTTGAATGATGGAATAATCCTTTTTATCGATTCCTCTAATTCGCCGGCCGAGAAACTCATCGAATGTACATTGAAGACCCTATGTATCAGCCTTGACGGCTCCGCTTCTGCCAGGTTTATTAAGGCGTTTATAGCGTCCGGCATGTACATCATTGGGAGTACCGTCTTCCTGCTGACAAAGCATTTATACGGCTTCTCCTCTACAGCCGCGTAGTACATCTCCACCGCGTAGTCGGTGGTGCCCCCTCCTGGAAGTGTTTCAGCGCTTATTATTCCCGGAAACCTCACACATCTGAAGTCTACGCCGAACTTTTCATGATAGTAGGTTCCTAGTAGTTCCCCGCATACCTTTGTTACGCCGTACATGGTGCTTGGGATCATGACGGTTTCATTGGGCGTGTTATATTTAGGTGCTCCACGGCCGAAGACCGCTATGGAGCTAGTATATATGATTGATCCTACCTTATGCCTCCGCGCCGCCTCTAATACGTTATAGGTTCCGTTTATGTTTACCTCATAGCACAGCTGGGGGTTACGTTCACCAACCGCAGAGAGGACGGAGGCTAAATGGTATATCACCTCTACGTCTTGGTCCACTATTATCTCGGCTATCCGCTCCATGTCTAGCACGTTCAGATATTGGAAAGGCCCCGATTCTCGAAATTCCCTAGTAGGCTTTGTAACGTGGCCTGTAGCTATCACGGAATCGGCGCCATACCGCTCCCTTAGGGCTTGAACCAGCTCCGTCCCAACTTGACCGCATGCTCCTGTTACGAGGATCCTCCCCATCCGATCACAACCTCTCCCATCGTCTAGCTTCGCGATGTTCCGGGCGTTGGGTGCGTTCGAGGCTGCCACCGTTTTCCTAGGAGTTAGGCTAGATTATTCCGAGTTCTTTACCGCAACTCTCGAATGCCTCTATGGCTTTGTCCAATTGCTCCTTAGTGTGCTCCGTGCAGAGTTGAACCCTAATCCTAGCAGCACCCCTGGGCACCATGGGATAGAATATCGGCAACACGAAAATGCCTTCATCCCATAGCATCTTGGCGAGTTTCTTCGCCGTATCGCTCTCCCCGCACATGACGGGTATTATAGGCGTCTCCGTATTACCAGTGTTGAATCCTAGATCCTTCATCGCCTTCAGGAAGTATTCTCTGTTCCGCCACACCCGCCTCACCCGGTCAGGTTCCTCTTCTATGACGTCGAGGGCAGCTATGCACGCTGCGGCTACCCCTGGGGGTACCGCCGCAGAGAGGAGGAAGGTGCGGCTCCTATTATATAGGAAGCTTCTGATCTCACTGCTTCCACAGGATATGTGGCCGCCTACTACGCCGAAGGCTTTGCTGAATGTCCCCATCTCTAAGTGTACCTCTTCGCGTCCGAGGCCGAAATGGTTTACTATGCCCCTGCCGTTCTCTCCTAATACCCCTTCGCCGTGGGCGTCATCCACGTAGACTCCGGCCCCATGCTCCTTAGCCAGTTTAACTATTTCAGGCAGCGGGGCTAGGTCCCCGTCCATGCTGAACACGCCGTCGGTTAGGATCCATATATGGTCATATGGGGGATCATGTCTCTCGGCCTCCTCTAAAACCCTGGCTAGGTCCTGGACGTCCTTATGCCTATATATTGCCCTGTCGGCATGGCTTAGACGTACGCCGTCGATTATGCTTCCATGGTTCAGCTCATCCGAGATGTATAGGTCGCCTTTACCGCAGAGCTGGGGTATTACGCCCTCGTTCACCATGTAGCCCGTCTGGAAAGTTAGGGAGGCAGGTGCACCCTTGAACTCCGCCAGCCGTTTATCAAGCTCCTCGTGTAGGCTCATGTTTCCGGCGATGGATCTGTCGCTTCCAGCCCCAGCCCCATACTCCTTCGTGGCCTCTATCATGGCCTCCACGACCTTAGGGTGAGTGGAAAGGTTAAGATAATTATTGGCGCATAACATTATGACTTCTTTTCCGTCGACCTTACACATGGGCTTGCTGGCAGTCTGTAGGGTTTTAAGCTCCCAGTTTAACTGGTCCTTGACCAGTCTATGATATTCATCGACCATGTATTTTGTTGGATGCCTACTAACCAAGCTCTATTCCCCCTCCTATACTCCCTGATAATTTTCTCCTTCGTGAAATAATCATAACAGGACTCTATTTAAGTTTTTATTATTATTAAGCATAATCGATTCTTATTTAATTTCTTTAAGAAATATGGATGAGGAAAGGCCCATCCCCCCGCATGAGGAGGCTGGAGACGAAGTAAAGGTTAAAAATATTAACACACTCTTAAGCCGCGGAACCTAGATCCTCAAAAGTTAGCCTTCTGAAGAATTTGAACCGTCGGAAAGTTTCCTGAATCCTGCGAGAAAGGAATGGAGAATGGCCTAAATCGTTTCGCAATGAGTTCAAAATACTAGTGGGTTAAGGATCGATCCTCCCTAGCCAAAGAGATCAGATGAAGTTTTTCAGCCTCTTCTCTCGTGTTTTATAGAGCTTCAAGTAGATTTCATATAGTTTTGAGTATAGGCTGTAATGCCGTGGATCCGGCATAACTATTTCGTCTACTTCGATGAATCCCTTAATATCGCTCAGGCTCTTGAAGACCCCTACTCCCATGCCCGCCACATAAGCGTCGGCGAAGGGCGCGCCAGGGGCCATCGACACGTATTCTTGGGGGGAACCCGTGATGTCGCTGACTATCTGCCTCCATAACCGGCTTTTGGCTCCACCATTTACAGCAATCATTCTGGAGAATCGAATTCCAACCGATTTCGCTATGTCCATATGATGCTTTAAGCCATAGCCTGTAGATTCTAAGAGAGCCCTATATACGTGTGCCCGCGTGTGGCTGAGGGTTAAACCGAAGATCATCCCCTTAGCCGCGGGATCCCATATCGGGGTTCTCTCCCCCATGAAATAGGGCAGGGTCACTAAGCCGCAACTTCCGGGTGGCACCTTCTCGGCTTCTAAGTCGAGTATCTCATATGGACTTACACCTATGGATCGGCCCATGTTCATCTCTAGATGACCGAACTGATCCCTGAACCACCTAACCAATGCGCCCGTCGTCGCCATACCTCCTAAGATCACGTATTTACCGGCGGAGGGATTGCTGGCATTTATGAATCTATGATCAAACCTCGGCTCATCCTGAACTATCATCCAACAGCCCGTCGTCCCATACATGAATGCTGACTCCCCATCGTTTAGAGCACCTACGCTAAAGAGGGACTGCACACCATCGTATCCGGTAGCTACTACTGGTGTACCCTTGGCTAATCCAGTGTCTCTCGCAGCTTCACGGGTAACTTCCCCAACTATATCTTCCGAATCGTAGAGCTCTGGAAGTTTATCCGGATCTATGCCGAGTTCCTGGCACATACACTCCGACCATTTGCCTTTCCTATAATCGTATAGGGGCGAGAACTGCGACGCGGTCCAATGGTCGATTCCAGCTTCTCCCGTAAGCCTCGAGGTTATACATCCATTGGGATTCAGGATTTTCCACGTTCTATTATAGTTTCCTGGCTCGTTGCGCAGATACCATAGGATCTTGTAACCCGCAAAATATGGATCTATAGTGTTCCCTCCGACTCTGAAGATCTCCTCTTCTCCTATGTGCTCCTTAACCCATGTACATTCATTTTGAGCCCTCCTATCCATGTATATTATGCATGGTCGAATCGGCTTGAGGTCCCTGTCGATGGCTAAGAGGCCTGGGGTTAAGCCGCTGGTCCCAATGCACCTGATATCTCTAGGATCTATCCTGCTTATTTTTAGCAGGACCTGAACGATCTCTATGAAGTCCCTCCAGTAGCAGGTTATGGGGTCATGCTCAACCCATCCTGGACGAATAATGTTAACATTATGTTCAACGTAGTATTCTGCGGCGACTGTCCCTTCACGGTTTATCAAAAGCCCTTTTGAACCTAGAGTTCCTACGTCAAAACCTAGCAGGTATTCCTCGCCAGGCAAGGGTCTCCTCAACCTACATTTAATAAATACTTAGAATCAAAAAAGGATTAGGAACCCCAAATTATAGGCTTCGATCTATATGTATCTAGGGGATATGGCTTCAATGATGGAGGAGGCTCCATATAAATCCTTTCCATGCGCACCGTTCAGCGCATGAGAGGATGAAGATAAGTGGGAGAGGGACCCAACAGAACTACGGAGATATAGTCTAACCTCATTTCGAATTCCGCATAGGGGGGAGTCGAGCAGCACGGGGAGTAATATGAGATGAGAATAGTAGACTGAGATCCCTCCACGACTTGCAAAAGCAAAAAGCTCGAGAACAATAATTATGGTTTCACCTTTTTTTAACGGGTGTGTAATGAACTGTTTTTCTGTTAAGGTTTTAATTTCTTGTATTTTCTTAAAATCCGGATCGTCGCTTATAATGGTTGATTCCTCGAGATATGCGGTGGCTGCTATAAGGGCGTCAGCTACAGGAATATTGTATTTGCTTTTGAAGTCTCCAGCCTTAACTGCGACCTCATCATCTATCGGAAGTTTTTAAGATATGTTGCACATCTTAAGCTGATTCATTCTTTCCTCGGCTAGGTCGGCTCTTTTTTCTTTTACATATTTTATAATAGATCTCGGTTAGTGTGACCACGTTTATCGCTGCATCTAAATCCCCGGCTTCAACCTGAGATAAGATTTTTCTGAACTGCGTCCCAACCTTCCTCTAGTGCAAAAAGTTTGATCAAAGGCATTGTGTCCAAAACAATTTTAGGCTTGGTTGATTCGATTTTCAAATTCCAAGGTCCACTCCTTCCTCATACTTTCAATTTCTATGGAAGGTTTTTCTCCTTGAATACTTCTTTTTCCACGCCGCTAAATTTGACAATCTTAGCACTGGAATCATTTTAATCAAGTTTCCTTCGCGGACAATTAATAATTTCTCGCCTTTTACAATCTTCAGTTCCTTTCTTAACCTTGATGGGATCGTGACTTGACCCTTCGAAGAAACTGTTACAGTTTCCATCAAGGCGAGTTCCACCTTACAAAATAGAAAACATCTTACACGAATAAATACGTCGGAAAATCGGTTTATTGGAAGAGGAATGATCCTGCGGGGAGACGTTCTGCCCATTCGAAACTCTCCACAGCTGAAGCTGGGAGATGCTGGCATAGACCCCTTAAAGAACTGGAGACACGCCCGGCGTCCGCCCCTTTCAAGGCTCATAGGTTATCCGCTAGACCATATCACCGAACCATGAATGCCTCCATGGAAGACGGCCGCTTGACAAGCCCTAATCGAGGTCTAAACTTCGCATAACTCATCTTTGAGGTTTATCTCCGGCTTGACGGCCATGTCGAATTCCACAAGCTGACGCGGAACTAGGAAGTACGAACCTAGCGGCAATCTACCCACACGATTAAAATCAAGGGGCCTTCTCGTCGAATCTTGTTAAGATGGATTAGCTCGCATTCTTTAGCCTCTTGATCCTAGCTATTACCTCCCTCGGCGAGAGATAGGGTTTGTGGAGATCACGCTGGGACTAGGTGTACTGGTGCGGCCGCCGGGATTTGAACCCGGGTTAGAAGCGGTCCACCGGTTTTCTTGTTGGCAGGCATCCAGCAGCTCCGGGCTGTTCCTGTCCTAGACCAGGCTAGACTACGGCCGCGCCTTAATAGCCTTACTTGAATAGGGAATGGATCGTGCTCAAAAGTTTTTCCCTCGATTGGACGGCTGGAATTGTTTGGGTTTATTGGATTCCTCTCCCATCCCATTTTGGCGTATCAGAGGATGGTTTGCCTCTGATGGCCCATGCCTCCTATTGGGAGCTGCTCGGCCTAGATGAAAACAAGCATCTCTTAACTGGATATGACCGATTAAATAGGGTTAGGGGGGATGGTGCCGAGGGTGCGATTTTCACCTCCTCACCATGGGAGGTTTTGAACGCACGATTGGGCCAGCTTTAAGGCTGTCAACCCGGTCTTCAGCCGGGCGCTCTCCCAGGCTGAGCTACCTCGGCTCCCCTCGGCAATCTATCTTTCAGCAAAGAGGTAAATTAAAGTTTTACTCTAAGATTATAGGAGGCCCAGCGGATGGCCTGATCCTGATCATTTATTCCCTGTCTGGTGAGCTCCCTTCGTAATGGGATAAAATATCAAAGATAAAAAATTATGGTGGAGAGGTTTACATTGGCTTCTTCCTTAGCGTTTTAAGTACGAAGATTAATGGAGCGGCAAACGCTAGGAGTACCTCGGAGAACTCGGGTATCGCCGTGAAGCTTGAGGTGTTGACGCCTACCCCGTATCCTGCTTTGCTTGCTGCGACGTATATGGTGCATTCTCCGTTCACGTCCTCCGGCATTTTAAATTTATCTGAGAACATCCCGTTCTCATCCGAGTAGGTCAGCTCCATATGGATGGTTTTCCCGGAGGGGTCGTTGACTTGGATCGATACCTTTGCTCCCTCCACCGGGTTATGATTCGGGTCGGAGACGACTCCCGTTATCGTGGTATATTCGCCGTCGTTCACGGCGGACACGGTCACCTGAAGTTCGCTTTGGGCATTCACCTTGGAAGGGACCACTAGGAGGGGGGTCAGCAGCATGCAAGCGATCCATAAGATGAAGATGGGATGGAGAGCCGAGCGGATATTCATTGTCCCCATTATTGCCTTCACCACGCCCAGTTCATTTCTACTCCATATTCGTCGTCGTAGACGCTGTGGTTTCTGTGGAATTCGTAACGATGGCTGTCGTAGTTGTTGAGTTTGTCCCCGTCCATGTTAGAGTTGACGTTGTATAGATGCTCGTTGTATTCGTGAGCTGGGTTGTATTAGTAAACTGGGTATTCGTAGTGGTCGTTGTGGTGGTGGTTGTTATGTTGGTGGATGGTTTCTCTACTATGAATATCTCTTTTTCCTTGTCTAGAAAAGTTCCGCCTTTAGATATGTAGTCGTCTGAGACGTAGGCGTTGGCTGTGTATACCCCCTCGACCGCGTCCTCTTCTAGGAATATGTGGAACTTCACAGTTACGTTTTCGCCCCGGCTCAGCCTCGTCGATAGGAGCGCTATATATATGGGTACGTCCCTGGGATCGTCGACTTCAAGCCATATTATCCCGTTTTCGAGGTCAACTCCCTGATTTAAGACTTGGATGGAGGCTACGGCCTCCATTCCAGGCTCGAAGGATGCTACTTCAGCCCCGTTTGCAGCCGTTATGTTTAGGCTTAGGATGGAGGCCGCGGACACGTTGCTTTCTCCGACTGTGAATGTTGAATGTGAGGCCCCGTGGCATCCTAGATGCGTAGCGGATACGAATATAGTGTAGACTCCGTTCGGGGCGTCGTCCGGCAGGGTGAAGGTGTCGTTGAAGGAGCCCTGCTCATCCGTGGCAGTTTGATATACGTGGACGATCGACCCTGAGGGATTGTCTACTTGTATCGAGATGGATGCTCCTTCTATGGAGTTTCCAGATCTATCGGTTACTATTCCTTCTACGGCGACCTGTTCCCCTGGATTATATGAGAGTTTATCTGTTGAGAAGGCTATTTCTAGACCTGTTGGAGGAGTGGGCGTCTCCGTGGCCGTGGTGCCCGTCTGGGTCACCGTGACGGTGGCTGTCCCAGTTGCGGTGACGGTTACGCCTCCTATGGAGAGGGCAACCTCGGTTTTTTCGAGTATTCTATTTTTCTTGTTGAAGGCGAATATTGTTAACTTGTATAGGCCTGGTTTTACGTCTTCCTCTGTTATTATTGTTAGTTTTGATTCGAAGTTTGGCAGGCCCATGCTCGGGGTGAACACCCCGACGGCGTTTTCAGGTAGGCCCTTGATGGCGAGGTGGATTACGCCTACGGCTGGGTATGGCAACCCGTTGGGTGGGCCAAGGGAGCTGACCTCCACGGAGTAACTGGTGATCCCTCCTGGGCTTATGGTGTTGTAGGGTGGCTCCACGTCTAGTATTATTCCGGTCTTGTATCCTTGTTTGAGGTTGTATCCCGCATCTGCAGTGATATTGGATGTGTAGGCGGAGGCTGCCATGGTTAGGCCTAATAGGATTAAGAGCAGGCATATCCTCATATCGTATTTTTTCATTTTTATCACCTTTTATCCGCGCATCTGCTGTCTTTATGTAACACAAAGATACTAATAAGAGCGGTTAAAACAAGCCCATGTAAAACAAATAAGAAAAAGAAAAACCGATAGACCAGAACGAAGCAATCAAAGCGATGACAATACGGCCAGCTTCAACCATGATTAAGCGAGGATATACCACTAAAACCCAGCGTTCCTCGACTAACATCGAAACCTAAATAAGATATGGATGGCGATGCATCAGAAGCTCCATTCCGAGAGACGCAAAGCCGCGACCACTATAATCGCGCTGAAAAATGAGCTACCCAATAAATATGGTTAAATAGCGTAAAGCGAGCTTAAAGAGGAGTCCTTATGGTGGACCGGTATAGCTTAAAGCGATCTCTTAAATCTGTCATCGAAGCCGATTTAGAGTCGACTATAGGTTAATATGGTCCTTATTATCGTGTTGATGGGAATTTAAGGGTTGAATTAGGTTAGCTCCCCCATGGCATTCGTTAGGTGCTTGTCTCATATAGTTTGAATATCTTTCTGGCTATAGCTGAAAAGTTGCAATTCGATGTCAATGCCTTTACCCTTCAACCTTTTATCCATCTCCCTCACTCTTCGCATCACCTCGGCGCCTATCAAAAGGTTTAAAAGCCATTCATCCTCGAGGTTTCGCCTTAACGGGCATCCCTTTTATTTTCTGAGCATCGACTCCGTTTTAGACTCTTACGCCAAGGCATCTAGGGTGGTAACAGTGATTCCACGGGTTCTACTACTTAAGTCGATCATTCCTTCTGTCGATAGCTGGATGGCTCAGTAACCTGGCCTTAAAGCACCCAGTCCACACGTAAATAGATTAAAGAGAGGATGTGGGTTTTCTAGTAGCTTAATGAAAAGCGGCTAGTAGCGACATCCCTCTCCCCATGACTTATCCCACTAATCTATTAAGGCCTAGGTTATGGAGACCCCGTCCCGGTTAAAGCCTCGTTGCATGGCCCAGCCCCTGCATTTATGAAGATGGAAGCCTCCAACTTATTTAACATGCTCTCGACTAAAAGATTAGGGCGAATGCTTAAGCCATATAAAACTAAAGGTTAATCTGTTAGATTGTTGGCCCTTGAACATATATGTCTGCTGTCATGTCATAGCCTAGGATTTCAGCTTTCGTCCTCTTACCCGAGGCCACGTCGACGGCTTCCCTTAAAACCTCGTAGCCGGCCTCGTCTAGGGTCTTCCCTCCCTTCAGTAGGTCGGCCAGGCATAGGTCGATGTGCTCCTCCATGAGCTTACAGGTGATAGGGTTTCCACATACTTTAATCACCGGCGTGGTTGGGAAGCCTTGAGGTGCCCCTAAGCCTGTTGTGAATACTATTATCTGTGCCCCTCCAGCGGCTAGGCCCGTTAGGACTTGGGGCTCAAAACCCGGTGTATCCATTATGTAGAACCCCTTCCCAGGTGGACGAGCGGAATACTCTAGGACGCCCATAATCGGCGCGGTGCCGCCCTTCGCCACGGCTCCCAGGGATTTCTCCTCTATGGTGGTTATTCCACCGGCAATATTGCCTTGGGTTGGCTGGCTACCCCTCATGTCGAATCCTAAGGCCTTGATCCTATCCTCCATACGGCTTACAATCTTTAAGAAGGCTCTTCTAACTCTATCATCCTTGGCTCTCTTGGCGACTAAATGCTCAGCCCCTATGAACTCAGTAGTCTCCCCCATTATAACGGTTCCTCCCGCCTCTATTAGGCGATCAGCAAACCTCCCAACCGCTGGGTTAGAGGCCAGGCCTGAGGTCGTATCCGAGGCCCCACACTTCAACCCTACGGTCAGATTTCCAATATCTGTGTAGCACCTCTTAACTTTGGAGGCTGCGTCGACCATATTCCTAGCGATCTTCAAGCCCTTATCCAAGGCTTTGGAGTAGCCCCCGCTTTCCTGGATCCTTAGGAGTTCGACCTGTTTTCCACTCCTTGCAACCCCGTCAGCTACCCTATCCGCATCCACTGTCTCACAGCCCAAGCTCATCACAAGCACAGCCGCCACATTGGGGTTCAAACCGAGGCCTATCAGGGTCCTCTCGATCACCTCTATGTCAGGGGGGAGCTGACAGCAACCCTGATGATGGAGGAATGAAACCACGCCATCCATCCTACCGGATAGGGCGTGGGCGACCTCACATGCGCAGGCTACGGATGGAACAACTAAGACGTAGTTCCTAGCGCCGAAGCTTCCATCAGGCCTCTCAAAACCAAGGAACTCCAAAATTCCATCCCCCCTAAATATTCTTAAGGCAAATAAAAAGATATTATGGGATGGTGTAGCAAAGCCTCCATGGATATCCGCCGTCTTACTTCCCTCTATTACTCCTTACATTATGAATGTGCACATGTTCTCCCGCTTCGATATCTTCCACGGCTACGCCTATAGCCTCACCATATTTAACCACGACCTCTCCTCTAGCGATCCTCTTCAAGGCGAATTTATGACCGAATGGAATATCCTGAACCAGCTTCACCTGGATCTCGCCACCGGAGAGTGAAAGCAGAACCACGCTACCGGCAGGGAGGTCCCTGAGGGCGGTCGCAACATTATCCCTATCACTTATTAAGATAGCATCCTCAACCATCCGAGCAGCCACCGGCGAGATCTAAAACTGGATAGATAGGCATGCCCCTATTAAAACTAGGCGTTTCCCCATAGACCTTTCATATATTCTATGGCTTCCCCTGTATATAGGTCGAAGAACTCGTCGCACCTCCTGGTCTTCATGGCGTAGAATGGGTCAGCCCCTGCGGGGAGCAGCTCGAAGGATAGGTATCTGCGGTAGTTTATGTCCTTTAAAGCCTTAACGATGGGTTTGAAGTCGAGGTGGCCCCTCCCGGGTGCAGCCCGGTTGCTGTCCGCGACGTGGAGGTGGAGTAGATGGGGTCCCGCCTCCCTTATGGCCCCGTCTATAGACCTCTCCTCTATGTTCATGTGGAAGGTGTCCAGCCAAACCCCTACGTTCCTGCGGTCCACATCCCTCATCAGCTTCAACGCGCCCCAAACAGCATCATCGTTTTAGCCCGTGTCCTCAACGATCTCTCTGTGAGTTTTGGGTTTTCCGTCGCTTTGAACGGCTAAAACCCTATCCATGCTAGGATGCCATTCTCCAGCCAAATCTCTTCAATTAAATAATTGAAGTTGACATATTTAAACATTAAGGCATAATCAAATATAACGTAAAAATAAAATCTCAATAAAATGCGCATAATAGCCGAAAATAGACCTAAAACAAGCGTAAAGGAAAGATTTTTAATGGTGGACCGGGCGGGATTTGAACCCGCGACTTTCCGGCTTCTAGGCGTTACATGCTTGCAAACCGGACGTTCCTCGGCCCTTTTTTATACCTCTCGTAAGGTATACCGAGCTGAACTACCGGCCCATCCTACTCCTGATAGTCTGGGAGGATAAAGATTAACCTTTCCCATTTAAACCTAGGACCCATTGAGGAGGGTATGTTGGAGGGTGAAGGCCGCCGCCGGGAATCCCATCCACGGGTAGAGCCGTGGGATTTGAACCCGGCCTCCGGGCTCCATTGGCCAAGGCCTATCAAGCCTTTCAGGCCCGTACGCTACCAAGCTCCGCGAAGGCTAAAGCCTCCTCTACGTTACGGCGGCCATCCCGCCAGCATGAAATTTCAACGGCCAGCCTTATGAGTTTTTCCTTACCGTCCATAAATCATGGCGGGGGAGGGCTTCGATCCGCGCCGGTGGATAGACCAAGTGGGCTATGCTGTAGCCACGATTCCTAGCCTTGGTTAGGCCAGAGTTGCAAACTTGGACAATAAGATGGCCCGAAAAATTCAAAGCGGGTCATAGACTGGATTGCACCTCCATTGGAATGGCAAGCAGCTCCCTCCCACTCAAAGCCTGGCTCACTCAAGGCTCACGCGACTACATATTGGAGGAAACGTTAACCTTTACCGAACGTGGACTCGGCATCCATAAACTTCGTTCACGACGAACATCAGGATAGGTCAGGGGACGTTCATTGGGACAGGGAGCATCTTCAAGTAAAGCAGAGGTTACAGCTTCACGGACTGTAATTCGTCTACAGTCATAAAAGGGTACGGCGTAACGATTGCCATTATAAAGATGCGATGCCGATCGAATAATACAAGCCTTTCCATGAAATGCCAGTAATTATTAATTAATGGATGAAATATCCGTTGGAGGGCCGCTAGGTTAAACTAGCCGACAATCACATCTTGATAAATAATAAATATAAAGCGAGGTTGGGATAAGACTAGCAGGGCTATTATTTTCCGCCACCTCGGCAGATGTATTTAAATTTGAAAATTAAGAATAGAAGGGTGCGATTAAACGTGAGGCGGTTGAATTTGAGGAAATCCATCAGCGAAGAGAAGCAGCTTATCGAGGAAGCTTACAGGCTCGGCGTGGAGTATGAGAAGCGCTTCCACAACTGCGCTTTTTCAACGGTAAAAGCCATCTGCGACGTCTTAAACCTGAAGTGGATCCAGTTTATGGATAAGGTGTACGGCCTCGCCGGGGGAGTGGGGCTGACCGGGGAGGGAAGCTGCGGAGCCCTAAGCGGGGGTGCTTTGATGCTAACCCTCCTATGCTCGCCTGATATGGGGTACGAGTCCCTCTCAAGAGAGCAGAGATACAAAGTCTACGGGATAGTCTCGGAGCTCGCCGAGAGGTTTCAGAGGGAATACGGCGGATGCACGTGTAAAAAGGTTCAGGAGAAGGTCTTAGGCAGAAGCTTCAACCTATGGAATCCTGAAGACCACGAAGGATTCGTAAAGGCCGGTGGGCATGAGGACGATAAATGTCCAAGCGTGGTCGGAAGCTCCGCCCGATGGGTCATAGAGATCCTATCAGCCAATCATTATATTAGCGACAGGCGAATGTAGGGTTACTTCATGGCCGGCTGTAAAAAAGGGAATAAAAATAAAAGATGGGGATTTTAATTGGTTTCCCCAGCCGTATTATAGGTCGGGGTTCATTAACGGAGCGAGCTTGGGGCCGTATCCCTTGTGGTCTGGTGGGCCCCACGTCCTCAGTTGCTCGATCAGCTCATCCCTCCCGTAGCGCTCGGTGATCTCCTCCCACGCGTCGTGGACCGCCCTCATACCCTCCTTCGGGGACTCGGCGCCCGTTAGGACCGCGTTAATATGTTTCGTTAAGACGTCATCGTACTCCGGGGCTGGGGCCAGGTTTATGTCCGGTACGACGTAGTCGAATGCCTCCTTCAGGACGTCCGTATAATATTTTCCTCCATACGACTTCTGCACGAAGGGGTCGTCAAAGTGGCAGACCCTGAATGGTTCGAGGAAGCCAGCTGGATCGCAGACCACCTTAGCGCTGACCTCCGGGTCGGTGTAGTATGTGAGTAGGGCAAAGGATAGCTCCGGGTGCTTACTGTACTTGTTGACGAATACCATGTGGCTCTCCCCGATCATGGATGCATGCCTTATCCTACCATCCTTGGTTGGAACCCCCGGTGTCAGTACGTTCTTCACTTTCTCCCCAAGCCCTCGGGCTTCGCAGTACTTCTTTAAGGAGGCCCAGGCCATCTCCATGGCCAATTTACCCTTAACGAAGAAATCGTATGCGGTGTCCCATATAGCCGTCATGGCCTCGGGAGGACAGACGTTGTCTACCCTCCACTTTAGCTTTTCCATGGCCTCTATCCCCGCAGGAGAATCTATCTGTGGAACCATGTTCTCGTCGAAGTAGTCTACGCCCCTCGAAGCCAGTATCTGTTTATAATTCCTTCTATTCCAGAACAACGGGACATACACCCATGTGCCGTAAAGGTCGGGTGGACGTGTGAAGAACTCCGCTATATCGTCGTATTCCTTCCAGGTCCTGGGAGGCCTTAACTCATATCCATACTTGTCGTAGAATTTCTTCTGCTCCTTGGGATCCTCGAATAGGTCTGCCCTGTAGTGGAGGGTCCACAGATCGTAGTCGTATACACAACCCCATAGCTTCCCTTTATAGCAGTTTATACCCCTATAGAAGGCGGGGGGTGGCGGGCATGGAGGCTCATCCTTCCATTGGGGCTGATACCTCTGATAGTAATTGGCCGGGGGAGCCTCCGGATCTAGGACTAATCCCTTCTCTACGAAGTAGCCCAAGTAGTGCTGCGGGCATAGGAGGAACGTATCGTAGGCCCCCGACTTCTCTACGGACTCGGCTGTCATCTTGGGCACTATATCTCCCCAATCGATTGTGACTTCTTTGACTTTAAGGCCCGTGGCATCCGTGAACTCCTTGAAATATTCAGGCTTAAAGTGCCCTTCGGATCCGGGCGTCCCAGTCATGACCAGAGTTATGCCCTTTGCTTCAGGAAAAGCCTCAAGGTACATCAACGCCCCGTTGATTGCCCTCTCTTTGGGCGTCTCCCCTGGGGGCGTCGGGAAAGTGGTCTTATAATCATATTTCGGCTTCGGAGTTGGAGTGGGGGTCGGCGTCGCCGGCGCCGTGGGTGTAGGTTTAGGTGTAGGAGTTGGAGTGGGGGTTGGCGTTGGCTTCCTCGTCGCGTAGTATCCTCCCGCCGCTGCGGCTGCGACTACTACGACGCCTGCTCCGGCGTAGGCTATGTACTTACGCCTAGAAACCTTCCTCTCCTCGGACATGTATCTCTCCTCCGGTATGAGAACTGTAAACTAAATAATCGATTTTTCCCTATATAAGATTTTCTGTCAATCCATTTAAACACCCGCTATTATTAGGAGGATGAGCATAAACAGTATGCCTGTAGACCATAAGTGGAACAGGATTGGGTACTGCCAAGTAGTTAACAGGTATAGGCCGTCCCCTACACCGAATATGGCTAGGAACCATAGGATCCCTTTGATGACCCGCGGTACCCTCTTAGAGGTATAAACCCTTAATATTATGGCTAAACCTACTATGAGAATCCCTATTATTCCGATGGCCTCAGGCATCAACGCCGATCCACCACCTACACCAATATTGTCTTAGTCTTCTTGTCGAATAAGTGGATTTTATCCAGGTCAAAGCTCAGCCACATCTCCTTGTTCATCTCGTATCTTACCCATGGCTCTCCTATTACGTCAAGTATTTCTCCCTCTTCCGTAGTCACCTTGACTAGTGTCTTGGCACCTAAGGGCTCATAGCTGAAGATCTTAACCTTTGCAGCATTCTCACGCGGAGGCTCCTCCAAGAGTTTTAGATCTTCAGGTCTAAAGCCGAGTATTATCTCGTTAGATGTTGCCCTGGCCAGATATTCAGTATACTTATCCACATTTATTATGAAAGTATTTGAAGACAATTTTCCATCGCTATATAAGCATTCTACGAGGTTCATTGGGGGGCTCCCTATCATCTTAGCTACGATCGTATCCACTGGCCTATTGTAGAGCTC
>Ga0078972_1001337_pt1 | contig 93359 bp, 99 predicted proteins | sample YelNatPaOPGAMG01_FD_67568 | JGI IMG/M metagenome (GOLD analysis project Ga0078972, IMG submission 67568) | Hot spring thermophilic microbial communities from Obsidian Pool, Yellowstone National Park, USA - OP-RAMG-01 (SPADES assembly) (version 2) | ecosystem: Environmental > Aquatic > Thermal... | reverse complement strand
GGTGATGCATGTCTGGGGTTACTTTAGAGCTTCTCGTAGTGCACTTACCACCGGGTCAAGATCTCCTTCTAAAATTTTTGTTATATTGTGCCATTTTTTATTGATTCGATGGTCAGTAACTCTATCGTCGGGGAAGTTATAGGTGCGGATTTTTTCTGAGCGGTCGCCCGAACCCACCTGCTCTTTGCGGAGCGCGCCGATGGACTCAGCTTTTTGGCGTTGCATTTCTTCAAAGAGTTTTGATCGCAGAACACTCATGGCATTTTCCTTGTTGGCGTTTTGGGAACGCTCGGTCTGCGAGGCAACCACAACTCCCGTGGGCTTGTGCACGATGCGCACGGCCGTTTCCACCTTGTTGACATTCTGTCCGCCCGGACCCGACGAGCGGAAAAATGATATTTCAAGATCACTCGGGTTTATGACCACGGCGCGTTCTTCCACGAATGGCATAACGACAACCGATGCGGTTGAGGTATGGACGCGGCCGGACTTTTCGGTCGCCGGGACGCGCTGAATGCGATGGACGCCCGACTCGTTTTTGAGCGCGTCGTAGGCATCAAGTCCCTCTACGCGGCCGACAAATGTTTTGTAGCCGTTGAGCGTGGTGCGGCTTTCATCGACGGTAATAAATTTCCACCCTTTGCGCTGGGCATATTTTTTGTACATCTCAACGAGATTGGCGGCAAAGATCGCCGCTTCGTCTCCGCCGACCCCCGCCCTGACTTCGATAATAGCTTTGTTCATGTTTCAAATATAAAATGTAAAAATCAAAAATAAAAATGTTCCGCAAGCTCGCAAGGCACCCATTATTTTGCCTGCTTGCCGCAGGTGGGTAGTGTGATTTTTGAATTTAAAATTAAAAAACCAACGGTCGACAAGCGTCTGACTGCCGTTGGTTTTTTGATGATACTACTTTCCTTTCTTTTCTGCCTTGATCGCTTTCTTGGTGCCTTTTACCGCATGCTTCTCCGTCTTTTTGCGGACGGGTGTTTTGGCGGCGGCGGCACGGCGTGTCTTGAACTTCTCTACGCGGCCGGCAGTATCGATTAACTTCTCCTTGCCGGTGTAAAACGGGTGGCACGCGTAACAGATTTCAACCGCTAATTCCTTTTTGGTCGAACCGATGTAAAAAACATTGCCGCAGGCGCAGGAAACCTTGGCGTCAGGGTAATATTCGGGGTGGATGTCTTTTTTCATAATGAGGCGATTGTACACCATTGAGCGGGTAAGCGCAAGGGGGATGCGCGTGTCTTTTGACCTCGCAGTGAAACTTCCGTTGGCAGAGCCGGCTCTGCTCAGCCGGCCCCAAAAAGACGGTGGCGGACGTTTTGGTGTGGGGTTGACACGGGGTCTTTTTTGTATATACTTATCTTGCTCTTACTGGAAAGGACTTTGACATTGCTATAAATCGTTTGTTTGAAGATTTTTTTGGTTGTCCCTTTATACGCTGATTTTCGCGGATGAAGACGCGGATGTAGGCGGATAGCAATATCTGCATATATCTGCGTATCCTATCTTCGTAAATCTGCGTTTTTTGGAGAGTTTGATCCTAGCTCAGGATGAACGCTGGCGGCGTGGATAAGGCATGCAAGTCGAACGCTCGCCAAAGTTCTCGCAAGAGAATTTTGGCGAGAGTGGCGAACGAGTCAGTAACACCTTAGTACATACCTTGAAGTGGGGCATAGCTAGCCGAAAGGTTGGGTAATTCCCCATACTCCCAGCTTCACTTTTGATCTTAATTGCATTGTGCAAAAATAGTGTTTTCTATTGAGATTAAAAGTGAGGCTGGGCAAAGTCGCAAGACGCTTTAAGATTGGCTTAGGTCCGATCAGCTAGTTGGTGAGGTAATGGCTCACCAAGGCTATGACCGGTAGGGGGGCTGAGAGGCTGATCCCCGACGACGAGACTGAGACACGGCTCGTACACCTACGGGTGGCAGCAGTCGAGAATATTCCACAATGGGCGAAAGCCTGATGGAGCGACGCCGCGTGGAGGATGAAGGCCTTCGGGTTGTAAACTCCTTTTCTGTGGGAAGAAATCCCGTTTATCGGGACTGACGGTACCATAGGAATAAGAGGTTGCTAACTCTGTGCCAGCAGCAGCGGTAATACAGAGACCTCAAGCGTTATCCGGATTTATTGGGCGTAAAGGGCGCGTAGGAGGCAGAGTGCGTCTTGTGTTAAATCGTACCGCTTAACGGTACGGCTGCACGGGATACGGCTTTGCTCGAGGGTGCAAGAGGTAAGCGGAACGCACGGTGTAGGGGTGAAATCCGTTGATATCGTGCGGAACACCAAAGGCGAAGGCAGCTTACTGGTGCATTCCTGACTCTGAGGCGCGAAAGCGTGGGGAGCAAAAAGGATTAGATACCCTTGTAGTCCACGCCCTAAACGATGTCTACTAGCTGTTGGAAGTATCGACCCTTTCAGCGGCGAAGCTAACGCGTTAAGTAGACCGCCTGGGAAGTACGGTCGCAAGACTAAAACTCAAAGGAATAGACGGGGACTCGCACAAGCGGTGGAGCATGAGGTTTAATTCGACGGTAAGCGAAACACCTCACCAGGGTTAGAAATCTTATTGACGATATTTTGAAAAGAATATCTCCTTAGTTTTTAATTAGGGCAGTAGGACAGGTGCTGCACGGTTGTCGTCAGCTCGTGGCTTGAGTTGTTCCCTTCAGTGGGGTAACGAGCGCAACCCCTGTCGTCAGTTACAAGTGTCTGACGAGACCACCCCCCTCCTTTTATCGGAGTGCCAAACGGCATTCGGGTCAAAAGAGGGGGGAGGAAGCGGGGATGACGTCAAATCAGCGTGGCCCTTTGATACCCTGGGCAACACTCATGCTACAATGGCCGATACAAAGGGTTGCCAAGCCGTAAGGTGGAGCCAATCCCAAAAAGTCGGCCCCAGTTCGGATAGGAGTCTGCAACTCGACTCCTTGAAGCCGGAATCGCTAGTAATCGCGGATCAGCACGCCGCGGTGAATACGTTCTCGAGTCTTGTACTCACCGCCCGTCACACCAGGGGAGCCGGGAACAGGTAAAGTCTCTTTTTAGGGATCAGCCTGGGTTCGGTGACACGGGTGAAGTCGTAACAAGGCACGTGTAGCGGAAGCTGTGCGTGAAACAACTACACAGATTTTTCGACTCGCCTTTTTGAGGCGAGATAAATGGAGTTGGTCGCGGATCCACAAGTTGCGACCCGTTCGGAGGTCGGATGTCAGAGTTCAGATATCGGATATCTGGCATCTGACATCTGACTTTCTGAGCGAAGGGGGCAACCAAAAAAGTTTTCAAAAAACGGAACGACATACACAAGAGAGGGGCACAGGCCCCTTTTCTTTTTTTGTGTAATACGGTATTATGCAAGCAGTCGGAAAGCGGTCTTTTGGGGACCGTTGCGGAATGAGTATTGAGTATGTTGACGCGGGGAGCCAGTGGGTGGCACCGGCGTCTAAACAATAAAACACTATGGACCAACCACTTAAAAAAATTCTTCTCGTTGAAGACGATCCGTTCCTTTCGTCGCTCTTGAAAAATCGTTTTGCGCAGGAGAAAGTCGAGGTGATGCATGCACATGATGGCGACGAAGCGTTGGCGATGCTCAAAACAGCAACTCCCGATGTGGTATTGCTTGATTTAATATTGCCCAAAAAATCAGGGTTTGAAGTTATGCAGGCGATGCGCGAGGATCCGCAATTGGCCAATGCGCCGGTTATTATTATCTCCAACTTAGGACAGCCCGAAGATATTCAAAAAGGGCAAGAATTGGGGGCTATCGAATATTTTATTAAAGCCAAAACATCCATTGAAGATTTGGTGGGAAATGTCTTGTCGTTTTTGGCGTCGGAAAAAGGATAGTTTTTTGGATTGTTTATAAGGAGGGATAGTCAAAGGGGAGTTATTCACACCCCCCTTTGTTTTTTTCTCCGGCTGATATATACTGTGTGAGAAAACGCGATGGTCGATCTTCCTAGTGATGGGGAGTTGGTTTGGGTGCAAAAACATCCAGGCGTTACAAAAGTAGAAAATATTAATTTAGTAAATAATTCTATCGTATTACGTATGAAGAACACAAAGAAAGGTTTTACTCTTATTGAGCTTCTTATCGTTATCGGTATTTTGGCCATCTTGGTGGCCGCGGTGGTGGTAGTATTAAATCCGGCACAGTTGCTGGCGCAAGCGCGTGACGGACAGAGAATGTCGGACATGGACTCTTTGCGCAGTGCGATTAACTTGTATTTGGCAACGGCTACTAGTACAAACTTGACAACTACGTCTACGTGGACTGCGTTACCGACTAATCCGCCGACTTCAAATCCTGATGTGAATTACTTCAGTTCAACAACGACGGTTAATTCAAGTACCGCTGTTAATGGAAGTGGATGGGTCCCAATTAATTTCTCTGCGATTTCGGGAGGAAGTCCATTGGCCAAACTTCCGATTGATCCGATTAATAGCGGTTATTATGTGTATGGATTTGCCTTGAATGCACCATCGAGTACTTACAAAATGATCACTCGTCTTGAGAGTACAAAGTATCAGACGAAAATGGCTCAGGATGGGGGCAATCTAAGCACCTGTTCGACATACACTGATCCCAACTGCTGGTACGAAGTGGGATCTGATGTGACCGGTCTCTAAGCTGGAAATAGTGTGTAAAAACAAAAAGACCCCTTGTGGGGTCTTTTTGTTTTGGGGGTGGGGTGGTATACTACATGAAATGTAAAATGTAAAAATAAAAAGTCCTACCCAGCGGTCGGTAGATACCGTGGTCAGAAAGCCCGCAGGGCATCCATTCTTTTGCCTTTTTATATTCGTATTTTAATTTTCAAATGTTTCATTTTCCTCAAGAAAAACTCAAAAGTATTTTGGAAACACAGAAGCTCGTTACCGCCGAGCAGTTTGCCGACGCGCTGGCAGAAGCGGCGCGCATGAACCAGAGCGTGGGGGATGTGCTGATCTCAAAAGGATATATTACGGAGGATTATTTATATAACCTGGCCGCCTCTCATTTTGGTGTTGAACGGGCCAACTTGAACATACGGGGGATTGACCACAAGATTTTAGAATTGGTTGATGAGAAATTTTGCCGCGAGAAGGGTGTTATCCCGTTTTCTCAAGATGCGGATAAGACCATCAATGTCGCCATGGAGGATCCTAGCGATCTGCCGACAATTGAATTTCTTGAGCACAAGCTCAATACGCGCATTCGTCCATTTTTGGCAAGTCCGCGCGATATGGCAAAAGGATTTTCGCTTTTCGGGTCTGAATTAACCGACGATTTCAAAAAAATTATTGACCAGAATGTTCGCACGTCCCTGGAGAAAAAAATCAACCTCGCTAACGACGAAGATGCCGCCGCGCAATTGCCGGTGGTGGATATCGTCAATAGCTTACTGGCCTACGGGGCGTCGCTCAATGCATCCGATATCCACATTGAAGAATTGGAGGACGTCGTGATGGTGCGGTTCCGTATTGATGGCATTTTGTATGAAATCATTCGGATGCCGAAAGAAATTCAAGCGGCGATTGTGGCGCGCATTAAATTATTGGCCGCCCTCAAAATCGACGAGCATCAGCGTCCGCAGGATGGCCGGTTTCGCTTCAATGCCGTGCCAACGGTGATTGATGTCCGTGTTTCTATTTTGCCAACACTGTATGGAGAAAAAATTGTCATGCGTCTTTTGCCCGCGTCTCAGCGGCCGCTGTCGCTGGCGGAAGTGGGAATGCTGGAGGATACGGCGCAACTGGTCATGGACAATATAAAAAAAACGTACGGCATGATCCTGGTCACCGGGCCGACTGGATCAGGAAAAACGACGACGCTGTATGCGGTTCTCAATCTCCTCAATCAACCGCAGGTCAACATCGTGACCATCGAGGATCCTATTGAATACAACATCAAATACATCAATCAGATTCAAATCAATCCGGTTGCCGGTATTACATTTGCGTCGGGTCTGCGCTCAATTTTGCGCCAGGACCCCAACATCATTATGGTCGGTGAAATCCGCGACGAAGAGACGGGGGAAATCGCCGTCAACGCGGCGCTGACGGGACATTTACTTCTGTCGTCATTGCACACTAACGACGCGCCCACCGCCGTGCCGCGCTTGATGGATATGAAAATCCAGCCATTTTTGATTGCCGCTGTTTTAAACTTGGTTATAGCACAGCGCTTGGTCCGCAAGATATGCATGGATTGTATTGAGTCGTATCCTGTTTCGCCTGAATTGGAAAAGGATTTGCGTGAACAGCTCAAGATCATCGGTGTTGATCCGCAAAGCATGCCGCGCACGCTCTATCGCGGCAAGGGGTGCAAGGCGTGCAATAACACCGGATACCGCGGCCGCATGGGTATTTTTGAAGCTTTTGAGGTTTCTGAAAACATACGCAAGATTATTATCTCGGAAAAATTTTCTCTCGATGAAATCATCAGAACGGCGCGGCAAAATGGCATGGTGACGATGTTTGAAGATGGTTTGCGCAAGGCCGCGCTGGGCATGACCACGATTGAGGAGGTTCTGCGCGTGATACGGGAATAATGTCGAGTGCAAAGTGTAAAAATCAAAATGCAAAATGACAAAGTAAAATTTAAAAATGATTTTAAGAAGTGTTGGTATTCTTTTACTCTGTCGTTGATTAGTTTTGTCGGCTCTCTTTCAAAAACAGCGGCGAGTGGTATTATGGAAAAACAATTATTGCGGAGCGGTACAAGCGTTATCGCTCATTACACAGAAGCCAGTGCGGCAAGTTTGAGGAAGGTTCCATCAATTTTTTCATTCATGCTCTCAAGTCGGCGAATGAATCAAAAGTATGGTTATCACTTCTTAAAGACAGTCGCCAGAGTAATATCAACGAAGCCGATGTTTTGCTGAAAGAATGCATCAAGATAACAAATGTTCTTGCCTTAAGCATCCTCACCACGAAGAATAAGAAATAGTTTTTATCCCTGGCCACCATTTTGATTTTTTATATTTTATTTTTACATTTGCAAGATGCAATTTTATTACAAAGCATTCAAAAGCAACGGGTCGGTGATTGAGGGACAGCTTGATGGCCGCAATTTGCAGGAGGTGTTGGCAAAAATCGCCGGTATGGATGCCAAGCCGCTTTTGGTAAAGCCGTTGGGCGCGGGGCAAAGGCGAGAGGGTATTTTTTCCCGCGGGAAAATCACGCTTGAAGACAAGGTTTTTTTGACACGCTATCTGGGGCTGATGTTGAAAGTGGGAACGGATTTGTTTAAGGCCATTGATATTCTTATTGAGGACTTTGACAAGCCGGCAATGAAGACGCTTCTATTGGAAGTGCGAGGTAATCTGGAAAAGGGTCAGCCGTTCTATACCACGTTTGCGCGGTATCCCAAAACATTTTCATCGTCGTTTGTAAATTTGATTAAGGCTGGAGAGGTTTCGGGAAAACTTGAGTCGGTGTTTGATGACTTGAGTGTCTCCCTGGAAAAGGAACGCGATCTGCGCCAAAAAATAAGGGGCGCGCTGATGTATCCAGTTATTCTACTTATCGCGTCTATTTTTGTGATGGTTTTGATGGTGAGTTATACCATTCCGCGCGTGGCCAATGTTTTCTCGGGCAATGGTGTGCAACCGCCCCCATTTTCACGGATTGTTTTTGCGATAGGTATTTTTGCGGGGGATCACCTTGTTATCATTCTCACGCTCCTTATTTCCATAATGGTGGGCGGCTATGTCTTTTTTGGATTGACGATGACGGGGAAAAACCTGCTCTATCGGATTGGTATCAAAACACCGGTAGTCGGCCGGGTTATCCGTGAGACATCGCTGCAGAGTTTTGCCTCGACTTTTTCATCGCTTCTATCTTCCGGCATGCCGATTATCGATGCGCTCAATGTTACCGCCGATTCAATCGCCATGCCCGAACTAAAAAAAGCGCTTATCCGTATCGGCTCGGAGGGGCTGGCAAAAGGGCTGACGGTGGGCGAGGCGTTTAAACGTGAGCCGGTTTTCCCTAAGGTGGTATCCAACCTCATCGCGGTTTCAGAAAAATCGGGGCATATTGAAAATATTCTGCAGACATTGGCCGAGTTTTATGCCTCAAGCATTGAAGGATCATTAAAAACGCTCATGACGTTTATTGAACCGATTCTTTTGCTTTTTATCGGTATTATGATTGGGGGCATTGCATTGGCGGTTATTATTCCGGTTTATCAGCTGACGGCTAATTTCTAATTTCGCGATCGCATGTTCTTATCAACGGCAAAAAAAAATATTCATGCCGCCGCGCGGGCAACAGGGAGTTTTACGCTTATCGAACTTCTGGTTTCCATCAGCATTTTGGCGGTGATCGTTTCTATGGTGATTCTTGGTTTGGGGGCGTACAAAGGACGTACGTCGTTTGATTTGGATGCCAGCCAGATCGTGGCGTTACTGCGCAACGCGCAAAGCCGTGCGGTATCGCAGGACCGTGGACAGGGATGGGGAGTGCAGTTTACCAACAGCTCCACTACGGGAGGGCAGTATGCGCTTTTTTGGGGGACATCATATGCTACGTCGTCGGTGGTGATCGCCGGAACACTGGGATACTCGTCTTTTTTCACCGATCCGGCGCCCGGTTTTTCAAAGACCATTGTTTTTGCGCCGGTTACCGGCGCGCCGGCCGGACCGGACGTGGTGGTGATAAAAAACAGTACCACCGCCACAGTGGCTATTATCAGCATCAGCGGGCTTGGCTTGGTTGGCCAAACAACCGAATCGGGATTAGCCGGATATTGGCCGCTGGACGAAGGGAGCGGGACGAGCGCGTATGATGCAAGCGGGAACGGAAGTTTGGGGTCGTTGATCGGATTTACTTTTTCGGGTTCTTCTAATTGGACGGCGGGCAAGGTTGGGTGGGCATTGAATTTTTCGGCGGGAGCCGACTACGTTTCTTCTTCGGAGAACGTGTTCCCCGGCGGCCCGCTTGATTTTAATGATACGTCAATGACGATCGGTTTTTGGATGCAGCCACAGACAGTGGGATCTCGCCAGGACGTTGTTTCCCGGTCCGGAAGCTTTGCGGTTGGTATTTTAAGTGGAAGCAATGATCTTTTTGGATCAACCAACGTGAATTCGGGTCTATGGGATACGGGGTACGCCGTTTCCCCGTCGTCGTGGTATTACGTGACGTATGTTTCCAGTCCGACTAGCCAGCTTATGTACGTTAACGGTGCGCTGGTCGCGTCGTCTACTCCGGGAAGCGTGGGCACTCCCGTTTCAAATGCCGTGGTTATCGGGGGGGCAACGTATCCGTTTGTGGGGATAATCGATGATGTGCGGATTTATAATCGCGTTCTTTCCGCCGCCGAAGTTCAAAATTTATTCAGTTCGTATTAAAACGTTGCCGCGTATGCGCTGCAGCATATTTTTAAAAAAAGCAGTTGTCGTTTTTCGCCGAACCGACGGGCAGTTGCTCGTGGAGATGTTGGTGGCGCTGGTTATTGGTGGTCTCTTGACGCTGACTGCTTCGGTCGCGCTGGTTTCTTTGGTGCGCTACAATTTTGAAAACGAGGGGAGTCAAGCGGCCAGCGCGCTGGCGTACAACCTCATGAGTTCGGTGTCGTCGTTTGCCGAAAGCGGGTGGCACAATATTTACGATCTTAATAAAACAAGCGGGTCATCGTATTACCTGGTTTCCGCCCCCACGTCATCACTGGCGGTTGCGGGAAGCGAAAGTGTTTTTTTTAACGATGTTCAGACTGGCCTAATTGGCTATTGGAAATTTGATGAATCAACGGGGACCGTTGCCTATGATTCTTCGGGGAACGGGGACAACGGAACGCTCGTTAACGCGCCCGTGCGCGCGACGTCGTCATGTTATGCGGGGAGCTGTTTGAATTTCAACGGGACTAATCAATATGTTGCTATCGCCTCTTCTTTAAATCCGACATCGTCGGTCTCGGTTACGGCGTGGTTTGAGCGCCAGGGATCTCCTACTGGGGGATACCACGTCATTTTTATGCAAGGAACACAAATAGAGATGAGCGTCTCTGATCCTGGCGGTCAAATTAGAACGGGGGTGACGACGGCGACTCTCGGAACGCAGGTTTTTAACTCTGGCTCTGGGGTTACCGATGGTGGGTGGCATTTTTTGGCGCTCACTTATGACGGCGCTTACTTGCGGGCGTACATCGACGGGAATAAGACGCTTGAACAGGCTGTCAGCGGGGCTATTCAAACAGGCTCAGCAACAAATATTGGCTACTATCCTGGGTATTATGCGAATGGTTTTATTGATGACGTTCGCGTGTATAACCGTGCACTTTCCGCAAGCGAGATCTCTCTGCTGTACAACAACAAGCCCTATACGCGTTATTTCTATGTGGATAACGTATCGCGTGACGCATCGGGAAATATTGTGAGCAGTAACGGCACGGACGATCCATCGACGCAGATGGTGCATACGGTTGTGTCCTGGGAAGAGGGGCGAACGGTGTCATTGGGGCAATATTTGACGCGATCAAAAGAGACGGTACTGTATCAGAATAATTGGCGCGCTGGAAGCGGACAAACGGGGCCGACGACCAATGTGTTGAGCGGATATGATACGTCATCGAATATAACTGCCGGAGCGACGTTGGCTCTTTCGACGACGACGGCATCAGGAACGCTTACGTCGTCTATTTTTGACACGCAGATTTCGGGCGGGGCGACAATCAATAGCTTGCTTTGGCAGGGGACGCTGAATGGCGGGGGGGTTGGATTTCAATTTGCGTATGCAAGCAACTCATCCGGTCCGTGGAATTTCTATGGTCCGGGGGCGAGTCCATCAACATATTACACGCCCACCAACAGCGGCATTCCACTGGCAATTACCGATATAAATAACTACCGTTATTTCCGATATAAAATTTTTCTCACTCCGTCGGGTACCAGTACGCCGACTGTTTCCAGTGTTTCAGTCGGGTGGAGCTGGTAATCTTTTTTTGCCTTTTTGGCGACGGGGCGGTATACTTGAGGCGAGTAGATTATTTTTTTGACTATGATATGCAAACGAAAATAATTCGATTTGTCGCGGTTATTTTTATCGCGTGCCTGGTGATTGCCGGAGTGTATGCGGCATGGTCCTATGGCACCGGCCAGTCGGGCCCATCGACGTGGTCTGCGGTGTACCTTGATACGGGTGATCTTTATTTTGGGCGCCTCTCGTCGTTTCCTTCGCTGGTTCTTTCCAATGCATGGTATGTTCAGCATACGCCACAGGGAGATTTATCAGTGAATGACTTCTCTAAAGCATCGTGGAAGCCCCAAGGGACGATCCGAATCAATAGCCGGCATGTGGTGTGGACGGCGCGTATTGCATCCGATAGCCCTCTGATTTCGGCGATGGTCGCCGGTTCTTTGCCTGGCGGTGGTTCCTCGGTTGAGTCGGGAATAAATCCGGTTCAATTGGTTCCCGATGTACACCAGGGGACAGCGTCAAGCGGGCCATTGGCTCCTGGTCCGGCACATTAATGTTTGCCTTTTGATGTTTACCATTGCGCGCACAAAAAGGGGATCAGCGGAGCGGGGAGCTGTAGCCCTTTCTGTTATACTGCTTGTTTCGTTTCTGGTTCTTGAAATAACGTTGGCTGGTCTTTTGACCGCATATTTTTCCAGTCAGCAAGGGGCGAGCCAACCGCTTTCATTGCAGGCGTATACTGCGGCGCGCTCGGGAATCTCTGATGCCATGATGCGTTTGGTGCGCAACCCGCTTTTTATCGCAACAACTCCGTATACCATTTCAGTAGATAACGCCTCAGCGATCGTCACGGTGACGGAGGTGGGAGGGCCCAACGTCATCTCGATTGTTTCCATCGGTCAAAGGCTTTCGCGGCAGACGAAATTAACCGCTACGGCTACCGTTGATTCTTTATCGGGTGCGGTCTTTCTTGAATCTATGGGGCAAAGCGCGGTCAACTAATTGATATTTTTTTGTGCATGACACCATTTGTAACAAAATTAGTTTCTTTGCTTAAACCGCGTGTCGCTATCGGCGGATTGGAAATCAGCGACATGGGGATTTCTTTTGTGGGCTTCCACATGGCCGGAAAAGATGTTTTGCAATTGTCGGTTCGTACCTCTGAGCAAGTTTTTAACAATGGCCGCATTGCCAATGCGCGTATTCTAGTTGATGGATTAGCGCGTATCCATGAAGGCATTGTCCATGGATCTGACAAGAAAATTCCGGTTGTGGTGTCTATCCCCGATACGTTTGTATATACGCAGACGTTCTCCCTTCCGCGTTTGCAGGGAGAGGATTTTGAGGATGCGGTGAAGCTTAATTTACAGACCATATCGCCGATTGATTTTTCCAATGCCTATTCCGATTGGGAGACCATCGCGCCACTGTCTTCCAGCGGTATGGAAACGAATATTCTCGCCTCGTTTGTGAATAAGCCCTTAATCGACGACTTGCTGGTGGCGTTGGATCAGGCTCATTTTTATCCGGTTGCCATCGAGCAGAAATCGGTTTCTTTGGTGCGGGCATTAACTGCCAATGCGCCGTCGTTTGATCCCGCAAAGTCGTATTGTTTTCTTCATATTGCCTCCGATGGCATTTCGCTCTCTATCGTACGCGGCGGCGTTTTTTTCTTCAATCGATCTCTTTCGTGGCCATCGATTGTCGATTTATCGCGGGGCGTGCGGGAAATATCATTTTCGCAGTTTAAAGGGATTGTTACTGATGAAATCCGTCCGGTGCTTAATTTCTATGCTAACCATTTCCAAGATGCGATCGCCGCTATTTATGTTATTGCTCCAGGCCTTGCGCAAGAAGTTCAGAATATTATCGCTCAGCAGTTTGCCATACCTGTTTTTCCGGCGCAGTTGCAGGGCGAATACAAGCTGATGCAGGAGTGGGCGGCGCCATTGGGCGCGGCTTTGCGGGGATTGGTGGCGCGCAGTGCCGACAAAAGCATCACGCTCACTCCCCAAGGAGCCCAGACGCAGTATGTGCACTCTCAAGTTCTCGCCTTCATTTCCTTGTGGCGCAATATCACGGTTGTGGTTTCTGTAGTCGTTATTGCCATGCTTTTGGGGTCCTATGTGTTTATTCGCACGTTGGCGGTGTCGGCATCGCAAGAAGTTTTGACAATGCAGGGTGGATCGGTGGAGAGCCAGCTAGCCGCGCTTCAAGATGAAGCAAAACAATTCAATAAAAATGTTGATGGCGCCTTAAAAATACGCGCGTCGCAGGTGCACTGGATGTTGCTTGTGGACGATATTGAAAGTCGCGCTGCTTCGACGGGGGTTAGCATTCAGCGCATTTTTATCGAATCAAAAGACACTCCGATAAGCATTGAAGCGCAGGCGAATAACGAAACGGCGGAAATTAACTTTAAAACGCTTCTTTTGGGCTCCCCGTATATTGCCTCGGCCGATATTCCGTTGGGAAGCGTGACGCAATCGGGGAGCGAGGTATCTTTTAAAGTGACCGTTGTCTTGCGGCAGATTCCATAACGATTGACCGCAAACACCTGCGTCGTGTTTGAGTACGGCGTTTTTTTGTATATACTAGGATGAATATGACTAAACGATACTTGCCGGCTGCCACCGAACGGAAATGGCAGAAAACATGGGAGAAAGAAAAGCAATTTTTTGTTTCCCCGACCGCCAAAAATAAAAAAAGGATGTACATCCTTGATATGTTTCCTTATCCGTCGGGACAGGGATTGCACGTGGGACACGTTGAGGGTTATACCGCATCAGATGTCTTGTCTCGTTATTACCGTATGCGTGGGTACGCCGTTTTACATCCAATGGGATGGGACGCATTTGGGTTGCCGGCAGAAAATTACGCTATTAAAACAAAGACAAATCCTGCGGCGGTTGTGAAAAAGAATATTGCCAATTTCAAGCGCCAGATTAATAACATGGGGTTCTCGTATGATTGGTCGCGCGAGATCAATACGACGGATCCGTCATATTATCGCTGGACGCAGTGGATATTTCTCAAGCTTTTTAAGCGGGGACTGGCATATCAAAAAGAAATGCCGGTTAACTGGTGCCCGTCGTGCAAAACGGTGCTGGCCGACGAAGAAGTGGTTGGGGGAAAGTGCGATCGGTGCGGCACGAACGTTGAGCGCAAAAATTTAACACAGTGGATGCTGAAGATTACTGCCTACGCCGATCGTTTGCTGGAAGACCTGGATGAGCTTGCATGGCCGGAAAAAGTCAAAACAATGCAGCGTAATTGGATCGGGCGGTCAGAGGGCGCGGAAATAAACTTTTCGTTATCTGGCGCCGTGTTGCAATCAATCCCCGCGCCCGTGAAGACGGACATTACGCCCAGCGGAGGGACGACGTTTTCGTCATCGGGGAATTATTTTGATCACGCCTCGCGCGTCTGTGAAAAGGGGCAGTGGGTTGAGATATCGGATAAAAGTTTTGGCGCCACAAAAGTACGCGTTTCTCGAGTAGATAAGATCGATAATCGGCTCTGGCGGCACCATTTTGACGTGTCACTGCCCGGTTCGGTTGCGATTTTTACTACTCGTCTTGATACCATATACGGCGCCACCTATGTGGTGATTGCTCCAGAACATCCGCTTGCATCTTTTGCGGCCGCGTGCGCGAAAAATCAAAAAGAAATTTCTGCCTATGTGCAATCAGTGAAGAATAAATCCGATGAGGAGCGCATTGCGCAGGGAAAGGAGAAAACGGGCGTGCGATTAGAAGGCATCGTCGCGATCAATCCAGCGACGGGCAAGGAAATTCCCATCTACATCGCCGACTATGTTTTGGTGCACTACGGGACGGGAGCGATTATGGCTGTGCCGGCGCACGACCAGCGTGATTTTGATTTTGCAAAACAGTATCACCTGCCGATTGTTCCGGTCATCAGCCCCGATGGGAAACCGGATTCTATGGTGCTTCCGTACACCGGCGACGGCGTTTTGATTCATTCGGGTCAGCTGAATGGAAAACAGAACCGCGATGCTGTTGAGGACATTATTGGTTTTTTAAAGAAGGACAAAGCGAATACGCAATACAGGGAGCGTACGCAATACAAGATGCGCGATTGGGTTTTTTCTCGTCAGCGCTATTGGGGAGAACCGATACCATTGGTTTTTTGCCAAACATGCGCAGAAAAACTCCATGCATTGAAAAAAAAGCCAAAAAATGTTTCTGAGGGGGAGTGGCTTAATCCCGGGTGGGTTCCTATTTTGGAGAAAGATCTTCCTTTAACCTTGCCTAAGGTCAAACAATATGAACCGACCGGAACGCTTCAGTCGCCTTTGGCGTCGGTTCATTCGTGGGTGCATGCGTCATGTCCGCGATGCGGGGGTCCGGCGCGTCGAGAAACCAATACCATGCCTCAATGGGCCGGTTCGTGTTGGTATTATCTGCGCTATCTTGATCCGAAAAATTCGCGCGCGCTGGTTGACCCCAAAAAAGAAAAAGCATGGATGCCGGTCTCTATTTACATTGGCGGCGTTGAACATGCGGTTTTACATCTGCTGTATGCGCGTTTTTGGCACAAGGTTCTATATGATGAAAAAGTAGTGCGCACCAAGGAACCTTTTGCTCGATTGATTAATCAGGGGATTATTCTCGGTTCCGACGGAGAAAAAATGTCAAAATCGCGCGGCAATGTGGTTAATCCCGATGAAGTTGTTAAGCGATATGGTGCCGATGTGTTGCGTACCTACGAAATGTTTATGGGGCCGTTAGAAGACGCCAAGCCATGGGATGAAAAGGGGATTGTTGGCATTGTCCGATTTTTGGAGCGGGTGTGGATGATTGGTCAAATGGTAGGAAAAAAATCGGGGCACACGCGTTCCTCGGATGAACTAATCCGCAATCTCCATCGCACGATTAAAAAAGTTACTGAAGACATTGAAGCATTGCATTTCAATACGGCGATTAGCGCTCTAATGATTTTTTCGCGGGAAATGGACCAGGCAAATGGTCAGTTTTCCGCCGATGTCTTTGAGGCGTTTATTAAATTGCTTTCTCCGTTCGCGCCGTTCATGACCGAAGAAATATGGCGAGTGGTTTTGAAGAATAAGAAATCGCTGGGATTGCAGGCGTGGCCTACGTATGATTCGCGGTATATTGTGGAACATCAGGTAACCGTAGCTGTACAAATCAATGGCAAAATGCGCGGAACGATAATGATTGCCGTTGATGCGGAGCGCGATGAAGCGTTGCGGAGCGTGCATGCTGATGCGCGGTTGTCACAACAGCTCCGTGATAGGATTGTGCGTCGCGTTATTTTCGTTCCCGGGCGTGTCATCAATATTATTTGCGATTGAAGATTGTCCCCATTCTACAATGGTTTGCGGTGGTCGTGGGTTTTTGTTTGCGGTGCGTATCATCCCATCGCCGACAGATGGTATTGCTCGTCGCCTAAAGAATGTTGCCTAAAAAACGCTCTTCGTGTGGCGTGACTGTTTCACTTTCGTTTTTCTGCGCTCTAATCTAAACGATTGCCAGTCGGACGACTGTGGAAATAGTTTTTTCTCCGCGCGTGATTGTTAGCGTCACTTCCGTTTCTGCGGTGAAGGAATCCAGAAAGTCCTGCAGGGTAAATTGAGTGGTGAGGGGGATTCCGTTGCAGGCGCTGATGATGTCTCCCTCGCGCAAGCCGGCTTTATCTGCCGGACTTCCGGCGATGACTGCTTTGTAATGTGGAGTTGGAGAGATGATTAACGCGCCATTCTCTTGTTGTGTGTGTACTAAATGTCGCGTGTGTTCGTCCAGCATAACATACCGGACACCTAAAAATGCGCGGGTAACCGTACCGTATTTTTTGAGCGCCGCCAAATCTTTCTTGATGATATTGATGGGAATGGCAAAGCCGATATTTTCGGCATGGGCGACGCTTGCCGAATTGATGCCGACCGCTTTTCCGTCCAGCGTTATAAGCGGTCCGCCGGAATTGCCCGGATTAATCGCCGCGTCGGTTTGGATGAGCCCGCGCAATTCTTCTTGGATGATTTCGTTGCGCGCGCTGACGTTGCGGAGTAGACCGGATACGATTCCCGACGATACGGTGTTTTGAAAAAGTCCCAATACATTGCCGATGGCCAGCACTGATTGGCCGAGTTTTAACTTTGCTGAATCTCCCAAATGCAGAGCGGTGATTTTTTTGGGCTCTTTGATGCGAAGAAAGGCGATGTCATGAATGGTGTCGGTGGATACCAACGTCGCATCATATACCGTCTGATCGGCAGTGGTAACGGTATATTCTTGTTGTTGAGGGTCAATAACATGGATATTTGTGACGACAATTCCATTTTGATCGACAATGAAGCCGGACCCTCCCTGTGTGCGCGTCGTTGCTGAGGGTGATCGAAAGGCGTCAATAAATGATGACGATGCGTGGTGTATTGTTTGGCGGGTATTGGTTTTTTGCGATAACCGAGGATTGATGGATACGACTGCCGGAAGGGCCTTGGTTATTGCGGTGATGGCTCGTTGTTCTTCGATGAGCATAGGTATAAGTTTGAGTATATATGAAGTGGATGCACTTCTCAAAGATTATTTTTGTATTGGAACATCGCGTCAGGCACAAACGGCCTAGAAGAGCGCGAATGGCCATGGCGTGGGGATGGCCAGGAGCATGAGAAGCGCCGCCAGAAGCGCCAGATTTTTTGAAAAATTAATCATATCGCTCGCGCGCGCGGCCGGATCTTTATCGAGCCAAAAATCGTGCATAATCAGAGTAACCGGCAGAAGAAACAAAATGAGCGCGCCAATAGCCCAGGCGGTGTATACCCCCAGAACAATGCCCGCGCCCCCCAGCAACAGGAGGATGCCGGTGATGCCGATGGCGATGCCGGGCAGGGGAACATGTTTTGAACTGGCATATCCTTTCAGCGCGGTGCGGTTAAAAACAAGGTGGCTGCCGGCGTTTGTCAGCCAATAGGCGCCAAAAACGATCCGACCGATAAGAAAAAGTATGTTTGCTGATCCCATAAAAAATAAAAACGGTTACGTGGGTGAATAAAAGGACGTTTGGTTGCGTACTAGCATAGCATATCAGTAAGATATATACTATCACCATGGCTATATTACATATTGCCGGTCTCTCGGGGAGTTTGCGGGAAAAATCGTACAACACGGGTCTTTTGCGTGCCGCCCAACGCTATGGAGCGGAGCACGACATGGAAATTGAAATGATCGAAATCGGATCGTTGCCGCTTTTTAGCGAAGACGGCGAGAGTCCGTTGCCGGCAGCCGTCGTGGCGTTTAAGGAAAAAATTGCTACAGCCGATGGAGTGCTTTTTGTGACGCCGGAATATAACTATTCCATCTCCGGTTCGTTAAAAAACGCCATCGAGTGGGGAACACGTCCGTACGGCAATAATAGTTTCAATGATAAACCGGCGGGGATTATGAGTGTTTCAGTGGGAATTCTGGGCGGCGTCCGAGCGCAGTATCATTTGCGGCAGATACTGGTTAGTCCCAACATGCACGTAATGAATTATCCGGAAGTGATGGTGGGGCAGGCAAAAGAAAAATTCAACGAGGTGGGGGAGTTGGTGGATGAGCCGACGCAAAAACGAGTGAAAGAATTTTTGGCGGCATTTGCAGAGTGGGTAAAGAAATTTCAGTGATGCATCGTGGCTCAATAACAAGCCACCCCTTCGGGGGTGGTTTGTTATTGGGTGGACCTACGGGGAGTCGAACCCCGACCTGTTCCATGCCATGGAACCGTTCTACCGCTATACTATAGGCCCTTTGTTGCTAAAAAGAGCAAAATCATAATACAATGGATTAAGGACGTTCGCAACCTTGCCCCCGTAGTTCAACGGATAGAATCGACCCGTCCTAAGGGTTTGATGTGGGTTCAATTCCTACCGGGGGCACAGAGCAAGCAAAATGTTTTGCTTGCGTGAGGAATTGAACGCCGCCTGCCTACGTCAGTCAGACAGAGAGCGTATCCGCCCTGGGCGGACGTGAGGCGGCGACTAGACCATTATGAGCGACGGTGAATAATGAGTTGGGGCCAATTTCTATTCGGGGCACACGAATATGAGTATAGAAAATAATCACAATCACAACGGAGAAGTGGGTGCCATAGGGAAGGAGAGAGAGGTGCTTAAATCCGAAGAAGCTGCTCATCTGCTGGATCGTTTAAGGGCAGTCTTGAAAATTCCGGAAAACGACAAATCTCTGGTCGTCCAGGATCCGCAGTATTTTATTGTTACCTATCCGAACAAAACGGTTTATTTGCACAAATGGGCAAAAATTCCGCATGCAAAAAATACAGGCGACACACAGCATCCGCATTATGTTTTTGCGGGCGACGAAGATGTGGAGGCTGTTCTTGAGCGTGAGGTGCGGGCGGCGCTGGAGGCATGGAGGACGCACAAAAGCCAGGATATTGATAAAATCGAGCCAATGGGGTAGGGTGTAGGTGGTTTTTGTCGCGGTTATTGGCGGCCTATTGTGAGTTGTCTGTTGTGGGTCTTTGGTTAGTTTGGAGGGTTCGCATAGTGGTCTAGTGCGCCGCACTCGAAATGCGGTTGGGGAGAAATCCCCTCACAGGTTCAAATCCTGTACCCTCCGCAGATTGATACTTCTTCGTTGGAGAGAGATGCTCCGCGCGGCCGCGAGGCGGCCGCGCTCCGCAAAATAGCTCGCCGCTTTGCGGCGAAAATGAAAGGGGCGGAAAAGGAAAGATAAAATTTTCTGCTCGGCTCCGCGCTCTCGCGCGGGCGGCGGGATTCGCTCGGACGGCTCGGCACCCCCCCTTGACCCCCCCTGCCGAGCCGTCCTCGCTGGAATTGACGAAAGGGAAGAAATCGCATACCATAATCATAACAATCTAATGTAATTATAGTAAAGTTTTACTTCATGTCAAAGAAACTTTCGACAATCGCAAAAAATATGAAAAAATACCGGACTATGGCCGGTATTTCTCAAGATAAATTGTCCAAGTTAGCAGGTATCACCCTGCACACAATTACAAAAATAGAATCGGGCGCAACTTCTGATCCTCGTATTGAAACGGTAAAAAAAATTGCAAAGGCGCTAAAAATCACATTGAATGACCTCGCAAAATAATTCTATGAAATTAGAAACAAAGCACAAATCAAAACCCATTATTGGTATTATTGGCGGACATGCGCATAATACCAATATTCAAGCGTTAACGATTGCCGAAAAAACAGGAGAAAAGCTAGCGCAACTTGGCATGGCCATTGCTTGCGGTGGCGAGAATGGGATCATGGAAAGTGTATGCAAAGGAGCAAAAAAACATGGAGGCACTACAATCGCTATCACAAAAAGCAACAAGAAAGGATTTGCAAATAAATTTATAGATTATGAAATTCCCACTTCGCTCGATCTTGCGTTTATGAATGTTCTGGCGTGGTCATCCGACGCCATTATCGCCTTCGATGGCCGCTTCGGAACTATGTGTGAAATTGGGCTTATCTTGGATATTGGCAAACCACTTGCATTGCTCGGCAAGCACGAACTTATAAATTCTCAAAAAATTAAGGCGGAGAAATTTATTTACTTAAAAGAATACACTGATGCGAACGTACAAAAAGCAATTGACTTTGTTATCCAAAATATCAGTTAAACGCTATGCCATATTCAAGTTTTGTTTTTGATAATGCAATTATCGAAATCATAAAACTGGTACAGCCAAAAACTTTTCTTGACCTTGGAGCCGGAGCGGGGAAGTACGGTTCAATCGTGAAAGAAATTAGCCCGTCTGTTAAAACGACCGCTGTTGAGATTGAAAAAGATTATATAGAAAAATTTAATCTTTTATCGCTTTACGATCAGATATGGAATATTCCGGTTTCTGATATTATCCAGCCAAAATATTTTGATTCAAATTTTGATGTCATTATGGTTGGCGACATTTTAGAGCACTTGAAAAAATCGGAAGGTGTTGATTTGCTAAATTTTTTGATATACCGATGCCGGTGGATTATTGTCGAATTTCCACATCGTTATTTACAAAATGCGGTTGGCGGTTATTCATCAGAAGCGCATATCTCTGCTTGGACAGAAAGTGATTTCTTATCGTTTGAGCGGACGCGAATGTATGCAAAAGATACGCAACGATTGATTGTACTTCGCGGTTATCATGAAAATAATATCGCAATGAAAGATATAGATTTCGTTTTAAAAAATATGAACTATGAACAATGAGAAATTAAAAATCGGAGCTTGTATTATGGTGCATAATATGGCCCCACTGATTGGAGCTTGTGTTAAATCTTTGCAGTGGGCTGATGGTATTTTTCTCTTTGATGACCACTCGACCGATGAAAGTGTTAAGATTGCCCAAAAATATTCCAAAGTGCCGATAGAATTTGAAAAATCTTCGGCGAGGAGCCTCGCCTTTCAAGAAGGAGAATTGCAAAGTAGAAACCACGTTCTTGATCGGGCATTTAAAAAACTGGGGACAGACGTTATGGTCATTATTGACGCTGACGAAATGTTATCTTCAATTATCAAGCCGAAAATTATAGAAATTTTTAACGATTCCTCTATTGATAGCATTATGTTTTCAACTTGGCATTTATACAACAAACGAAAGTATTTACACTTTTGGGAAACTACAGTAAATGGAGTAAAAATGATTGATCCGCATACGCGAATTGTAAGACCAGGGAAACGATTCACTCCGCTTTTTAACGACGGCAGTCATCCAATAATTGAAGCGACAACTGCCACTAAATGTTTGGACGGTCCATATCATTTTCATTTAAAGTATCACTATAGGAGCACTTTCCCTAATTATTCCATTTATTTTTTACCAGAACGACCGACAAGTTTCGATGTTGCTCCATATCTCCGAAAATTACCGTTCGAATTGCCAAAAGACATCGCATCAGCCATGTTGGTTGTTGATTGGGATAAAATGCCTTTCTATAAAGAAACTCCACATCATATTATTCAACGTGTAAAATTTGCCGATCCTAACGAGGCGCTTATTCATCCCAAAGATAAATAAAATTTATGAGCAATTTAGAAAAAGGAAAAGATATATTGCTTTTTTATGAAAAACACAAATGGGATTATGTAGAAAATTATTCCAAGCGAACTATTTCCGGTTTTTATGCCTGGTATACGCTTTTAGTTCGCGCGTTGAAAGAGAATGGATACCGGGTTTATGAGAATAATTATGAACTCGCGCGAGCAAATCCTTCTTATCCTGTAGGGCTAGTAGGTACACCTCATTGTATCCCGAAATGGAATTTATCTAATCCGGCCATTCTTGGTCCAAGTATGTATGATCATCCGTCCCAAAATCCGACGCTTATGCAAGACAAAAGATTTAAGTATTACCTCTTGACGTGCGAGTGGCTGAAAAATGTGTTTTCCGGGGTGTATGAGAACAAATGCGTCCTTTGGCATGCTGGAATTTCAACCAATGAATGGATTGATGTTAAAAATAATAAAAAAACAATAGACGTGCTTATCTACGATAAAATCAGATGGGAAAGAAAGAAAACTGCGCCCTTGTTTTTAGAACCGATCAAAAATTTTCTTAAGGAAAATAACCTATCATATTTTGTGCTTCAGTACGGCGATATCACACACGAGGTATATAAGAATTTGTTAAACAAAAGCAAGGCAATGATTTTTCTCTGTGAACATGAGACGCAAGGCATGGCTTACCAAGAAGCCCTTGCTTCAAATGTCCCAATTATCGCGTGGGATCATGGATGGTGGACTGATCCAGTATGGCAGGCGTATTCTGAAATACCAATTCCGGCAACATCAGTTCCATTATTTTCGCGCGAGTGTGGAGAAAAATTTAAAATGATTAAAGATTTTCCTAAAACTTTTGAAAAATTTTGGTCAAAATTGGACAGCTATAAACCTCGCCAATTTATTCAAAGAGAGGTATCATTTAAAAAATCCGCTGATATATATTGCAAGTATTATTTTAGTATCTAAAAATGAAACAATGCAATCTCAATATCACAATGTTTGGTTTATAAACTTTTCGGGTATCGGAAACGGAATTGTTATCGCTCCGATTTTACGATTTTTTGAAAAGTCTTACCCTGAAACAAATTACTATCACACTGAAAATCAAATACTCACCGATCCGTGGTTTTTAGCAAAAGCAGGGTTGAAAAATCTAAAAGGATTAAGCCCTTTAGTGTGGCGACGATTTAAGCAAGAAGATTGGCCAGCAATTAGTTTATTTATAAAAGAGAAAAACATAGATTTAATTGTCAATCTTCGTAACGAGGGCCCACAATATGATACTGGCTACTATCGATTTAAAGAAGAAATGTATAAAAAGAAAGCTTATCTTGCCTTTTGGGATTTAGATTTTAGAATTATTGAACATCGCGCGAAACACCAAAATTTGACTGGCGATATTCTTGAATTTTTCCGAGCGAAAGATATAGATACTACTGTTTATGATCCAAAATGGCTTAACACAATTCGCAAAATTAGAGATAGCAAGGGTGTAGGTTTTGGCATGGCCGCAAGTCAAATTAATAAAAGATGGCCAACAGTCAAATGGATAGAACTTGCTCGCAAAATTATTGCATATTCAGATGAAAATATTATTCTTTTCCCTGGACAATCGGAAAAAGAAATTGAAGAGGCGAAATTGGTTATTCAGGATATCGGTCCCAAAAGGTGTAAATTGATTACTAATGAATCTATTAGAAATATTGCGTTGCAGATTGGCGAACTAAATTATTTCATTTCTAATGATACTGGTTTCCTTCATATGGCAGTGGCTATAGGTGTACCGACAGTCGGATTATATATCAGCACCAATGCAGAAATTTGGTCTCCGTATAACAAAACAAATTTTTTTACTTTACAGAACAGTTTCATTGCTAAGTGCCCTGACCAAAAACCACATTGCGGAAATTGTTTTCATTATTATGATGTTTGCCCGGCGATTGCAAAATACGGAGATGACATCAATCCCGATAAGGTCTATGAAATAATTTCGCGCCAGTTGATTTGTTAAATAATTTAAGTTATTATCTAATGTAGAACCTTTAATTTGAAAGGAGAAAAACATGGTCAGGAAAAGAATACAACTCGCTCAAAACTTCTTTAAGGATAGAAGCCTAGTCGCTTCAATAGTTGCCGCCAGCGCAATCACAAAAGAAGATATCGTTTACGAGATTGGGCCCGGTGAGGGAATAATCACCAGAGAATTGGCTGAGCGAGCCGGAAAGGTTGTGGCAATTGAGAAAGATGCCGCGCTGGCAGCGCGCCTGCGGAGCAGGTTTCGCGACAAAGGGAATGTGGAAATTCACGATGGAGATTTTTTGGGGTACAAAATCAAGGAGAAGAAATACAAAGTATTTTCAAACATCCCCTTCAACATCACCGCGGAGGTTGTGAAGAGAATCCTCTTTGGAGAAAGTCCTCCAAGCGAAGCCTATCTCGTGCTACAAAAGGAAGCTGCTGGCAAATTCGTTGGCAGTCCAGCCGAAACAGAAGTTTCAGTACTCGCCAAGCCCTGGTTCGAGTTCAGAGTTCTGCGCGAGTTTAAGAGGGCCGACTTCGAGCCGGTTCCGAGTGTTGACGTTGTTTTTCTACTCATCGCGAGGCGCAAGCAATCACTAGTATCTCCAGCAAACGCTGAAAATTACCGAAAGTTTGTGCGATTCGGTTTTGAGACATGGAAAAAGGATTTAAAAACTGTGTACAAGCATGTATTCACGTACGAGCAATGGAAGCGGTTATCCGAAAATCTTTCTTTTCCGCTCAAAGCGACTCCCACGGAATTGAAATTTGAACAGTGGTTGGGGTTATTCGAATACTTTCTGGCGGGTGTCATTGATTCGAAAAAAGCGATGATTCTATCAAGATGACAACCCCGACTCATTACCATATGATTCGGGGTTGTTTTTGAAATTCCTTCCCTTTCGTCAATTCCAGCGAGGACGGCTCGGCAGTGGGGTTCAAGGGGGGTGCCGAGCCGTCCGAGCGAATCCCGTCGCCCGCGCGAGAGCGCGGAGCCGAGCAGAAAATTTTGCCTCTCCTTTTAGAAGAAATTTTTAGTGGGGCGCGCGAAATCAAAATGATTGACAAAATTTTCTGCGAGGCGGGCCGCCGCTTGCGGCGGCTGGCGGCGGGGCGGGTCATCGCCCCTCGAAAAAGGTTCGCGCAAAGGATATAATTTCACCGCTTGGTGGCGGAAACGCTTTTATTATGTCTCAATCGTTTCAACGCACTAAAGAGGATTTTGTCTGTGAGCATTGTGGCGCACACGTTGTGGGGAATGGATATACCAACCATTGTCCCCGGTGCCTGTGGAGCAAGCATGTGGACGTTAATCCGGGAGATCGCGCCGCGCGGTGTGGGGGCATGATGGAGCCGCTTCGTGTTGAGATGAAGGGAAGGGCGTATCGTATCGTGCATCGATGCACAAAATGCGGCATTGAGCGGATCGTTGATGCGGCTGGCGGGGACGCCATTGAAGTTTTCATCACAGAGAAACAGTAAAATATGAGTAAAAAAATACCGAAAATAGGTTTGGCGTTAGGAGGAGGAGGCGCTAAAGGATTGGCGCATATCGGCGTGTTGGAGGTACTGCAGGAAAATGAGATTCCGATTGATGCTATTGCCGGCACGAGCATGGGAGCATTGATTGGGGGAATGTATGCGCTTGAAAGCGACATTGATGTGGTCTACGAGTATGCGCGCCAAGTCATTGATGGGAAATTTTTGCAGGTCTTTTTTGATCTTCCGCGCGGAGGAGGGTTTTCTTCAGGAGAAAAAGCGCGCAAGCTTATCGATGCTTTTGTTGACGCAAAAACGTTTCGCCAGACAAAGATTCCTTTTGGCGCGGTTGTTGTGGATGTCGTAAAAGGGGAAACGATTTTTTTGCGGAGTGGTTCGCTGTCGGCCGCCATTCGCGCCAGCATTTCGTATCCGCCCATTTTTGATCCCGTGCACGTCGGAAAACGGTTTCTACTTGATGGGGGCATTGGCGCCGAGGTTCCCGCTGACTTTGCGCGCGCGATGGGTGTGGATCGGGTTATTGCGGTTGATGTTGACGCTGATTATCGATTTGATTCCACAAAAGCCATGACGCCCGCCACGCTTTCTCGCGTCGCTCTTCGGCTGTTGCTTCGATCTGTTGCTGCCGCGTCCTCCGCGTCTGCCGATGTTATCATAAAACCCAGCGTCGGCGACATGAGCGTTTGGACCGATTTTGGGAAAATGGATGAGATAATTTTGCGTGGCAGAAAAGCGGCAGAAAAAGCATTGCCGCAGATTGTGCGGCTCGTGCAATAAGGATGGGTAATATCTTTATGGGTGCTCAATCGTTTATGATTTTTGGTCTGATTGGCGCGGTGTTTGGCGTTTTTGCCATGCTCATGACATATCTGATTACCTACAATGAATATGCGCATCACTATACGACCAAAAAAGAACCCCGGCGCATGGCAACGCAAGCAGGGATTTTTGCTTTTGTATTTTTCTTTGTTTTGTCCTTATTGATTGGCTTTGTACTTTCCGCCGGTCATCTCTAATAAGTCTCTTGTGACTCAATACAAAACCCCCTTTGATGGGGTATTGTGTATTGGGTTGCAATTATTGAACGAAGTGCGAATCTTTTTTGAACAAAATCCAGAATGATTGCCGCGCGAAGCGCGGCAAGAACCAAACCGCTTGGGTGCGGCGGAAGGAGGGGTTGGGGAGAGGAATTCCGCCGCACCCTCGCTTCGGGAAAATTCGCGCCGACAATTGCAAAAACAAATACAATTAAAGGATAGCTGAAAAAATTTGTTTTCGCAAAGTTTGTTCTTTGAAATTTTGAGAAAAGAAAAAGTCCCAAGTGGCGAACCACGCCACGAGGGACTTGATGATTGAGTTGAGACCGTGTCCTCAACTCGGTTGAGTGCTGTGCGCCGGCGCCGCACTTTATGCGACTTCCGCCGCCGGCTTGGTCGAGAGCTCGCGAAGCTCACCCTCGGTAAGCCTCCGGCCGACCCTCTTGGCCTCGCCCTGCAACTTTCGCAGGAAGGCCCACGGGCCGGTTACGAACGACCGGAGCACTTCGGCTCCGCCATCCTCCCGGAGGAGGATGACGAGGTAGCTCCGGTCGAGGGAGATTCCGGTGACCGTGCGGACCACCGGAATCAAGCGGTGCGCGGCGCAGAACCGAGAGAGCGAACCCTCTCGGAACCTGCTGGCCGGCGGGACGGCGGGAGGACGGGTAAACCCCAATTTACCCGCCATCAGCCGCCTGATCACCCCGTAGCCGTTGCCGGCGTACGAGGTGATAATCCTAAACGGCTGGTCGCACCGTTCCTCTTCAACGAAGAGGTCGGGGAAACCAGCCAGAAGCGCCGCGGTCGGGTAGGAGCGGGTGCGTTCGACGTAATCGCGCACCGTGCCTCCCGCTCGCAGCTGGCGGCGCAGGCGACGCTTTTCGCGAGGTTCCACCCGCGAAACGTCGTTCTGGTAGTCCACCGACCACCAGGCGCCGTCTGGGGTTCGGAGTATTCCGCCTCGGTAGTCCGTACCACCGAGGACGCCCTCCCGAACCCATCCCAGGGGGCCCTGCACGAAGCGAACTCCGAAGAGTTCACCCTTCGTCAGGTCCTCCGGGAGCTTGATCGGGGGAATGACCAACCCCGATTCAAGCCACTCGCGGACGGTCTCCGCCGCCCGCAGGATTTCTTGCCCGAGCTCCTCCACGGTGTACACCGTCGGAGAGCCCACCCCCCAGCGGAGGTTTGAAAACCCCCCACTGGAGACGGAGTAGGCATCCCCCGGCTTTATGTTGAGCCAGAGGAGCGTTCCGTCTGGGAGCTGGAAGGCCCTGTCTCCCGAGCCGCCCGGGACCGAGACAATCCAGCGACCCCGAATGGTGACCGACGACTTGTACGAGGTACCGTCACGGGGCGTCTCGTACTCGCCGTGGACCTTCGTCTCGACGACGAAGGGTGCGGCCCATTCCGGGGCCGCGAGTTGCGACCCCGACCTCTTATAAAACTCGAGGTCGGAGAAATCGGTTTCGAGCCCCGCGAGGAGCTCGGCTGCCGCCTCATAAATCTGCGGCAGCCCGCAGGCCTCGGGGCCTGCCACCATCGCACGAAGTTTCTTCTCCGTTTCCTGGGTGAGGGTGATCATTTTGTCCTCCTTTCTGCCGCGTATGCGGCGGTTGACGCGACTTCGGATTTTTCTCCCCAGTCGCGGATTTTGCCACCCACCATGAGTAGCACACTGGATACCTTGAGAATTAAGATGTCCACTGCGCTACTCACGGAACAGGGCAGATAGGAAAGTTCGTTATATTTTCTCGCTTATCAAAGAGCTATTTTTGCTAATTTGATAATTTGACAGGAAATCTACCGCCTCAAATTACGTTTTAATTATAGAATTTAATATTGTTTCTGTCAAGTCCTAAACGCTATGCTCAAACCAATGCCCAAAAAGCAACAAAAAGACCCTTATTTTAAGGACAATTTCAGGTCTTCTTATTTAATTATCGGCGTGAATTTTTCCGAAGCGAGGGTGCGGCGGAATTCCTCTCCCCAACCCCTCCTTCCGCCGCACCCAAGCGGTTTGGTTCTTGCCGCGCTTCGCGCGGCAATCATTCGGGATTTTGCTCAAAAAAGGTTCGCGCTTCGTTCAGTAATTGTGACCCAATACAAAATCCCCCACCAAGGGAGATTTTATATTGAGTCGGGCTGCTGGGAATCGGACCCAGACCGCATGCTCCCAAAGCATGTATACTACCACTATACTACAGCCCGTCACTTGCCATACTATCGTGGCGGCATACAAAAAGCAATAAAGTTGCTTTTTGTATGCCATCGTGAGTACAATTAATGAGATCACAGCGCCCCCGTAGTTCAACGGATAGAACAGGACTCTTCTAAGGTCTTGATGTGGGTTCGACTCCTACCGGGGGCACATAAAGTAGTGGGGTCCCTGCCCGCCGGCAAGCAAGGACTCTTATCAGGGACATTTCATCACGTATTGCGCGCGCTGGTTTTTTTTGTTACTCTTTGACGGACTCAAGAGCCGCGGTAGCTCAGTGGTAGAGCGCATCCCTGAAGAGGATGGCGTCGGGGGTTCAATTCCCTCCCGCGGCACAACTTCGCTTAACTTGTTGTGTATTGCTCATTGTTGTTGAGTAAATACCGTCGAGCGACACAGAGAGAGGCGAAGAAAAAACATGGTGGGCATAGCTCAGTTGGTAGAGCGCCAGGTTGTGGCCCTGGAGGTCACGGGTTCAAGCCCCGTTGCTCACCCACAGAATGTTTGTTTTTTACAGTCGTCCGTGCTATACTTCAAGGAGTCCGGAGGGGATTTTATTTTTGGCATTGTTGGAAAAAGAGACGCAAAATCATCAGCATATAAGCCGTTTTTATACACGTTATGACAGCAAAAAAAGCAGAGACGCCACAGGAAAAAAAAGTATCATACAGCGCAAAAGATATTTACGTTCTTGAGGGATTGGAGCCAGTTCGTAAGCGGCCGGGAATGTACATCGGATCAACCGGCATTGACGGCCTGCACCATCTAGTGTGGGAGGTTGTCGATAACTCTATCGATGAAGCGATGGGCGGCTTTGCCAAACATATCCGGGTGGAATTGCTGCCAAACAACATGATCAGCGTGACCGACGATGGCCGTGGTATTCCGGTTGATATTCATCCGCAGACGAAAAAATCGGCATTGGAAACGGTTCTCTGTACGTTGCACGCGGGAGGAAAATTTGGCGGCGAGTCGTACAAAGTTGCCGGCGGATTGCATGGTGTGGGCGTCTCGGTGGTCAACGCGCTCTCATCGTGGATGAAGGTTGAAGTTAACCGGGACGGTGGGGCCTACGTGCAGGAATATAAGCGGGGCATTCCCCAATACAACGTCAAGAAAACAGGAAAGTCGGATGTAACGGGAACGAAGGTGACGTTCCAGCCCGACGCGGAAATTTTTACTACCATTGAAGTTGATCGAAAAAAAATTATTGACCACTTGCGTCAGCAGGCGTTTTTGGTCAAAGACATAGAGATTGAAATCGTTGATACGCGAGGAGATGTTCCTCTCTACTACGCTTTTCGTTTTGAAGGGGGATTGCTTTCGTTCCTGTCATACCTCAATGAGTTTGAGGAGCCGCTTAATAACGTGCCGTTTTATGTGAACAAGGAGTATGAAAAAATGCAGGTTGAGGCGACGTTTGTGTACAACAATAATGCCGATACGAAAGAATTGAGTTTTGCCAATAATATCTATACGTCGGACGGCGGCATGCACCTTACCGGATTTCGCAGCGCGTTGACGCGTGTTATCAATGATTACGCGCGGGAGGGCGGATACATAAAAGATAAAGAAGAAAACTTAACCGGCGACGATGTGCGTGAGGGATTAGTGGCGATTGTATCGGTTAAGATCGGCGAGCCACAGTTTGAAGGACAGACCAAGGCGCGTTTGGGAAACCCCCCGGCGCGTACGGCGGTTGAGGCGGTTGTTGCCGAGGCGCTCAAGGAATACGTGCAAAAATATCCCAACGAAGGCCGCACGATCGTTGCCAAGTGCATGTTGGCGGCAAAGGCGCGCCGCGCCGCCAAAGCGGCTAAAGAGACCGTTTTGCGGAAGGGGCCGTTTGAGGGGCTTTCGCTGCCCGGAAAATTGGCTGATTGCACATCGAAAGATCCCGCCGATTCCGAGTTGTTTATCGTTGAGGGAGACAGTGCCGGCGGTTCAGGAAAGCAGGGGCGTGACCGGCGATACCAGGCCATTTTGCCGTTGCGCGGCAAAATTTTGAATGTTGAAAAGTCGCGTCTGGACAAAATGCTTGCCAACAACGAAATCAAGTCGCTGGTTATCGCATTGGGAACGGCAATCGGCGCCGATTTTACCGCCGACAAAATCCGGTACCACAAGATTATCATCATGACCGATGCGGACGTTGACGGCGCGCACATTCGAACACTTTTACTGACGTTGTTCTATCGATACTTCCGCGAGGTGATTGAGCGGGGGTATTTGTATATCGCGCAGCCGCCGTTGTACCGAATCAGCTTTGGCAAGGAATTCCACTACGCGTATAACGATCAAGCAAAAGATGCTATCGTGGAGGCTTTCCAAAAGGCGCGAGACGCGAAGAAAAAAACAGCCAAAGAAAGTCGGGGCACCAAAGATTCTGCCGATGTAAACGAGCAAGACGTGTCCGAGCAATCCGAGCAGAAAGAAAAAGGAATTACCATTCAGCGGTACAAAGGATTGGGAGAAATGAATCCCGAGCAATTGTGGGAGACAACAATGGATCCGGCTCAGCGGATGTTATTGCAGGTGACCATTGATGACGCGCAGGAAGCGGATCGTTTGTTTGATGTGTTGATGGGGGAAAAAGTCGAGCCACGCAAGCATTTTATTCAAAGTCGGGCAACGACGGTGAAAAATCTTGACATTTAGGGCATATCTTTATACACTGGTGACCGAAAGAAGTAGCCAGGCCGTCCCGCTTCTCTGGTCACAGAAATTGCTAAGGGGGATGGCTTTTTAAAATCATGACGGGACGAATACAAAAATATTTCATCGAATCGTGGAGTGAGCTCAAAAAGGTTAATTGGCCTACTCGAGCGCAGACTACTCGTTTGACGATTGTCGTTATTGGGCTGTCGCTTGGTGTCGCTATCTTTTTGGGTATTTTGGATATTCTATTCGCTTACGGATTGTCGTATCTTATCGTTCGTTAATCGCATATCATTGCAACATCTATGGCAGACCAAACGACATCACCCACAAAGAGCCGCGATTTTGAAATCGACGACGCGCTGAAAGGCAAGCGCCGTTGGTATGCAGTGCATACCTACTCTGGATATGAAGACGCGGTGGCGCGATATCTCAAACAGCGCGTTGAATCGTTGTCGATGGAGGAGAAAATTTTCAATGCTATCGTTCCCAAGGAGAAGAAAATAAAAGTGAAGAACGGCAAGAAGCGCATCACCGAAGAAAAGATTTATCCCGGATACGTTTTGGTGGATATGGTTATGTCGGAAGATTCGTGGTATGTGGTTCGCAATACGCCGCGGGTAATGGGTTTTGTTGGTCCGGATTCAACCAAGCCGACGCCGCTTTCCAAGGACGAGGTGGAATACCTGATGGCGCGGATGGGGGAGGAAACCGATGCCAAATTCACTCTTGACCTTTCGGTGGGCGATCTGGTAAAAATCGTCGACGGACCGTTCAAGGATTATGAAGGTAAGGTAATCGAAGTTGATGAAGAACACGGGCGCATCAAGGCGAGCGTCCCGGTGTTCGGAAGAGAAACTATTGTTGAGATCGATTCAGCGCAAATCCAAAAAATATAAAATCGTATGGCAAAAGCAATCAAAACAAAATTAAAATTACAGTTAGAGGCAGGGAAGGCCAATCCAGCTCCTCCGGTAGGAACGGCGCTGGGACCGCACGGCATCAATCTGGCGCAGTTCTGCCAGCAGTTTAACGAAGCTAGCAAGGGTATGATGGGAAGCATTGTGCCGGCTGAGATTACCATCTATGAAGATCGCACGTTTGAGTTTGTCCTCAAAACGCCGCCGGCATCTGATTTACTGCGGAAAGCCGCCGGGGTTGAGAAAGGAGCGGGCGACCAGGTTCGCGGCAAAGTCGGCAAGGTGACTCGTGCCGATATCCGCGCGATCGCGGAGAAAAAGATGGCTGATCTTAACGCCCGCGATATAGAGGCGGCCATGAAAATTGTTGCCGGCACTGCCCGTTCGATGGGCATTGAGGTTATTGACTAGTTTTTGCCGTCGGTGCGATTCGTGAGGGACTGCCCGATGTTCTAAAAAACACGATCCCCCATTTTCTTAAGAAAGTGGGGGATTTTGTGTTTTGGGGTATTTGGCGATACACTGTGTGTATGCGATACGAAAAACATTTCGTGGTTTTTGAGGGTATCGACGGTTCGGGAAAGGGAACACAGATTGATTTTTTGAAACGGTGGTTTAGCGATCACAAAAGAACCGATGTCGTTTTTACGCGCGAACATACGCGTGACGGCCAGTGGTCGGATCAGATTGAGACGCTCATCCGAGGCGGAGGCGCTGATGCGGTTACCGCGGAAAAATTGCAATTACTCTACATTCTTGATCGGAAGGATCATGTGGAGCGCACCATCATTCCGGCGCTTAAGAAAAAGGGAACGGTAATTTGTGATCGCTATTTTCTCTCGACGCTTGCTTATGGGAGCATTGATCGGCAACTGCACTGGAAAACGCTTTTGGAAAATCACAAGGAGATTTTAGGGGACAATTTTATCCTGCCGGCAAAGACAATTTTTATTGACGTTGATCCGGACATAGCATTACAGCACATCGCCGATCGCGGAGAGGGGCGTACGTATTTTGAAACGCTTGAACGTCAGCGCATTATTCGCGACGCCTATTTGTCGATCGGGCCGCACTTTGAAGGGTTTACGGTCGTGGATGGACGGGGAACGCCCGAGGAAGTTTTTGGTCGCGTCAAAACGGCACTGGCTGATTATTTGTAAATCGCTCTCGCTGTGGGGTATAATGGTCACCGATGTATATTCCAACCATAGGCCTTGAGATTCATGCGGAGTTAGCGACACAGCGCAAAATGTTTTGCGACTGCTTAAACGACGAAACGGAATTGTCGCCCAATGTGAATGTGTGCCCGATTTGTTTGGGGCACCCGGGGACGCTTCCGACGCCAAACCAAACGGCCATAGAATACGTGATTAAAACTGGTCTGGCGCTCAATTGTCGTATTAGCCGTTTTTCTAAATTTGATCGCAAAAATTATTTCTATCCCGATCTTCCCAAGGCATATCAAATCAGTCAATATGATCAGCCGCTGTGCGCGGAGGGATTTTTGATTTTGCCACACAGCAAAAAGAAAATTCGCATCACACGCATTCATTTGGAGGAAGACACTGCTAAATTGGCGCACGCGGCCGACGGGAAAAGCAGTTTGGTTGATTTTAACCGCGCCGGCGTTCCGTTGATGGAGCTGGTGACCGAACCCGATTTTCACAGCGCCGAAGAAGTGGTTGAGTTTGCGCGCGAATTTCAATTGATTCTTCGCTATCTAGCGGTTTCCGACGGCGATATGGAAAAGGGGCATTTGCGCATTGAAGCAAACATTTCGGTCGCTCCCGAGGGATCGTCGCGGCTGGGTACGAAAGTTGAGGTCAAAAATTTAAATTCGTTCCGCGCGGTTGGCGGAGCGGTTGAATATGAAATCAAGCGGCACGGCGCGGCGCTGGATGCGGGGGAACGGCTCACGCAGGAAACCCGTGGGTGGGACGAAACAAAGCAAGAGACGTATTCGCAACGCTCCAAAGAAGAAGCGCACGATTATCGGTATTTTCCGGAGCCGGATATTCCGCCGCTGACATTTGACGATGCATACATCGAACGTGTGCGGGCGTACATTGGCGAGTTGCCCGCGGCGCGGCGCGAGCGATTTTCCCAAGAGTACAATCTCTCAGCCGCGCAAGCCGATCTTTTGGTGGGAGATGTCCCCCTGGCGGATTTTTTTGAAAAAGCGGTTTCGGAATTGCGGGCATTAGATCCGCATGGCGATGCGGGAATGGTATATAACTATCTCACCTCCGACGTGCAGGGACTTTTGAGCGTGTCGGGCATGGTGTTGGAGGAGACTAAACTGCAGCCCGAGCATCTGGCGCATATCGTGGCGTTTTTGGGGGAGCATAAGATATCCAGCCGGGTGGCCAAAGACGTGCTCAAGCGGAGCTTGGAGACGGGGCGCGATCCGGAAAGCATCCTCACCGAAGAGAATCTTTTTCAGGTTTCCGACGGAAATGCCATAGAACAGGTGGTGCAGGAAGTGATTGACAAAAATGAGAAAGTGTGCTATGATTATAGAAGTGGTAAGGAGGCGGCGTTGCAATTTCTGGTCGGACAGGTAATGGCCAAGACGCGCGGTGCTGCCAATCCGGAAATCGTGCGGACGGTCTTAAAAGAAAAATTATCGCAGTAAAATTAAAAAGGTCTTAAGTATAAAATAATATGGGTTTTGAAAATATGAATCTAGATAAAAATGAAAACGAAGGGATTGTCGATGCCGACGATCTTCATTTGAGGCGGCAAGAGATTTTGGATGATGCTGAGGCGTCAGTGGAAATTGCATCGGCTTTGAAGGGGATGAAGTCGAGTGAGCCGACCCCGCTAGAGAGCGCCAAGCACGCTCTCATGGAGAAAATCGCCGCCATTATGCACCGATCATCACCGCTCTATGAGCTGATGCGAAAAGACATCGAGGTTTTTTTTGAGAAAATTGAAAAAAACGAAGCAACGCCATCTGATGTACTTGAATTTGGGGCGCGATTTGAGCCGGAAGATCGGCGGCCTTTTACTGATTTTGCCAAGGTACTTGAGGATGAGCTCGAATCATCTGGTACTGTTCAATAGGAGTGCGTAATGGTGTTGGTTTTTGGAGCGGTGGCGTTACATAAAAAATAATTGCACGCATATGTCATTCGAAAAAAATAATATGCCGGAGATCCCAATGGATAAAGATAAACTTTTCATCACGTCCGTTGGGCACGGGGAAGTTCCCTATATTGAACTTGAGCGGGCTGGGACGAATGCGGCTGATGGTGTTTCTATTGATGGCTATTTCAATGTCGAGCATGAACGGGCCGCTGAGGTTTTTGCTCAATTATTTGCGGATGAAATTGCGGTTACCGCACAAGATAGCGTCGAGACGGGGAGTCGAAAGATTCAAACATCCAACGACACGCTGGTGAAATATCAAATGCTCCGCTCTTCGTTTCAGAACTGGCTTGATAATGCGTCGGGATTTGACACCAATGAAAAAGCGGACGCACTAGTAAAATTTCAGAATAAAATAGAACATCTGTGGTCCGCGAAACTTGCCGCCGCGCATGTCTCTCCGAATGGAGCCGTATGGCAAGAAGCGAAAGCTTTATGGAAGGTGTTTAACGATCCTGATGCGCACGTGTTTTCAGATGAGCCATCTCAGTAATGATTGTCTAAAAAATCCGGCACTAGCCGGAGTTTTTTTAAACGCGGGAAGAAAGCGTTTTTCTGATAAACGGCGCAATCCGCGCCGGATCGGAAAACCATGTGATATCGGCGTTTTTCTTAAACCACGTCATCTGGCGCTTGGCGTAATGTTTGATGTCTTGCGTCAGTGATGCGATCATTTCATCTTTGGTGATTTTTTTCTGCAGATAGCGGGCAATCCAACGGTACTCAAGACCAAACTGTTCCAGGCGTCTCCAGGAAAGGCCGTTTTTGTGCAGGCGCGTTACTTCGGCGATCATGCCTTTCTTGATGCGGGCATAGACGCGTTTTTCTATTCGTTCGGCTAGAGTGTTGTGGGGCGGATTGATGCCGACACGAATTATTTTTTGATAATAGGGTCCTTGTGTTGCGGGCGGGATCGGCTTGCCGGTTGCGGCAATAATCTCCAGTGCGCGGATGAGCCGGCGTTTGTTGTGGCGATCTATGGTTGCCGCACGGCGCGGATCTTTTTTTTGCAATCGCGCAAAGAGTCTCTCAGCTGAAAGTTTTTCGAGTTTTTCGCGGAGCGCGGCGTTGGGGGGCGCGGCTGGAAAGCGCGTATCCAAAAGCAGGGCATCGACAAACAACCCCGTGCCGCCGCAGATGATGGGGATCTTTTTTTGGAAAAGTATTTTTCGTATCGCCGCGCGCCCGAGTTTCTGATAGCGAGAGACAGTGAATGTACGGTGTGGGGATGCCACGTCAAGCAGATGGTGGGGGATGCCGCCCATCTCTTTTTTGGTTATTTTGCCCGAGGTCAGATTAAAACCTCTATATACTTGCCGAGAGTCGGCGGAAACAATTTCGGCTCCGTTCACTCCCAGTTGGCGTGCATGCTTTTTAATGACGCGCGCGGTGGCAACGGCGGCATCAGATTTGCCCGAAGCGGTTGGGCCGATAATCGCGACGATGGGAATCGTTGTTTTTTGCATAGGCGTATGATACACCAAATATCTAGGAGGGTGCCATGCGAGACAGATGTTTGATCTGCGGTATCGTGGTGGCGTGCGTTCTTGCGCCGGCGTTGGCGTGGGGGCTGGCAGCCCCATTTGCGCGGCGGGATGATGCCGCGCGGCTTCTCTGTCCCTTGGTGGGAAGGGAAGAAATTAAACCCCAGTAGCTCTCTTTTTGGTTTTCAAAAGCCCCCGCTGTGCGCGAGGGCTTTTTCTTTGCTTATTGTTTCCGTTCGGCTATCTCTTTGGCAATCGTTTCGACAAACTCGCTTGCCTTTATTTCTCCCAGCTGTCCTTTGTGATAACTGCGGACGCTGACGGTTTCATTTTCTTTTTCTTTGTCGCCGACAATCAGCGCGTAGGGGATTTTTTTCACTTCCGCTTCGCGGATACGCTTGCCCAGGGTATCGATGGCGTCAAATACTTTTACGCGCACTTTTTTGTCTTTGAGTAGTGCGGACACTGCTTGTGCGTAGGCGGTGTGTTTGTCGGAAACAGGAATGACGGCAGCTTGTACGGGCGCTAGCCACGCGGGAAACGCGCCGGCGTAATGTTCGAGAAGGAACGCCATAAAGCGTTCGTGGGTTGAAAGCGGCGCGCGGTGAATGACAAAGACCTCGTTGTTGTCTTTGCCCGTTGCGTCCTTGTAGGTAAGACCGAAGCGTTTTTTTGCCGCAAAATCCAATTGGATCGTGGACATGGTCTCTTCGCGGCCGATAACCGATTTGAATTGGAAATCTACCTTGGGCCCGTAGAACGCCGCCTCGTCGGACACTTCAATGAAGCGCACGCCGGTCTTTTTGAGGATCTTGCGCAGAACGCTTTCGGTGTAGGCCCAGTTTGAGGGCTCGTTGATATATTTGCTCTTATTTTTCGGTCCCCACTTTGACAGGCGGAACCAGTAGTCCGAAAGACCAAAGATTTTGAAATGTTCAAGCGTCAATGCAATGACCCGCTCAAATTCGTCTTCGATCTGGTCCTTGGTGCAATAGATGTGCGCATCGTTCATTTGCAGAGAGCGGACGCGCAAGAGTCCGGCAAGCGTTCCCGAAAGTTCGTTGCGATAGCATGTGCCGTATTCGGCCAGGCGATAGGGGAGGTCTTTGTAACTGCGGGGCTCGGATTTATAAATCATGTGATGGTGCGGGCAGTTCATCGCTTTGAGGTAATACACGCCGTCGTCCATCACCATTTTTGGATACATGCTGTCAGCATAGTGTGGTAGGTGACCCGAGGTCAGGTAGAGATCTTGTTTGGCTACGTGCGGCGTTGAAACGCGCAGATATCCGTACTTTTCTTCCAATTCAATCGCCAGTTTTTCAATTTCGTTTTTAACAATCGTGCCGTTGGGAAGCCAAAGCGGTAATCCTTTGCCGACCATGTCGTCAAAGGCAAAAATGCCCAGATCCTTCCCCAGCTTCCGGTGGTCGCGACGTTTTGCCTCTTCCTCGTTTTTCACATATTCATCCAGATCTTTCTTGGACAGAAACGCAACGCCGTAGATGCGGGTGAGCATTTTGTTTTTTTCGCTTCCTTTCCAATAGGCGCCGGCAAGCGTCGTGAGCTTAAAGCCGTCGAGCGGAATTTCTTTGGTGTTTTTAACGTGCGGTCCGGCGCACAGATCGACGAAGATCGCCGATGAACGTTTGCCAGACGCGGATTGGCGCGGATGGGCATCTACCGTTTCATATAATGAAATTGGTTCCCGCTTTTTTTTCAGCTCGTCAATGAGTTCATTTTTGTACGGTTGTCCCGCAAGCGCCTTTTTGGCGACGGCGGGAGTGGCGGCGCGTTTGACAAACAGCAGATGCTGGGCGGCCAGTTCGCGCATCCGTTTTTCCAGCTCGGCCAAATCGGTTTCGGAAATCGGTTTTTTAAAGTCAAAATCGTAATAAAATCCATTTTCAATCACGGGGCCGATGCCCAATTTTGTTTGGGGGAATTTTTCCAGAACGGCCGCTGCTAAAAGGTGTGAAAGCGAGTGGCGGACGGCGTGGAGTTTTTTATCAGCGGCCGAAAGACGAGGCGTAGACATAGTGGTGTAGGGTTAATTGAGTTTGATTGCTTGCTCGACGATTATTTTCGGTTCGTTGTCGCGCTCCGAGAGCTTTCCCTGAACAATGAGAATGTTTTTTTCCTGCCAGAGTTCTGGTTTGCGCTCAAGCGTTTCTGAAAAAACGACAACCTCCATAGTATCGCTCAAATCTTCAAGTTTTGCAAATACAATTGGCTTGTTGTTTTTGGTGATTATTTTCTTGACGGAGGTGATAACGCCGCCGGCGCGCAACGATCCACCAATGCCTCCCTTGGCGCGGCGCGCGATAATGTCGCTTAAGGGCGATACCTGCTTTTGTTTAAAAACGGCTTCGTATTTTTTCAGGGGATGGTCGGACATATAGAATCCTAATAGCTCCTTTTCCCAAAATAATTTTTCTTCGCGCGTTGCCGGTTGGCCGGGATTGAGCGCCAAGGATGTGTGGGCGGTGGCGCCGCCGAACAAATTGTGTTGTTGCGACGCGATGGTGCGGCGCATTTCCTGCGTGAAGGTAACGATTTTATCCAGGTTGTTCAGGAGCATTTTCCGTTCGGTTGCCAGCGAATCGAACGCTCCTGCTTTGATGAGCGACTCGAGAGATTTTTTGTTCAAATCTTTGTGAAAAACGCGCGTGAGGAAGTCTTCAAACGTCGCGTACGCTCCTCCTCGTTGCCGTTCGGCCACGACGGCCTGGACGATGTTGGAGCCGACATTCTTGATGGCGCTCAATCCGAAGCGGACATTGTTTCCTTCTGGAGAGAACGCCGCGTAGCTTTGATTGATATCGGGGGGGAGGATGGCGATATGCATCCGCTTGGCTTCGCCGATCAAAAACGAAATCCGGTCCAGATCGCTGGCGTCGGCATTGAGCAAGCTGGCCATAAACTCGACCGGAAAATGCGCCCGCAAATAGGCCGTTTGGTAGGCGATGTAGGCGTAGCAAACGGCGTGGCTGCGGTTAAATCCATACCGCGCGAACGGCGGAAAAAGTTCCCAGATGGCCTTGGCGGTTTTTTTGTCGATCCCATTGCGCAGCATGCCGGTGATCAGCTTTTCCTGCTGTTGGTCCAGGAGCTCCTTGATTTTTTTGCCGATGGCTTTGCGGAGCGTGTCGGCTTCAGCCAGGGTGAATCCTGCCAGATCGCGCGCGATGCGCATCATCTGTTCCTGGTAGACGCCGATACCGTAGGTGTTTTTGAGAATCGGCTCAAGCATCGGATGCAGATAGGTAACCGGTTCGCGTCCGAATTTGCGGGCGATGTATTGCGGGATCAGTTCCATGGGACCCGGACGGTACAGCGCGACCATTGCGATAATATCTTCCAGTTCGTTGGGTTTGAGATCTTTGAGGTACCGGCGCATGCCGCTGGATTCCAGCTGGAAAACGCCGGTGGTGTCGCCGGCTTGCAGGATGGCAAACGTGTTGGGGTCGTCCAGGGGGATGGCGTCGATGTGCAAATCGACGTTCTGTGTGTCTTTGATGAGGCGAATGGTGTTTTCAATAATGGTAAGGTTTTTGAGCCCTAGCATATCCATTTTCAGCAGGCCCAGATCTTCGACGGTGTGCATCTCAAACTGTGTGATGATGGTGTGGTCGTCCTGCGGGGCGTATTGCAGCGGCATGTAGGCGGTCAGTTCGTCTTTTGCGATCACGATGCCGCACGCGTGCACCGACGCGTGGCGAACCACGCCTTCCAGATGTTTGGCTGCGTCGATGAGTTTCTGCGCGTCGGTGTTTGATTGATACAGTTTTTTAAAATCATCGACGCCCTCCAGCGACTGGTCCAGGGAAAAATTGAAGGGGATGAGTTTGGCGATCTGGTCGCAGAACGAATAGGAAAATCCCAGCGCGCGTCCGGCATCGCGGATGGCGGCGCGCGACGCCATGGTTCCAAACGTGATGATGTTGGCAACGTGGGTCTCACCGTATTTTTCTTTCAGGTACCCCAACACCTCGTCGCGCCGGACGTCGGTAAAGTCCATGTCGATATCCGGCATCTGGATGCGGTCGGGGTTGAGGAAACGTTCAAAAAGCAAGTCGTAACGCAGGGGATCGACGTCGGTTATTTTGAGAATATACGAAACGATACTGCCGGCCGCCGATCCGCGGCCCGGGCCGACCACGATTTTGTGGGCTTTGGCCCAGTTGACGTAATCCTGAACGATGAGGAAGTAATCAGCAAACCCCGTCTTTTCAATGACAGACAACTCGTAGTCGAGCCGTTCCTGCACATGCGGAGTTATCGGGTTGTATCGATCGTCAATGCGCTGATCGATTAATTTTTTCAGATACGAAAATCCGGACTCTCCGCTCGGTACCGGGAACGTGGGGAGCAGGACCTTTCCCAGTTCAATGGATACCGAACATTGCTCGGCAATTTTTCCCGTGTTTTCTATCGCGTCGGGGAGGTCGGTAAACGCCGCCGCCATTTCTTCTCCCGAGCGCAAGGAAAAATCTCCGGCGCGCAGCGTGAGCCGGTCGTCGTCGGTGACTTTGTTTCCTGTTTGTATGGCCAAAAGAATATCGTGATAAAACGAATCTTCTTTTTTGATGTAGTGCGAGTCTTGCGTGGCGACTATCGGGACGCGATGTTCGCGCGCCAACGCGATCAGGCGCGGCAGCGTTTTTTGCGCATCGGGAATTTTCGGCTGCGACCAGAGTTCGATGTAAAAATCATCGCCAAAAATTTCTTGGTATTCTTTAAGCGCCGCCTCGGCTTGGGCGCGGCGGTCTTTAAGGAGCAGCCGCGGGATTTCTCCCGACAAACATCCGGAAAGTGCGATGATGCCCTCGTGATAGTGGCGGAGCAGTTCTTTGTCGATGCGCGGCTTATAGTAGAAGCCCTCGAGGTTGGCTTTGGTGACGAGCTGGATCAGGTTGTGCCATCCGATATTGTTTTTGGCTAGCAAGGTGAGGTGATAATAGCGTTCGTCATCAACTGCGGTGCGGTCAAAGCGGCTTTTGGGGGCCAAATACGCCTCAACGCCCAAGATCGGCTTGATGCCCGCCTTGGCTGCTTTCTTATAGAATTCTATGGCGCCGTACAAATTGCCGTGATCGGTGAGTGCCAGCGCGTCCATGCCTAGGAGTTTTGCTTGGGCGACAAGGTCGTCAATTTTTGAGAGTCCATCGAGGAGCGAGTAATGACTATGGGTGTGAAGATGGACGAATGCCATACGATTTTTGACACATGAGCATGAATAACACCTCGTTGCCGCGCCGCCGGTGATGCGCGCAAAGAGGGTAGTATACTCATATCCGCACACGAATGCAAAAGCGAAAAAAATAGCTCAAAAAATAGTTTATTTAAGCGTCGCTTTCATGTATACTGCGCTTATCTATGGGCAAAACGCGCTGTGGTACGTACATAATTGGGGTTGACGAGGTTGGCCGCGGTCCGCTGGCCGGAGACGTGTATGCGGGAGCGGTGATTCTTCCGGCCGATCTCAATAAAAGACTGCTTGGTGCGTATCGTCTATCGCCTGGGAGCGCTCGAGATACCTTTCCGTGCCGGCTGGCCGACTCAAAAAAACTTTCGGCGCGCCAACGGGAGGCATGGGTGGCGTGGATGCGTCGGCATGCTATTCCCTATGCCGTCGCGCGGGTTTCGCCGGCGGTTATTGACCGGATAAACATTGCGCGCGCGTGCGATCTGGCCGCGGAACGGGCGTATCGGCGGATTGTAGCGGCCGGCGGCCGGCGCGGACCGGTGCGGGTCGTGGCCGACGGAGGGTTGTCGGTGGGGAGCGCCCTGCGTTCGGCGGATGTTTTTAACCATTTTCCTAAGGCGGATGAGCGGGTTCCGGCGGTTTCGTTGGCATCGATTGTCGCAAAGGTTCTGCGGGATCGAGCGATGGTCCGCCTGGCTCGTCGGTACCCTGGCTATGGGTTTGAGGCGCACAAGGGGTATGGCACGCGGGAACATTTTGCGGCGTTGCGCGCGCATGGTGTTTTGTCGGTGCACCGCAAGACTTTTATTCAGTGAGCGCCTGCAGTGTCACGCGGCAGCGGTTTGACTTTTGTGAGGGGATGCCGTACAGTACACAAAAAAAGAAGCATATAACAGTACTACCATGGGTGGCGTACCGACAAAACATCATACACGGTCAAAAACGGGAAATCGGCGGTCTCATTTGGCGCTTACGGCGAGTCAATTGATCGCGTGCCCCAAGTGCAAACATCCGACTTTGCCGCATCGCATCTGCTCGAACTGCGGTTATCGGCCGGCAAAAATAAAAAATCAAAAATAAAAAATCAGAATCGGAGGGCGCTCGGCCGCATTTTTCATTTTGATTTTTTCATTTTGCGTTTTTATCATGGCTACTCGTCATCTTGCCCGATCGGTTGTTCTCCAATCGCTTTATGAATGGGATTTCTCCGGCCGTGCCGGCGATTTGGTGTCTATAGTGCAGCGCAATATCGATGAATTCGCTCCGGGTATTAATGAGCCGGAGTTTGTGTGGAAAATCGTCAATGGCGTTATCCAGCATTTGTCGGAAATCGATGCGGTGATCGCCGCATCGGCGGTTGAGTGGCCGTTTGATCAAATTGCGCTTATTGATCGGAACGTTCTGCGCATCGGCGTGTACGAGTTGATGTTTGCCGATCACGAAGAAGTGCCGCACAAAGTCGCGATCAACGAGGCTATCGAGCTGGCGAAAAATTACGGCGGCGTCAATTCGGGAAAATTTGTCAATGGTGTTTTAGGAACGGTATATAAACAACTCGAGGAAGTCTCGGCAGAAACCGGCGATGCGGTATCGTCGGCTGTGCCGCCGCAATCCGATCAATAGGGTATGGCGCACGATATAAATGCATTTCAAAAAAAGATTGGTTTCTTTTTTCATAATGAGAATCTTCTCAGTGAGGCATTAACGCATCGCTCGTATTTGAATGAAAACCCATCGTGGCGCCTGCCGCACAACGAGCGTCTTGAATTTCTCGGCGATGCGGTCTTGGAGCTGGTGGTTACCGAATTTTTATACGAAAAATATCCTCATGACGATGAGGGGAAATTGACCAGCATCCGCGCGGCGCTGGTTAATTACGTGGCGCTGGCAAAGGCGGCTATGGAAATTGATATGGGTAATTACGTTTTGATGTCAAAGGGTGAGGCGCGTGATACCGGCAAGGCGCGGGAAGTAATTTTGGCCAACGCGTTTGAGGCGCTGCTGGGGGCGTTATACTTGGACGGCGGCTATCGAATTGCGGCTGATTTTATCCGGACGCATGTATTGAGCGCGGTTGATGATGTGGTTGCAAACCATTTGTATCGGGACGCCAAAAGCTCTTTCCAGGAGTACGCCCAAGAGCATTTTAAGATAACGCCGACCTATGTGGTGCTCAAAGAAGAGGGACCGGATCATCGCAAAGTTTTCACGGTGGGGGTTTTCGTAGGCGCGCGAAAGGTCGCGGACGGCCAGGGATACTCAAAGCAGGAAGCCGAAGTGGAAGCGGCAAAAAACGGACTCTATGTTTTTAAAGAGGCTGGAAATAAACGGGTTTAAATCGTTTGCCGGAAAGACGGTGTTTGAATTTCCTTCAGGTATCGTCGGCATTGTCGGCCCCAACGGATCGGGCAAATCAAACGTCACTGATGCCGTGCGGTGGCTGCTGGGCGAACGCGAAGCAAAAAACCTGCGCGGCGATACGATTGAAGATCTTATTTTTGCCGGTACGCCTAAAAAACCGCGAGTAGGGATGGCGCAGGTGAGTGTGGTGCTGGACAACGGATCGGGCGCGTTGCCGTCCGAATTCAAAGAAATTGTGATTACGCGGCGGGTAACGCGCGCGGGCGCATCGCAGTATTTTATGAATGACAGCGAGGTGCGTCTCAAGGATGTCGTTGATTTTTTTTCAAAAGTGAAATTGGGGACGCGGGGATTGACCATTATCAGCCAGGGATCGGCCGATATTTTTGTCCGAGCTTCGGCGGCCGATCGCATGATGATGGTGCAGGAAATTTTGGGATTGCGTGAATACCAGCTTAAAAAATTGGAAAGCGAGCGGAAGCTGAAAAACGCGCGCGTCAATCTGGATAAAGTGTCAGCGATGATGCAAGAAGTCGCGCCGCGCCTGCGGATGCTTAAGCGACAGACGTCGCGATGGGAAAAGCGGTTTGAGATCGAGGAAGAGCTCAAGGCGTCCGAACAGCTTTTGTATGCGTCAAAACTAAAAAATCTTTTTGATGCGCAGATGCGTGTGCGTCCCACCGATGGCGTGGCGATCGATGCGGCGATAAGCGAACGCGAAAAGGAACTTGCGCAGGCCACACAGCACCTCCGCCAGATTGAGGATTCGTCGCTTTCATCCGATGCGCTTAAAAAAATCCAGGAACAAAAGCGCGACCTTTTTGCGAAAAAATCGGCCCTTGAACGCTCTCTCTTTAAAATAGAAGCCGACGTTGATCGTCTTGAACAGACGGCAATCAGCGCTAATGTTTCAACCGAGGTCCTGCGATCGGCGTTGACGAAGGTGAAAAATATCTTGCGCGGTCTCCCTCCAGAGGCATCAGCGGAGGCAATGCGCAAATCTATTGCGCAGGCGCTTGGCGTGATTGAGGAAATCGGGGCCGCATCGCAAACCGATCAAATGCGCGCGGCGTTTGACGCACTGGCGCGACAAAAAGAAGAAACGGCCGCAGCACTTGCCACGCTTGACCAGAGTATCGCCGACATAGAGAAAAACGAACAAGCACTTTCGCGCGGGGTACAAGATTTCAATATTCGTTTCAAGGAGGCATTTGAACAGCGCGAACGCATCGGACGGCAAGTGCAGGAGCTACGCGAACGCAAACAGCGCATTGTTTTTGAAGAGGAAAAAATAGCGTTTCGCATCGCCGAAATCACGCGGGCCATTGAGGCGGCGGGTTGGTCGGTGGATGTCATCCAGCGCGTGGCGCGCGAGCCCTCGTTTGAGGCGGTCGCTGATGATGCGGCGATGAGCGAGTTGGAACGGAAAGTTCTTCGGTTGCGCGGGGATATTGCCAGCATTGGGGATGTCGATCAGAGCGTGGTGCAGGAGACCAAGGAAGTCGAGGCGCACTATTCTTTTTTGGAAAAGCAATCATCGGATCTGGACAAGGCCATTGCGGATTTAGAAGTATTGATACAGGAATTAGGAAATAAAATTACTACCGAGTTCTCAGCATCATTCAAGCGTGTCAATGAAGAATTCAATACGTTCTTCCGATCTATGTTTGGCGGAGGACATGCGCGCATGAAGGTTGTATATAAAGAACGAGTTCCGCTGGTCCTTGAGGGCGATGCTCCGGAAAATACGGAAGCATCACCGCAAGAATCTGAAGATATATTAGCCGGCATCGATGTTGAATTGGCTATCCCGCAGAAAAAAGTCATGAGCCTGGAGGCGCTTTCGGGAGGAGAAAAGAGTTTGGTTTCTATTGCGGCCTTGTTTGCGCTGGTGTCGGTCAGTCCGCCCCCGTTCCTAATTCTCGATGAGGCTGACTCGGCGCTGGATGAAAAAAATTCGAAGCGATTTGCCGATCTTATCCATACGTTTGCATCGCATACGCAATTTATCGTCGTAACGCACAATCGTGTGACGATGGAGGCGGCCGATGTCCTCTACGGCGTAACTATGGATGAGGCGGGATGCTCAAAGGTGCTTTCGCTCCGCTTTGCCGATGCGGCGTCTTCCGGGCAAAAATAGTGCAGGACTTTGTGGTTAAGTTTGGCCGTGGGATTGACTTTGCGCACAAAAACCAGCTATACTGGCGGGCACTGGTAAAACAGAAATAGAAATTATGATTGCAATCAAATTACGTCCCGTGGGGAAGAAAAAGCAGATTTCATACCGCATTGCGGTAATGGAGAAAAAATCCAAGCTGGTGGGGAAATTTATCGAAGATTTGGGGTGGTACAATCCGCATACCGATAAATTCGGCATCAATATTGCGCGCGCGACCTATTGGGTTGGCGTGGGCGCACAGCCGACCGATACCGTGCACAATATTCTTGTCGATGCTAAAGTAATACAGGGACCAAAGATAGCTCTGCAGAAAAAATCGAAGCGTCCGCAGGAACAACCGGCAGCCGCCGCTCAGTTGGACGCCGCGCCCGCCGCTGAATAGAACGGACCCGGACGCCGATCCGACTACCGTATATCCGATTATCATTGAAAAGGTCGAATACCAATCAAGCAACATCGAGAGTCATGGAACGAGATCAAGCATTTCTTGAGTCGGTTGTAAAGTCGTTGGTCGATTATCCTGACGATGTCGTTATTGAGCGCACCATTGATGAAATGGGTGTTCTCTTGACGCTGAAGGTCAACAAAGCCGACATGGGTCAGATCGTTGGCCGCGCCGGATCAACCGCTAAAGCAATTCGATCTTTGTTGCGGATTGTTGGCATGAAAAACAATGCTCGGGTCAATCTGAAAATCCTCGAGCCGGAAGGAGGAACGGGGCCGCATCATCACGAAGAGGCCGGTTCCGCGTCAACCTCAGCCATCGATCAGGCAATGGAAGATTTGAAAAATCTCTAAACACGCTTTCTAAAACAGCCCCCCTGCCGTTGGCAGATGGGGCTGTTTTTTGTATAGTGGAAACCACCACTTTATGAAGCAAACATCCGCCGCTCGTCCGGCAACAAAAACGTTCCATATCCTTTCGGCGATTCCCTGGACGGTCGAACCGTACTTTTCCGCGTCTATTTTGGGGAAGGCGCAAGAGCGCAAATTGATTGCCGTGCGCACCTACGATATTCGGGCGTGGGCGACGGGAAAACATAAAAAGATAGACGACAGTCCGTACGGCGGCGGACCGGGCATGGTGCTTCGAGTTGATGTGATTTACCGGGCTATTGCCGCAATCAAGAAAAAAATTGCGCGCCTGCGGCATCGCAAGACACGCGTGATTCTTTTGAGTACGCGCGGAAGATTATTTACCAGCGTCGAGGCGCGGCGGTTGGCGCGATACGATCATCTAGTATTTATCTGCGGGCGGTATGAAGGCGTCGATGAGCGGGTCGCCGATTATGTGGCCGACGAAGAGCTCTCCGTCGGGTCGTTCGTGCTTTCGGGGGGCGAGATTCCGGCCATGCTGATTGCCGACGCGGTCGCGCGTTTCGTGCCCGGCGTTTTAGGCAAAGGGGAATCGCTGGAGGAGGTAAAGGGAAGTTATCCGGTCTATACGCGTCCCGAAGCATTTGTTCCCGATGTCAAAAAACCGAAAAAACAATGGCGCGTTCCCAAGATATTGCTTTCGGGAAACCACCGGGATATTGAGGGGTGGCGGACCGGAAAGCGGTGATTTTTCTTGCTTTTTAACCGCGGGTGCGATATAGTAGACGGCGCTGGCTGCCAGCCATTTTTATATGCTGGCTGTCGGTTTTATTCATTAATCATCGCTCCGTGTCTCGCACTAACGGGATGGAACGGAGCCCAGCCGCGGACAGGCGCGGTATGCATCGTATGGATATACAAAACGATCAGAAAGATCAGAAACAGCAGAGTGGGGCATTTCTTGATGCTGACACTCTTTTTTCGGGTTCCGCCGTTGACGAAGGGACATTACTTGAGATGGCGCAGGCGGGCGTGTTGTACGGCCACAAAAAGTCGCGCAAAAATCCGCATTTTGATGAATATATTTTTGCCACACGCAACGGTATTGAGGTGATTGATTTAACCAAAACGCTCAAGGCGATTGACATCGTGTCCGGTTTCTTGAAAAAAGCGCTTGAGGATAAAAAAACATTCGTGGTTGTCGGCACTCAGCCGGCGTCTGCCGATGCGGTCAAGGCGCTTTCGGAGGCGTTGGGGGGATGCTCGTACGTGACACGCCGATGGATTGGGGGGTTGTTTACTAACTTCCCCATTCTTTCCAAGCGTATCAATTATTACAAACAGCAAAAGGAAGATCTGGCGCAGGGACGTTTGGATAAGTACACGAAAAAAGAGCAGCTCTTGATGAAGCGTGAAATCGAAAAGATGGAACACAAATTTACGGGCGTGGAGAATATGGCGCAAGTGCCCGATGTCATGTTTGTTATCGACGGATCTCCCAAGGGGCACAAAACGGCGATTGCTGAGGCGCACATCAAGCACGTGCCGGTGGTGGGCATCATCGACAGCGATGACGATCCTAACGATTTTGCGTATTTTATTCCCGCCAATGATCACGCGCGGTCGTCGATCAACTGGGTTGTTGATCGCATTATCACTCACTTGAAATAAAACGTATGACAGATGCTATCGTAAAATTGCGCAAAGAGACCGGGGCCGGAGTTATGGATTGCAAAAAAGCGCTTGACGACGCGGGAGGCGATTACGCGAAGGCAAAGGCGCTCATCGTGGAGCGGGGCGCGGCCAAAGCGACCAAGCGACAAGAGCGCAAGACCGGCGCGGGAGTTTTGGAGGCCTATATCCACAATGGGCGCATCGGCGTATTAGTGGAGGTTCGCTGTGAAACGGACTTCGTCGCCAAGAATGACACGTTTAAGGGGCTGGCGCACGACGTGGCCATGCACATCGCCTCAATGGATCCGGCAACGGTTGAAGAGTTGCTAGCACAGCCGTTTGTCCGGGATGAATCGGTTACCGTCCAGGATTTGGTGACTCAAGCGATCGCCAAAACCGGAGAAAACATCAAGATTGAGCGTTTTTGCCGATACGAGATTTAACGGTGCGGTATTTTTCGCGTTGTGGCGGGCGGCGCGGTGATGAACGTGGTATACTCTCTCTAACCTATGTTCTACTTTATTCTTGAGATGATTTTTTTCCTTGCGCTGGCGATTATGGCGCTTTTAATATTGCGCCGGTTGCCGCTGGTTGACGGGTTTGAGGAAGAAAAGCCATCTAGGGGAACCACGGCTTTGTGGGGAGGGGTTCGATGGCATTGGGTGGACGCTATGGACAAAAAAGCGATTTTTTATTTCACCAAAACATTGCGGCGTCTCAAAGTGTGGACGATGAAGTTCGACGCTGTAATCGCACGGTGGCTTGAGCGAGTGAACCCTCAAGCGAATGGAGCCGGGGGAGAGGCACGGCACGTCATAAAGACGATTCAAGAAGAGCGTCAGCGCGCGCATGATGCTGAAGGGGAGGCGGAAGATCGTCGGTCTGATGAGTGAGCAGTTTTGGGTCTTGAGAAAGGCAGAGGTCTGGTATACACTGGCAACGCTCTGTAATGGGTAGGTAGTCTCGTAGGGGCCGAGGGCGGTCTGTAAAACCGTTGGCCAATGTGCCCGCGTGAGTTCGACTCTCACCCTACCCACCAAGCAGAATACATGTGTTCTGCGCAGGCTGTTATTTTTTTTGATAAACGTCGGCGTGCTCTTGAGAAAGTCGAACGTTTGGCTTTCACCAAGAAGGAGGAGAATGTTGCCTACTCGTTGGTAGGTGGGGGATATGTGCGAGTTATCAAAAAAGAGGGCGATGGAAGAGCGACTTTCATCTCACGCCCCACTTTCCGCACTTACCTGGCGTACGTGCCGACTGTGTAGAAAATTTGAAAATAATTTTGGGATAATCGCCACCTTAGCTCAGCTGGTAGAGCAACTGTTTTGTAAACAGTAGGTCCCCGGTCCGAATCCGGGAGGTGGCTCAGGGCGATTTTGATGGAAGAGCAACAGGCCGAAGGCTTGCGATGATACGATGTTTAGCGGTACAGTACTCTCACGCAATGTTTTTTAAAATATGCCAATGTAGCTTGGGTTCAGCCCAAGGCTGACCAGCCTCGGGCTGGGGGTTATAAGCAAACGATTTTGCTTATAACGGGCGCTGCCTTTTTGGGATGTTTAGCTGAGCGCCCCGGAAGAGCAACAGGCCGAAGGCTTGCGATGATACGATGTTTAGCGGTACAGTACTCTCACGCAATGTTTTTTAAAATATGCCAATGTAGCTCAGCTGGTAGAGCAACTCCATGGTAAGGAGTAGGTCCGCGGTTCGAATCCGCGCATTGGCTCAGAATTGACCGACGAGCAACGGCTCGCAACGTACAACAGGGATTGGATGCGTAGGCGATGTCCCGGTGTTTGTTGTCCGCTCAACACAGAAGGGACTTGCAATAATGCCGTTGGATATGCTACAGTGGGCGCACTAAACAGGAATTATGGCAAAGTCAAAATTCAGTGAAAATTTGATCCGATTGAAGTGCAGCGAATGCAAGCGTATCAACTATTTCACCCGTAAAAACAGAAAAACCTCGGAGGGAAAGCTGGTGATACAAAAATATTGCAAATGGTGCCGCGCGCACACCAAGCATACCGAGACCAAGAAATAATCACAGCCCCGCTTCAGGCGGGGTTTTTGTTCCGGGGAGTGTAGCTGATGCGCGCAAAAAAGCGGCGTGGGTCTGAGCGCTGGTGTATGGGGCTGGGTGCGTGGTGGCAAAAAAAACATTCTCACATTCTCAAGAATGTGAGAATGTTTTTTGATCGTGTCTAATGGACGGGGGATGGCAACGGGTGTTTGACCTTGCGGTTTGGCGGACGTATAGTAATAAAAAACAATATGGACTCGACTGCCGCGCTAAAAAATATCCGGCCCAACAAGGGGAAAAATATAGAAATTTCGGTTGGCGGTAAAACGTATTTTCGGTTTCCGATCAAAACGGACATTATAACCGAACGAGATAATCTGGTTGCATTGCTTGAAAGATACGCCGGGCCGGTGCTGGAGCCGGGGGACATCCTTTTTATCAGTGAAAAAGTGGTTGCGTTGACGCAGGGACGCATTGTTCCCATCGCCGATATTCGGCCGTCGCGGCTGGCGCGGTTTTTGGCGCGGAAAGTTCACAATCACTATGGCACTCCCGACTTTCGGGGATTTGGACATGGGACGCCAATGGCGATGCAGGTTTTTATAGAGGAAGCCGGCTATCCGCGGGTGATTTTGGCGGCAGCGGTGTCGGCCATCACACGTCCGCTGGGCATTAAGGGGCTGTTCTATGTTATTTCCGGAAAGATGGCAAAGTCCGTTGATTGTCCGATGTCGTTTCTTATCCAGCCGTACAACATGTACGCCAAGCGGGCGCCCAAAGATCCTGCCGGCGTGGCGCGGATGCTGAAGAAAAAATTTGGTAACGATGTGGTGGTGGTGGACGCAAACTATCAGGGGGTCTATTCGTTGGGGAAATCGGATCGCCGATTGACCGAGAAATTTATCTATGAGGTGTTTCGTGATAATCCCGCCGGACAAGGGGATGAAATGACGCCGTTTTTTGTGGTGCGGGAAAAGAAATAGCCGCGTTTGTGCGGTAGAGACCGTCTAAAATTTTTTTGCGGGAGCGTCAGGATTCGGACCTGAATACCTGGTTTTGGAGACCAGAGTCCTACCATTGGACGACACTCCCTTATTCGTTTGTTGAATAACAATAGCGAATTGGCTAATTTTTTGCAACAAAATGCCGTCCTTTTGGGGCGGCGGGGTACGAATGTGCTTGAGAGAAATGGGGGAGCTGGAGGATCGGACTCCGTACCGCTCCCGAGTGCGAAGGGCTGTGGGTTACCGCAGGGTGAGGACGACGGTTTTGCCGTTCTCCAGGTGGCGGTCGATCTTGGACGCCAGGGCGTCCATGTTGTGCTCCCTCAGGAGCTTGACCCGCTCCTCTCCCTTGCCGTTTTTGGGTGGGGTGATGGTCATCGAACACACATCACCCGTCTTGATCCTCCTCACATAGTTATCCAGGATCCTTCCCAGTGTGATCCCGGCTGGGGGGATAACGGCAAAAGTTCCCGTCTGCGTTCGCACCCGAATGTCCATTCTTGCCTCCATCAGAAAATCCTCTCTCTGATGCGCCTCAATAAAAAAACAATCCGGTTACAGACCCTCCAGTCAGTAGTCCATTGGCTGAGCCCTCCTCTTCACCCTCTCCATTTATTTCACGTGATGCTGGGGCTTATTGTATCCCATATTTTAATTTTCTGTCAACTCATTTCTGTGGACAACCGCGATGAGTGTTTGCGTTGCATGGGGGAATGTTTTTGATGTATGATTAAGAGCATGATTTTGTCAAACGAGGAGTTGATCAAAGAGCTGCGCGCGTTGGGATATATTAAGACCGATCGAATCGCTGAAGTTTTTGCGATGGCCGATCGAAAATTTTTTGTCCCTCAAGAAATGCAGCGGTATGCGTATGTAAATGAGCCGCTGGCTATTGGCTATGGGCAGACCATTTCCCAGCCGTTGGTTGTCGCTTTTATGCTGGATTTGTTGGAAATAAAATCCGGGGAGACCGTTATGGAAATTGGCACTGGTTCGGGGTGGCAGACGGCGTTGTGCGCTTTGCTGGCGCGCGACCCGGCGCGTAAAAAAGCGGAGCCGGCAGTTATTTCTATTGAGCGCGTGAGTCAACTGTGTGAACACGCAAACAAAGCTCTTGCCGCGTGGAACGAGGAAGTGGCTGATAGCATCATGTGTATTGAGGGTAACGGCGCGCGTGGCAATGCCGAGCACATGCCGTACGACAAAATTATTTCCGGGGCATCGGCACCTGACGATATTCCGCAGGCGTGGAAAGAGCAGCTCAAAATCGGCGGACGCATTGTTGCGCCGGTAAACAGCAGCATCATTGTTCTTGATAAAACCGGCAAGAATGATTTTCTCAAAAGGGAGTTTTTCGGTTATGCCTTCGTGCCGTTGGTTGTGGAAAAGTAACAAAACAAAGAATCCCCGGGCATCGTTTTGGGCCTTTGGGTATGCGGTTTTTCTAAAGTATTGCTTTTTTTTGATTCTTTTCGTAGAATGCTAAAGATAGCGCAGGTGTTTCTTTATGAGGCCAGCCCTCGTGCGGTGCGGAGTAAAGAAGGTCTTTCCTTGTGCTTTATTAGATAAAATATATTTGTTTCAAATGGCCAAGAAGTTATACGTGGGGAATCTTCCGTACACAACAGCCAACGAAGAACTTGCCAACACTTTTTCCGAATACGGAGAAGTGACGAGCGCAACGGTGATGATCGATCGGATGACCGGTCGCTCACGCGGATTCGGATTTGTCGAAATGGCAAATGACGATGAAGCTGACAAAGCCGTTGAGGCGTTGAATGGAAAAGATTTTGGCGGACGTTCCCTGGTGGTCAACGAAGCTCGTCCCATGGGGGAAAGACCTCCTCGTCATGAGGGTGGCGGATTCCATGGTGGACGCAGATAAGTAAACCCAAACATACTCCTCGCTCTCAAAGGCGGGGAGTTTTTGTTTAGTGTCTGCGAGCGTGATATACTCAAAAAATATGGCATATGCACGAACATCGGGGAAACTTTTTGAACCGGGGAAGCCGTTTACGCTCAGTCGTTCCAAGCTTGAACTTTTTATAAATTGTCCGCGTTGTTTTTATTTGGATCGTCGGTTGGGCGTGCCACAGGTTTCCGGATTCCCTTTCACGCTTAACAATGCCGTGGATGCGCTTTTGAAAAAAGAATTTGATACTCATCGCGCTATGGGCACGATTCATCCGCTGGCAAAAGCGTATGGCGTGACGGCTCGTCCGTTTGCGCATGCAAAAATAGACGTGTGGCGCGATACCAGACGGGGAATTTCATATTTTCATGAGCCGACTCAGGTAACGATTTTTGGGGCTGTTGATGATGTGTGGGTCAACGACGCGGGTGAGCTGATTATCGTTGACTATAAGGCAACGAGCACTTCGGTGCCGTTGACGCTGGATGCCGACTATCGCCAGGGGTATAAACGGCAGGTAGAAATTTATCAGTGGCTTTTTCGGAAGAATGGTTTTCCCGTTTCGCCGATGAGTTACTTTGTGTATGTTAATGGAAAAAAAGATAGAGCCGCTTTTGATGGAAAATTGGAATTTGATGTTGAGTTGTTGCCGTATGTTGGAGACGACGGATGGGTTGAGGATGCGATTTTAAAAGCGCACAGATGTTTGCTGAGTGATACGTTGCCTCGTCCGTCAAAAACGTGTGAATGGTGCGCCTATCGAGCTCAAGCGTCGTTGTATGAAATATGAGCTCGGGAAGTGGGCGTTCCCTCAAGCGATGATCTGGTTTTGCCGGCTATGGGGATTGGGAGAAGCGCGTGACAAAATGATTTAAAAGAGTATACTTATTGCATGATGCGTTTTAAAAATAAGAGAAGTTTTTTGATTATTGTCGGGGTGGTAGTTATTTTTTTGTGCGTGGGCGGAGTAGTGTGGTGGCGGCAGTCTTCTGGCGGGGGATCGGCGGGAGAAGCGGGCAATCAACAGCCCATTGCCGGACAGGTTGTCTACGACGCGCAACTGGGATTTAGCGTGGTTATTCCCGATTCGTGGCAGGGGCATTATGTTATGAGCTCCGGACCGGGCGCAGTGGTTTTTAACTACGTCAGCGGAACGTCATCGTATCCTCTTTTTACGGTATATACTTTTTCCGAAAAAGATTGGGCTACAACGCAGAAAAGCACGAGCATGATCGTTTCTATCGCTTCGCATAATGGGACGGTGTTTGCGTACAATGTGACATCAGGAAAATTGCCATCGTGGGCAACGTCGGAGCAAGAACAGGTATTTGATCAAATGCTCAAAGACGTACCTGCTATCGTGCAGAGCATGCAGTTTACCGGAACCGCAAACTAGAAATTGGCGCTTTATTTGACGGAATAAAAACCCCGCATCGTGCGGTGGTTTTTATTTAGTTGTTTTCTCCTGAGTTATTGCTACTGAGTCGCCGACATGAATGGCGAGCCGATTAATGGTGCCGGCAGGAACCTCCAGGACCATGGTAATCGGTTCACGCGGCTCGACTATTTGGGCGCTTTTCCCGGGAGTCGGCGGGGGGATATTTTCGTCGATATCGGCTACGCGATTATCAACGAGCCAAATAAAATCGAGTGGAAACGTCATGCCACGCATGACAAACGGGTATTTATGCGCGTTACCAAAGACAAAAAGCATGCCGGTGTCTTTTGCGAGTGGGGCGTGTCCGGAGAGTCCGCGGTATTGTTTGAGAGTTGAGCTGGCCACTTCGGCAGTAATGGTGCCGCGGGGAAACGCAATGATTGCTTGGTCGGTGTCGCTCCATCCTGTTTGCGAGGGCTTAAAAATCAAAAAGAGCCATATTCCCAGGCCCGCGATGGTTGCCACAGAAAACGCCATGCCGAGAGTGAGAGCCGAAAAACGCATGCGTGCATTGTACTCGAGCGGGAGATGGCGCGCAAGCGAGTCGTGCTCGTCGGAAAGGCGAAGCGCTTTGTTTCTGTGGGTGGGTGACTTGACTGCAACAAAGAAACTTGCGGAAGGCATGGATTTTGGGAGTTGACGCGGCATTGCGCGTGGGTATATAGTGGCTCCTGTTTGAAAGCACATCTTTGCGGCAACGGGCACTGGTGCGCCGTGTCTTTGCGCGCGCAGTGTACTGTGCGCCGTCGCTCTGTGGTAAATAAAAAAATAAAATATATGAAAACAAAAATAATTGCCACCATCGGTCCGCGATCCGAGGATCCGAAAATACTCGAACAGCTCGTTGTCGCCGGCATGGATATCGCCCGGATGAATTTTTCGCATTGCACATACGACGAATACCGCGCGCGCAAAAAGAATTTAGAGCGGATAGGAGCAAAACATAAGCGAGCTATCGCTTTTATGCAGGATCTTTGCGGACCGCGTTTGCGGGTTGGATCCATGCCTGTCCGCGGCCGCGCGCTAACTCAAGGCGAGCAGATTGTTTTTTCAACCGAACGATCCAAGGATCGGCAGGTGATTTTTATTGATGACGAGTATTTGCACAACGATATCTCCGTGGGTGATCCGTTATATTTGGCTAACGGCGAAATGGAGCTGGTGGTCGAAAAAGTGGTTGGGCGTAAAATATACGCGCGCGTGCTGGTGGGCGGCGTGCTTTTTTCGCGCAAAGCCGTCAATGTTCCGCAGACGTCTTTGACGACTAGCGGTTTGACGCAAAAGGATATTGACGATGTCGCGTTTGCGGTTGCGCAGGGCGTTGATTACATAGCACTTTCGTTTGTGCAGTCGGCCGATGACGTCAAACGGCTGCGTTCGCTCATTCCTTCCTCGATAAAAATTATTGCCAAAATAGAACGCGCCATCGCCATCAAGCATATTGATGAGATTATCCAGGCTGCCGATGCTATCATGGTGGCGCGCGGGGATTTGGGAACGGAGCTGCCGCTGGAAGAAATTCCGATTATCCAAAAAAATATCGTGCGCCATGCTGCGTGGTACGACAAAGGATCCATTATCGCCACACAGATGCTGGTTTCTATGGTTGACCAAAATCATCCCACGCGCGCGGAAGTCAGCGATGTGGCCAATGCTGTCTGGGATGGCGCTGATGCGGTGATGCTTTCGGATGAAACGGCCAATGGATCTTTCCCGGTGGCTTCACTGGCGACCATGGCGCGTATTGTTGAACGCTCTGAGCGGTACCACTACAGCCGTCCTAATCGGCTCTAGCCCTTTCTGCCGGACGCGGGCTGGTACGAGGAATGAAAGAGGGTGGTTGGCGCGTAGTATAGGCACAAACATCCCATGAAAAAACAATCCGTGGCTCAAAACGAGCCTGCTCCCGATTTCACTCTTTCCGATCAGCACGGCGAACCGTGGCGCTTGTCTGCGCATCGCGGCGGGTGGGTCTTGGTCTATTTTTACCCTAAGGATTTCACGCCCGGATGCACCATTGAAGCGCAAGAGTTTGAACGCCGTTTTGACGAACTCAAAGAAAAGGTGATCGTCGTGGGTGTGAGCGCCGATTCGGTTGAGAGCCATAAAAAATTTTGCGCAAAACACGGACTTGAGTTTACGCTGTTGTCGGATCCCGATAAGGATGTGATACGGCTCTATGGAGCCGACGGGACGCTTTTTACCCGGCGAGCATCATTTCTCATTGATGATCGGGGCATGGTGCGTAAAATATACAACGATGTTGATCCTCGGGTGCACGCAGAGGAAATTTTGAAAGATTGCGCCGCGTTTGGCATATAAGAAAATCTGTGGCATACTGGAAGCATGATAAAAGAATTTTTTATTCGGCGGATGCTGGAGAGTCAGCTCAAGCAGATGCCGCAAGACCAGCGCGAAAAAATCATCCGGATGTTTTCGGAAAACCCCGACTTCTTTGAAACATTGGGGCATGAGCTTCAGGAGGAGATAAAGCAGGGCAAGAGCCAGTCCGAGGCGATCCAGGAGCTGCTCTTGCGGCATCGGGACGAATTACAGCGCATCGCGCAGAATGATGTGCTCAAGGCGAAGAAATAATTTACGGCGGTTTGTCACTTTTTAAAATGCCGACACTGCATCGCATCGGAGGACACGTGTCAACGGAGGGGGGCGTTTTGGCAGCGCTGGACAACGCTCAGCGTATCGGGGCAAACACCATCCAGATTTTTGGCGCCAATCCGGTTCAGTGGCGCGCCAATGTTCCCGATCCGGCGATCGCCAAGCAATTCAGGGAAGAGGCGCATGCGCGCGGCATCGAGCCCGTTTTTTTGCATGCGCCGTATCTTATCAATCTTGCCAGCGAAAAGGGGAATCTGGCCGCCATGTCACGGTCGTTGTTAGAGAAGCATCTGGAGATTGCCAACGCGTTGGGGGCGCTGGGGGTTATTTTTCATATTGGCTCGCGAGGGGAGCGCCCGCAGAAAGAAGCCGAGAGGATGGTCGTTGACGCGCTGGACGCTATTCTTGGGCGTGTTGCCAATGGGACGCTCATTATTGAAAACACGGCGGGCGCGGGGCATTTAGTTGGCGCGACGCTGGAGGAAATTGGCCTGATCCTTTTGGCGCTGAATAATCAACGCGTTGGTGTTTGTATAGACACTGCCCACGCGTTTGCCTCGGGAATTCTGGTTGATTTTTCTCCGCGCGGTATTGACGCGTTTGCCGCGGCTCTGGATCGCCATATTGGTTTGCGGCGATTGTGGGCAATTCATTTAAATGATAGCAAGGCGCCTGCCGGATCCAACAAGGATCGGCACGAAAATATCGGTTACGGATTGATCGGTAAGGAAGCGCTCAAACGTTTTGTGACGCACCCGGCTTTTCAAAACATTCCGTTGATTTTAGAAGTTCCCGGATTTGATAATGTCGGTCCTGACAAAAAAAACATTGATATGGTTAAGTCGTTTTTTGAAAAAAATAATTAATCATACTCGCTATCTATGTTCAACGAACCACCTAAAGAATTATTGGAGAAGGTCGGAGAGAAGGTCGGACACGATGCGCGCAGAGTGTCAAAAAAGTTTCTCGAAAAGACAGGCATCTATCTTATGGCCGGTTTGGGGTTGGTGGTTGGTTTGGCGTGGAATGACGCCATTCAGGCGTTGGTCAAAGAGCTTGTGCCCATAGGGACGGGAACGGTAGTGTTAAAGTTTGTGTACGCGATGATTATCACCGCTGTGTTGGTCATTGTCTCCATGCGGATGGAGAAAAGCGAGTCGTAATATGCAAATGTGATTTGGTATGGCAGGATGCTGATGGCGCTATAATTTTGACAGTCCGCGCACACCACACAACGCCCCTTTTTCAAGGGGCGTTGTGTGGTTTTTTCTGTCGCGTAATGCCGTCTATTTTTATCTACTCGTGTTTCTTGGCGTTTTCAATGATGTCGCCGCCTTTAAAAAGAATCTGCTCAAGTTTTTCGCGCCACGCGGGCATTTTACGGGAGAGCCACTCCAATTCGGTGGCAAAGTGTTCCATTTCTTCCTTCTGCGCGTGCTCAATGATCTTTTTTACATCGGGGTTTTTTGACGCGGCGATGCGCTGAGCGTATCCCTGTATTGCTTCCGCTTCTTCAATCATTGACGCGATCATGCGCGCGATATCCTTTTGTTCGTCGGACAAAGTGGCGTCCGGCTCCATATAGGTTTGTGCCATAGTATGTGTGATTACTGATGATGGGAGCAGTATAGCACGTATGGTGGGAAAGTGCCATGTATATAGCATTGATTTTTTTGTCGCATGCGATATACTATCCCGTATGTACAAGAAGAAAAAAGTGGTTAACAAGAAACATCGCAAAAATAAGGGGAAGAAAATCGCTTCTCTGCGCAACCGTTAGGCCTGCTCTCCCGATCTGTCGGGAGAGATTTTTTATAAAAAGGTATATACTCACACGTATGTTGTATGTGGTCGGGACGCCGATAGGGAATTTGAAAGACATCACCGAACGAGCGCGTGAGGTTTTGCGGGCGGTGCCGGTTATCGTAATGGAGAGTCCGCAGGATTCGATGCGTCTGGTTCGCGCGTATGCGCTGCCGCAGAAAGAAATTATTAAATACAACGAACGCAACCAAAAGAAAATGACGCCCAGGGTTTTGGCGGCACTGCGCGAAGAGGACGTCGCGTACATCACGTCGGCGGGAATGCCCGGTATCAGCGATCCGGGGAGCGATATCGTCCGTTTGGCGCGCGATAACGGCGTTCCGGTTTCCGTGGTGCCCGGGCCGTCGGCATTGACGGCCGCGCTGGCGGTATCGGGATTGCCCATCCGCGAGTTTTCGTTTATCAGCTTCCCTCCCAAAAAAGAAGGCCAACTAAAAAAACTTTTTACCGACTATGCGGAACGGAAAATGACGCTGGTATTTTTTGAATCGCCATTCCGGATTGTCAAAACCATTGCCGCGCTCGAAAAAGCGGTTCCCGACGCGCGCGTGTTTGTCGCTAAAGAACTGACGAAACTGTTTGAGAATTCATTTGAAGGAACGCCTGCCGACATTATGGCTCAGCTGGCCGCCAGTTCAAAAAATACGAAAGGAGAATTTGTGGTGGTGGTTATGTTTGCGCCAGCCAGCTATGTGATGAGCATGCCGTCGCCGAAGGAGAAGAAACGATAATCATGGGCGATGGCGTTTTGATAGAGTGAGAGAATTTTTTTGCGTCCAACAAAGGCGGAGACGAGCATGAGCAAACTGGATTGTGGGATGTGAAAATTGGTGATAAGTCCGTTGATGTATCTGAAGCGATATCCGTGGCGGATAAAAAGATTTGTGGTTCCCGATGGACGGATGATGTGTCCGTTTTTGTCTGACGCTGATTCCAGCGCGCGCACGACGGTGGTGCCAACGGCGATGATGGGACGGTTCTTTGCGCGTGCTGTTTCCAGCAGTGCGGCTGTGGGCGCATCGATTGCGTACCATTCGTGATGAAGCGTACCGTCGGAGATATTCTTTTGCGTCAGTGGAGAAAACGTTCCCAAGCCGACGTGAAGCGTGATGTAGGCGGTGGTGATGCCTCGTTTTTTTAGGCGCGCCAGAAGCCGGCGGGTAAAGTGCAGCGATGCGGTGGGCGCGGCAACCGATCCTTTGGTTTGCGCAAAGATCGTCTGGTATTTTTCTTTGAGCTGCGCGCGCGACAGCGGCGAATGTTTGATGTAGGGAGGAATCGGCATCGTGCCGTATCGTTCGAGCACGCGGAATAAATGTGCGAGCGGGAACGAGGGGAGGAGGAAATAATATTTTTCTTCCTGCCTGGCGACGACAAACGAAAGTGTGGGCGAAAGCGTCAGGCGCGAGCCGACGGTTAATTTGCGATCCGCCATCACTTGGATGTGGGGCGCGTGCGTTTCGACGTAGGTGATAGTCGCTTTGCCACCGGTTTCTTTGGTGACCGAAAAACGCGCCGGCACCACTTTGGTTTTGTTAAAAACAAGAACGGCGTTTTGGGGAAGGTAACGTGCAAGGTTAAGAAACGTATCGTGGATTGTTGCGCCCGTTTTTCTGTCGTATACAAGGAGCCGCGCGCTATCCCGCGGAGATGCTGGCTCCTGGGCGATCAGTTCCGGGGGAAGGGAATAATCATAGGTTTTAAGCAGTTTTTCGAGGGTTGCCATACGAATGGAGAAAGTGTACTCTAGAGAGTGGTACTTGAAAAGGAGGTTGTTATGGATGCAAAATTTTTTGAGTCGGTTTTTGCTATTGGTGTTGTGCTGGCGGCGGGAGCGCTCTGCGTGGCGGTTTGCTACGCCGCGTATCGCATCAAGAAAGAAGGGCGGATCTGATGCACGGCATCGTCGATGATTTGTTTTTGTTGACGGGTGAAATCATTGGCCTGGCCATCACTGCCATGGTCACCATCACCACTAGGCTCGCGTGTGTATACCGCGAGCTTTTTTAAATTAATCCGTTTTTGATCCGCGTTCGGACGTCGGCAACATAGGCATTAAATAGGTGCAGATTGTGTATCGTCAGCAGGGTGAGGGGGGTTATTTCGTATGCGCGCAGAAGGTGCGCGATAAAACTGCGATTATAGGTACGGCAGGTAAAGCATGAGCAATGTGGATCGATGGGGCGGGTGTCTTTGAGGAATGATGATTTGCGCAGATCCAGCCGCTGGAAACGCGGGAGCGTTGTTTTTGTTCCGGCGGTTTTGCGAATAAAGGCGTGGCCGTGGCGGGCGTAGTGCGTTGGCGTGATGCAATCAAACGTGTCGATGCCTTCTTTGATGGCTGGAACGATGTCGTCCAGATGGCCGATGCCTAGCAGATGCCGCGGCTTGTTTTTCGGAAGTTCGTCTACGACCCAGCGAATCATGGAGGTCATTTGCCGCTTGTCGTCTCCGAATTCTCCGCCGATGCCAAAGCCATCAAATGGCATCGCCCCGATGGTACGCGCGCTTTCCGTTCGCAGGTCTTTGAATTTTCCTCCCTGGACGATGCCATAGAGCGCCTGGTCCGTTTTTCGTGCCTTCAGACACTGCGCTGCCCAGCGGTGTGTGCGTTCCATGGCGGTTTTGGTGTATTCGTGCGTGGCGATGGGGGAGGTGCACTCATCAAAGGCAAACATAATATCGGCGCCGATTTTTTCCTGAATGCGGATTGATTCCTTGGGACCCAGAAAGACCGGCGAGCCGTCGATGTACGATTTGAACGCGACACCTTGCTCGGTGATTTTGACGTGTTGCGGCTGATCGCCATGTTTGATCTGAGCATCGGCTTTTTCTTTGAGAATCTTTCCTGTGCCAAAATCTTTTCCAAACCCCAATGAAAAAACTTGGAATCCTCCCGAGTCGGTCATGAGCGGTTTTTTGATTCCTGTGTACTGGTGGATGCCGCCGGCGCGCTTGATGATGTTTTCACCCGGGCGCAGATGCAGATGATAGGTGTTGGCGATAAGCAGTTGCGTGCCGACTTCCTCGGTCTGGCGCACGTCAAGCGCTTTGATAGTGCCTTGGGTTGCAACGCCGACAAACGATGGCGTTTGAACGATGCCGTGGGGAGTAGTGATGGTTCCTAGCCGCGCGCGGCTCTTTTTTGATTTTGCGGTAATGCGGAAAGAAATCATATAGGTAGTGTGTTCATACTAATGGGTGTGGGGAAAAATGGCAATGTGTAATACATTTTTTGGGATGTTGCGTGCCGGGAGATTGTCGGACGCTGAGCATGAGCGTGGACGAGAGAGTCGAAGAGCGGCGGTGCGGGCAAAAAACGTCGGTTGCATATTCGGGGAAAAACGATTATGATGGGGCAATAAAACTTTGAGACATTTTGTATGATGTTAACGACTAAAATCGGCATTGATTTAGGGACGGCAAACACCGTCGTTTTTGTGCCTAAGCGGGGGTTTGTCATCAACGAGCCGACCATGGTGGCGTTGAGCATTCCCGATAATCACGTGCTGGCGGTGGGCAAAGAGGCCAAGGAAATGATCGGCAAGACACCCTCCGACATCATTGCCTATAAGCCCCTTAAGGATGGGGTGATCGCGGACTACTATATTACCAAGGCGCTTTTGCGGTATTTCATTGCTAAGGCCGCCGGTTCTTTGCGGAGCGTCATCAAGCCCGATGTGGTTATTTCGGTTCCGGCCGGTATCACGCAGACGGAAAAGCGGGCGGTAATCAATGCGGCGCAGGAAGCGGGAGCGCGGCACGCGCATATCGTGCGCGAACCGATTTTGGCCGCATTGGGCGCGGGTATCCCCATTAATTCGCACTCGGGGAACATGATCATCAATATCGGCGGCGGCACGTCGGAAGTGGCGGTGGTTTCGTTGGGCGGTATTGTGTCGTGGGCGAGCCTGCGTATCGCAGGAAATAAATTCGATCAGGCGATTATCGATTTCATTAAAAAGAAGTATGGGTTATATATCGGCGAGCAGACCGCCGAAACCGTAAAAATCGCTATCAGTTCGGCGGTTTCGACGCGTGCCAAAAAAGAGTATCAAATCCGCGGACGCGACGTATCGTCGGGATTGCCGCGCGATATTACGATTACCTCAAATGAAATTGCCGAAGCATTGCATCCGCATCTGGTGGAAATTGCTGCGGCCGTGCAAAGTGTTTTCAATCAGACGCCTCCGGAATTGGTTGCCGATATTATGGAGAAAGGCATCGTGCTTTCGGGCGGCGGCGCGCAGATCGGAAATCTTTCCATGTTTTTCAAAAAAGCGCTGGGGGTTAATGCGTTTGTCGCCGAGGAGCCGCTTTTCTGCGTGGCCAAAGGCACGGGATTGATTCTGAACCACCTGGATATTTATAAGCGAACCCTGCTCAATAAAAGTGTGTAGAACATGATCTACGGGTACGATGACATCGTACAAGATTTAAAACGATTGGCGGATACGCGGGCGTTGGCGCACGCGTATTTATTTTTTGGAGAAGCGGGCGTGGGAAAATATGCGTTAGCCACCGCACTGGCTCGTTACTGTGAGACGGGTGTTTTTGATCAAGACGGACCGGATTTGCAAGAGACGCATCGCATTGATGCGCACGAACTCTTGGAACGCGACGATGCCAACAAAGAAAGCGTCGGCATCGGGAGCGTGCGGGAACTTGAGCATTTTTTGTATCAGACGCCTATCCGATCGCCGTATCGCATCGGTATTATTCGCGACGCCGAATGGCTCACGGATCAGGCGCAAAACGCTCTCCTAAAGCTTTTGGAAGAGCCGCCGGCGCGAGGTGTTATTATTGTCATTGCTCAGGACGCGTCGGTGCTTTTGCCTACCGTTGCCTCGCGTTTGCAGGCCATTCACCTGGGGATTGTGGGGGAGAGCGCGGTGCTTGACTTTTTAAAAAAATATGCTAAAATACAGCCCAGTGAAGCTCAAAAAATAGCTCGTAAGGCGCGGGGGCGGATCGGGAGGGTGATTACCCTCCTTGCTGCCGACAAAGGCAGGGAAACGGCTCAAAAGCTCGTTGCCGCCTGTTTAAAGCGTCCTGCCACTCCGTATGCGCTTAAAAAGCTTGCGGATGACGCGGTGGATTTTATGGAAAAGAAACCCGCCTATGCGAATCTTTTTTTTGAGGAATTGCTCGATGCGTTGTCGGTCGATCCGGCAGACGCACCGGCGCGCCGGATCGCGGTTGAGGGGATTGCCGCTATTGCCGCATACGGAGCGCATAAACGATTAATACTGAAAAAAATACTATGGGCGAAAAACTCTCCTACATCTTTCTCTTCATCGTAGCCATTGGCGGCCTGTTTTTGCTTTTGAGCGGGGGCATTGGGGCGGTTACTCTGCCGGGCGGAACGGGGGACAGTCTGTTTGCGTCCGCGTTTGCGATGGTAGAAACAAATTTTGCTCCCACGATTAAGGAGGGCGAATTTTTGATTTCGTTTGATAATTTCAAGAATGTCTACACGACTATTTTGGACAAGAGCCAGGCAACAAAAATTTTTGATGTTGATGGCGCCTCTCCACAGACGACATTCTATGTAGCTACCGATCACGGATTGTTTTTGAGCAATGATGGCGCGCTGACGTTCAATCGGTTTGTCACGTCCAACAACGAAATCAACGCTAACAGCATTGTGTATCGCGTAGTGCCGTTTTCAAACACCGGCAAGGACTTCTTTATTTCCGTCTATAACAACGGTGTGGGAACGGTGTATTCAACCAACGATTATTTTTTCCATCTTTCTAAGGTGGTGGATTTTGGGGGTGAGGCCGCCTATGACATGGCGGTGTCGGGTAATACGCTCTATATCGCATTGTCCAATGGTCAGCTGATTCACTATAATCGCTCGAACCAGGAAATGCGGGTGGTTGAGACGTTTTCATCTCCCGTGGTTAAAATCCAACAAGGTCCCGATGGGACGCTCTATCTCATGCTCAAATCTGGCGATGTGAAAACTGCCCGTTCACTGGAGGGTCCGTTTGCCGGTTTGCATACGCCTTCCGATGGAGGATTCCTGTCGTTTCTGTTCCCATTCTTGTCGTCACCGGTGGCGCATCTTGACTTTGATGCGGCTGGACGGCTTTATGTTCTTAATAACCAGGGCGTATGGAAGAGCGTGGACCAGGGGGCGCACTGGGAGTTGTTGACGACCATTCCCATTCAGACGAAAAACATCGACACTATCGCCGTGCACAACGGGATTGTGTATGTGGTTTCCGGATCGCGTATGTACGTGAGCCGCGACTTTGGGCGCAATTGGAAGATTCAAGATCTGCAGAATCAGTTTAAAGTTTCAAACATCTTCTTTGTCCGCGATCGGATTATTATGGGGATGTAATCCCGCTAAAAGCAGAAGTGTAAAATGCCTGCCTGCGGTAGGCGGGTAAAAATAAAAATGAAAAATGATGGAAGTTCCGTGAGCTTCTAACGACACCGCCTCGCCCTCTCAAAGGGCGGGCGGTGTTGTTTTTGGAGCTGTCCTTGAGTATACTTATGGCATTACTTCTTAATCTTTATCCGTTATGGAAAATATCAAACAAGAATTGCAGGGGCATTTGGACGCGATCAAGCAGGCGGTAAAAGATGAAATAGCGGCGGTCCGTGGATCGCGTCCGACGCCGGCGCTGGTAGAAGATATTGCCGTTGAATATTATGGGCAAAAGATGCCTATCAAACAAATGGGGTCTATCAGTTTAGTCCCGCCACGAGAAATTCAGATCAGTGTGTGGGATGCAAGCGCGGTGTCGCTGGTAGCAAAAGCGGTTTCGGAAAAACTTAACGTGCAAGCTTCTCCGGATGGCAACGTGATTCACGTGAATCTGCCGTCGCTGACGCAGGAGCGGAAAGATGAGTTGATCAAAATGGTGCGCGGGAAAATTGAAGACGCGCGGATTAAATCGCGGACCATGCGCGACGAGATGAAGAAAAAAATCGGCGAAATGGAAAAAGCCGGCGATTTGACGGAGGACGACAAGTTTGAATTGGGTGAGTTTATGCAAAAAGCCGTTGACGCGTTCAATAAAGATCTTGATATGATGTTGGAAAAGAAAACGGCGGAGATAAATGAGTAGGGCAGAAATTCAAAATTGAAAAATAAAAATCTAAAGTAGTAGACGGCTCGCGTGCCCGGAAAATATTTTATAATTTTGCCTGCCGCCTGCCTGCTTGCCTATTTAGACAGAGCTATTTCGACGCAACAAGAGGTGGTGAGCTAATGAGAATTGATGCTCAAATCTGAATGAGAAAAACTGGGGAAAAAGATAGTAAAAAATGAAAAAGATTTTTTTCATGCCGCAACATTATGCGAGGTGTTTTTAGAAAGAGCTAACTCTTGCGGTGACTGGGTGTTTTTATATTTCCCTACTTAATTAAAGCACGCCATCAAAGAAAAGCGGTGGCAGATAAATGTTGGCAAGGACATGCCGCCGCTATGCTATAGCATAGCGGCGGCAGAGGTGACCAAAACACTAAGACATAAAGCGTAAAACAAAATCTACTGATACGGTAAGGTGCTATGCTGTAGCATAGCACCGAGTGATGAGGCGAGCGCAAAGATTTGTGTCTAGGACCGGCGGTTTGTCATGATGCCATTTTGCAATAGCGTCGGGTTTGGTGATCCTGTATTCTGATTGCGCTATGACCAAAACAAGGGGTCCTATGCTATGGCATAGCACCAGCAAAGACCACGTAAATAGTAAGACGCAAAACAGCAAAACGAAATGTGCCGATCTGAGTCTGGGTGTTATGCTATGGCATAGCACCAGCAAAGACGACGTAAATAGCAAAACACAAAACAAGCAGACGGAATGTGCCGATCTGAGGCTGGGTGCTATGCTATGGCATAGCACCAGCAAAGACCACGTAAATAGTAAGACGCAAAACAGCAAAACGAAATGTGCTGATGTGGGGTGGGGCGCTATGCTATAGCATAGCGCTTAGTGATGAGAAACATGGGTGGTTGTGATGGTGTGCAGGTGGTGGTGGGGACACATAGGTGGTGGGAAAAGGCGCACTGATGATAGTGTGGGTGCATGGGTGGTGGAAAGAGGTGCACTGATGATAGCGTGGGTGGATGGGTGATGGAAAAAGGCGCACTAATGATAGCGTGGGTGCATGGGTGGTGGAAAGTGTGAGCAAGGGCGCTATGCCATAGCATAGCGCCATCTGGGCAGGATACGGAGGTGAGTGCGGAGACAAATGGCGAGCCACTAAGGGCCAACAATCCACAATCCACAATCTGTGGTCTACCATCCACAGTCTACGGTTTGCAGTTCACGGTTTATAAATAACTGCTTCGGGCTAAAAAATGACAATCGGCAACGGAAACGGAACTCGAGCTATCCGCAGTTTGATGCGTCTCTAAAACTGGTGATTTTACATTTTGCTCGTTGCGGTTTAGAGTAATGGCATGTCGTGGGATCTTTTTGATACAAAATACGCGTCGCTCAACGCTCAGCAAAAACTGGCAGTAGATACGATCCAGGGGCCGGTGATGGTGGTGGCTGGCCCGGGAACGGGGAAAACGCTGGTGTTGACCATGCGCATTGCCAATATTATCAAGCAGGGGGCGGCACTTCCTGATGAAATTGTGGCGCTCACGTTCACCGAATCGGCGGCGGCTGAAATGCGCCGGCGGGTGGTGGAATTGGTTGGGTCCTCGGGGTATCACGTTGCCATCAACACGTTCCACGGATTGTGCAATGGTATTTTGCAAGATTATCCGGAATATTTTTCTCGTTTTGCCGGCGCGCAGAACGCATCGCGCGTTGAACAGATAAAAATTATTCGCGAGATTCTTGACGCCCAGCCGTTTCGGCACATCAAGTCGCCTAGCGATCCGTTTCAGCACGCGGAAAAAATTTTGGGCGCGATCAGCGAGTTGAAGCGAGAAGGATTTGCTCCCGATGAATACGCGCGCTCTTTAGAAGAGAGACGGGTTGCGATTTTGGCGCTTCCGGATTTGTATCATCAGAAAGGCGCGTATGCGGGCAAGATGCAGGGGAAATACAAAAAAGAATTGGATAAGATTGCGTGGCATGAAGAATTGACGCAGGTGTGGGCGGAATATGAGGAGAAAATGGAGAGGGCAAAACGGTACGATTTTGACGATATGATTGTGTCGGTTGTGCAGGCATTGCGTGAAAATGAATCGCTTGCCGCGCAGGTGCGGGATCAATTCGGGTATGTGCTGGTGGACGAACATCAGGACACCAACGGCGCGCAGAACGCGCTTTTGGAATTGCTTGCCGGCGATAGTGAGGCGCCGAATTTGTTTGTGGTGGGGGACGAGAAGCAGGCGATTTTTCGTTTTCAGGGAGCCAGTGTCGCCAACTTTCTTTATTTTCAGAAAAAATATCCTTCAGCGGTGGCGATTACCTTGGGAGATAATTATCGTTCCACACAAGAAGTGCTGGACGCGGCGCACGGGTTAATGGCGGGCGGATCGGCGCGGGCATTGGTCCGCGATGGAAAATTAAAAGCGCGCAACGGAAGCGGGTTGAAAATTCGCGTCGGATCATGCGACAAGGAAGAAGATGAGATTCAATTTATCGCCGGCGATATCGTATCGCACATTGCTAACGGCGCGGCGCCGCAAGACATCGCGGTTATTGTTCGCGAGAATCGCCAGCTGGGAACTATTGCCGAAGCATTGGAAAAAAGGGGAGTCGCGTTTTCGGTTGAATCGGATCGCAATGTGCTCTCGGATATTGATATTCAAAAATTGTTAGCGCTTTTTGAAGCGGTGACGCGTTTGGGTGATGACGCGGCGTTGGCGCGCGCGTTGCACGCGGATTTTTTGAACGTGGAGCCGCTGGATGTATACACGCTTTTCTCGCCGCTGTGCGTGTCGTACGGGTCGGCGTTGCGGGCAATGCGAAACGCCACGGGAGCGCCGGAAGGAACGTTTGTTGATCCGCGCCGTTTGGAGGAAGTGTACGCTCAGTTAGTGAGGTGGAAGCGCGCGGCGGATAATCACGATGTTTTGCGCGCATTTGAAAAAATAGTTCGCGAATCGGGGTTTTTGGCACACGCGTTGGGCGCGCCGCGGTCGGCGCAGGTATTGGAAAAGCTGACGCGACTTTTTGACGAGGCGCGAACGGCGGCCGGAACCAACGGCGAATATCGGCTCGCGGATTTTGTTGAACACATTACTCTTTTGCGGCAGTATGGCATAACTTTGCAGGCGCGTTTGGTCCCGCATGAAACGGGAGTGCGTTTGATGACGGCGCATAAGGCGAAAGGACTGGAGTTTTCTGTTGTGTATATTCCGCATGTGATTGACGGCGTGTGGGGAAACAAACGCGCGCACCCGCTGTTTGCCATTCCGCAAAAAGCGGCGCTGGATATCGATCCGGAAGAATCCATTGAAGACGAGCGGCGGCTTTTGTTTGTGGCCATCACGCGTGCTAAGACGGTGTGTGTTATTACCTGGGCGCGGTGGGCGCTGGATGGAAAGGAAAAAACGCCGTCGCAATTTCTTGATGAAATTCCTCGGGAAACAGTTGAACTATTTAATATTCCGGCCGGAGAAGAATCGCCCGTTGAACGGGTTGGCGCGGTTTTTGCGCCGCGGACGGCGGCGGGACCGCGCGTACAGGACGTGGCGCTGATAAAAAAACTTTTTGATGAGCGGGGATTGTCGCCTACCGCGCTTAATAATTATCTCAGGTGTCCATGGAAATACTTTTACAACAATTTGTTGCGGATTCCGGGCGCGCAAACGCCAGCGCAAGTATACGGCACGGCGATCCATTACGCGCTTAAAATGTTTTTTGACGCGCGCGGACGGGGAGAGAACCCCGACGTTTCGTTTTTAGAAGAACAGTTTGTCCGCGCGCTGGATCGTGAATTGCTCACTCAAGCAGATCGCCAACAGCTTGCCGCGCGTGGCGCGCAGGCGCTTGCCGGATATTATCGCCAGTGGCACGATTCATGGGCGGGAGAGACGCTGACCGAGCAAAAAGTGGCGGCAGTTTTGGAGGAGGGCGGCGTTCGCATCACCGGCAAAATAGACAAAATGGAATTTGAAAAAGGATCTCGAAAGGTGACGGTGGTTGATTATAAAACTGGCAAACCCAAGAGCCGGAACGACATAGAGGGCAAAACGGCGACGGGGACGGGGGATTACCAGCGGCAATTGATTTTTTATAAATTATTGTTGGAGGAAGATACGCGGTTGGGGGTGACCACTGACCAGGGAGTGATTGATTTTATTGAGCCCACCGAGAACGGAAAATATCGGCGAGAGACATTTGCGATCAGCGAGACGGACGTCAAAATGTTGCGGCAGGAAATCGCGCGTGTGGCGCAGGAGATCCGATCCGCGGCGTTTTGGAACAAGCGGTGCGATGATCCAGCGTGCGAATATTGCGCTTTACGGGATATGATGGAACGCGCGCAGGATGATCGGATGTGATATAATACAAAGGTAAAAATTAAAAATAAAAATGCAAAATGGTCGGCGGCGGAAAAACAACTGATCCCGTAAAATCGTTATGTGATCACGGGGCAAGTAACTAACAACCAACAGGAACAGATCGTAAAAAATTTAAAATATAAAAATATATGGAACAACAATCACAGCAGATACAAATAAAGGCCAGCGATGCGGATTTAAAAGGTGTTTATTCGAACGGCGTGCAGGTTCAACACACCAAAGAGGAATTCTGCATTGATTTTTTGAATATCTTTTCTCCAGCCGGGACGCTCAACGCACGGGTGATTACTAGCCCCGGGCACTTCAAGCGGATGATTCGGGCAATGCAGGACAATCTGGCGCTTTATGAAAAAATGCATGGCGCCATCGCGGAGGCGGAAATGGACCATGGCGGGGGGTTCGGGTTTGAGACAAAGTAGTTTCTTGCTTTGTTTTGCGGTTGATGTGCCTGGTGAGCGCGGGTTGCGCTGGCATAAAAAAAGAAGCCGCGACGCTGGGATGCGCGTTGGCTTCTAACACATGAGGCGCCGCTTTGGGGCGGTCGCCGTTGGGGTTCGGGCGACAATGAAGTCCGTCAGGATCAGTGGCGGTTCCATCGGCTCTCCGTTGATCTCCCTGACGACGACAATATATTTTTCGCGGCCGCCAGCACGTTGCGCCTGGGGGAATATGTTTCGTCCCCCTAGGCGCTCCTCAACGTAGTTTTGCACGCACGAGAGAATCCTCTCGCTGGAAGGGGGCGCATTCTTTCGTTCCCGCAGAGTTACCAGGAACACCCCTCCCCATCGCCACGAGGCGACGCTGAACAGGATCTCTATTTTCATGGTCGCCTCCTTTCTGAGCCTTTCTGAGGGAAATTGCGTTAAGTTCTGGATTGATTATGCAACTTAATTGACTTAAAGTCAATTAATGGTGTGGAAAAATAAAAGGGACCCTGGGGGGTCCCGTATGTGTTCTTTGCCACCCGTCTATGTGGTGAGACGTGGCTGGGTGGGTGCGGGGCGGGGAAGGGATCCTTTTTTATCAAACCCCCCCACTATCTCGTCGTGCTCGTCATCGGCATACAGCTCGACGTCGATGACGCGGACGTGCGAATGCTCCCGCGAGCACTCGCTAACCGCCTTGGCGTGTGCCCCATCTGCGTCGGTGGCTATGACCATAACTGAGTCCTCGGTCCCCGTGGGCGTTTTGACTATAACCTTCCACCATAAAGACATGGTGTCGTCCTCCTTTCGTATGCTTTTTTATTTATGCCATAAAGTTATATATTTTGCAAGTTTTGATGGAAATCCTTTTTTGTTTTGCGCGCGTGTGGTATCGTATATGTATATGACTGAGGTAAAAAAAGGGACAACGAAAGAGAATAAAAGTGTCGGGCGGAAAAAAATAGGTCTTGCGTTGGGCGGCGGGGGCGCCAAGGGATTGGCACATATCGGCGTCATCCGCCAGCTGGAAATGTGGGGTGTGCCGATTGATTATATTGCCGGCACGAGCATGGGCGCGTTGATCGGCGCCTGGTATGCGCTCAAACAAGATACCGACTTGGTGGCGACTATCTTTTCGCAGCTTAAAGACCACGACATTCATCCGCTTAAGAAAATCGTCGGAGAAAAGAACGGCGTGCTTTTTCGGGATGCGACCATTAGCTCGCTTCTTGAAAAGGGATTTGGCGATAAAACATTTGCCGATTGCACCATTCCGTTTGCGGCGGTGGCCACTGACGTTGCCGATGGCAGCCGTGTCGTTCTCGATAAGGGAGCTCTTGCCGATGCGGTGCGGGCCAGCATTGCGTTGCCGCTTATTTTTGCTCCTGTTGCCGACAAAAAGGGCCGGTTGTTAATGGATGGGGGCTTTTCGGATCCCGTTCCGGCTGATGTGGTCCGGGCGATGGGCGCGGACGCGGTGATTGCCGTTGATGTGTCGTCGCGGTGGATCGATCTTTCGGTGTCGAATATTGATGTACGCGATATGTACACGATCGTTTCAGACGCGTTTGGCGTGGTTGAGTACCAGATCGCCAAGCAGGTGCTTGAAATGGCCGATGTGGTTATACGTCCGCCGGTTGCCAACTATACGTGGTTGTCATTTGATAGCGCACAAGACATTATTGATGCCGGGATGGATGAAATACGTTTGCATGCCGATGACATCGCGCGCGCATCGGGCAGGACGATCGGGGTCTCCAAAACGCCGTTTGAGAGTTTTCTTGATTTTATCCGCGGAACGTCGATGTCGGCATAACGCGCCCGCCAGGCGTCCGACGCCGTTTTTACAAAAAAATATATGCGTTTTCAATATCGCTTTACCAGAAAACAAAAAATCGCTTTATGGTCGGTGGCGGGCGTTTTGGTGGCGGGCGTGTGGGGCGTGGCGATATGGATGAACATAAGCCTGCGGTCGCTAGAGAATCGTCAGGTAATCGTCCTGACCGGCGTGGTGGCCGATGTCGCGCGTAACGGGTTATCCTTCTCGGTTGGGTCGTTTTACGGAGACCCGAATGCGGTTGCGTTTGATGTTCCGGCAAACGTCGTCATGCAAGACGAACAGCAGAATCAAAAAACAATAAACGATGTACGCGCGGGGTTTCCCGTTCGCGTATCTGGGTACGTCGATGCTGATGGAAGCGGGGCGGTGGCGCAAACGGTGACGCTTCTGGGTGAACCGCCCATTGTCGTATATACGCCCGCGCCACACGAGACGGTTTCCGGTTCGGTGGCAGTGAGCGGAACAGCGCGCGTTTTTGAAAATCAATTTTTAATTCAGCTGGTTGATGCATCGGGAAAAGTGCTTGCGCAAGAATCGGCATATGCGCACGCGCCCGATGTCGGACAATACGGCGATTTTTCACTGACGATGGTCATTCCCGCATCGGCGAGCGGGACGGTTGTGCTCAAGGCGTTTGATCCTTCCCCCAAAGATGGATCGCCGCTGGGGTTGGTGGAAATTCCTATAACTATCGCATCGGGCAATGGGGAAACGTCGGTGGTTAAAGTTTTCTGGGGAAAAACGGGAGAGAGCGATACGGAGTGTAGTCGCGTATTTGCGGTGGATCGAAGCATTAATGCAACATCGTCGGTTGCACGCGCGGCGTTAACCGCGCTACTTGCTGGTCCGACAGATGCGGAAAAGGCGAGCGGGTATTTTTCGAGCATCCCTTCCGGCGTGCGAATACAAAAACTTTCTATTACTAACGGTGTTGCCGCTGCCGATTTTGACGAGACGTTAGAGCGCGCGGTAGGAGGATCGTGCCGCGTGGCGGCCATTTATGCCCAACTGACCCGGACGCTGCTCCAATTTCCTTCGGTTCGCAACGTGGTCGTGTCGATTGACGGACGCACCCAAGATATTTTACAGCCATAACCAACGCTATGCGCTTTCTTAACGTTCTGCGCCGGTACCGGCAGTCACTGGATGACGAGAGCCAGCACTTGCTGAGAATTTCCATAAACAAAAATGCATTGCTGTATAACGCGCAGCAATTCCGATCGCTGTTTCCGCACCACACCATCGCGGCGGTGCTTAAGAGCAATGCGTACGGCCACGGGCTGGTCCCGATGGGGCGTTTTTGGGACCGGCATGAGGGCATAGGAAAAATTGTCGTTGACAGTTTGGTTGAGGCGGAGCTTTTGCGCAATAACGGCGTGAAAAAATCGATACTTATTCTGGGGCACGTTCCGTTTGCGCGGATCAAAGATGTGGCCGGTGTTACGCCGGTGGCAATCGGTATTAATAGTTTTGAGCAGGCATCGCGTCTGGCCGACACGGTTCGTTTTCCGCTTGCCGTGCATATCAAGGTGGACACTGGCATGCACCGCCAGGGCGTTTTTCCCGGCGAATTGCCAAAAACAATCGAGGTCTTGCGGTCAAATCGGCGCATACGTATCGAGGGGCTGATGTCGCACCTGGCCGATGCGGACGGTCCGGCGGGGAGCGGGTACACGTCCGAACAAATTGCGCGCTGGCGGCAGGCGGTTGATATTTTCCGTCGATATATTCGCGGCGGCCAGCTGCATTTTTCAGCAACTGCCGGAACGCGATATGTCGACTCCGGTCCCAACACGATGATCCGGGCGGGAATCGGTTTGTACGGATTTGACACGACGCAGGATCAGCGTCTGGGCGTTGTGCCGGCGCTTTCTTTGCATGGAAAAATCGTGGCGATAAAAAATATTCCGCGCAATGGCGGGGTTGGATACAATATGACATTTCGCGCGCCCCAGGATATGACCGCCGCTATCGTGCCATGCGGCTATTATGAAGGCGTTCCGCGAGCGTTGAGTAACAAAGGATTTATGTATTATGGCCAGGTGCCTCTCCCTATCATCGGACGGGTGAGCATGAATATGACAACGATTGATGTTTCGGCGGTTCGCGCGCCACTGCACCTGGAAGACGAGGTGGAAATTTTTTCCGCCGATCCGCAGAAAAAAAATTCAATTGCCTGGGTGGCGGCGGCGTGTGATACCATCCCGTATGAGATTTTAGTCCGGCTTGCGCCCACTATCCGGCGCACCATCGTATGATTGTATTCGGCGCTTTTTTTTGCTACCATCAGCGCACCTATGATTGTTAATCTTCTCATCTTTGTTCTGGTGCTTGCGGTACTGATTCTTATACATGAATTTGGGCATTTTTTGGCTGCCAAGGCATGTGGAATGCGCGTGGATGAATTCGGGATCGGGTTCCCGCCGCGGATAACCGGCGTGCGCAAATGGGGGACGCTTTTTTCCGTCAACTGGGTGCCGTTGGGAGGATTTGTGAAAATTGCCGGCGAGGATGGTGGGGGGTATGTTGACGATCAGTCGGCGCACGACACATTTTGGTCAAAGCCGATCTGGCAGAGGATTTTGGTACTGGCGGCGGGCGTGGCGATGAATTTTTTGCTGGGATGGCTGTTATTGTCGATGGTGTATGCGGTGGGAACGCCGCAACGAGTCATTGTTTCTGATGTTTCGCCAAACTCTCCGGCGGCTGCTGCGGGATTTATGCAGGGAGATTTGTTAAAGGGGTTTGCAACGCCGCAATCGTTTATTGACTACGTTGACGCGCACAAAGGACAGGTAACCTCATTTACAATTGTGCGCGCCGGACAGGAAAAGATACTCACCGCCATCCCACGCCAAAATCCGCCCGCCGGAGAAGGAGCGCTCGGCATTGCGTTGGCGGGTGGTGGCGCGCCGGGAGAGCCGGTGTGGAAAGCGATGCGCGATGCGCTGGTGGGGGCAGGGGAGATGTTTGGGATTATTTACCTGATGCTCTTTAAGATTATTGGGCAGGCATTTGGCGGTACCAATGTTTTGCAGTATGTATCCGGTCCAGTGGGAATATTCCAGGCAACTGCGGATGCGGCCGGTATCGGCTGGACGTATCTGTTGAATTTGGTCGCGCTGATTTCAATCAATTTGGCGGCGCTTAATATTTTTCCGTTTCCGGCGCTGGACGGCGGGCGAGTCGTGTTCCTAGTGTATGAAAAATTGCGCGGCAAACCGGCAAGCGCGAAACTTCAGGAAATTGTCAATGGTGTCGGATTTGCGCTCCTCATCGCCCTGTTGGCATTTGTCAGCTTTAAGGATGTGATTCGTTTGATAAAATAATTTTTTTAAAATCCGCTGTATGCGTCAATCACAGCTTTTTACGAGAGTGGAACGCAATGCGCCTAAAGAAGAGGTCGCTTTAAATGCGCAATTGCTCACTCGCGGTGGGTTTATATATAAAAATTCCGCTGGCGTGTATTCGTATCTGCCTTTGGGGTGGCGCGTTATCCAAAAAATATCGGCCATCATCCGCGAGGAGATGAATGCGATTGGCGGACAAGAACTTTTAATGGCCGCTCTGCACGACCAACATTATCTTAAAGCCACCGGCCGGTGGGATGTGCCCGTGGTTTTTAAGGTGGTAAGCGGCGAAGAAAAAGTCCCTCTGTTTAATATGAGTTGGACGCATGAGGAGATCCTGGCCGAAATTGCGGCTCAATATGTGCACTCGTATAAAGACCTTCCGTTTTCGGCGTATCAGATTCAAACAAAATTCCGCAACGAACCGCGGGCCAAGTCAGGACTTTTGCGCGGCCGGGAGTTTCTTATGAAAGATCTCTACAGTTTCCATGCTTCTGAAGAAGATTTATACCGTTATTATGCGGAGGTTGCCAAGGCGTATCATCGGGTTTTTGAGCGGTGCGGGCTTAAAGCATATTATACGCTGGCCGCCGGAGGGGATTTTACTCTTTCAAACACGCATGAATTCCAGGTAGTTGCCGATGTGGGCGAAGATACTATTTATGTTTGTGAAAAATGCGATTACGCCGAAAATGATGAGGTCTCAAAGTTAAAAGACGGCGGGGAATGTCCTAAGTGCGGCGGAAAGGTTTCGGTCAAAAAGGCGATTGAGGTGGGTAATATTTTTCCGCTCGGCGTTAAATATTCCGAGGCATTTAATTTGAAATTCAAAGACGAGACCGGTCAGGAAAGGCCAGTTGTGATGGGGTCGTACGGTATTGGCATTTCTCGATTGATGGGTGTGTGCGCCGAGCTTTTCCATGATGATCGCGGTTTGTTGTGGCCCGCCGCCATCGCGCCCTTTGCGGCACATTTGATTGTTCTCCCCGGAGCCGATGCGACAACGGGTGCACAGGTGCGGGCGCGCGCCGATGCACTCTACAATCAGTTGACGGCTGCGGGCATTGAGGTGCTGTACGATGATCGCCAAGAATTAACGGCCGGGGAAAAATTTGCTCAAGCCGATTTGATAGGCGTGCCGGTTCGATTGGTGGTGAGTCCCAAAACGGGCACTCAAGTAGAGATAAAAAAACGATCGGATACGATTACGACGCTGGTTGATTTTAATCAGGCGGAACAGTATTGTATACAAAAATAACGCAACGCACGTATGGGAATTTTTGACGGATTTAAGACGGACGTGGGTATTGATTTGGGGACCGCTAACACCTTGGTGTATTTGAAGGGCGCGGGGATCATCATCAACGAGCCGACCATTATCGCGGTTAACAACAAAACCGGGCAAGTGGTGGCGCTGGGGCACGAGGCCAAGCAAATGGAGGGACGGACGCCGGCGCACATCGATGTGGTGCGTCCTTTGGTTAATGGCGTGATTTCCGATTTTGTTATGACGCAAGAAATTCTCCGGCACTATCTTAAGCGGATAAAGAAAGATTCTTTTTTGAGCTATGTCCGTGCGGTGATCGCCATCCCGACTAACTTGACCGAAGTTGAGCGCAAGTCGGTAGAGGATGCGGTGATTTCGTCGGGAGCTTCGCACGCGTATCTACTTGAAGAGCCGGTGGCGGCGGTTTTGGGTGCGGGATTGCCGATCCACGAGCCGACCGCCAGCATGATTGTTGATATCGGCGGGGGCACGTGCGAGATCGCGGTTATTTCCTTGGGTGGCGTGGTGGTTTCGCGCAGTTTGAAAATTGCTGGTGATCGTTTGAATGAAGAAATCGTTCGTTTTGTCCGTGATAACTTTAAATTGGCAATCGGTATTCCCAGCGCTGAGCGCATCAAGGTTGAGGTTGGATCGGCATTGCCGGGGCTTGAGGCGCGGGATATTACGGTGGGAGGACGCGACATTTCCTCAGGACTTCCTCGCGAGGCCGTGGTGAAAGATGTGCATGTTCGTGCGGCATTGGCGCCGCTGCTCAAACAGATGGTTGATGCGGTAAAGGACACAATTGAAAAAACGCCTCCGGAACTGGCGAGCGATATTTTGCAGCGGGGGATTTATCTTTCGGGCGGGGGCTCGCTCTTGCGTGGATTGCCGGAGTTGATTGAGCGCGAGCTCTCGGTTAAGACGGTTCTGGTTGATGATCCGCTTACGTGTGTCGTACGCGGCGCGGGCATTGCCGTTGAAGACATTGAGCGTTATCAAAATATTTTTGCAACGGTACTCAAGCCCATTGAACTTGAGTAACGCGTGCGTGCAACCAGGACGTCTCCTTTTCATATGACTATAAAACGGATAAGTGGCTGGGGGATATTCTTGGCGGTGTGCGTTCTATGCATTGCCGCGTCGGGCGTGATTCGGCTGAGTTTCTTTTCGTGGGATCCTTTCGGACAACCGGGTCGGGCGCAGGCAAGCGATGATGTTATGGCCTTGCGGGCTCGCATTGCCGCGCTGGAGCGCCAGGTGCTTGATATGCAGACGCACGCGTCTTCAACGGCAAGCACTTCAATAACCGCAAAAGTTTTTTCCGTATACCCGTTTAATGCGAAGGATCGCATTTTTATCACCGCCGGATCGGCAGAGGGGGTTGCGGTGGGCGATGCGGTTGGGGGGCTGGATGGTAATGTTTTTATTGGTCGCGTCGTAACTGTTTATCCGCATGTCAGTGAAGTAATGACCATTTTTGATCAGAGCTTTTCCATGTCAGTTCGCGTGGGATCGGGCGAAGTCGACGGATTATTGCAGGGGGGCGTGACACCGCGCGTGGTGTATGCGTATGCGGAAAAGTCGCAGGGTATTGAGCCCGGTGATGCGATTTTTAACGCGGATAAGGCATATCCCTACGGTCTCTTGGTGGGATCGGTGCGGTCTTTTCGGGAGGATCGCAGCGGATCATTCTTTGATTCAGACGTGGAGACGCCGTATGCCATCAAAGATTTGCGAACCGTTTCTGTTTTTCCGTCTCAAATTCATCCCTAACGCATGGCGCACGCTTTTTCAAAACGCAGTCAGCGGTTGGCGGTTGCAACGGCAATCGGCGCCGCGGTGGTCTGGCGATTGGCGGCTTTCCCTTTTTTTGGCGTTGTTCCCAACGGCATGCTGGTTGCTATGTTGTTGGTGGCGTTTTTTGTCCGTGACCCCCTTTTGTTTGCGTGGGGAGCGGCCGGTGTTTTGGCATTGAGCGTCTACGTGCCATTTTTTCAAATGGAATATCTTCTGCTGGTGGCGCTGGGTTTAGCGGGGTTTCTTTTTGCGCGCGCGTTTGTTTTTGAGCGGAAGCTTGGGCTTTTTATTGGTGCGACTTTGGTTGCGCAGGCGGTGTGGTGGGCGGGAATCGGTTACGGCGCCAACATTGTCGGCATTCCTTTTGTTCTTGAGTTCCTTTATAATGCGATTGTCGCTAGCGCATTATTTTTTATTGCCGTATGGCTCGAGGAGACCTTTTCTTAGACGAAGCCGTTCTTGACGATTTATCGGAAGGGCTGGATATTGTTGAGCGACCGCTGGGGCGCCGCGTGTTTTTTGTTGCGTGGATAGTGGTATGCGCCCTGGTTGTCGGAGCGTTGATTCGTATTTTCTACTTGGACGTTATTAATGGATCGACGTATCGATCGCGCGCGTTTGCCAATGCTGGACAGGAAATCGTGTTGCGCGCACCGCGCGGGGGTATTTATGATCGCTATGGAACATTGCTCGTCTCTAATCAACCGAGTTTTAACGTGACGCTTAACTTATCGCAGGTACTCAAAGACCGAGCGCACATTGATAACTTTTTACAGACGGTTAACGCCATTGTTCCGATTGATGTTGCGGCGGTTGCGCGTGATGTTGTCAATGCGGACCTTGAGCATCAGGCCTATTATCCGTTGGCCAAAAACATCTCTTTGGATCAGGTGGTGCGTTTGCGCAATGCGCGCTTGGCGCCGATTATTATAGAAAACAATTATACGCGGTCCTATGTCGACGGGCCGATCTTCTCTCACATTATCGGCTATACCGGCTTGGCGGGAGCGCAAGACCTTGCAAAAGATCCTTCACTCTCTTTGACAGATGAGGTGGGAAAGGCGGGTCTTGAGGCGCAATACAATGCCTGGCTTTCGGGTACCAATGGGCAGGCGGTCGTTTATGAAGATGCGCGCGGCAATCCGCTTGACACCAAAACGCTCCGCGATCCCGTTCCGGGGGACAGTCTCTACACCACGATTGATGCCGCGCTTCAGCAGGAAACGTATAATGCGCTTACCAAGCAATTGGCGGCGCTGGGAAGGACGCGGGGTGCTGCGCTGATTATTGATACCAAAACCGGAGCCGTTCGCGCGCTGGTCAGCATTCCCGGTTACGATAACAATCATCTGACTCCCGCTCTGTTTACCAATCCGGACGGACCCACGTTTAATCGCGTCATCTCCGGCGTCTACAGTCCCGGATCGACGATTAAGCCGTTGGTTGCGTTTGCGACTCTTGAGGAGCAGATCGTTTCTCCGTTTTTTAAGATTTTTTCTCCGGGGTATCTTGATGTGCCCAACCCTTACGATCCGGCGCATCCGTCGCGATTTCTCGATTGGCAGTACCAGGGCTGGGTGGATATGTTTTCCGCTATTGCCAAATCAAGCGATGTTTATTTTTACGAAGTTGGCGGAGGATTCGGTCCGCTGCAGGGGCTGGGAATCAGCCGGCTTCATCAGTATTGGGATCGTTTCGGACTGGGCGCAAAAACAGGGATTGATCTTCCCGGGGAGGTAGCTGGAACGCTCCCGGATGCGGCAAGCAAGGAGGCGCGTACCGGACAGCCGTGGCGCTTGGGCGATACCTATAACGTTTCTATCGGACAGGGCGATTTGGCCATCACCCCTGTTGAATTACTGCGGTATATTGCGGGTATTGCGGAGAATGGAAAACTGCCCACGCCGCACGTGCTTAAGTTCGTCAAGGACGAATCGGGGAAAACGGTTTTTGCTCCTTCGTATACCACCACTCAGATTCCGTATAAAAACGCGCAGGATTTTTCTTACGTGCAACGGGGAATGGTTGACGCGGTTACGCAGCCATACGGGACGGCGCATATGCTTGCCGACGTGCCATGGTCGGTTGCGGGAAAAACCGGCAGTGCGCAGATATCAAACAATACCAAAGAAAACGCTTTTGCAGTTGCCTACGCTCCGGTGGATAATCCGCAGATTGCGATTTTGGTTCTCATTGAAGATTCGCGGCAGGGGAGTTTGAATGCGGTCCCGGTTGTTGATGCCATTCTTAAGTGGTATGTAGAAAATCGCGTTACCACTGACACGCGAGATGCCGAGTTTTTAGCATCGATGCCCATAGCAGCGTCAAGTACCAGCGCGCACTAATGGGCGGGTTTTTTATTTTCTACTATCGTATGATTACTAAAAAAGCAAATCAGCAATCGGCAAAAGTCGAATATCCTCAATTGCGCTTTCATCCGACACTGGGGGAGTGGATAGTGGTGTCCCCCAAGCGATCGTTGCGTCATCACGCCGATCAATTCCGCGCTGCGCTTCCCCGTGTACGTGCGCCCAAAAATACCTGTCCGTTTGAAGATCCGCAGAAAGCGGGGAATGCCGCTCCGCATTTTTGGTTTCCTTCCGCGTTGCCGCTGGCGCGGTGGACACTGCAGGTTTTTGAAAATAAATATCCGGCGCTTTCTTTGACGCAGCCGTTGTATCGTCGGCAGGTGCCGCCGTTCACTGTCGTTGCCGGAAGAGGGTTTCATGACCTGGTGGTGACGCGCGATCACGATAAAAATTTCCCGCACCTTTCTCTGGCGCGTGCCACGGATGTGGTGCGTGCGTGCGTGCGCCGCTATCGGGAGATAGCTCAAGCGCCCGGCATCGCGTACATCTCCATCTTCCACAACTGGGGGCCGACCGCCGGGGGGACGGTGTATCACCCGCATTATCAGATCATTGCTCTTCCCATCGTGCCCACGGATGTTGCCCGATCGTTGGCGGCATCAAAGGCATATCATACCGCGCATCGCAGTTGTATTCATTGCGTTTATATTGCCGAGGCAAAAAAATCCGACCAGCGCGTGGTGTATGAAGACGCCCATATGATCGCTTTTACGCCGTTTGCCAGCAGGTATCCGTTTGAGATTAATCTTTTCCCCAAGAAACATGGGGCTTATTTTGAAGATATGGACGAGGCGCAGTGTGAGCGGGTTGCGCGTGCATTGAGGGCTGTCCTTAAGCGCATGGAGCGTTCTCTGCACGATCCTGACTATAACTTTTTTATCCACACGGCTCCCGTTGACGGCAAGCGCGCACATGCCCACTACCATTGGCATATTGAAATTGTCCCCCATACGCACGTTGATGCGGGGTTTGAGTTGGGGACGGGGGTTGAAATTAATTCCGTCCCTCCCGAAGATGCGGCGCGTCTGATACGGGGGATGAACGTGCATTATTCATGATCGCCTATAGCATTGCGTCGCTTATCGGCTTCGTGCTTTTTATCATCCGGTCGCTGGGGTATTTTGGCGTTCTTATGCTCATGACGTTAGAAAGCGCCAATATTCCGATTCCCTCCGAAGCGATTATGCCCTTTGCCGGATTTCTGGTTTGGCAGGGAGTTTTTTCTTTTTGGTGGGTGGTCATCTGGGGAACGCTGGGCAATGTTATCGGATCGCTGATTTCTTTTTATGGCGCCGAATGGATTATTGCGCAGCGCGATCGATCCGGATTGGTTCGTCGATTGATCAGCGAGCGATCGCTTCAGCTGGCGCATCGATGGTTTGCGCGGTGGGGATCTGTGTCGGTATTTTTCGCCCGCCTGCTTCCGGTGGTGCGGACGTTTATTTCGTTTCCCGCCGGGATTGGAAAAATGCGGGTGACGTCTTTTATTATTTTTACGGCGGTTGGCTCTTTTGCGTGGTCGCTGTTATTGACCTGGATGGGATATGCGCTGGGGACGCATTGGGACGCACTCTCCCCATATTTCCATATAATCGACGCGGGGATTGTGGTGGCGTGTGGCGCGCTTCTGGGGTGGTGGCTGGTGTCTCATCGGCGGTCGGGCGCGGCAACTTTCAAAAATCCTTTTGGGAAAAAATAATGTGATATACTCAGAGTATGAAACAAATTACATTTGCGTGCAATTGGAAAATGTATGTTGATACGCCGGCGCGCGCTCAAGCATTGGCGCAGACCAGTATTGCCGCCTCGCGGAGCGCTCGCATTCCGCTTATTCTTCTGCCTTCGGCGATTCATCTTGCCGCCGTTGGCGCGGCGGGAGGGAAAAAACACGCAGGGGTTTGGTATGGTGTTCAAGCGGTTGATGCACATAGTGATGGGGCGTACACCGGAGAAATTTCAGCTCGCCAGGCGCGGGCATCGGGCGCATCGTATGCGCTGGTGGGGCATTCGGAACGGCGCCGTCTTTTTGGAGAGACCGAGGCGGTAATCGGAGAAAAACTGCAGCGCGCATGGGAGGCCGGCATTGTGCCGATTCTGTGTGTCGGAGAGTCGAAAAAAACAACGCCGGACCGCGCGGCAACATTTGCGTGCGCACAGCTGGTGCGAGCGAGCCGTGCGGGAACGAGCCGCAAGTCATGGTATGTCGCCTATGAACCGGTATGGGCTATTGGAGGGAACAAAATCGTTGATCCGGAATATGCGGCGGCGGTTATGAAAGCGCTCTACGCGTGTGCTCAAAAACAGAAAGTGCATTTGCGCGGACTTTGGTATGGAGGGAGCGTTAATCAAAAAACAATAGCCGATTTTTTGAAAATAAAAGAATGCACCGGCGTTTTAATCGGTTCGGCTAGTACGAATCCTCGATCCATAGCGGCTTTGTGTGCAATAGCCGCGCGCCGCTAGTTACTGGCGTGGGAAGTGGGTGGGGGCGCGATGACGTGACGAAAAGAGAATGGTGGTGTATACTCTATGAATAAGTAATTTGATTTATTATATATGGACAAACCAAAGGCATATCTTTTCTATGCGGTAACCGGTCTGGCGATTGTGGGGATTATTTTGGGTCTTGCGGCTATCGGTCCTCTGCAGGAATTTGGCGCATCGCTTAATCCCGCGCGCACGGTTTCGGTGTCGGCATCGGGCAAGGCAACGGTTGTTCCCGATATTGCCACGTTCTCGTTTTCGGTGGTGACTGAGGGGAGCGATGTGGGCGCTATTACCAACGACAACAACACCAAGGTAAACAAAGCCATCGCCGCTATCGAAGCGCAGGGCGTTGACAAGAAAGATATCAGCACGGCGGATTATTCGCTGCAGCCGGTGTATACCCAGCCGCAGCCGGGGGTGTACGGGGGAACGTTCGTGCCGTCTATTGCAAAGTATTCATTGACGCAAACCGTGGTTGTCAAGATAAGAGATTTTTCAAAAATCTCTCCAATTATGAGCGCATTGCCGGGGATGGGAATTAATCGGATTGGATCCCTTTCGTTTACCATCGACGACCCCGAATCCTATCTGGCGACTGCCCGTGCCGATGCATATCAAAACGCGCTAACAAAAGCAAAAGCCATCGCGGCGGCCAACGGATTTACGCTCGGGCGCGTGGTTAATGTATCCGAATACCAAAATCAGCCGTATCCGATGTATAGTGCTTCAGCGGTGGACACGGGGGGCATTGCCGACAAGATGGTTGCGCCGACTATTGAGCCGGGATCTAAAGAGGTAACGCTTAATGTAACCGTGGTATATGAGATTAAATAAGAAAAATAAAAAAATAGTGTGGCTGGTGGTTGTTTTGGTGTCGTTGATGACAATTGTTGTCTTCTCCGACGTTAGCTATTTGCTTCCTAAAAAATAAAAAACTATTGCCGTTATATCATGGACACGCATCAGTCAGTCCGCCTGATGACGCACGATGGAGTTTCTTTGGCGGGAATATATACCGCGCCTTGGCAGACGCGCGGGTGGGTGGTTTTGGTGCATATGATGCCGGCAACCAAGGAGTCGTTTGCGCCGCTGGCCGATGCATTGGCGGTCGACGGATTTGCGTCGCTGGCCATTGACCTGCGCGGGCACGGCCAATCCCAAGGCGGTCCGATGGGGTATGAGAAATTTACCGATGCCGATCATCAGCGGTCGGCGCTCGATATTGATGCCGCGGTGGCGTATCTGTGCGCGCGCGGCGCTGAGGAACGGAGCATTGTACTTGTTGGTGCATCCATCGGCGCCAATTTGTCTTTACAATATATGGCCCAGCATCCTGCGCTACCCGCCGCAGTTCTTCTATCTCCGGGGATTGATTATCGGGGTGTTGCGGCAAAGGAGTCGGTGGTTGCTATTGGACGAGGGCGCGGACTTTTTATTGTTTCAAGCCAGGACGATGGATACAACGCTCAAGAGGTGATGGAGTTGTGGGGATTGATTCCTGACGGCGTGATCAAACAGAAAGAGCTCTATGCTCATGCTGGCCATGGGACGGCAATGCTTGAGAAGGAACCCTCGCTTATTCCTGAAATTATACAATTCATAAAAAACATATATGCTCACGCGACGTGATTATTGGGCAGTCGGGTTTATCGGTGCTTGTTTTGGATTGTTCGCCATTCCGATCAGCGCGCCATTTGTGAGGATGGGATGGGCGGTGGGCGTGATGCTGGTAATTGCTTTTACTCTTTTTGCAATTGTTGCGCTGATGATCGCCGCTTTTCTTTCGCGTTGGATCCCCGTTTTGTTTCAAGTCGCTAAATTTTCGGCGGTAGGAGCATTTAATACGTTTCTTGATTGGGGAGTTTTGAGCATTTTAATCGCTTTTTTTGGCACGGTAGGAGGAGTCGGCTATGCGGTGGCCAAAGGGACGTCGTTTACTCTTTCTAATATAGGGAGTTATTTTTGGAATAAGTATTGGACATTTGATGCTGGACGCGCAACCGGTGTGGGGAAGGAAGTGACGACTTTTATCGTGGTAAGCGTCTTGGGATTGGTTATCAATATCGCCATATCTTCGATGCTCGTCAATGCCGTGCAACCGCCTTCATTTTTTACTCCTCAACGATGGGCATTGGCGGGGGCGGTGGTGGCAACGCTGGCATCCTTGGTCTGGAACTTCTTTGGATATAAGTTTGTCGTTTTCAAACCGGCAGAGGGGCAGAAAGGAGCGTGATATATGGAAATGGGGAATCTATTGCGGTGGATGTTCTACTATGGGGTTGACTTTTTGCTCTAAGAGAGTATAATAGCCCGTGTTGAGTGTGGGACATACCCTTACGACGACGTCGACAGAGGTGTGTCTCATCCTTTTTCCTCCGCCCGTAAGGGCGGAGGTTTTGTTTTGGTGCATGCGGTTGCGGGGGGATTGCGTTAAGCGTTTTTTCCGATTCGCCGGGCGTTTTTTCTTTTCCCCATATGCATTTGCTCTTTTGTTTGTACTTGCTACAATCAGAATGCGGTGGCGGGCGAGCACTCACTCAACAACAAAAAAAGGAGGTCTACCCCCATCACCGCTTTCGTCTGTGCATCATGTTCGTTAGGGTATGATGCGTGGGCGAAACTATGTCTGCGTCTATTGCTATTCGTCGTCGAGCTCCACTTGCTTCTGTGAGTCGGATTGGCATCGGCGGTTCTGCGGCGTGGTATGTTTGTGTTACTACCGTTCCGGATCTTGTCGGGGCGGTTTTGTGGTATGGCGCCCATCGCGCTATCTATAAGAATAATCCTTTGATGGTTATCGGTGGCGCGACGAATATTCTCTTTCCCGATGGGAACGTTCCCGCCTTTGTTGTGCAGAATAAGGCATCAGAAATTATTCCTTTGGATGAGCGCACTTTGTGGGTGGGGAGCGGGACGGATATGGATCGTCTGGTTAAATGGTGTTTAAAAAATGGTCGTGCCGGATTTTCGTGGGCTGGGGGATTGCCCGGTACCATTGGCGGAGCGATCTACGGTAATGCGGGCGCGTTTGGAGGGCAGATGGACCGTTGCGTTGTGGGCGTGGTATCGCTTGAGGAAAAAAGAGGGCGATTTGTTTTCCGCTATCGGCGGAGGGCTGCGTGCGCCTTTGGGTATCGAACGAGCGTGTTTAAGCAAGGCGCTCAAAAAGGGGACTTAGCAATTATTGTCGGCGTTATTGTCCGTGCGCGGCATGTCGGCGTTATAGCAGATGAGAAAAAAGCGGTTGCGTATCATCGGCGCTATCGTTATGCTCGCCATCCAATGACGGCGCGGACACTGGGAAGTACTTTCCAGAATGTGCCGATTAAAAAAATTCCCATTGATGTCCGCATCAAACTCGCTGATCGGGTAAAACGCGATCCATTTCCGGTTATTCCTGCCGCGGTATTACTCGATCGGGCCGGATGCAAAAAATTGCGAGTCGGCGGGGCTTCTTTTTCGGCACAACATGCCAATTTTATTATCGCTTCGGGAAAGACGCGCGCGCGCGACGTAAGAGAATTGTGCCAAAAGGCACAGGCGCGCGTGCGTCGCGTGTTTGGGGTAACGCTGATTCCGGAAATTATTATGCAGGAAAAATTTTTTTCTTCGCTTTCTTCGCCGGTGCGTCGGCGAAAGGATGCAAATGGCAAAAAATAGTTATCCACAGATTTTTTGTTTCATTGTTTGCAATAGTCGCGTATCATAGAAGTAAAGGAATGTTCATTCATTCGCCATTAATGTTGTTGAGTGGTCGGCAATAACATTTGTGGAAAGAGTAAATTGTTCTGTAAAATCTTTTTGGTTTTACGGAGCATCATCAATCATGGCAGCAAAAAAGAAAGTAGCCAAGAAAGCAACAAAAAAAGTTGCAAAGAAGGCGAAGAAAGGAAAGAAATAATCCTTGAAAACCGCCCCAGTACCTGGGGCGGTTTTTTTGTTCTCGCCGATGTGGTACACTCAGGTGGTCGAAAGAGGTGGGTAACAGAAACTATATCTATGAATATCGCTATACAGGGGGTTCGCCTCACCCTTACCGAGGCATTAGAGGAGTATGTCAATCGACGATTTGCGACTCTCGAGCGTCTCGTGGGGAAGTTCGAGTCGCGGCAGGATTTAACTTTGCGGGTGGATATCGCGCGCAGTACGCGCCACCACCAAAAGGGGGACGTTTTTTCGGTTTCGGTTTCTCTGCGTATCGGTCGGACGACGTTGCGCGTTGAACAAACTGGCAATGATGTGCGCCAGGCAATTGATGATGCGCAAAAGCGATTCAAAAAAATCGTCGAGGACCACAAGGATCGTGTCGAAAAAAAGGATAAGGCGGCAATTGACAAGGCAAAGATGAAACTGTAGGGTTTCCAATTATCTCTAGTATTAAATGCCATGGCGTTTTTCTCCGATTTATTTTCTTCGGCGCGCCCCTTCCGCGGGCGCGTTGATGCCATTAATGCTCTTGAGGAGCACTATGCGGCGCTTTCCGATGCGCAGCTTTTGGGTGCGAGCACAAAACTGCGCCAAGATGTGCAGGCGGGAAAATCCGTCGATGATGTTTTAACTGACGCGTTTGCGTTGGTTCGGGAAGCGGCCAAACGCACGCTCAAGCAGCGGCACTTTGATGTGCAGTTAATCGGCGGCATGGTGCTGGCGCAAGGGAAGATTGCCGAAATGGCGACCGGCGAGGGGAAGACGTTGGCGGCAACGGCGCCGGCCTACGCGCACGCGTTAACCGGCAAGGGCGTGCATGTGATTACCGTCAACGACTATCTGGCACGCCGCGATGCGGTGTGGATGGCGCAGATTTACCGTTTTTTGGGAATCTCGACGGCGTGTATCACGCATGACGCGGCCTACCTTTATGATCCGTCCTGGCATGTGCCCGAGGGAGACGAGGCGTTGATTGATACGGAGCGCGATGCTACCGGCAGTTTTCGGGTTCAGCAGGAATATCTGCGTCCGGTCTCGCGCAAAGAGGCCTATGCGGCCGATATCGTGTATGGCACCAACCATGAGTTTGGATTTGATTATTTGCGGGACAACCTTTCATACAGCACCGCGCAACAGGTACAGCGCGGGCATTATTTTGCGATCATCGACGAAGTGGACAGCATTCTCATTGATGAGGCGCGCACGCCGCTGATTATTTCGGCTCCCGATGTGCAGTCGGCGGAGTATTATAAATTATTCGCGCGTCTTGTCCCCACGCTCGTAAAGGACGAAGACTATATGGTTGACGAAAAAGTCCGTTCGGTCAGCATCCTGGAACCCGGAATCGAAAAAATAGAACGCGCGCTCAACATTTCCGATTTATACAATGCGCAAAATGCGCGGCTGGTGCATTATCTTGAGGAATCGCTTAAGGCGCACGCGCTGTTTTTCCGCGACCGGCACTACATCGTCAAAAACAACGAAATTATTATTGTCGATGAATTTACCGGACGCCTCATGCATGGCCGGCGCTATTCGGGAGGGTTGCACCAGGCGATCGAGGCAAAAGAGGGGGTGCGGGTGCAGGAAGAATCAAAAACGTTTGCGCAGATTACCATCCAGAATTATTTCCGTTTATACGAAAAAGTTTCGGGGATGACCGGCACCGCCTACACGTCGGCCGAGGAGTTTAAAAAAGTCTATGGACTGGACGTGGTGGTGATTCCGACCAACAAGCCGCGCCAACGCATCGATCTTCCCGATGCGGTGTATAAAAATAAAGAAGCAAAATACGAGGCAATTACTGCCGAGGTTAAAGAACGCAGCCAGGCGGGGGAACCGATTCTGATTGGCACCACCTCTATCGACGAAAATGAATTGCTGTCGTCATATTTTTCGCGCGCCGGCATTGCCCACGAGGTGCTCAACGCCAAAAATCACGAGCGGGAAGCGGAAATCATCGCGCAAGCAGGGCGTCCCGGCGCGGTAACGTTGGCGACCAACATGGCGGGACGCGGCGTGGACATCGTGCTGGGCGGCAACCCCCCCGATCCGATCGCGGCAGAAAAGGTGCGCGATGCGGGTGGGCTGTATGTCATTGGCACGCAGCGCAATGACGCGCGGCGGGTGGACAACCAGTTGCGCGGGCGCGCGGGCCGTCAAGGAGATCCGGGGCAGACAAAGTTTTTCTTATCCCTTGAGGATGACATGCTGAGGATTTTTGGCGGGGATCGGGTTAAGTCGCTGATGGGGCGACTGAAGATCCCCGACGACGAACCGATTGAATCGGGGATGGTTGAGCGGTTGATTGACGAAGCGCAAAAAAAGGTGGAGGGATTCAATTTTGATGCGCGCAAACATCTGCTTGAGTATGATGATGTGCTCAACAAACAGCGCGATGCCGTGTATCGGCGGCGTCAGAATATTTTGGAGCGTGTTGAAAAGGGGGAAACGGAAGCGGTTTTGCGGGAGACGCTCATTGAAGTGCTCGTTCGCAAAACGGCAACGATAGGTATTGAAGAAACATACACGTGGTTGAAAGCGCTTGGCGTTCCGCTTTCATTAGAAAAAGATCGCGCTTGGCTTGAGATTTTCTTGGCGCCAGCTGACGCTCGAGGAGAGGTGGCATTGCCCGAATCATTAGAGGCGATTATCGCTCGCGCGGCGCACGATCCGCGGACCGGATCAACCATTATCGGCGCGTTGGATATGCTCTGGACGGGGCATCTGGAAAATCTTGAGGCGCTTTCGGAGTCGGTCAAAATCCGCGCGTTCGGGCAAAAGGATCCGTTGGTGGAATACAAACGCGAGAGCTACGGGTTTTTCAAAACGTTGGTCGCCAACGCGCAAGAATTGGCGGTCGCTACCATTCTCCCGGCGTTTGGGGATCGGTCGGCGAGTGGAAAAACCGGCGGGGGAACGGTATCTGTGTCGGTGGCCGGCGCGCCACAGGAAAAATCAATTACGTCAACTATTTCGGCAAGCAGTGCGTTGGCGCAGCAATCGCAGAACGCGCACGTCCCCGACCATCCGAAAGTGGGGCGCAATGATCCGTGCTGGTGCGGGAGTGGAAAGAAATACAAGAAGTGCCATGGGGCGTAGCAAAAAAACCGAGGACACACTATAGACATTGTGATTATTGCAGTACTTAGTAAGCGAAATAGGCAAAGAGGCGATGCGTAAAAATACATACCTAAAAAAACCGGCACAAGCCGGTTTTTTTAGGTATGTCACGCATTGTTGCTAGTTCTTGCGCATGAGATAATACAACGACATAAGCTCAACGGAAGATGTTGCGGCCGTGTTGTATCCGCCCGCTATGTAAAGTTGTCCCGTGTTTTTTCCAAATGCCGCCATGGCTGAATAGCGACCAAAGGTAAGTGCGCCCTTGGTCACTACGTTGGTTATAGTATTATATATATATACGTTCGGGGAACCGTAGGGGCTGGTGCCGGTATTTCCACCAAGGGCATAAAGATTTATCCCGTCGGGGCTCATCACGCACGAAGATGTCCAAGCGGTTTGATTGTATGGATCGGCCGTATCGGCGGTTGCCACACTTGTGTATACTGTTGTGTATTTAGTAAAAACAAAAGGATAGGTTTTGGTCGAGTTGTGATCAAGCGCATAGATGGCTCCGTCTGACGTTGATTGAGCGACACAATAATGTGTGAGGCTGGGGGTGGAGGCACTCCCTTCACTTGCGAACGTTCCAGATGTCCATGAGTTACTGGTGGGGTTATATATCATATAGCCCAAGTACTCAGTAATAGTCGCTCCTCCTCCCGCTGTCTTTTCAATCGCAACGTGGAATGTCCCGTCGGGGAAGAGTGTGGAGTTCAGAATGTTTAAGAGACTAAGTGAAACACTGGCTGATGTCGCTTTTTGCGTCCATGTGTTTGACGCGATGTTGTATTGAAATGCGACCAGGGACGTTGATGATGCGTAGAATGCGTAGATGTTCCCGCTTGCATCTCCCGCCGCAGAAACTGCCGGGACGGTTGTCGTCGCATTGGGGAGCGGGATGTCGGCTTTTTCCGTCCATACTGCACTGGTCGGGTTATATTGCCACGTTGACGTTCCCATACTCCCACCCATCACATAAAAATTGCCATCGCTTCCAAACGCCGCTATTCCAGCATATGCCGCAACGGGCATGGGCGTTGAACTGCTAAAGTTTGTTTGCTGGGTGATGCCGGTATAGCTATATCCTGACGGAGGTGTGGCGTTGGTGGAGAGTAGTGCCGTTCCCGATGGGACGCCGATTCCTCCCGTTGCCGCATCCACATATCCCTTTGTTGCCACATCCGTTGAGGTGGCGGGAGTAGCAACATTTGAAATGCGATAAATCGGCGTTGAGGTGCTGCCCCCCATTACAATATTCCCATCAAACGTTGATGTGCCCGCCACATGGAAGGTGTTATAAATATCAACGCCGTAGGCGGGAGTTGAGGTGCCGATTCCGATGTTGCCGTCGTTGCGTACATACA
>Ga0078972_1001335_pt1 | contig 93407 bp, 81 predicted proteins | sample YelNatPaOPGAMG01_FD_67568 | JGI IMG/M metagenome (GOLD analysis project Ga0078972, IMG submission 67568) | Hot spring thermophilic microbial communities from Obsidian Pool, Yellowstone National Park, USA - OP-RAMG-01 (SPADES assembly) (version 2) | ecosystem: Environmental > Aquatic > Thermal... | reverse complement strand
GCTTCGCATTGGAAGTGAGACCCGCTTTGCGGGTCTGGAATTGAGTGCCGAAAAACGGCACTGGAAGTTAGTCGCTCTGGCGACTGGAATTTATCAAACTGTTTTTTGCGTTTATAGCGTTATAGCGTTATAGCGTTCGTTGCGTTTATTGCGTTATAGCGTTTATTGCGTTCTATTAAAACCAAACGGCGCAAATCGTAAATAACAAAGGGGGAATAAAAAAAGGCTGAAGGCTTTAGGCTGAAGGCTGAAGTATAAAAACAACAAAGGGGGAATTAGCTAATAGCGAAGGGAAAATAAAAGAGGCTGAGGATTGAGCAATGGTTGCTTTAATTTGGTTAATTAGAGATGTTTTACCAGTTCGTCGATGGCTTTGAGAGATTTAAGCATTTCGTGCATGTCACTTAGTTTTATCATATTAGGGCCGTCACATAATGCTTTTTCTGGTTCAGGATGAACTTCCATAAATATCCCATCAATTCCTGCTGCTACTGCTGCTCTCGCTAATGGTGCTGCAAATTCCCTTTGGCCTGACGAACTTGTTCCTTTTCCGCCGGGCAATTGAACACTATGGGTTACATCAAAAATAACAGGGTATCCATAAGAGCGCATAATTGGAAAAGCTCTGAAATCAACCACAAGATTGTTATATCCAAAAGATGCTCCTCTCTCAGTTATAAAAATTTTATTATTCCCGGTTGCGATGAACTTATCAATAATATTCCTGACATCCCATGGAGCAAGAAACTGTCCTTTTTTCACATTTACAGGCTTTCCTGTTTTTGAAGCCTCTATTATAAGGTCTGTTTGTCTGCAGAGAAATGCTGGTATTTGCAAAACATCAAGCACTTCGGAAGCTATTCTTATTTCTTCGACAGAATGCACATCGGATATTACAGGCACCCCCACTCTGTCTTTTACATCAGAAAGTATTCTCAACCCTTTTTCTATACCAGGCCCTCTAAATGAAGATATTGATGTACGATTAGCCTTATCATAAGAGCTCTTAAAAATAAACTGCAATCCGAGATTTGAACATATTTCTTTTAAACGTTCAGCTGTATGAAAAACAATATCTTCATTTTCTATTACACAGGGACCTGCAATAATAAGAAGCGGACTATCTCCGCCAAGCTTTAATCTGCCTATTTCAATGTTTGTGGTCAAAATTTATATTTCCCTGCCTTTTTCCTGTGTGCGCATATCAAGGTAAGGGAATAGTGATCTTTTCTCTTTCAAGGATGCCTCTATAAAAGCCTTAAATAGCGGATGCGGGTCTGCAGGTCGTGACTTGAATTCAGGATGAAACTGGCAACCAAGAAACCATGGATGATCTTCAATTTCCACAATCTCAACGAGTTCGCCGTCAGGACTTAAACCGCTGATTATTAATCCATTTCTTGTGAGAATTCCTCTGTATGCATTGTTAAATTCATAACGATGTCTATGACGTTCAAATATTTCTTTAACTTTATATGCATTAAAAGCCTTTGTCCCTTCTTTTAAAACACACGGATAAGCTCCGAGCCTCATTGTGCCACCTTTGTGGGACTCTTCGGAACGTACTTCGATTTTCTCTTTCCTGAAATCGTACCAGCGTTCCATTAGATATATAACAGGTTCTTTCGTATTCAAATCAAATTCTGTGCTATTAGCATTAAGACCGCATACATTCCTTGCAAATTCAATAACAGCACATTGCATTCCGAGACAAATTCCAAAATATGGAATTTTCTTTTCGCGAGCAAAAGTAATAGCTTTTATTTTACCTTCAATTCCTCTATATCCGAATCCTCCGGGGACAAGTATTCCATCGGTATCAGACAAAAATCTTTCTGGACCATGTATTTCTATTCCTTCTGAATCAATCCACTGCATATTAACACGGGCATCATTAGCTATGCCTCCATGCGTAAGAGCCTCCATAAGGCTTTTATAAGAATCTTTCAGGCCGGTATATTTACCAACAATAGCAATATTAACTTCATCTTTGGGCTCCTTAATCTTTCTTATTATATCCTTCCAGATTTCCAGATTAGGTTCATTAGGACTAAGATTAAATTTTTTGCTTATAAGATGATCGAGTCCTTCATAATGAAGCATTAAAGGCACTTCATATATTGTCTCCACATCCTGAGCTGCAATTACAGCATCAGGGTCAAGGTTACAATGTATCGCGATTTTTTTCTTTGCTTCAGGTGGCAATGGTCTTTCAGTTCGGCATATAAGTATATCGGGCTGGATACCGATTTCTCTGAATTCTTTTACACTATGCTGAGTGGGTTTTGTTTTTATCTCGCCTGCTGTTTTGATATATGGTATTAAAGTAAGGTGAATATAAAGAACATTCTCCCTTCCAACATCATATCTTATCTGTCTTATTGCTTCGAGAAAAGGCAGGCTTTCAATGTCACCGATTGTACCACCTATTTCAACAATGACTATATCATATCCGCTGCTTACTGATTTTATAGCTCTTTTTATTTCATCTGTAATATGTGGCACAACCTGTACAGTTTCTCCAAGATAATCTCCCCTTCTTTCCTTTGATATAACGTTGTAGTATATTTTTCCTGTAGTATAGTTGTTTGCCTGTGACATTCTAACAGATGTGAATCTTTCATAATGCCCGAGATCAAGATCTGTTTCAGCTCCGTCATCAGTAACAAAGACTTCTCCATGCTGGAAAGGACTTAATGTTCCCGGATCAACATTGATATAAGGATCGAGTTTTTGAAGAGTTACCTTAAGCCCCTTTGCTTCAAGCAAAGCTCCTGTTGCAGAAGCTGCAATCCCCTTCCCTAAAGCTGATACGACTCCCCCTGTTACAAAGATAAACTTAGCCATTTTTCTATTTTCTCCAGGTCTTCAGGAGTATCCACCCCGATTGTTTCAAATAAAGTTTCCCTGACCTTAATTTTCATGCCATTCTCAAGAGCACGCAATTGTTCAAGTTTTTCAGTCTTCTCCAATTCTGTTTGTTCCATTTGCGATAAAGAAAGAAGAATATTCTTTCTATAACTGTATATGCCAATGTGTTTATAATATATTGGCTCACTTACTTCAGAATGTTTAGCGCAAAAAGGTATGATAGACCTTGAAAAATACAGGGCAAAACCCTCTTTATCAAAAACAACCTTAACGATGTTCTGATTTGTAATTTCAGATGGTTCAGAAATCTTTTTTACAAGCGTTCCTATAGATGCCCTTTTATCATCAAGAAGTTTTATTACATCATCTATCATTTCAGGTTTAATGAGCGGTTCATCGCACTGTACATTGACAATTATATCATATTTTAGTTTTGTTGCTACCTCAGCAATTCTGTCTGTACCGGAAAGATGCTTTTTATCTGTCATAACAGCTTTTCCATTGAATGATAAAACTGTTTCGAATATGGTTTCGCTGTCAGTTGCCACAAGCACATCATCTGCGAGTTTTGACAATTTTGAATTTTCATAAACGTGTTGAATCAATGGCCTGCCTTTAAGGAGGCAGAGAGGCTTGCCCGGAAACCGGGTCGAATCATATCTGGCAGGAATAATGACTATTGAAGTCATGATTTTTTTTTAATTATATAATGAGCAGCTATATATTGACAACATAATTTTTTATCTTAATAAAGAATGAACATTTTAGTTGTTAGTTTAGTTAAGTATAATATATAAATTATGTGTTAAAATTGATAATGGATTTTAATGATATTATACGTCAGGTTATTATTTCAGCCATACCTGTGTTAATAGCAATTGTCTTCCATGAGCTTTCTCATGGATTTGTTGCTTACAAACTTGGAGACCCCACAGCAAAAATGATGGGAAGGCTTACTATTAATCCAATCGCCCATATTGATCCTTTTGGCACCATTCTTATGCCATTAATGTTAATTGTATTCACAGGTGGTCAGTTTGTTTTTGGATACGCAAAACCTGTTCCCATCAATCCGATGAATTTCAGGAATCCCAAAAGAGATATGGCAATTTCTGCTGCTGCAGGTCCTATAACTAACTTCATTCTTTCAATAATTAGTATAATTCTGATTAAAGCTATAATTATTCCTGCTTCACATGTTCTTCCTGATGTTATTGGTTCAACTGTTCTTGCTCCTGTTTTTCTTATTCTTAAAAGAAGTATAGAGGTTAATGTTGTGCTTGCAGCATTTAATATGATTCCAATTCCACCGCTTGATGGTGGAAGAGTACTTGTAGGCATTTTGCCATATAAACAGGCAGTTTCTTTCAGTAAAATAGAACCTTTTGGTTTTTTAATTGTGCTTGTATTAATTGCGACTGGATTGGCTAATTATTTTGTAATGCCTCTGGTTCATCTATTTTCGCAATTTCTTCAATTATTTTAATTATCATAGAGGTGAAAAATGTCAAAAGAAATTGTTTTAAGTGGAATGCAATCAAGCGGAAGACTTCATCTTGGGAACCTGATAGGTGCTTTAAGCAACTGGGTAAAGCTTCAGGATAAATATGATTGTTATTACTTTGTAGCGGACTGGCATTCACTTACAACAGGTTATGCCGATACTTCATTTATTAAGGATTCGACAAAAGACCTGCTTATTAATTTTCTCGCTGCTGGATTGGACCCGGATAAATGCACCATATTTATTCAGTCACGAATAATAGAACATGCTGAGTTGCATCTTTTGCTTTCAATGATTACGCCACTCGGCTGGCTTGAAAGAGTGCCCACTTACAAAGAAAAACAGAATGAATTAAAGGACAAAGATCTAAATACTTATGGTTTTTTAGGTTATCCTTTACTGCAGACAGCAGATATAATAATATACCGCGCCAAATATGTGCCTGTTGGAATAGATCAGGTTCCACATCTTGAAATTAGCAGAGAAATCGCCCGTCGCTTCAATTTCCTGTATAAAGAAATATTTCCGGAGCCAGAGGCTTTGTTGACAGAATTTCCGAAAGTTGTTGGTGTAGATGGAAGAAAAATGTCAAAAAGTTATGATAATGCAATTTATTTGTCAGATGATCCAAAAACAGTAGAACATAAAATAAAGACAATGGTTACAGACCCTGCAAGGGTTAAAAAAACAGACCCTGGAAATCCCGAACTTTCTCCTGTTTATCAATTACATAAAATATTCTCATCAAAAGAAGAACAGGAAGAAGTTGCTGTAGGCTGCCGAACCGCAAGCATAGGCTGCATTGATTGCAAAAAAATCCTTATAAAGAATGTTTTCAAAGTTATGGAGCCAATCTGGATTAGAAGAAACAAGCTCTTAAACAATCCTGAACTGCTTTATAGTGTTGTTGAAAAAGGAAATGAAAGAGCCAGGAAAACCGCAAACGAAACAATGAAACTCGTACGTGAAGCAATGGGATTATTCTAATTTCATATGCAGAAAGAAGAAGCAAAAAATCTTCTCAAAAAAATGGAAACAGGTTATTCACTGCCTGCTCTGTCTGTTATTGCCACAAAGCTCATTGAGATAGCAAGCAATGAAAATGCTTCAATAAAAGAACTTGCAGAATTAATTGAAAAAGATCCCGCGCTTACTGTAAGGCTCATCAGCACTGCAAATTCAGCTTTTTTTAGAACATCGGAATTAGTTACTTCAATAGAGCAGGCTATATTCAGGATTGGATTCAAGCGCTTAAGAATAATGGCGCTTACTCTTTCATTGCGTGACACATTCCCGATGGGCAAACGCGGGAAAATGGATTATGAACATTTCTGGAAAGTTTCTTTGTATAGAGCTTTACTTTGCAGGTCGCTTGCCGCACATTTTAAAAATTGCAATCCTGAAGAAGCTTTTATCGCAGGACTCACACAGGAAATAGGTTTTTTAGTTTTTTATGATCTTATCATGTCCGGGGATGACGAAATTGCAGAACACGGTCTATTTCCTATTGAAGATTTACTTTCAATAGAAACTGACAAATATGGAATAAATCATAGAGAGGTTGGCGAAATTGCTTTAAGGTACTGGAAATTCCCGGAAGAGATAGTTAAATGTCAGAATGTTTTAGAAGAAAAAAAACCTTCTCCTCTCTGTTTGAATTGTGAAATTGCTTTGTTGTTATCTTCTATAATTTTTCAAAGTTCTATAGAATTAAACGAGATATTGGATAAAATAACAAATGTTTACAAAATAAACAGTGAACTGACAAGTGAAATCTTGTCAGCAGTATTCAATCAAGTTGAGGACACTGCAAGAGCTTTTAAACTTGAGGTAAATAAAGATAGAGACATTATTGGAATTATGGAAAATGCCAATAAAATTCTTGGGAAACTTTCTTCGGATTTAGAGTCCTATCATAATTCTAAACCAGAATATGTTCTGCCTTCTTTCAAAAGTCTTCAAAATCTTTCTAAAACATCAGCTGTCGACCACACCATTCAGGCAGTTGCCCATGAAATCAGGAATCCTCTTGTATCAGTTGGAGGATTTGTGAAAAAATTATCAAAAGTTATAGATACATCTTCTAAAGAATGGGAATATGTGCAAATCATACTTGAAGAAACAAGAAAAATTGAACAGGTTATCGCACGTTTCTCAGAAGGAAAATTAAATAATAATTCATAAAGAGATGTTCTTAAAGGAGTAAATATGAATTATAAAAACTTATCGGAAATGGTACAATCTTCTTCATTATTAAGTCAGGTTGTTGGTGCAGAAAAACTTTTCCTTTCTGGCAGAAGAAAAAGGGGTGAAGATCTTGAAAGTGCTGTAAGATTTTTTCTTGAGTTTCTACACGGTTTCGAGAGCTTTGAATTCGAAGGTCCATGCGTTACAATTTTTGGTTCCGCAAGATTTCAGGAAAGACACCGCTATTATGAACTCGCCCGCGAACTTGGCCGTGCTCTTGCAATGTCAGGATATGCTGTTATGACAGGAGGAGGTCCCGGTATTATGGAGGCTGCCAATAGAGGTGCAAAAGAAGGAGGCGGACTTAGTCTCGGTTGCGCAATTACACTTCCATTTGAGCAAAAACCCAACAAATATCTCGATAGATTTATTGAATTTGAACATTTTTTTGTCCGTAAAGTAATGCTTGTTAAATATTCCTCTGCTTTTGTAGTAATGCCCGGCGGCTTCGGAACTCTTGATGAAGCATTCGAGGTTATAACACTCGCCCAGACAGGTAAACTCGAACGTTTTCCTGTAGTCGGGATGGTCAGAAGTTTTTGGGACCATCTTCGACGTTTTATGAATGATACAATGCTTGCGGAAGGAACTATAAGTCCTGAAGACATGGATTTTATTCAGGGGGCTGACACAGTTGAAGATGCGATAAGAATTATCAGGGGATTAGCACGCAAGATATTCTAAAGGAGTTAAAAATATGGCTTCTGGCTTATCAGACGAAGAATGGGAAAAAACACTAAATGCGGCTCTAAGAAGAATGGTTTTAATTGATGGCAAAATCTATGGGCTTGAGGATGATTCAGAATTGGATGCTTTTGTAGATTGCGAAAGTCATACACCATCATGTCAAGCTCATTGTTGCAAATATGTCTTTGCTTTAACACAGGAAGAAGTGAAAAAGGGCATATATAAATATAATAAGGAAAAACCTTATTACATGGCAAAAGATGAAGACGGATACTGTACTTATCTTGATAGAGAAACTTTCAAATGTACCATCCATAACATCAGACCCATACGTTGCAGAAAATTTGCATGCAAGTTATAATCTGCCTTAGCCGTAATAATGAAGATATAAACAGCTTGATCCGGCTGTTATAATAGAAGATATTCATTATTAAAGGCAGAAATAAAGTTTTATTCCCTCAATAAAAGTATTTTCTGTTAAAATCCGGCTTATATCGTCCTAATTCAGCCTTGAAATATCCCATGAAAAGAGTAAACTATAATCAAGAAAAGAATTAAATATTGCGATTCCCGTTACGGAAGTTACCTGAGGATCAAGCAATAAGTAAAGGGAGCGGGAGTCAGATGCGGTGTGCAGGCCTCCAGAAGCGAGGAGGAAGCCTAAAGCATCTGCCGAAGCACCCACTTAAACAAAAGAGCTCATGGTATTCCGAAGACGGGAACGCAAAATATATTTTAAGCCATAAAAGAATTTAAAGGTTATCCTGAAAAAAAAGCTGTAAGAGCAAATTCTTCAGGTTCTTAAAACCTTAACTTTTATGGCTTTTTTATTCTATAAGGTGATAATCCTTAAAAATGCAAATGAAATAATGTATTCTTTGGCTTGTAAGACAATGCTTTTCCATTTTATCCTCAATGTTAAAATCAAACTTGACAAGGAATGTATTATTTGATATTAATTCTATGAAAGGGGTAGGAGTGAAAATCATTGATGAAATAAGTATCCTTAAATTTATCAACTTCTTCACCCTTTTAATGAAAGTTTTAGAAAAAATATAAGGAATTTAATGAAATAACAAACATCACTCTATTGTTCTTTAATTTGCAACTAAATGGGTTGATAGTAGTTCATAATAATGAAAAAAAAGCATTGAGTAATAATGTATACTTTTCTTGATAGTTGTTAAATATTTTAGAGAAATTATTAAACAATTACAAAGGGCATGGCTAAGAAGGATTGACAATTTATTAAATTGAATTTTTAGTAAAAGGAGGTTTTTATGGGTTACACAATAGTTGCTTTAAAAGAAAAAATAATGGAGATGTATCCTGAGATTGTAGATCATGGTATTTCTGTTGGCTTAACTTTCGATGAACAAAAGAATGCTTACATAGTCCAGTTTAAAAAAGGTTCTCAGGAACTTATCACCCATCTCGAGAAGAAAGATGCTGACGATTGCATGAATGGTATAAAGTGTGTTTACCTTGGTGTTCAGATTGGACAGTTTATAAAGAATTTTGGGGAAAGAAAATAAGGAGGAGAAAAAATGCCAGTAAAGACAGCCCAAAAAACTACAGAAAAGCCAAAATCTAAGAAAGTTAAATTGGGTGATAGATATGAATGTACCGTATGCGGCCTTATTGTCAGCATTGACGAGGTATGTGGATGTATTGAGACTTGTGATATTGTCTGCTGTGGGAAACAGATGAAAAGAAAAAAGTAAAAATGCTTTCGCTTCAACAACAGCCTCATTAAAAAGGCTGAAGGCAAAAAGCGTTTATAGCGTTTATTGCGTTATAGCGTTTGTTGCGTTCTATTAAAAACGAACGGCGCAAATCGTAAACAACTAATAACATAATAAAAGGCAATAGCTCAATTTATGAAACAAAATCACGGGTCTCTTTTTACTGAGGCTGAAGTCGAAGCGTAAGCCTCAGAGATAAAATATGTTACTACATAAAAATATAAAATAAAGCTATGTTCTTATACAAAGGTAGTTTATTTTGTTTCATAAATTGAGTTATTGCCAGTAAACAACCCCCTTAATCCCCCTTAACAAAGGGGGAATAAAGGCTGAAGGCTTTAGGCTGAAGGCTGAAGTATAAAAACAACAAAGGGGGGATAAAAAAAGGCTGAAGGCTTTAGGCTGAAGGCTGAGCAATGTCTGAATTATCTGGATAATACAATATCCTGCACTATATTACAAATTTGAGAGGAACTATACTTACTATACTTTTCATATATAACCGGCTGATGAATTAATACTTCAACATTTATTCTTTTTTTTCTAAAAACAATAAGGGCATTCTCTATTAAAGTTTGAGGAGTATGCCATGCTATTTCAGAATCATCTTCATATATAATAGATACCGGCAGAATTGATATTTCAGGATTAAATTCAAGCACCTTAAAGATCCCTCTGTTAAAAGGTTTTTTATCAGATATGCGGCTTGTAGTGCCCTGCGGAAAAACAACAAGCCTATAATTGCTGCAAATACTGGAAATTTTCTTTATAAGTCTGTACCTTTCTTTTGATGAATCGCGTTTCAGGAAAACAACGCCCATAAGCCATGCTATCTGACCTATTACCGGATAAAACTTAATATCAGACTTACTTACAAAAACCGCTCTGAATAAATATGAAAGCACAAAAATATCCAGAAAACTTGAATGATTGGACACAATCAGCAGATTTTTCTTCATTCTACTAAATCTGGAATAGTTATTACCACAAACAACATTAATCCTGAAAATAGTAAGACATATTTTTGAATAGAATCTTAAAAGTTCAGGTCCTACAGCACAACGCCATCTATATAACACAAACAAAATCAAAAAATAAAATGGCGCAAGAATAGATGTAACAGAAAAAAACAAAAACATTTTTATTATGATTCTTAGGGTTTCCATTTTTGTAATATTATATTGTATTATATTCAGGCTGTTAACCAAAACTATACATTATTCGGGCTAAACAAAAAACTCATTTGGAATTACGCAATGAAGAAAGAGCAGGAGATAATTAATGAATTCAGGATAAAGAAGAACCGGCAATATCTTGCTATTGCTATAACTTTGCTGTTATTAGTGGTTTGTATTCTTGTTTATAAACGTTCTGACATCTTTGGAGTGGTTTCTAAAAATGCCATCCTTTCAGCTCAATTAATTATTATTGCACTATTTATAATCTTCAGCATTATTAACTGGCGATGCCCTTTTTGTAATAGATACCTCGGACACGATATAAACAGACAAAGATGCAGCAAATGCGGGAAAAGACTCGAATAGATAGAAATTGCAGGCTTTAAATCTTTACCGCTCAGCATCTATTATGCTATTCTTTTAATAATTAAAAGCGATAATAATTATGGCATTTACAGGCGACTTAGAACATCTCCATATAGTTGATGTAATTCAGCTAATACACACAACCAGAAAGACAGGGACTCTGACTGTAAAAGGTGAAAAAGGTATCAGCCGGATAATTTTCAGCAATGGTTATATTGTTGGCGCAAATCATCTTAACAATAGAGTCAGAATCGGCTCTGTTCTTGTTAAACTAAATGCGATAACGAAACAGGACCTCGAAGAAGCCATTGATGTACAAAAAAAAGCAGGGAAATCCCGCAAACCTTTAATTACCACCCTAATTGAAATGGGCAAATTATCACGTGAAGACGCTTTCAAGGGGCTTAAGGAACTTATCGTAATGACTCTGGTTGATCTCATAGGATGGACGAATGGAACTTTTACTCTTGATACCGATGCAATAACTGCTTCTCCTGAATGCAGCTATTTCCCTGACCGAATGGAACAGGAGATAAGTCTTGATGCCCAAATGGTTTTAATGGATGCGCTGAGGATTTATGATGAATTACAGCGGGACAAAATTGAAGGCAAAAAAACAACTTCTTATGAAAGTATGTTTGAACCTATCGAATCATTTGAAGAAACTCCCCAGGAAGATCCTGCCATTACTGCTGAAACTCTGGGGCTCGAAAATATCGACCGTCTCGAAAAAAAGATTCCCAAACCACTTTCGTTTACAGAAAGTTTCAATACAGCATCAGTGCATCGTGAGAATATCAGCGAAACCTTAAAAGATTTTTCTTCTGAAGAACAGGGAATCTTCATATCCTTTCTTGAAAAATCAACTTCAATTAAAAACAAACAAAAAATGCTTGCAAGCCATGAAACAAACACAAGAGCACTGATATTGTTCAGCACTGATAAACTAATAAAACATTCAATTATGACAATATGCAAAAATGAGGGGATACTTGTTTTTTCGCCTAACTCTGAAAAGGAACTTGATAGTATTATATCTCAATGCATTTTGAAGAAATACTTTCCGATTATTGTTTTTGATAGTCCGGAACCATCTGACCCGGAAATGACCGAGGATAAAATAATAACAATCAGGCAGGAAATAAAGTCAAAATATCCCGGGGTTCCCCGCATTCAACTCGCCTCTCCTCTTGATTATTTATTTACATTGCAGTCACTCAGCGCCGGGATAAGAGCTGTTTTTCCAAAACCTCTCAGGGAATTCAGAAAAGAAAGTTTTGTCGAAGATACTATAAAATTTTTACAGGCATTCAAAAATTATATTAAAGAACTCTCGGAAGAAACATCAAAAACATCTAAAGAAGAAACCATCCTTAAAAAACTTAAGGATAAGTTTGTCTATATCAGGGACCGAAATGAACCAACCGATATTTCGCTTATTCTTCTTCAATCAGTATCTGAAATATTCGATAGAGCCGTTACTTTTTTCGTAAGGCAATCCGAGTTGATAGGCGGGAGAGCAATTGGAATTAATAAATCAGGCGAGTTGACAACAGTATCACATTTGAAAATTCCATTAAATTACCATTCAGTTTTTAAAGATGTGATTGAAAGCGGTAGAGTATTTTACGGGGAGATTCAGGACCCGATTTTAGAAAAGTATCTTTTTGAGAAAGTAGGCATGCCGGTGAATCCGACATTTATTATCATTCCCATGAAAAGCGGAACAAAGACCGTGACACTTACATATGGAGATTCAGGCAAAAGGGAATCATTGCCGGATGTGAATCTCGAGATGTTCGAGATGCTTTCAAATTACGCGGGAATTGCCTTAGAAAATATTTTTTACCGTAAACATTATAAAAAGTCTTCTCAAAAATAATATTTTTTAATAAAATTAAAGCATATAAATAGTATTAACTTAAGAGGAAGATATGGACATAGCAACATTTAATCAAATTCTTGGAATAGCTTTCGAAAAGAGAGTCTCGGACATACATTTTGAAGTTGACAACCCTCCTTTGTTCAGAGCACGCGGACATCTTATAAAATCTAAATTAAAAAACCTTACAAAAAAAGATACTGAATTCATAGCAAATACAGTAATGCAGCAAAGCAACAAAAAACTACCCGACGATATAACAGAGTTCGACACATCTTATACATTAGCAAATGTGGGACGTTTCAGGGTAAGTATTTTCAAACAACGCGGGAATATCGGCATAGTGATGCGCGTGATTCCCCATCATATAGGAACCTTTAAAGAACTGAATCTTCCGCCTGTACTCGGCAGAATTGTTCAGGCTCCTAATGGATTGATACTTGTCACTGGACCAACAGGAAATGGCAAATCTACAACCTTAGCTTCAATGATACGTTTTGTGAATGAGAATTTTAATTACAATATTATTACAATCGAAGACCCAATTGAGTTTGTTTTCTCTTCAGAAAAAAGTTGTATCATTCAAAGAGAAGTTGGTCTGGATACTGAAAGTTTTCATGCTGCTTTAAGAGCTGCCATGCGCATGGATCCTGACTTGATTATGGTTGGCGAGATGCGAGATCTTGAAACAATAGATGCCTGTATAAAAGCAGCAGAAACAGGTCATTTAGTTCTTTCCACTCTCCATACCCACAATGCTGCCTCAACCATCAATAGGATAATAGCATATTTCCCACCGCAGTCACAGGAGGTAATCAGGAATAGACTTGCGGATATACTTGTAGCTACGGTTTCTTTAAGACTTGTTGTTAATAAAACAGGGGATAACCTTATACCTGTTGTTGAGGTTATGTCAACAACTTCCACGATTAAGGCATGCATAAGGGATGGCAGATTCGATGAAATTGAAGAATTTATCGAAAAAGGCAGCGATGAATACAACATGCAAACATTCGATCAACACCTCGTACAATTATGCAAAAAAGACATTATAAGTCTTGAAGAAGCAAAGAGAATATCCCGTTCAACAGATCTCGAACGCAAAATAGTATATTATTAAATCTTCATATAAGTTACATTGTTGCCATTGAATTTCTCTCTTTTTTTCGCTCCATGTTCTTCAGAAATTTGTATGTCTCCATATGCAGCATACAGGGCTGCGGCAGCTATTTCTTCAATTTTGTACAGACCTGATAATTCTCTAACTGATTGAAGCAGCCCTTTATGTTTTCCACCTGAAATTATCCCGGAAATATCATTAAAAACATTTCTTTCCTTTGCTTTTAGCACATCTTCTTTTGTGGGCAGCTTTCTTTTGCTTATGACTGTTCTTGCGTTCTTTTCAATCTGACGAAGGTGTCTATACTCCCGCTGTGTAATAAGTGTTATTGCGATACCTGCTTTTCCTGCTCTTCCAGTCCTTCCTATCCTATGCACATAACTATCAGGATTCTGGGGTATGCCATAATTAATTACATGTGAAACATTTTGAATATCAAGCCCTCTTGCCGCAACATCAGTGGCTACAAGTATATCTAACATGCCAGTTCTGAATTTATGCATTACCTCATCTCTTTTTGCCTGTGTAAAATCTCCGTGAATTGCACCTGCATTATACCCCAAGTTATTCAGTTTCATTGACACATCATCAACTTCCCTTTTTGTATGACAGAAAACAATAGCAAGCTCCGGGTCTTCTACATCAAGAAGTCTTGATAATGCATCAATTTTGTTTTCTTCTCTTACCTCAAAAAATATCTGCCGAATTTTTGGAATAACCAGATCACTTTTATTTACGAGTATCTTTTCAGGATTGTTCATATATCTTTTTGCAATATTCATTATAGGTTGCGGTATTGTTGCTGAGAACAAAAGTGTTTGTCTGTTTGCAGGAGTTTTTACCAGTATTGTCTGAATATCATCTATAAATCCCATATCGAGCATTTCATCAGCTTCATCAAGTACAGCTATCTTTATATCCGTTAGTGACAGGACTTTTCTTTCTATCAAATCAATAATACGCCCCGGCGTGCCAACAACTACATTTACACCGCGTTGCAATGTTTTTATCTGCCGACTTATGGATGTTCCACCATATACAGGCAGAACACTTACTTTTTTATGTTTTCCGATTTTGTAAATCTCTTGCGCAACCTGAACTGCTAACTCTCTCGTTGGTTCAAGAACTATTGCATATGGTCTTTTGCCTTTATTTTGATACATTTCTACAATCGGGATACCAAAAGCAGCAGTTTTTCCTGTTCCTGTTTGAGCCTGTCCCAAAATATCCCTGTTTTTCATAATCAAAGGTATGGTTGATATTTGGATTGGAGTTGGCTCCTCAAATCCCATCTCTGAGATGGACTTAATTGTTTCTTTGCAAAGCTTAAAATCTAAAAAATGCATATTCTCCTCTTATATTTGTTTTTCGTATTGTCAAAAATGAACTATAGAGAACACAGAGAAAACTCTGTGCCCACTGTGGTTTATATTTTCTCCTCTTTTTTCATGAAACTTTTGACATTACCTTGTTTTTAAACTGAAAATCAATAAAAAGCCTGGATTTGAAGAAAATCTTAAAGGCAGGTTTCTATTTTCTATCTTCCCTCATAACCTTCTTGAAACGTAATGACTTTTTCCTTTTTTTCGATGCTTCTCTTTGTTTTCGTCTGTCTTTTTCTGATGGTTTTTCATAGAAACTTCTCGTCTTGATTTCTTTGAAAAGCCCGTCTTTCTGCAACTCGCGTTTTAATATTTTCAAAGCTCTTTCCACATCATTACCATTAACTCTTATTTCCAAAATATAGCCTCCAGCCTTTATAGAAATTCTTTAACTTCAAAAACAATAAACCCTCAGCGCTTTCAAAGCATCTGAGGGTATTAATTATTAAAACTCTAAAAGCTATTTATTATAACTTATAATAAGTATTAAATTCCAATAGGAAAAATCTAAGGCAAACTCCACTCTCTTACAAAACGCGAAATTAATAAAGAGATTCGAGGATCAAGCATGAGATAACATTTAAAAATTCATATAATCTATTTTTTGCCTTAACTATATTATTTAAAACAATTGGATGTTTTTCATTAAATCTATGACTTTAAAATAATACATGAATTGAGAAAATTTTATTCTTCGATAAAAATTAATAGTATGTCCTGACCATAAGGTCAGGACATGACAAATTAACAGTTTATTATTTAATGTTTCATTAATAAGTTTTCCGGGATATCCATCGTTTCCATTAAAATTTCGTCGAAATAAACATTTTTAACAGGTAAATTATAATATTTAATTATATCTCTTATTCCTGTACTGCAATTATGGCATGATGTAATTACAATTTTCGCTCCTGTTTGCATAATTTGTTCTGCTTTTATTCTATTCCCTTTTACTTTGTGCGCAGTCCAGTTAGACAATGAAGCAAGACCTCCACCAGCATTACAACAGAAATTATGCTCCTTGTTAGGATACATTTCTATTACTTTCTCACATGTTGCATAAGCCATTTCCCTGAATTTTTCTGTTGCGCCTGCTCTTCTAACAAGATTACATGGATCATGAATAGTTACGGGTTCCTTAATCTTTCTTTTGATTTTTATTCTTCCTTCCATAAGAAGTTCATGGAAAAACTCAATTGACTGATACATTTTAAATGGTAAATCCTTCCATCCCAGCATTGGAGGAGCAGCATAGGTTGAAGAAAAACGCGAATGTCCACACTCGGTCATTACAAATTTTTTAATTCGCAAGCGTGCTGCGTTATCAAACAATCCTCTAACAATTCTATTTTGTGTTGTAAAATCACGTAAAAACATTGCCATATTACTACAATCCCATACATCTCTGCCAGGCACTGTCCAATCAACACCTGCCCAGTGCATAATTTTTGCGTGTCTCTCAATGTGATAAATGCTTGTTTTTGGTTCTGCACCCAAAGGAAGCCACATTACTTCTGCGCCTTCTTTGTCTATGGGGATGCGCAGATCTTTATATTCAGCCCCTACTTCTTCTTCCTGCCATTGAATAGTGTCAATCCAGTCGTTCTGTGAAAGCCACACCTGATTCAAAGCCGTTGCATGCGAATGATCCTGATCCATCATTCTCTGTGGAACAACTCCAAGAAGAAAACATATACGCCTTACCATACCTATGATAAATGTTATATCAAGACCATATGGGCAATACATGCTACAACGATGACATATATTACATTCTGTAAAAACTATTCTTGCGCATTGTTTTATAAACTCCGCATCAACTTTGTAATTTCTGTTGATCATCTCCCAGATTGTCATCCTCATTTTTGCAACAGGTGCGTAACTCGGATCGTAATTATTCGAAAGATACCATTGGCAGGCCTTTGAACACAAACCACAATGGATACATGTATCAAGAACAGCTTTTATCCTCGCAGAACGGCCACCTAAAACTGATTTAATAGTTTTTTCTATTTTCTCTGGTGTTAAATCTTTTATCGAATCATCAAGTCCGGGGTCAGGATTTAATTCTCTGACATATTCACTAAAAAACTGACTGATAACCTTTTCTTTTATAGCCATGATAAATAAACCTCCGATTATCTTTAATAAAAAGGAAAATGAATGAAAATAAAATCATCCACAACTTAAAATATTTTTCATGATTAAATGTGTGCGGTAGGCTGTTCTAAAATAAAAAAGACATCAATGAAGATGAACAAAGATGACCGCACAATTCAATATTTAAAATCCCTTGACCAAGGCTCATGTAACTACTTCATACATGAAAATCGTTACGATATTGCAAAACATGCTTTCCGGCCATCTGCTCACCTCCTTGCTTTAGAAGAGATATATTCAAAATTATAATCTTAGCTATAGAAATTGTCAATTTATTGAATACGTTCAAGACATATGAGACAAATCGAGGATGTTAACCCGAAAAAGGCAATAGAAACAATACAAATATTGCAAAATAATATTTTATGATACTTTAATGACATTTAAAAATTCTCTGTAATGATTATTTTTATAAATAACCATAAAGCTGGCAATTTGATAATGTTATTAGTTATTAACTATGAGCCATGAACCATATTATTTCTATTGCGTTTTTCAGGTTAATCATAGTTCTATACGCCATTTTTCAACATTATAAAGAATTCCTGAGGGAGAAGGCTCAATGCCTTTAATTCTTCTATGCGCCAAAAAAACCAATTGAGTATTATAAAGAAATATACATGCCTGATCTTCTGCGAGAATTTCATGAACTTTTCTGTAAATCTTTGATCTTTCTCCCTGATTTATAGTTTTTCTGCCCGTTTCAAGAAGTCTATCTATTTCAGGGTTTTTATAAGATAGAAAATTCCATTCTCCTTCTCTTGTTTTGCTTGAATGCCATAAATCATATATATCGGGATCCCAGAGATAAGCTCGCGATAGAACAATTGCTTCGAACTGATGTTTGTTAATTACGTTATGCCTGAAAGTTTGCCACTCAAAATTCTGTATTTCTGTTTCTATTCCTATTTTCTTCAGATTATCCTGTATAATCTCTGCTATTTTCATATTTTCCTTGTTTTCAAAATTTGTAAAGATAGTGAAGAAAAACGGGACATTATTTTTGTATAATACCCCGTTATCCCCCTTTACCCATCCTGCTTCTTTTAATAAAACAATAGCTCTGACAGGGTCGTAATCATAATATTTTGCCTCAGGGTTGTAATACCATGCTTCAGGAGGATAAGGACCGGTTGATTTAGTCCCTGTGTTATTTAGAACAGACTGAATAATCCATTTTTTATCAATTGAGTAACTTATCGCCTGTCTGACTTTTTTATCCCTGAATCTCTCATCAAGCATATTCAATCCCAGAAAACCATACCTGAACGAGCCAGCCTTATATTTGATAAAATTATCTGAAATTTCCCGCGAATTTATTCCTCTGTCAAACTGTAAAGGTGAAACTTCCATGACATCAATTGCGCCTGTTTTCATTTCCATAAGTTGTGTCGTTGTATCGGGTATTATTTTAAGGATAAGGTTTTTAATCCCGGGTTTTCCACCGTAATAATTGTCAAAAGATTCAAGAATTATTTTTATACCTCGTTCCCATTTTTTGAGCTTATAAGGTCCTGTTCCTATTGGCGCTTCATCAAAAGAAACATTATTTACTTTAGCCCCGTGCAAAATATGCTCGGGAATTATACCGATTCTCCAGCTTTCGAGAGCAGAACCATAGGGCTCATTGTAACGGACAAGAACTGTATAACGGTCAAGTGCTATAACATTTTTTACAGGGCCAAAGACTTCGGCAAGATGAGTAGAAGTTTGAGGAGATATTACAGTTAAATAAGTAAATACAACATCATTTGAAGTGAATTCAATACCATCATGCCAAAGCACACCTTTCTTGAGTTTGAAATAAATTTCCTTCCCATCATCAGAAACCTTCCACGATTCTGCAAGGTCAGGAACAATTTGCATATCTTTATCAAGTCTTACTAATCCTCTAAAAATAAGTTCGCTTACTGTAAATGATACGAGATCCGAAAGGTAAACAGGGTTGAGCCGTAGAGGTTCTGAAGCAAGAGCGACAACCAATGTGCTCTCTGAAAATTTCTGTTTTTCAATGCCTTCTTTGCATCCATGAAGACTTAAGAAGAATATTATCAAAAAAATAACAGATAATATTCTTCTCATCTAAAATACCGCTTTTATACCTAAACCGAAATTTCTTTCTGCTGCAGGGAATCCAAAGCGCTCCTGATAATCTCTGTCAAAAATGTTATGTATATAACCTTTTATTTCAAGATTTTTTGTAAGCTGATATGATGCTTCAATATCAGCCGTTATAAATGAATCCTGTGTACGAACTCTAAGCTCTGTGTCGTATAATGTATTATTATTATATACCACCTTTTGTTCCGATACATATTTTGCATAAATCGCAATTTTCTCCTTATTTTTTCCTTTATACTGGAATCCCATATTAATTTTGTGTTCCGGTAATCCGGGAATTTCATCAAAGTCTCTATCCCTGGCAGACACAAAATTATTAACAAAAGGATCACCTTCTGTTTTGCTTTTCTGATAAGTATAATTAACAAATGCAGAAAACCCTTTGCCAAGTTTCTGAGCAACTTCCAATTCTATGCCATAGAGTTTTGCCTTACTGATATTATAAGAGACGAAATTTATAAGATCGAACTGTATATAGTCTTCTATTATGTAATAATAAGGAGAAACCTCGATTCTTGTCATTGAAGAAAATTCAGACTTAAGACCTCCCTGAATCATAATCCCATCTTCTTTCTTGAAAGAAAGTTTTGATGTATTAACACCTGCATCCGGAGAATAATGCCAGTAGTGTTCAGGGGGAGTCGGCATTCTCAGAGCGCGTGCAATACTTAAATATGCGAGGGTATTTTTATCATAATTAAAAGTCACCTTTAATGAAGGTGCTATTCCGTCCATGGATATTTCCTTAATTCCTTCAGCTTCTCCGGCAGGCCCTGCATTTCCATCATATGAAACATATCTTAAGCCCGGAGAGATGATAAAATTGCCTGATATTTCATAATCATCCATCAAATAAAATCCCACAATTCTTGAGTTTACATAGTTACCATTCCTGAACGGTTCTCTGTAATCGTCAGAATAATTTCTGTCACCATCATCTTTTAATCTTTTAAAATCCCCCCCGAGTGAAACAGTATGTTTTTTCAAAAACAGCTTATACCCGGCATCAAACCCAAATGAACGGTCATCATAAAATTTTTTATGAAAAACTCTTCCGAGAGATGCTCTCGTGTTATATGCTTCCCTGTCACCGTGATTCCACCAGTAGTTGAGACTTAAATTACTATTTGAAAAATTCTGTTCATAGCCGAGATTTATATAGTATTTTTCTTTTTTCCACCAGCTGCCGGGTTCGGGATATGCTCCCATACCTCCATACATTATTTCACCGTCAGATGCCGGGAATGAATTATCAACCGGTTCTTCATAATCAGAATCATCATAGTTCTTTGATTTTCTGTTTGGGACTATAAAACCTTTTTTTACATTTACATATTGCAAACTTCCTGTTATTTTCCCTTCCCATGGCAATTCATATCCGACGTTTACATTTGCATTCTTTAACCAGTAATCACCGTTTCTGAGATAACCATTACTTTCCGAATATCCTCCACTGAGTGAATATTCAAATTTCCCGGGTTTCCATGCGTGAAAAATACCGGTTGTATATGTATCGAAGCTTGCAGCAAGTCCCTGCACCTCAAAAACCGGGGTTGCAGATGGTTTTCTTGTAACAAGATTTATTACCCCTCCGAGAATATTGTTAAAACGAGGATCGCTTACTCCTTTAATAACTTCAACTCTTTCAATGTTATTTAAAGGTATAGTAGTCCAGTCAATAAAATAACCGCCTGCCGTGCCAGAAGTATTAAGTGTTCTTCCGTCTATTGTTACAAGAATGCGACGCGAACCAAAGCCCCTTATTTTGATTGATTCATCATCAAGTGCCGCTCCTACTTCCTGTGGTCTCTGCACATCTATTCCTGGCTGACGGGTCAAACTTGAATCTACTGTTGAACCTATTCCCTGCAAGAGCAACTCTGGCGGTATAACAGTCATATTCGGAGTCTCCAATTCCTGTCTGGCTTCATTCTCAGACACGGTTATCTCCTCGAGCTGAAATATCTTTGTGTCATCTCCAGAACTTTGTTCATCTGCAAAAGAAAACGAACTAATAAATAGTAGAATAAAAAGAATCACTCCTAAATTCATTGTTGACCTCCCTTGGATTTTCATGAATAAAATTATCAAAAGTATTTATTTTCCCCCAGTGATAAACGCACACATCTGCGATGCCTTTCTTCCATATATGGCCATTTTCATAAACGAGATCCGATAAAATGTAATCCTTATCTTTTTTATCCGGTATTCTTTGATTTTTAAAAGACCAGTGGTCAAATGCTTCTTCGAAACAATGATAAACATATGAACTTTCAACCGAGTACTTACTACTTAAAAAAAGCGAATATCCATTAAAATTATCGCCTAAAGCACAATCAATAAACTGTTTTTCAGAGACAACAAATACATTCCCGGGTTCAGATAAAAATATCTTTTTTAATGCAGTTATGAATCCATAAAATGTAAGATGCAGACTATTGGAAGCAATAACAAGATCATATTTTTTTATTTCATTTAATGGTATGTCCTCCCAGCTCCGTGAATCGATTATAATTGATTCTATTCTTTTACTTGATATTTCTTTTTCGAGAAGCATTCTCATTGCTTCCGATGGCTCTAAAGCAGTTACAACACATCCCTTCTCAGCCAGAGGCAAAGACAAAACACCGCTTCCAGCTCCAATATCAAGCACTCTCCATCCGGGTTTAACAAATGAATTGAGGAGGGTTATAATGCTCCTGTGATATTGATTATGCTCAAGCCATAGTTCATACCATTTTGCGTTCTTATTCCAGAAATCAATTGAATTTGAGCCAATTACCTGCTCTCTCATTTATCCCTCCTGAAATAAAAAAAGCCACGAAAGCTGATGCATTCATTGCATCTTTAGCCTTCGTGGCTTTAAATTTCTATACTTTTAATTCTTCTCTGAACCGGACTTCATGTCCAGCGTGTATTTTAAGATAATAAAAGCTGTTTAAATATGTCAAGTCATCAAAAGAAAAAAAGTGAGGTAAGGAGAGTTAAAAGCTTGTGCATTTATTATTAGGGCTGAAATAAAAAAGGGAGAGACATAATGTCTCTCCCTTTTTTTTGAAATTTTTATTCTGCCATTATCACTATTTCGGCTCTTCTGTTGCCGGCTCTTCCTTCGTCTGTAGTATTTGGAGCAATAGGTTTCGTTTCACCTAATCCAACGGTTATAATGCTTGACTCATTTATGCCACCCTCTTTTATTAGATAATTTTTAACTGCATCTGCTCTTTTTTCAGATAGAGCCTGATTATAATTGTCAGTGCCAATAGCATCGGTATGACCATCAATATAAATCTTCGCACCAGGTTTCTGTTTTACAAAATTGATGACCTTTTGTAATTCAGTTCTTTCCGATGGTCTAATATCATACTTATTGAAGTCAAAATTTACGTGCGTTGAAAATCTGTCTATCACTTTTGGTATTGGCGGAGGCGGCGGCACAACAGAAACAGTTGTCGTACAAATTTCTGTTCCACCCGGACCTATTACGCTTGCTATAAAGGGTGTTGTGCTTTTCGGAGAAACTGTTTTAGAAAAACCTGATGGATCAACTTCTATTCCATCGAGCAAAGCTGTTGTTACTTTTCCTGATGTTTTAAGGGTAATTGTAGATAAAGCTCCCTGTTCAATTTCTTTTGGCGATGCTGTCAGTTCACACTTCGGCGGAGGCGGCAGTTTTACAGAAACAGTGGTTGTGCTTACCGCTGTTCCACCCGGTCCTGTTGCATGGGCAAGATATGATGAATTTGTTGAAGGTGTTACCACTTTTGTTCCACCCTCAGGCGCTACTTCAGTTCCATCAAGTATTGCGCTTGTAACTTTGCCGGATGTTTTAAATGTCAGGGTTGAAGATTGCCCTTTTTCTATTTCTTGTGGAGATGCGGTTAACTCAGCCTTAGGCGGTGCAGGAGGAATTACAGATACTGTTGTTGACGCAATAGATGAACCACCGGGACCTGTACATTTTGCAAGATATGGCATGGTATTTTTTGGTGTAACAGTTTTTGTTCCACCTGTAGCCGGAACTTCCGAGCCATCAAGTACTGCAGATGTAACCTGTCCTTTTGCTATAAGAGTCAGGGTTGTAGATTGACCTTCTTCGATTTCTGCCGGTGAAGCTGTAAGGTCACACACAGGCGGTGGCGGAGGAATTACAGCAACCGTTGCACTTCCAATAGATAATCCACCCGGTCCGCTGCATTGAGCTATATAAGTTGTGCTGTCCAGCGGGGTAACAGTCTTTGTGCCTCCATCAGGAGAAACTGCTGTATTATCAAGTATTGCTGACTTAATCCTGCCTGAAGTTTTTAGAGTAAGTGTTGCAGACTGACCTCGTTCGATCTCTGAAGGAGAAACTGTCAATTCACATTTTGGCGCAGGAGGAATATTGACAATAACTGAAGCACTGCATGTGCCGGAGCCGCCGGGACCTAAAACGTGCGCAAGATAAGGCATTGAATTCTTAGGTGTTACAACTTTTGTTCCACCTGTAACATTCACAGGCGTGCCATCAATTAAAGCTGATTTTACCTTGCCTGAAGTTTTTAAAGTAAGTGTTGAGGATTGCTCTATTTCTATCTCTTTTGGAGATGCTGTTAGTTCGCATGTCGGCGGTGGCGGACAGAGATGTTTTGCTTTAATTAGGGCTTCCCTCGCCATTTCCCTTGCTTCCTTTGTTCTGCAGGCCCAGTAAGTCTCATAGGCTTTTTCCATCAAAGTTTTTGCTTCATTGAATTCTTCAGGACATTGTTTGTCCTTGCCAGAAAGCGCAGCGTCTTCCACTGCACGTTCAGCCTGCGGAAGTTCTTTATGGTAGAACAAATAATCTTTTTTAGGTGCATATTCAAATCCAGCGCATCCGGATAAAATCAATAATGCAATTACCATAAGAACAACCGGAAATTTTCTTTGTAAATCCAAAATCATAACATCCTCCTTCCTTTGAAAAAAGTATTGTTTTTATTAATGATTTAAAATGAAAAATTAGAAATCATTTACTCTGATGTAAAAATTATAGTAGTTTATTTCACTGCTGTCAAACAAAATAAACAACGGCAAGATTTTTAATCAAAAATGCTGTCTTAGGTTAATTATTACTTTGAATGAATTCGAGGCCGGATTTCCAAAAATTTCTATCTTTATTCTCGCACCAGCGCACTATTGCCTTTCTGTAAAAAGTCGGCAGGACTGTTCTGAAAATTATTTCCTGACCTTTGACAAGAGCACAAGAAGTATAAAGACACATTCCAGAACTGCTGATGTTTGATATTATTCCAGTATAATAATTTTCTGTTGAAGTTGGTGTAAGAGCATATTTTATTGTATAGTTAAAAGGATAGCGTAGATTTCTTCTCTGTTCAATAAATCTCTTTTCCAAATAAGAAGTCTCCTTATACTTGAACATCTCCCGCCCCTTTCCTTTTTAATACCAAATTTAAATCTATTTGTCAACATAAATAATGTGATTTTATGAAAATAGCACATCTAACAATAACTTTAGTGCAATATTTCTATTAGTTGAGTTAAAATAATAAAATTTTTCATAAGCGAGGACCGTGCAATGAAAAAAACTGTAATAATAATTTTTATTTCATTACTGATATTAACAGGCTGCAAGAAAAAAGAAGAGCCTAAACCCTTTCCTTCTATTCCTTCAACTTCTCCAATCCTTGAAAACAGGATTCTTCAACTTAAAGAAACAATACGGCAAAATCCAAAAGATGTTAATGCTCAAATTGAGCTCGGAAATATTTATATGGACACACATCGTTTTGCAGATGCTATTGAAGCATATAGCAAAGCTCTTGAAATAGACCCAAACAATGTCAATGTAAGAGTTGATATGGGCACATGTTACAGAAGTATAGGCAAACCTGAAAGAGCTGCTGAAGAATATAGAAAAGCTATATCAATTAATCCAAATCATGCAAATGCCCACCGAAATCTTGGAGTAGTTCTGGCTTTTGATTTCAAACGAAAATCCGAAGCAGTAAAAGAATTTGAGCAATATCTTGCGCTCTTGCCTAATGCGCCGGATGCTCCAAAAGTAAGAGATTTAATAGCAAAACTTAAAAAATAAACCCGATTACTTGGCTGATGTTGTTGCTTCAGCTTCGTTAGAGGGTTCTGATTCTCCTGAGTCGTTATAAGCTCTTACCTGATACCAGTATTTTGTGCCTTTGGCGAGTCTCTTATCCGTGTATGAAGTTACATTCCTGCCAACTGTTTTGATATGCGTATAAGAACCAGTTCCGTCGTGTCTGTATATTTTAAATCCTTTTTCAGAACCAGAACCATCAAACCATGTTAGTTTAATTTTTGATTTAGACAGCACGGTTGCTTTAAGCCCTGACGGAGCAATCAAGCCTGTAGAAATGCTGCGCTCATTATCAGGATGTCCGGGTGTTTCTCCAATCTGGTTTTTAAGTCTTACACGATAATAATATTTAACTCCTTCTGAAATACCATAAGTATCTGTATATGAATTAACATTTGCGCCTAACGTAGCAAGAGTAACATAAGTGCCGCCTTCTGTTTTGCGTTCAATTATTGTATTCTGCTCTGCATGTGCAACATCAGTCCATTTAAGCTCAACATAGGAACCTTTTATTTTTGCCTTGAGGTCAAAGGGCTCCCACAATGCAGACATGGAACTGAAGGCATTTATTCTGCCTCTTGATGAAACCCAGCCATCCAGAGAAGGCAATACATCCACATAGGTTGTTATCATACTTTTGATCTGGCTATAATTAAAATTATAATAATAAGAATAAAGAAGTCCTGCGAGACCGCTTACATGAGGCGCTGCCATTGAAGTTCCTGCATAATGATCAAGGTAGCCATATCCATAATAATCTGCCATCCATGTTGGCACTGTGCTGATTATATAAACTCCCGGAGCACCAACATCAACAGATGCATATCCAAAGTTGGTGAAAGCCACTCTATGGTCATCCTGATCAGTTGCCGCTACAGATATTATATTTGAATAAGGATAGCTTGCTGGATAAACAGGATTTATATCATTATTGTTTGATTCGTTTCCTGCTGCTGCAACAAAAAGAACTCCGTGAGAATTTGCATAAGCAATGGCATCTTCAAGCACCGGACTTGTTCCATATCCGCCAAGACTTGCATTTATAACTTTAGCGCCATTGTCAACCGCATATTTAATGCCTTCTGCAATATCATCATCATCTCCCTCACCGTATTGATTCAAAACTCTTACAGGCATTATGTGGGTTCTCCACATAACACCTGTTACGCCAAGAGCATTATTGCCGACCGCGCCTATAATGCCTGCTACATGAGTGCCATGGCCATAATCATCCATCGGGTCATTATTACCTGTTGTCGGGATAAGACATTCTGTATCATCCCATGACTCGCAGGTTACAAAATTCCAGCCTGTGCAGTCATCTATATAACCATTACCGTCATCATCAACTCCTGGCAAACCATTACATTCAGGAGCATTTCTCCAGATGTTTGAATAAAGGTCAGGGTGGTTATAATCAACACCTGTGTCAATGACTGCGATAATAATTCCATAGTTTCCTGTTGATACCCGCCATGCATAAGTTGCATCAATATCAGCGCCTTTAGTTCCATATGCATATTTACCGATATTTCTCAAAGCCCATTGATCCACAAAGAACTCATCATTGGGCATGAGCTTAGCAATTCCAGCAGCTTTTCTGATGAAAACAGGAGATGCGTATTCCACATTCGGATTTGCCATATATTGAATAATTGCATCTTTAACTGACAAACCTTCAGGAAGTTTTACACGTTCAACATCTCCAAGAATAGTTGATTTTTTGATAACAGTTGATTTTAAAGCCTGATGTATTTTTTTTGCCGATTCTTTTGAAGTGCCGGATTTAAACTTAACATATATTTCTGTCTTAACATATTTACCTTTATCAAGTTCTGAAAGGATTGACTGAACAGTGAATTCAGGCTTGATTACAGTTGATGTTTTTTCTGAAGAGTTTGCAGGATTTTGAATGCCTGCTATTATAAAAAACATACATATTAAAAGACAGAAATATTTTTTCATGGCATTTACTCCTTTATAAATTAATTGAAACTCGCTTCTTTGAGATTTTTAGCATTTGTCATTCAGTTTTTATTCGCTTTTCAATTTTCAGGCTTTTATACAACCCCCTTTATCCCCCTTTTCTAAGGGGGAATTTGGTGGTGACCCTTTGTTTTTAGCTCAAAGCTTATTCGCCCTTTGTTAAGGGGTTAGGGGTTGTGCACCCTATTTTAATTAGCAATTTTTATTAAATGTCCTTCTCTATTTAGAAATCCAAAATTAAAATATATTTCAAGGGCAGGCAAAAACCTGCCCTTTTATTTTTAAGGGTTAACAGTAACTGCAGCTGTTACTGTTTTTCCATCACTATCAACTACGGTTATTGTAGCATTACCAGCAGCTACAGGTAATGTTTTGAAAGTATCAGATGATTCTTCTAAAGGATTGCTGGTAAAATCCACAATAGCAGTATCACTTGAGTAAATAGTATAATCGGGCAGTCCTCCTATTATATGGAATGAAATTATTGTACCAGCTTTTACAGCAATGGTGCTTGGATTTATAGCCATAGACGAAGACTTCGGCGTTACGGTAATTGTGGCTGTTTTGCTTAATCCATTTATTGAATCAACAACCGTAAGAGTAGCCGCTGTTGAGGCTGCTACAACTTTTGGATCAACTATAAATGAAGTTGTTATTGGACTTGGACTAACAATTTCTGCCACAGCAGTATTTGAAGAAAATACAGTATATGGACCTGTACCACCAGATATTATGAAAGTAACATTATCAGCATTTGTTGATAAACCAGTAACTGAAATACTCGCCGGGTTTACTGTTAATGTTGCCACTCCGCCTGAAATAATTGTCAAAGTAGCGCTTTTATTTGCGCCGGTTGAATCATAGACATTTATTGTTACGTTGCCAGCAACTGCATTTGAAGGAATTGTTACTGTAAATGAGCCTGCAGAAACTAAATCCCAGATTCCGGAATCTCCGGTAGCTCCGGGATCTGAGCAATCATTATCTGTTGAGTTGCAGGCGCTTGAGGGGTCAGATGATGTTATTACATAAGGTGAAGTTCCACCTGAAACTGAGAAAGTTACTTTATTTGGAGCAACAACACTTTGACTGCCGGGAATAATTACAAGAGGATCAGTAGATGCTGTTATAGTTAATGTGGCAGCTACAGTTGCACCAGTTGTATCCCTTATTGTATATGTTGCAGAACCTGCTGAAGAACCTGCCGGTACTGTTACATTAAATGTTCCGCCGCTTGCATTAACTGTTGTAACTGAAGGCGGATATAATGGATTGTTAGTAAATATATTATAAGGCGGTGTGCCGCCAAATATTGTGTATGTTACTGTATCAGCAGGCGCAGCTCCATTTACTGTTATTGAGCCCGGTAAAACTGCAAGCGCAGGAGGTGTTACTGCTGTTATGTTTAAGGTTGCTGTTGTTGTGGCGCCATTATTGTCCATTACAGTATATATAATTGTTTTTGCTGTTGTGTTTGCAGGCACAGTTACTTTGAAAGTACTGCCGCTTGATGTAACCTGCGCAGGGGTTGGCGAATATACAGGGTCAGCATTATTCACAAATATGTTGTATGGAGGGACTCCGCCGTATATTGTGAATGTCACCTCGCCTCCAGCAGTTCCATCAATTGTTACAGTACCGGGCTGTACTGTTAATGCGGCAACGCTGATATTCAGTGTCGCTGTTTTTGTTTTTCCTGCTGAATCACTTACTGTGAAAGTAACATTCTGCGAAGGAGTGCTTGCAGGCACTGTAACAGTGAATATATAGTTTCCGCTTCCATCAGGTGTTGATATATTCCATGTGCCTGAATCTTCTGCGTCCGAGCAGTCTGCGTCTGAGCTATTGCATGCAGCAAAGCGGTTTGATGATGTTACAATATAAGGTTTTACTCCGCCTGAGATGACATATGAGACTGTTCCGCCTGATGCTCCGCTTATTACCTGAGATTCGGGTATTACTACAAGATCCGATGAAATTGTAACATCAACAAAACTGCTTAAGCCGTCAACTGTGGCTGTTACCCGGCATTTTCCTGATGAAGGCACTGCTGATGGCGCTGTAAATTTTGATTTTGCCAGACCTGTTGTTGTAAGGGCAAATGGTTCAACAGAGCCGCAGTCAGACACGAAACTAACTGCTGTGCCATCAGGAGCAGGTCCACCTGTATTTAATTTTACTGCCGCAGAAATTGTTGATTCAGCATCAGGAGCAACTATATCAGGACTTGCGGTAACTGTTATTGAGTTTAGTGTTATTGGCAAAAGATATAGTGAATAGATTCCGCTTGCATCTGCAAATCCATCGCCGTTTATATCTGTTAGAGCAGTTATATTTAAAATCGTAATAAGGTTTCTCATTACAGGGTCAACCTGCACAAGGACATACGCCTGTCCCTCTGAATCAGTTGTTGCTGTATTTCCGTTCGGGAATGTAACATAGCATGTTGATGATTGGTCGCTGCATACTGTTGATGAACCTACTTTGTATGGAAAATCCGAACTAAACTTAACTGTTGCTCCAGAGGTGCGCTGGCCAAATTTATTAAATACTGTGGCTCTCATCAATACCTGATTATCTGAAGCATTGTTGCTTTCAAACAATGTGTAATCTGAAGGTTCATTATATGTTCCGTCGCTGTCAGAATCTGCGTCAAGATACATGAAAGGCTGGGATGTAAGAGATGAGCTGAAATACACTGTCTTTTTATCCCTTACTATTCCAACACCTTTTGCCACTTCAGCCATTATTGTGGCAAAACCTATAGTGGTTGATTTAACTTTTATTGTTGCAAGTCCGATATTATTAGTTTTTACAACAGTTTTATTTCCAACAGGAACATCTTTGTCATTAATTAAGGTTCCTATTGGAGATAAATTGGTAAAGGTAACAGGACAATCCCTGACAGGTCCGCCGTTTCCATTAAGTATTTTGGCGCGAATAATTATTGCTGAATTTGTCAGAGCGATATAGTGAGAAGGCAGAACCTGCACAATTTCAGGAACACCCGGTTTTTCACCTGCTGGAGAACTTGAACCGCCTGAGCCTCCGCCGCAATTAAATAAAAATATTGAAAGTATTAAAATTGCAATTATTGCTTTTTTATTCATCGCTCCTCCTAATCACAAATTAAGAAATCTGCAAGCCACATATCATATTCAACATCAAAGAAACCATACTTCCCTACTCTATTCATATATTTGCAATGATAAACAGCTACATAATGAGTCGGATATTCAGCAGGCACATGAATTCCATCATTTATATCACTCCAGAACTTATTCTTTCTTGTAATGTCAATCAAAGAAACATTGCATGTGTTGTTTGTTGAATCATAAATCGGGCAATTCGGATATATTGTCCATGACTCAATTACAGGGGCTGAAGGGTCTTGCTGGGCTTTTTTGTATGTTATGGTGCACTCTTCAACACTTGCAGGAAAGGGATCAAAAGAACTGTTTGGATTAAGTATTGTTGCGTCAATTGTTATTACCGCATCTTCTCTTGTAAGCAATGCTTCAGATTTTGTAGGGTCATTAGCCGGACATGCCAGAGGAGCAGAATAAACGTCAAAATCAGGTCCTTTTTCACTTGTTATTGAAACTGCGTTTATCTGGATTCCGGTATTCTCACTTCCTGAAGAGCCGGGCGAACCAGAACCACCGCCTCCGCATCCTGCAAGGATAAAAATTATAAAAAAACAGAAAAGAAAAATATTCAAAAGACTCCTTTTCATTTTACCCCCTTTATGATTTTTCTCATGGTTTCTCAACAATTCTTGGAGTTATGAATATAAGCAATTCACTTGTATTTGATACAACCTTAGTTGATTTAAAAAGCCAGCCAAGTATTGGTATTCTCATTAATCCGGGAACACCTGATTCTGAGTCATTTGTTGTAACTTTGTACATACCGCCAATGACTATGGTTTCGCCATCTTTTATAATAACGTTTGTGTTTGCTTCTTTTTTGTCTGTGCCCGGCACGCCTTCAACAGATGGAACTGTAGGGTCAAGCTCTTCTTTTTTAATCTCAACACTCATGCTTATCGATTTGTCAGGAGTTATATGAGGGGTTACATTAAGTTCAAGAGTTACATCCTTAAATTCTGTTGATACCGTACCTTCAGTTGTAAGCTTTCTGACAGGAATACTTTTGCCCTGCAATATTTTTGCTTTGCCATTGTCTATTGTCAACACCTTTGGATTTGAAATGACTTTAAGATTTCCCATTGTTTCTATCGCAGAAAGTTGAAGGTCAAGACCTATTGACCTTGCAGGGTCTATTATGCCAAATGTAAAACCTGAACCTGACAATGGACCAACGCCTTTTGCGGGAAAATCAACGAGATAGTTTCCTCCTGTAAAAGGACCTGTTGAAAGCAAAGGCACTCCGCTCAATCCGCCGATTGAGGCAAGCGTATTTGTGGTTTGAAGATTAACTCCCCACTGAATTCCAAGCTCGCGCTCGCTGTTTGTGTTGACTTCAACAATTCTTGCTTCTATTAACACCTGTGGTGTTGGTTTATCAAGAGTTTTAAGAAAACTTTCGACCTCGGGAAAAACAGAAGCCACATCTTTAACAACCATTGAGCTTGTTCTTCTGTCAACATTTATGCTTCCTCTCGGAGTCAGGACCTTTTTAACAGCGGCCTCAACAACTCCAACATCAGCATAACTTATTGGATAGATTCTTTGTTCCAGTGGCTCTGCTTTTATCTGAGCTTCCTGAAGTTTAACTTTGTCTTCCTTTTCCTTTGCAAATACAGTATTTGGAGCTATTCTTATAACATTTCCTTCCACTGACTTATCAAGGCTGAAGGTTTTCAGTATTGTATCAAGAGCCTGATTCCATGGCACATCGCGGAATTTCATTGTAGCTTTGCCCTTAACATCAGGATGCAGGAAAAGATTGCAGCTGCTGATGTCTGCAAAAAGTCTTAGTATTGGCACTATATCCTGATCCTGAAAATCAAAGTTAACATTTTCCTTGCCAGCAAGGTATGATTCGCATTTGCTTCCTGCAAGTGCTTCGGGAACTTTAACAGGCTCTTCAGTAGATGCAGTTGCCTCTGGCTCGGCAAGCATATTTTTTGTCATCTGAACTGCTTCAGGCTCTTCACCGGGTTTGCGCAAACTGATTATTATTGAATCTCCGATTGCTGCAACATCAAAGTTTGTATCTTCTTTAAGGTCAAGAACAAGCCTTACTTTATCATCATATTTGCCCGAACGTATTCCTCTTACAGGTGACATAACTTCGGATGGTATAGCTGTGCTGAGAATTACATTAGGAATATCAACAACTATCCTGTTTTCCAGAGGAAAAACATTCGGTATCATTGTGCCATTTCCTTTAATCTTGACTTTTACTGTTTTGCCTGATTGTGCAAATGAAATATTTGTTACTTCTGTTGCGTCAGGCAGGGGCACTGAAGGAGCTGATGGTGTTTCAGGCACGTTTTCAATAACAGCAACAGGTTTTCTTTGCTCCTGTAAAAGTTCTGTAACTTTTATATCACTTACAGGTTCAGCCTTAATGGCTGGAATTTCTTCTTTTACCTTAATAACAAGAACATTGTTCTTATATTCCTGCTCATAAGTTGAAGGATTCTGCAAAAGCATTTCAAGTTTTGTTATAAGCGAAGGTGTGTTAATCTGTGAAGGTGTAATTTCAGTAACAGCGCTTTTTCTGGACACAATCTTTTTGGTAAATGTTCCAGCAGATACATCCGGAAGGTCAATTATTAATTTGTAAGGGTCTCCGGGTTTATAAACTGTATAAATAAACGGTTTGCTGGCAGTAATTTTTACCATATTATCCTGAATATCTATGGAGGTGATTACAGCAGGTTCAACAGGTTTTAAAGTCTCTCCTGATTTGTTCCCTGATGAAGCGCAGCCCAGAAAATTAAATAATGCTCCGAGCATGAATATAACCAGTATTATTTTCGTAACATAAAATTGTTTAAACCTGAAAAGAGAGAAACTTTTTCTAAATAAATGTCTCCTCTTATCTATAAAAATCTTTTTCATTCTTCATCCCCCTTATGGAGTTTCAAAATTGCATCTCTTGGTTTTATTTCACCCCTGTAATCTTTCACATATTCCCTTATGATTACAGAATCTTTCGTTATCTTTTCAACTTTTCCGCCTTGCAGTCCAAGTGTCATGCCTTCGGTAATTGTATAGTTCTTTTTATCAGGCAGACGGATGAGAGCGTAGTATTTATCTTTGCTTGATGCTATTGCAAGAAGCTTTATTTCCTCTACATCATAACTTTCAAATGGACTTGCTCCTTTTTTCCTGACCGGTTTTTGTTTTGTTATTTCAACAAGCGAGAGAAATGGATCTCTTTTGCCCTTTGCATCATAAACAACTTCCTGTTGCTCTTCCTTTTTAACCTCTTCCACAGGCTTTTTAACCTCAACCGCTGCGGGTTTTACCTTCTCGGCAGCTGGCTTCTTTACAGGCTGTTCTTTTTTACAGCCTGCAATTAAAGCTGTTAAAAAACAAAGTGCAATAATAAAGATTATTCTATTTTTTCTTTTCACCTTTTTTTGCTTCTCCTGCTTTTGCTATTTCCTCTTCAGGAACAGACGAAAAGGTCGTTGCTGTAAAAGCCACTTTTACTATTGCAAAACCTTTATCAGGTTTCGGGTCTGAGAGCTTGAAATCAGCAACATTTACTATCCTGTTTAATTTTGTCAGACTGCTGAAGAAATATCCGAGACTGTGATAGCTTCCGGCAAGTTCAACCTTTACAGGTATTTCATAAACAATACCGCTCGGGTGATTTCTTTTCGCCTCGGGTTTCCACAGATTGACTTTTAACCCCGAGCGTATGCACAAATCAGAAACCTGTTTTAAAAGGGTGCTTACTTCTTTTTCCTCGGGCAATTGCTGCTTAAGTTCCTCGAGCCTTTTCATTAGTTTTTCATTTTCAAATTTCAATGCAGAAAGCTTGGACGCTTTAGCCTGATTTTTTGCTATCTCATTTTCCTGAGCCGCTATTTTTGTTTCGAGTTCTTTTATTTCTTTATGTTTAGGAAGAATGACAAGAAATGTGACAAGAACAATGATTATCACTGCAGGTAAAAATGAAAGAATTACCTTTAAATATGTCGGGATATTTTTTGTATTTATGTTTAATTTCAATGCCATGCTAAACCTTTACCTTGCATGATAATTTAAAAGTATAAACCGATATTTTTTCTTTTTCAGCGCTCTTTGATTCTTCAAGATAAACATCCATAAATAATTGCGATGCTTTGAGATTATCAACAAAAGAAACTATTTCTGAATTTGTATAACCAAACCCGTTTATGACGACATTCTGATTGGTTACAGACATTGCCTGCAACCATATACCTTTTGGCAGAAGCGAACTTATTTCAGCGAGTATTTTCACAGGAACACTCCTGTTTTTGCTGAGTTGCTCTATTACCTCGGTCCTTTCTTTGAACATCTTATTCTTCTTTTCAAAATCATCAACAGCTTTTATCTGATCTTTGAGCTGTGCGATTTTTCTTTCATTTTCTTTGAATTGAATTTTTCTCTGGGAAAGCATCGAACTAAAGAAGAATGTTAGATAAGCCATAAGAATACAAATGACCACGGTTGAAAGAACAGAAATTATTATGAACTTCGGTAAAGGCTTTGCTTTTTTCTTTCTTTTTACAGGGAGCAGATTAACTTTTATCATCTGTCTCCTGGCCTCCTGATTGCAAGTCCTGTAGCTACCGCATAAATCGGAGCAATTTCTTCAATGTATGCAGTGTCGAATTTCTTGGGTATTTTTATGTTTTTAAAAGGCTGTATAACTTTTGTTTCAACTCCTGTTTTTTCAGCGAGTAATTTCGGAAAGTCTTTGATAATAGCGCAACCGCCGCTGAGAATGATTTCATTTACATCTTCGTGAAAATATTCCAGAGAGCGATTTACTTCTCCGATTATTTCTTCGGATGCTAATTCCATAACCGAAAATGCATCCTGTGGCGGGACATTTTCAACAGCTTCCCCGCGTTTGAGTCTCTCGGCAACTTCATATGTTAAATTAAACTCCCTCTGGAGCACTTCGGTATGCAAATTGCTTCCTACTGCACTATCACGGGTGAAAATTGAAATACCGCCCTTAAGGATATTCATATTTATTGTGCTTGCGCCAATATTTATCAGCGCAATATTTTTATTAGGTTCAATCTCATAATTTATTTCATATATATTTTCGAGAGCAAATGAATTCACATCAACAATCTGGCAATTAAAACCTGCTTCTTTAACAACCGTTAGATAATCATTTATAATATCTTTCTTGACCGCAACAAGTATAACATCCATTTGACCGGGTTCTTCTTTTGGACCCAATATCTGAAAGTCAAGATTAACATCTTCTATATCAAAAGGTATATATTGCTCGGCTTCGAATTTTATTGATTCATATAATTCTTCTTCTGACATATCGGGCAGGGAAACTCTTTTAATTATGACGGTTGAATGGCCAGCCATGCTTATAACAACATCTTTACCTTTAATTTTTGCTTTAGATGCAAGTTCTTTGAGAGCCTCAACAAGTCGGATGGAATCAATTATAGAACCGTCAACAATTAATTCAGGAGGCAATTGTAACATGTCCATAAGTTCAAGCTCATAGCCTCCTTTGGTATCTTTAAGCTGAACCACTTTAAGATACGCCGAGCCAATATCTAATCCGATAATGCTCTTCGCGCCAAATAACATAGCTTAATAATTACAAAAAAAAATAATCTTGTCAAGTATTTTTTTATTTAATACAAGGACATTCATTAAAAACCTTAATAAATTAGTTTAACAATCTCTCGATTTTAATAAGATTATTATCAACTTTCCCTATTCCAAGAAGGATATTTTGAGGGTTTTTCAGTCTAATATACTGTGTTTCAAAACCTATTGTTTTATTTGAAATTTCATGGGGAAAGCCATTTTTTAGTTTTTTGAAATCTTCTGGTTCTATTATAATTTCATTAAGGTGTGAAACAGCTGAATCAATTGAATAAATTGCTTTATTTAATCTATCCTCAGAGTCTCCGAAAGAAAAAGCCTCCTGTATTTTAAAAATTCCGATGCGACTTCTGATTAAAGAAACCATGTGTGCAACACTATCAAGATATGTGCCAATATCATCGCATAATGACCTTATATAAGTCCCCTTTGAGCAGGATACTTTAAATTCAAAAAAAGGCAGATTAAAAGCTATTGCCTGAATTTTATTGATATTCACAATTCTTTCGGGAACATCAACATATATGCCTTTTCGTGCAAGTTTATATAACCTTTTACCGTTTATTTTGATTGCAGAATAAACCGGAGGCTTCTGTTTTATTGCTCCAGTAAATTTTTCAAGAGCGCTCAAAATTTTATCTTCTGTTAAAAAATCTACTGGCTTTGTTTCAATAACTTTGCCTGTTGAATCAAATGTATCTGTTCTTTCACCAAATTTGATTTTAACAATATATTCTTTCTCAAGGTCTGAAAGAAATCTTGTAATTTTTGTTGCTTCGTCAAGACACACAAGCAGAACACCAGAAGCAATAGGGTCAAGAGTTCCAGCATGACCAGCCTTTTTTGCTTTAAAAAGTTTTTTTATTTTTGTAACAGCCTGCTGTGAGGACATATCAGCGGGTTTGTTGAGATTAATGACTATATTTTGCATATTTATTTCGCATGCACAAACCCGCTTCCATGTTCATTGTGTTTCACCGTGTTCACAGAGTTGGCGCGCCCAGGAGGATTTGAACCCCCGACCTGCGGATTCGTAGTCCGTCGCTCTATCCAGCTGAGCTATGGGCGCAAAATAAATTATCCCTTTTTTATGCCTTCTTTCAGAATAACGCTATATTTTGGGTGCACAAAAGCATGCATTGTTGGCACTTTTGAGAATAGCCATGCCCATTGTTTTCCTGTCTTTGGATCAGGGAATATCTGTTTATTGTTTTCATAAATACGAACACTAAGAGCAGGGTTGTTAGGCTGATTTGAACTTGATGTAATAGTCGTTCCTTCAAATTTCATTTCTGGCAGAAAATCACCTACATGTATTTTTAAATTTGTGTTCGGAATAGTAAAATCGCTATTAAGTTTAACGGTATATTCTTGCCTGGTTTTTGTTGTTTTATCTTCAACTATTAATTTAGCTCCGCTCCATTGACCTTTTACAGATGGAGGAACAATTACCTGAGTTTTCATTTTTCCAATCATGCCGGGCTGACCTGCGGGAGGCATTTGACCTGCGGGAGGCATCTGTGCAGGAGGCATTTGACCTGCAGGAGGCATTTGTGAAGGAGGCATTTGTGAAGGAGGCATCTGCGCAGGAGGCATCTGTCCTGCAGGTGGCATCTGTCCCTGAGGTGTCTGTCCCTGCGGCATTCCGCCTGGCATCATAGGCACCTGAGTCTGCGGCAATGGAGCCTGTTCTTCCTTTTTCTTACAAGCAGCAATTGAAAATATTAATAACAATCCAATTATAATAACCAATGTTTTCTTCATCTCATCCTCCTATAAGGTTTTAATAGTAATGTCAAAATGTAACTACATAGAACACAAAGAAAAACTCTTTGCCCTCTGTGGTTTCATCTTCTCTGATCTTTTTCATAAAACTTTAAAATCATTTTATTATGGCGGAGAGGCAGGGATTCGAACCCTGGGTGAGGTTTTACCCCCACAACCGCTTAGCAGGCGGCTGCCTTCGACCGGCTCGGCCACCTCTCCGCTCAAGAATATTATACTAACAATTGAAAGTTATTTTTGTAAACCCGACCCGCGTCTGCATATAATAAACATGCAGAACACATACAACTACAGAGCGGCTTTATTTTATCCCGTATTTTCTGAGCCTATGGCGGAAAGAACGAAAAGTTAAATTCAGAAGTTTTGCAGCGTCTGTTTTTACTCCGTTTGCTTTTTCCAGTGCTTTAATAATGTATTCCTTTTCAATATTCTCAATTATTCTATCAAGATTTACACCTTCATCAGAAAATGCAGGTATCTCTTCCATTAATGAGGTATAACCTGTTATTTCTGGTGGAAGATCTTTTGCAGTTATTTTATCCTTTTCGCTAAGCAGAGCAATCCGTTCAACAATATTTTCAAGCTCTCTTACATTTCCCTTCCACTCATAATCCAGCAATAACTTCATTGCATCTGGAGCAATTTTCTTCTGCGGACATGATAGTTTTTTCAGGAAGTGATCGATTAAAAGAGGGATGTCCTCTTTTCTTTCCCTCAATGGAGGTATTCTTACAGGAAAAACATTAAGTCTGTAATAAAGGTCTTCTCTGAATTTTCCAGTTTTCACCTCTTCTTTTAAATCTTTATTTGTGGCTGAAATTATTCTAACGTCAACTTTTATATCTGTAGTTCCGCCGAGACGTCTGAAAGTACCGTTTTCTATTACTCTCAGTAATTTGACCTGAAGGTTCAAAGGCATCTCTCCTATTTCATCGAGGAATATGCTTCCATTGTCAGCCAGTTCAAAAAGCCCTTGTTTATTTTGCATTGCTCCGGTGAAAGCACCTTTCATATAACCAAAGATTTCTGATTCAAGAAGCCCTTCAGGAAAAGCAGAGCAATTTACCGCAATAAAGTTTTTATTCTTTCTCGGGCTTAAATTATGAACCGCATTTGCAACAAGTTCTTTACCTGAGCCGCTTTCACCAAGAATAAGAACATTTGAATTACTCTGGGCTATTTTTGGTAATAATCTGAATAATTCCTGCATGCCGGGACTCTGACCTATTATATTTTCTAAAGCATACTCGGTCTCAACTTTTTCGCGTAAAACTTTTATCTGTTCGCTGAGTCTTTTTTTCTCGATAGCCTTATTAACGATAATTCTTATTTCGTCGATATTGAAAGGCTTGTTTATATAATCATATGCACCGAGTTTCATTGCTTCGATAGCAGATTCATTCGTGCCAAATGCGGTTATCATTATTACAAGAGTATCCGGTGATATTTCCTTAATAATCTTAAGAAGGCCGAAACCATCAAGCCCGGGCATTTTAATGTCAGAAATAATAAGATCAAAAATGTCTTTCTCAATATATTCTTTTCCGTCCAATCCATCGGATGCGGTTATAACATCGTAATTCTCCCCTTCAAGAAGCATCTTTAATACTTCCCTCATACTTTTTTCATCTTCAACTATGAGAATTCTACCCTTGCTTCTCTTCATTTTTCTTTGGCAGTATAATTTTGAATGTTGTTCCAGAGCCGTGCACAGTTTCTAAATTTATAGCTCCTTTATGTTCTTCAATAATCCTGTATGCTATAGCAAGTCCGAGTCCGGTTCCCTGTTCTTTGGTCGTAAAAAAAGGATAAAATATTTTTTTCAGGTTTTTTTCCTCAATACCAGTTCCTGTATCTTTGAAATCTATTTCAATTGTATCATTTTTATCCGATACAGCAACAGTTAATTCTCCGCCATCAGGCATTGCTTCGACAGCATTGAGTCCGAGATTTAAAAACACCTGCTGGAGTTTCCCGGAATCAGCAACTATTTCTATATGATTACTGTACTGTCTATTTATCAATACTTTATTTTCAGAAGCAGAATTTTTCAGGATTTCTATTGTTGTATCGAGTAAAGCGCATATATTGACATTATCACGGTTTAAAGGAGATGGGCGTGAATAAGTCAGAAAATCTGTTACAATCCTGTTAAGTCTATCCATCTCAGTAAGAGCAATACCCATCAGTTTTTCCCTATGGCTTTCAGGGAATGTACCTTCTTTTAACATTTGAATTGAACCCTTAAGTGATGCGAGAGGGTTTCGTATTTCATGGGCAATACTCGATGAAAGCTCGCCTATTGTTGCCAGTTGCTCTTTACGTTGAATCTCTGCTTCGAGTTGTTTGATTTTTGTAAGGTCCTGAAATACTACTATAAAACCTTTCTGGTCTCCAGCCAGTCCCCTGAAAGGAGAGATTGTCAGGCCAATTATTTTTTTTTGATTTCCTGTATCAAAAACCTCATCCCTCCTTCCTTCTTTAAAAGGGAATTTAAAAGAAGGCAATACATCATCTATTTTTCTGCCTATTATATTTTTTCTATCAATGCCGGTAATTCTTTCTGCAGCCTTATTGAAAATAATGGTTCTGCCTCTTATATCGGTTGTACATAAGCCGCTCGGAAGACTTTCTATGATTTCCTGATTGAAAAATTCAAGGTCCTTAATATCAAAATCTTTTTCTTCAAGTTTCTTCTCTGTAGTTTCAAGGCGTGAAGAAAGATAACCGCTGAGATAAGCTGTAATGTAAAAGAAGCTGACATGGATGAATATTTTATAAAGATATTCTGTTACTTCAACCGGATATTCGGTTTTAACTGGTATAATCCCATAAAACTGAAGATTTAAGAGAGAACCATAAAAAATACTGCTTTGAGTTGCTATTACAAATCCAGCTTTTTTATCGAGAACTATACTTGAGGCAAGAATGGTTATTATTAAAGTAAAAGAATACCAGCTTTCTATGCCGCCAGTGAAATAAATAAGAATTGTCTCAAAAATTATATCAATAACTAATTGTGTGTAAGCAAAATATCTTAGATTCTTTATTTTTCCATATAATATTGAATATACGATTGTAGCCGCATAGACACCTATAATAAGATAAAGAAACTGGTTATGATAGGGAAATTTTCTAAAACCCCAGAAAAAGAAGGTTATAGCAAAGAAAAGAGTTATAAAAATTACCCTGAAGGCTATAAGCGCCTTTATTTTTTTCTTTAAACCTTCAGGTTCTTCTGAAAACATTAATTTTTATTTTATAAGTGTAATAAGTTTGAATATAGGCAGATACATTGCAACAACTATAAAACCTACAGAACCTCCAAGAAATACCATAAGCAAAGGTTCCATCATGGCAGTAAGGTTCGAGACAGCAACATCCACTTCATCATCATAGAAATCAGCGATTTTCGAAAGCATGGCATCCAGCGCGCCTGTTGATTCACCAACAGCAATCATATGTGTAACCATAGGAGGAAAAACTTTTGCTTTTGTTATAGGCTCTGCAAGTGTTTTACCGCCAACAACACCTTTTCTTACATCCATAATTGCATATTCAATAACTTTATTGCCTGAAGTCTTTGCTGTTATTTCAAGGCCATCGAGTATCGGAACACCGCTGCTGACCAGTGTTCCAAGGGTTCTTGTAAATTTTGCAACAGCCACTTTATTCAATAAAACGCCAAAAATCGGAAGTTTAAGTAATATTTTATCAGTAGCATATTTTCCTTTTTCAGTTCTCCTTATTTGAACAATCGCTATGATTAATCCAATTATTGCGCCAAGTATTATTAATCCGCCTACGCCAGCTATAAAATTGCTCAATCCAACAACAATACGGGTAGGCAATGGCAATGTTCCTCCGAGTTGAGCAAACATCTTGGTAAATGTTGGAACAACGAAAATCATTATTACTGCTATGACCAGAACCGCAATAGTGGTAACAACAGTAGGATATACTAATGCTCCTTTAACTTTTTTCTTCAATTTCATTGCTTTTTCTATATATAGAGCTAATCTGTTCAATATGGTGTCAAGAATACCTCCTGCTTCACCTGCTGCAACCATATTTACATACAATTCACTGAATACCCTCGGATGTTTTTTCAAAGCATCGGCATATGTTGCACCGGATTCAACATCACTTTTAACCTGCAAAAGGGTTTTGCTTAGATTTTTGCTTTCTACCTGATTGGATAGTATATCAAGAGCCTGAACCAACGGGAGTCCTGCATCAATCATAGTTGCAAACTGACGTGTGAAGACAACAATATCCTTGTCTTTCACTCCGCTTCCGAAAGAGAATTTCCCCCCTATTTTTTTCTGTTTCTCTGTAACGATTGTAGCTACTATGTTTCTTTTTCTTAACTGTGCAATTACATCTTCTTTTGAATTTGCGGTGATTTCTCCAGATTCAATAGCACCCTTAGGATTTTTACCCGACCATTGAAAAACAGTAGCCATGATTAAGACCTCCCTTTACCCTGGGATGCATGGACACCTTTATTTATCATCTGTAGTATTTCATCAGGTATTGGTGATCTGCCCACTGCATCTTCAAAAGTTATTAAACCCTTTGAATAAAGTTCATACAAAGACTGATTCATAGTTTGCATTCCAAATTTTGCCTGCCCTGTTTGCATCATTGAATATATTTGATGAATTTTGTCTTCACGGATAAGATTCCTGATAGCAGGATTCGGCACAAGAAGCTCAACAGCCAGTACCCTGCCCTGCCCTGATTTTTTAGGTATCAATTGCTGAGCAAATATTCCTTCAAGCACAAAAGATAACTGGACTCTTATCTGTTCCTGCTGGTGTGGAGGGAATACATCTATAATACGGTTAATTGTCTGCACTGCAGAATTAGTATGCAAAGTAGCGAGAGTCATATGTCCTGTCTCTGCAACTGTTAAAGCAGCTTCTATGGTTTCAAGGTCTCTCATCTCGCCTATCAGTACAATATCAGGGTCCTGCCTTAAAACATATCTTAAGGCAGATTTAAATGAAACTGTATCAGCGTTTACTTCCCTCTGGTTTATAAGGCATTTTTTATGAGGGTGAAGATATTCTATTGGGTCTTCAATTGTAATTATATGGTCATACCTTTCAGAGTTAATTTTATCAACCATTGCTGCCAAGGTTGTTGACTTTCCGCTTCCTGTTGGACCTGTAACAAGTATGAGTCCTCTTGGTTTTTTTACAAGATCGTTTACAATTTCAGGCAATCCAAGTTCTCTGAATCCCCTTATTTCAAAGGGTATTGTTCTGAAGGCTCCTGCTACCGCACCTCTTTGCATAAATATATTAGCTCTAAACCTGCTTAAACCTTTCACACCAAAAGAGAGGTCAAGTTCATTGTTTTCTTCATATTTATGCTTCTGCGCATCAGTCAATATGCTGTAGCATAGAGCTTTTGTATCCGCAGGAGTAAGAGAAGGATGATCTATATTTATAAGTTTGCCGTCAATCCTGAGTCTCGGCGGACTGCCAGTGGTAATGTGCAAATCCGATGCATTTTTTTCAATCATCATTTTCAACAAATCATAAAGTGTTGCCATAACTTACCCCTTTATTTTATTAATTTCCAAAAGTAACTCTCATAACCTCTTCAATAGAAGTTACCCCCTCTTTAACCTTTGTAAGCCCGCTCATTCTTAATGTTTTCATTCCGAGACGAACAGCTGTTTTTTTAAGATCATCTGCCGAAGCTCCCTCGAGAATCAGTTCTCTTATATCACTTGTTACAGGCATAACTTCGTACAATGCAATTCTTCCTTTATATCCAGAACCATTGCACGCCGGACAACCCGTGCCTTTATAACAAGTTACCGATGCTGCTTCTTCTTCGGAAAATCCGAGTTGTATCAGAGCCTGAACAGGTACTTTTTCAACACTTTTGCATTCAGAACATATTTTTCTTGCGAGTCTCTGTGCTGCTATTATAATAACAGAAGCAGAAATAAGAAAAGGTTCTATTCCCATGTTAAGCAATCTGCTGATTGTGCTTGGAGCATCATTTGTATGTAATGTGCTTAGAACGAGATGACCTGTCAATGCTGCTTTTACAGCAATCTCTGCTGTCTCAAAATCACGAATTTCTCCAACCAGTATAATATTTGGAGCCTGTCTGAGAAAAGCTCTTAGAGCTGAAGCAAAAGTTAGACCGATTTCTTCTTTTACCTGCACCTGATTCATACCAGTAAAATTATATTCCACAGGATCTTCTGCTGTCATTATATTCAGGTCAGGATTATTAAGATAATTCAGCGCAGAATATAATGTAGTTGTCTTGCCACTTCCTGTTGGACCTGTTACTAAAATCATACCATACGGTTTATTGAGCGAATCTAAAAATTTCTTAAGAGCTTCTTCTTCAAATCCTAATTTAGTCAGATCAATCTGAAGATTAGATTTATCAAGAATCCTGAGAACAGTTTTTTCTCCAAACAAAGTCGGTAGTACAGAAACCCTAAAGTCAATTTCTCTTTTTTTACCGAGTCTCAGTTTTATTCTTCCGTCCTGCGGAAGTCTTCTTTCAGCAATATCAAGTTTCGACATAATTTTAAGGCGTGAAGTGATCGGGTTTTTTATTTTAAGTGGCAGATTCATGGCATTAAAAAGCACTCCATCAACTCGGTATCTGACACGTAATGTTGTTTCATATGGTTCTATGTGAATATCACTTGCCCCGCCTTTGATTGCATTTATCAAAATTCCATTCACGAGTTTCACGATGGGTTCATCAATCTCTGTAGAAAGGGCGTCATCCTGTTCTGAAATAGATTCGATACTATCAAGAGCATCACCAACAACTTTGTCAAATTCATCCACATCTATAGAAACACCTTCATCAAGAGAAGCTTCTTCCTCTTCTTCATGTAATTCTTCTTTTGTTAGAGTATAATCTTTTGCCTGTATCATTTTGCCTGAAACCGGTTGTTTTGAGGCAACAACAGCTGCAGAGCCTTTATAATAATTGCTTATAGCTTCACCTATGGCTGATTCTGCAGCAACAACCACCTCGACATTGTAACCGGTCATAAATTTAATATCATCTATCACGAAGACATTGGAAGGATCTGCCATAGCAATTGTAAGAGTTGCTCCCACACGGGCAACAGGCAGAATTGTATATTTTCTCGCAATCTCATAAGGAATCAATCTTAAGACAGAAGAATCTATTTTATATTCTGATAAATTTACTGCAGGCACTCCCCATTGTTGGCTCAGAAAAGACACAAGTTTTTCTTCTGTTATATAGCCAAGCCTGATAAGATTGGTGCCAAGCTTTCCACCATCTATTCTTTGACGGGCTATTGCTTCTTTTAACTGTTCTTCTGTGATTAGTTGTGATTGTACGAGCAACTGTCCAAGTTTATTTGCCATAATATATCTAATCCCCGAAAGTGACTTTCAAAACTTCCTCTACTGTTGTAACACCCTGTTTTATTTTAACCAGACCGCTCATTCTTAGTGTTTTCATTCCAAGCCTTATAGCTGTTTTCTTCAAGTCATCAGTTGATGCTCCCTCAAGAATCATCTCTTTTAACTCTTCTTTAAGAGGCATAACCTCATATAATGCAATTCTTCCTTTATAGCCTAAACCATTGCATGTCGGACAACCTTTGCCTTTGAATATTTTTATGCTTCCAGCTTCTTCTTCAGAAAATCCGAGTTGAATTAATGCAGGCACAGGAACCTTTTCTTCAACTTTGCATTCTACGCAGATTTTTCTTACAAGTCTCTGGGCAACAATTAATATTACTGAAGCTGAAACAAGAAAAGGTTCAATGCCCATATTTAGAAGTCTGCTGATTGTGCTTGGGGCATCATTTGTATGCAATGTGCTTAAGACAAGATGACCGGTTAGCGCTGCTTTTACAGCAATCTCTGCTGTCTCAAAATCTCGAATTTCTCCAACCATTATTATGTCCGGGTCCTGTCTGAGAAAAGAGCGTAAAGCAGAGGCAAAAGTAAGTCCAATTTCTTCTCTTACCTGAACTTGGTTTATACCAAGAAAATTGTATTCAACCGGGTCTTCTGCTGTAGAGATATTAACTCCAACTTTGTTTAGATGATGAAGAGCAGAGTAAAGTGTAGTGGTTTTGCCACTTCCTGTAGGTCCTGTTACAAGTATCATTCCATATGGCTTTGCCAAAGCTGCCATAAAATCTCCAAGAGCATCCTTTTCAAATCCAAGCTTTGTTAGATCAACCTGCAGATTGGATTTATCGAGAAGTCTCAAGACAGTTCTTTCTCCAAACAAACACGGAACAGTAGAAACACGAAAATCTATTTCTTTCTTCTTGCCTACTTTTAATTTGATCCTTCCATCCTGAGGCAACCTTCTTTCTGCAATGTCAAGGTTTGCCATTATCTTAATTCTTGATGTTACAGCATTTTTTATTTTTACAGGAAGATTCATGACTGTGTACATCCTGCCATCAACTCTCTGTCTTATCCTGAAAGAATTTTCATAAGGTTCAACATGCACATCGCTTGCACGCTCTTTAATTGCGTTAATCAATATTCCGTTGACAAGCTTGACTATAGGCCTTTCAACTTCCTTGATAGCTTCTTCATCGGTCTCTTCGATAACTTCAACATCATCGAGTGCTTCGCCAACTACCTTATCAAACTCATCCACATCCAGATTAAGACTTTCGTCAAAAGATATTGAAGGACCTTCGTCTCTCAAATCTTCTTCTGATAAAGTATAATCTTTTGCTTTGAGTATATCTTGAGTCGATTTTCCCTTTGTTGCTACAATATCAACTTTATTACCTTTGTAATAATTGTTAATAGCTGTTATAACAGCAGATTCACCTGCAACAACTACCTCAACATTATATCCTGTCATAAATTTTATATCGTCAATTACAAACACATTCGATGGATCCGACATTGCTATTGTTAAAGTAGCGCCCACACGTGCAACCGGCATTATACGGTATTTGCGCGCTACTTCGTATGGAATAATTTTCAACAGAGCAGGATCTATTTTGTACTCGGAAAGATTGATTGCAGGAACTCCCCATTGTTTGCTAAGGAAAGAAATGAGTTTTTCTTCGGTTATATATCCGAGCTTAATAAGATTTGTGCCAAGTCTTCCGCCTTCACGACGCTGAAGATTTATTGCTTCTTTTAATTGCTCTTCAGTAATTATTCCTGATGATACAAGTAATTGTCCGAGTCTGGAAGCCATTCTTCACCCTGTAAATTTAAAGCCCATACAAATTATTTTACACCATCATTATCATATTTTAATAGGATACCAGATTTCTATTATATTTAAAATACACAAAGAATGGGGAAAAAACTCTACTGCATCCTCTTTTCACAGGAAAGCGTATTATTAAATTAACCACAAAATTCGGTTTAGGTAAAATCTGTGAATTGTTGGAGTAGGTTTCATTAATAAGCTACAAATGCATTAAGGTTGTCTTTAAAAATGAATAAGATGTAAAATTTTTATAGTAGTAATTCTGTTTTTTGTAGGTTATTATAAAATATGTTAAATACTCAGAAAAACATCCCAAGTTCAATCGATCTTGACAGGGCTGAAAGGCTAAGGGAAGTTCTTGAAATACTTGGGGATTTGAATGACAGTGTGCCAGTAATTGTAGAAGGCAAAAAAGATGAGTCTGCTTTAAGAGAACTCGGGCTTAATGGTGAGATTATTAAACTTCATGCTGGAAAAAGTCTATATGATTTTTGTGATGATATTCTCAGAAAGTTTGATAGAGTTATACTGCTGCTCGATTGGGATAGAAGAGGCGAAGAATTGAGCAAATCTCTTTCCAAATATTTAAAGGGTCATTATGAGGAATTTTCTTCTTTCAGAGAACTTTTAAAAATTTTATGTCAGAAGGAAATTTATGCAATTGAAGGTATTCCAAAACTTCTTAAAAGGCTTGAAGGAACCGAAGGAACTTGGCAGTAAAGGTGAAGATATAGCTGCAATTTATCTGAAGAAAAAAGGTTACCAGATAATCGCAAGAAACTACAAAACAAGTTCAGGCGAGATTGATATTGTTGCGCTGGATAGAGAAACTGTAGTTTTTATTGAAGTAAAAACAAGAGCAGATCATTCCTTTGGTTATCCATATGAAGCAGTTCATTACAGGAAACGCCAGAAATTAAAGAATCTTGCTTTGTTGTACATGAAAAAAATAGGCAGGGAAGTTCCTGTAAGATTTGATGTTCTAAGCATAATGCAGAATCAAAAAGGCAAATTCGAGATAGAACATATCCCGGATGCATTCGAAGTGTAAATTCTGTATCATGTAATTTCTGTGTGTCTTATCATTTTGCCCTTACACATGTAAATAATCATTTCGCAGATATTTGTAGCGTGATCTGCTATTCTCTCAAGATACTTCGCAACATAAGTTCTTTTAATAGCAAGAGGTATATTTTTTGGGTCTTTAATCATAAAAGCGAGAAGTTCCTCAAAATTTTTTACAGTTAGATCATCAACCTCATCATCTCTTTTAATAACTTCGTAAGGAAGTCTCGAACAGCCTGTAACAAAAGAGTCAAGAGCATCCCGCACCATAGATTGAGCAATTTTAGCCATTTTTGGTATGTTCACAAAAGGTTTTAATTGAGGTTCCTGATTAAGTTCAATCGCCCTTTCAGCAATATTTACAGCAAGGTCCCCCATTCTCTCAAGATCTGTTGTTATCTTCATTGCTGTTGTAATAAGCCTCAAATCCCTTGCCATTGGTTGTCTCAGAGCAATAAGCCTTACACATTCTTCATCTATTTTTACATCAAGTGCATTTATCAGATGGTCTCTTTTTATTACTTCTTCAGCAAGTTTAGTGTCTCTTTCAACAAGAGAGCTAACAGAATCTCGTATTGCATTTTCAACCATATATCCAAGCTTTAAAATGTTTCCCCTCAACTCTTCTAATTCATTTTCAAAAACAGACATTATCCGAATCTCCCTGTAATATACTCTTCAGTTAATTTATTCACTGGATTTACAAAAATTGTATTTGTATCTCCAAACTCAATTAGTTCCCCTATATACATAAAAGCAGTATAATGCGAAATCCTCGCTGCCTGCTGCATATTATGAGTTACTATAACTATAGTAACAGTTTTCTGTAATTCCTGTAGAAGATTTTCAATATGCGCGGTGGAGATCGGGTCAAGGGCTGATGTTGGCTCATCAAACAATATAACCTCAGGTTCCTGAGCAAGGGAGCGGGCAATGCAAAGCCTCTGCATCTGTCCTCCAGACAAACTCAATCCTGAATCATTTAACTTGTCCTTGACTTCCTTCCATAAATCAGCTTTTATTAAAGCCTGTTCGACTATACCGTCAAGAATGCTTTTCTTTTTTATGCCGCGGAGTTTCGGGCCATATGCGACATTTTCATAAACAGAGCTCGGGAATGGATTCGGCTTTTGAAAAACCATGCCAACCCTTCGTCTCAACTCGATGACATCCGTGTCTTTGTCATAAATATCCACATCATGAAAAAGCATTTGTCCTGTTGCTCTTGAGGAAATTATTAAATCATTCATACGATTTAAAGCCCTGAGCAAAGTAGATTTCCCACATCCCGAAGGGCCGATTATAGCCGTGATTCTATTGCTTTTTATACTAAGATTTATATCTTTAACAGCCTGAAAATTCCCATACCAGATACTGAAATTTTTTATTTCAAAAATATTCTTGCTTTCTACCATGCTCTTTTCTTTCTCTGTTTCAATCTTATAATAATGCCAAGCAGGTTCATTCCCAAAACTAAAGTAATCAATACAATCGCAGTTCCATATTGTATAGGCCTCGTTTCTTCAATATGTGTTCCTGCGGTTGCAAGGACATAAATATGATAAGGCAAAGCCATAACAGGCTCAAATAAAGAACGAGGAATTCCGGGAGTAAAAAAAGCAGCTGCAGTAAACATAATTGGAGCTGTTTCACCAGAAACTTTGGCAGTGCCAAGAATTGCGCCAGTTAAAATTCCAGGCATTGCAGTTGGAAGCACAACTTTTCTTATTGTCTGCCATTTTGTTGCTCCGCATGCTAAAGACGCTTCTCTAAAACTGTATGGTACTGCTTTTAAAGCTTCTTCTGAAGTTGAGATTATGTATGGCAAAATCATTATTGCAAGGGTAATTGAACCAGCGAGCAAACTCATTCCAAAATTAAGCATAACAACAAATACTCCAAGTCCAAACAATCCGAAAACAACAGATGGTACTCCTGCAAGTGTATAAATTGACATCATCACTGACTTGAGCATATATCCGGGCTTTGAATATTCTGCAAGAAAAATTGCTGTTACAACGCCAATAGGTATAACAATGAGCATACATAAAGAAGTAAGCAAAATTGTTCCCATTATTACAGGGAAGATACCGCCTCTGGTCATTGCCTCTAAAGGAGGCTGTGTAATAAACTCCCAGCTCAGAACCTGAAAACCATTATAAAAGACAAATAATAAAATAACAAATAATGTTATTGCTCCTGAAAAACCCAATATTCTAATCAAAGAAAGAAAAAAACCCTGTCTGATATTTCTTTTTTTCTTATGAACTTTTTTGAAAGATTCTTTTGTTGTATCAATATTATACATTATACTTTCTCTCCAATCCTTACACTGCGATACTTTCTGGATATAAAATCAGATATTAAACTTAAAACAAATGTAATAAGAAAAAGTATTGCACCAACACCAAACAATGCATGATAATGAAGACTTCTATATGGAGCTTCCGCCATCTCAGCAGCTATTGCTGCGGGCATCGGACGTGCGGCATCAAAAATCCAGTGCGGAACAACCGCAGCTCCACCTGCTGCCATAAGCACAATCATCGTTTCCCCAATAATTGTTCCAATTCCTAAGATTACAGCGACACTTAATCCCGACACAGAGGCTGGTATAACAACTCGCCAGATTGTATTCCATTTATCAGCGCCCAGAGAATATGAAGCTTCTCTATACGTTCTCGGAACAGCTGTTAAGGCATCTTCTGCTATACTTGCTATAACAGGAATTGCCCTTACTGTCAGCATTAATGATGCAGTTGTAATATTAAGACCCGATGCTATAAACATTTTGTCATAACAAAAATCTGCAAGAGTTGTTGATATAAAAGGCAGATTTGTGCTTTTCAGAATTTCAGGCAATGTCTCAGAAAGCATAGGAGAAAGCCAGTTTGAGAGTATTGGCGCTATTATAACCATGCCGAAAAAACCAAGCACAACAGAAGGAAAACTTGCAAGCATTTCTATTAATGGCTTTAAAAATTCTTTAACCCTATAATTTGCTACTTCAGCAATATAAACAGCAGTGCCTAAACCTAAAGGAATTGCCATAATAGAAGTGAGTAATGTTACAGCAACTGTTCCCATAATTAGTGGAAACATTCCAAAACTTGGGGGATCGTGAGTGGGATACCATTGAGAACCAAAGATTACGCGAGTTACACCTTCTTTATAAAAGATATAAAACGCCTCTTTGAAAAGGAAAAATCCAATAAATAAAAGAATAAGAACTGATAACAGCCCAATTGAACTTATTATAATTTCAACTAATTTTTCTTCTGTTTGCCATTTCATAAATATAAAAATTCATTTTTTGGTTAACCACTAATATCTTATTGCATTTTTCTGGTTAATGGATGCAAATTCGGAACAATCAATCACTTGTCATCGTTTAATATACAACACTAATTGTTACAATATTGTTACATTAAAGTTAATTTTGTATTACATGAATTACGGTAGGGGCAATTCATGAATTGCCCTTACGCGACTCAGCCCTACGGTTTTTTATTCTTTCCAATAATTTTTCCGCCGGTTCATCATTTGGATCCTGTGGAACCAGTTTGCCTTCAAAGGCTCTTTTAAGGATGCTTTGACGCAAACGCTCTGCCTCTTTCAGGCTATTATCAATCGCCTTCTCCACCTCATCAACCACAGAAAAGCGAAGCTCGATTTCTTCGACAATCTTCTGCCTTGCCTCTTCCTCTGGTTTCATAGCAAATGTTTTTATATTTTCTATTTATACCGATTCATTTTATATAACCAAATAGCAAATGAACGAATTTTCTAAAAAAGGAAATTATCACAGAAGATAAACTGCCTAAGCGTTTCAGTTTAATAATTATTCCCATTAGTTGAAACCACATAATTAACTCCAAAAAAGTTTGGTTAATTTAGGTATGCGGCAAATTCTTATTAAAATCATATCATAAAACTACCAAATATATATAACTTCAGACTTTGTTATCTGCCTCTGTTTAACAAATATAAAAATAATTGCCTCTATTTAAATACCTTGTCGATGGTGGCAAATTTATTATTTTTTGAGGGGGAAAAGGGATAGTTTTCAATATATTGAGAGATTCTCTTTTATATTGAAAAGCAGCAAAATATTTGGGTCATTAGTAGTTGTTTTACTAATGACCCCTTAAAATACTATAAAATAAAGATTGATAGCTTTATTTTATGCTTACGTATTTAACTTCATTTACAACTTTCTGACCTTCTTTTGAAAGCATGAAATCAATAAATTTAGCGATAACTCCTTTAGGATTTCCATTTGTGTACATAAATAAAGGTCTTGCTATAGGCCATGAACCATCACGAATACTTTGCGGAGTAGCTGTTTTGCTATTTACCATAACAGCCTTAACGGTTTTGTCAAGATATCCAATTCCAATATATCCTATGGCATATTTGTTCTTTGCAATTGTCTGTACAGCCTGTCCGTTTGAAGCAACCAATAAAGCATCTGCCCTTACTTTGTCGCCTTTTAATACTTTTTCTTCCCAGACTTCATATGTTCCTGAGCTTGTATCCCTTGAAACTACTGATATTGGTCTATTAGGTCCGCCAATTTCTTTCCAGTTCTGAATTTTGCCATTGTAAATATCTCTTAACTGCTCTAATGTTAAATTTTTTATATTCATTGATGGGTGAACTATTGGAACAATGCCATCAAGAGCTATCTTGTGACCGGTTAGACTAATATTTTTTGCTTTTGCTGAATCGACCTCTTTATCTTTTGCTTCGCGGGAACTTGTAGCGATGTCGGTAGTTCCATCTATTAAAGCCTTAATTCCTGTACCAGAGCCGCTGCCTGAGACATAAACTTTAATATTTTGATTCTTTTTCATAAAAACTTCAGCTGCCTTTTGAGCAATTGGTAGAACAGTTGTTGAACCGTCTATCTTGATTTCTTCGGCAAAAGATGAACCGGCAAAAAATGCTAACAACAAAACTGACATTGTCAAAATTAATATTTTCTTCATTACTATTCCTCCTTTGTTTTACAATACATTTAATTTGTTACAGGAATGTTACAAATTTATTAAATTTATGTTATATAAATCACCTCCTTTTCGTACATGAAGTTAGACAGATTCAAAATATAAATCATAAGTATTTAGCAAAAACTTCTTTAACATATTATTTTTACGAATTTTTATTATATTCATCCGGGAATATCCTGTTAATAAGATTGAACATAAAAATATTCGGTTTCATTTTAAAAACTAAAAAAATTATTATGACAGCAAAAATAAATGTAAAAATAAATAAAATGAAAACCATTTCATTTTAATATACGAATATTTTGTTACATGGATATTAAATAATTGTTAAATTAAGAAGAAAATTTCTCTAACATGGCAGGCTTTTTATTTAGAAGAAGTAAGCACCATATTTGATAACTTATTTTTGGAAGACTTTTGTATTTTATTCACTCTATTTTCTTTTAATAATTCTTCTAATTCCCTTTCTGCAAGATAACATTTTGCTTCCATTACACTTCTAAACCCGGTTTGAACCCATTCCCCGGAAGTCTCCAACGGATTTTTTAGATATACAATTTTTTTGAATTTATCATATAAAATCTCGGTATTGCTGATGGAAGATTTTTCATAACGAAAGCATGGATATAAAAAAGCAACTGCAACTAATAAAAAACATAAGAGTAGTACAAATATCAACATCTTTACTTTTTTATCCTTAAGAGCCTGGTTCATAACATAATATAAGCATTTTTTATACCAATCTTATTTTTGCATAACATATTGTTATTATTAAATTTTTATTTAATATCTATTATCTTACTGACAATTTTTGTCAGGCAAAATATGTGAAATTATATGCCTGAGTTTGTATTGAAAAAATTTTATGCCCAAGGGAATATTGTGAATGAAAACAAAATTATCTTAATATTCCTGTAACATTTCAATGTTAATTTAATAATTAAACCGAAATAATGATGATGTTACGAAAAACTTTTTAAGGAGGCACAGGATGAAAATAATGTTTTTATGCACAGGCAATTCATGCCGTTCTCAGATGGCAGAAGGGCTGGCCAGAGAACTTGGGAAGGGTAAAATCACAGCTTATAGTGCAGGACTCAATCCTCAGGGAGTTAATCCAAAAGCAATTGCAGTTATGAAAGAAATCGGGATTGATATATCTTCACAACAGTCTAAATCTATTGACCCTGAATTATTGCAACAAATGGATATAATAATCACTCTTTGTGATAATGCAGCAGAATCATGTCCATTAACACCACCCAATATTAAAAGATTACATTGGTCTTTAAAAGATCCAGCAAAAGCAAAAGGCACAGAGGAAGAAATAATGAACGAATTCAGAAAAGTTAGAGACGAAATAACTGAAAGGATTAAAATCTTTTTAGAAGAACATTCTATTTAAGAAAGAATTTTATCTGATACCGGCTTTTTTGGCAAAAGCCTTTGTGGTATCAATTTCATCAAGCTTAGAAATATAAAGGTGACATAACTCAAAGTATCTGCTGATGCAGTAATCTGAATTTATATCCTCAATATTTCTTATAAAATCGTTTTCAGCTTTACATACTATTCCTTTAGGACTTCCTACCAGATATGGACATATTGTAAAAGTTCTATTAAAAATCACACCGACCTCCTCTTTTTTATTAACTATTTATTTGTGCTACTTTTACTTTCTTCTTAGAACCTTTGAAAGAAATATCGGACAGTTGTCATAGTTTTCAGTACAGCAGCAATTTTCTCTTCTCTGGTTATCAATTACCATTGATGAGAGGGATGCTATACATACGTTATAACCATCATATGGACATACGGTATCATAATTATCATATCTTGATTTTTCTATATAAACAGTTTCAGTATTCATTTTTCACCTCCTATTCCTTTTTATAAAGAATAATAAAAAAATATTACAGTATTATTAAATAAATATTAAATTATGCAAAACGTGTTTTTAAGGCATTTAAAAGTCTGTACTTCCATAACAATATACCAGTATCAGGGCAAAGCGAAAGCTGAGAGTCCTTACCAATTTTGTACCTATTACCTCTCCATACAACTTTATTGCTTACCAAAGGTATAAACCAAATAATTCCTATGATAATATCTTTTAAAGGAGATAAAAAATACCGAAATGGATTAAAGGTTAATGCGTCAGAATCAGTTATTTTCTGTTTAATTAATTGCGTTGTTTTAATTTGTTTCTGTATTAATTTTCCTATATAAATATCTCCCAGAATTTTGACAAAACTGACAAACATTGCAAAAAAGAGGGTTATCTTTGAAACCTCCAATAAAATCAGAGGCAGAAAAGACATAAATACAGGGTTTCCAATCAGTTCACTTATATAGCTAATACCGCCGATTTTCCATCTAAGTTTTCCCCATCTCGTATGCCTGTTAATGAATTTTTTGATTCCCCAGTATTCGTTTACATTCCTGATTAAATGTGTTGAAAGTATAACTTTCTTACCCATTTCATGTATTCTTTTGCCAATTATATAATCTTCTGCAAGAACATCTTTTACTGCTTTTAATCCTCCTATAAACTCAAGATCTTTTTTTCTCATGAGCATTGATTTCCCTATAACACAGGGCATACGAAGGTATTTATCAAGTAAACATACGCTACCTATTATAAAAGAGTTTAAGTGAAGGTTCTCAAGGATTGATCCAAAAGTTCGTTCGCTTGTTCCATGTATCATATTGCTTACAAGGCCTACGGAAGGATCTTTCATATGTTTAGTGATTTCCTTTAAATAATTACTGCTTACTAACACATTACTATCACTAATAAGAATATGTTCATATTTTGCAATTTTATATGCTGGAATGAGATTATTGACCTTGGGATTAAGACCAATATTGCATCTTTCAGTAATCACAGAAATATCCTTATCAGGATGTTTTTCTTTGACTTTTCTTGCGACTTTATATGCAGGATCATTGCAGTCCTGAAGCGAAAAGATTATCTCATATTCTGGATAATCCTGCAAACAAAAGCTTTCAAGATTATCGAAAAGATTGTCATCAAGTCCTTTTAGCGGCTTAATAATTGAAACAGGTGGACAAAAGCTTTCAGAAGATGTCAGAAATTGCCGGGCTTCCTTGATTTTAATATTGGTTGCTTTCAATTTTGATCGGATAGACAATATCTGAAATCCATAGGCAATAAGTCCAATTGCTGTTAGACACACAAAGATTAGAAAAAGTGTCATATATTCTCCTTTCTAATTTCTAAATAAAGTTATTGCAACACCTTTGTTATGTTTTATGCATTGTTTTATTGAAACAATATTCTTTTCACAGTTAAGTAAAGTTTTCCATGAGTAAATATGCTTTGGTTTGTGGAAATCACTGTTTGCAATGTAAGGATATTTACTAAGACTTATGACATTAAAGACATCATCTCTGTTTGCTATTTCCCAGGCGTCTATATATTTGCTATATTTCTCTCTGTTGTTCCATAGAAAAAGGGTATCTCTTGTTGTAATTTCCGAACTGTGGTGCGGGTGACAGGCAATAATCAATGCATTCTGTTTTTTTGCTTCAAGGAATATTTTCTCATAGCTCCAGTTGGCAGGTATAAATTCTTTAATATCAAGAACAAGAAAATGAGCGGATTTATCTGAGGAAAGATAGTTTTTGCTTATTTCAACTCCCGGGATAACCAGCATTCCGTATTTATCCCAAGCCCTTTCAGACTCCTGCCTGATATTAGATAGATAATTATTAAAATTATCTTCTTTCACCGTGAATCTGAACCTATGAGCTATTTTTCCAATTGAACTATCTCCGTTAACTACGTGATCTGTTATTGCTATAACATCAAATCCTGCTTGGCCAAAAAGATCAACAGTTTTTCTCAACTCTACCGAACCATCAGAGTATTTCGTGTGGATATGAAAATCGCACAATAACATTTATCTTATGATAAATATTATTTATTACAGGATTATTACGATAAAATTAAGTTTTCTTTAAAATGATATGTTTTTTATTAGAAGGGAATAATATAACTCAGCATGTTTGGCAGGTTGTATTTTTCCCTGTCAAATGCTGGGGTTGTTTATAATGAGTATTTTATGCATACTAAACATAATACTGAAAGATGTTTTATTTTCATAAAATAAAATCAGAAAATTTTTGAGGAAGATATGAGGTCATTTAAAGAAATTAAAGACAACTATAATTTTACTACTGATGATGAACAGAGGCTTTTAAAATTAAAACCTATTATGGAACCCCACGTTGAAGAGATAGTAAGCACCCTTAATTCTTATATTATGAGCACTAAAATTGGAGCCAGATTATTGGCAGAAGATTCAAGAAAAAATCATTTATTCGAGGCTCAGAAGAGCTGGTTTATAGCCATGTTTGAGGGTAAATATGACAATAAATATTACGAAAGACTAATAAAGATTGGAATTACGCATGTAAAAAGAGGTATTGATGCACATCATTTGAACAGGGCTGTCAATATCATCAGGAACCTGGGGTTGAATATCTTATATACTCAAAATAGTCCGGAAGAAGAAATCATTGCAAATATCCTGGTATTTGAAAAGATTCTGGATATTAACCTTGACATTATGACTTCATCCTATATTGAGGAAGAGATCAGAAGTTATTCTTCAATGTACCGTATAAGAAGTGTGCTCATAGATTTTTCTGAGAAATTTCTTCAGAGTGCAAATTTTGCTCTTGTTATTGCACTGATTGGACTAACTTTAGGCGCAATCGGACTATTCATAACAGACGTGCAAAAACTTTTTGTTAGTGATCTTGAAAATGGGATTATTACTTCCCTCGGTTCTTTGCTAATCATCTGGGTAATGATAGAACTAATGAATACAGAGATATCACATCTTAAAGGTGGAAAATTTCGTATCAGTGTATTTGTTAGTGTCGCACTTGTCGCAATCATAAGAGAAACTATGATCGCAACACTGAAACATGAACAATCAGAAGTGATGATTTACCTTATTGCCTCTATCCTTGTAATAGGATTCGTCTATTGGCTTGTAATCAAAGGTGAAGAGCAACAGCGATAAAGAATGTTAATTTTTGGATAAAAGATACTATCCAGGATGATTCTTTTAATTCCGGGGTTAGAATAGATAGATGAAAAAAGTTTTAAATTAAAAATCAACAATAAATATTGCTTTCTGATTTTTTACTGTATGATATAATTTTAATGAGATTATGGAACAGTTATTTGTTTATTTAGGTATTTGGAGCAACAGGATTTTTTCATGGGTTGACATACTTGGCCTTTTTATTTTTATTGCAGGATTTATAATTGGATTAGGAGCAGTAACAGTTATTGACCTTCATGGATTTCTGGGCAGAAAATCTCCTTATTGGACAGAGGCAACAATACGGACACACAAAATTACAAAACCCTTAATTTGGATAGGCATTCTGTTAGCCATATTAGGTGGTCTAATTACTTATAGGAATATCGGATTTTCAGGGATTTCACTCATTCATACGGTTTTAGCAGTTATATTGATATTAAACGGCACTTTCCTTTCCTTCTGGGTAAGCCCCAATCTTATAAAGAGAGAGAAAGAGGGCAAGGCGAGCGAACTTCTGCCTTTAGATTTACAGGTAAAGATTGCAATTAGTTTTGTTATCTCGGTTATTGGATGGTGGAGCAGCCTATTCCTTCTTGTTTGGTATATTATTGTTTTGCGTTGATTATTACAATTCAAAAGTTTTATACCAAATAATTGGTTAAAAGGGCTTTAAAAAGGGGAAAGTTTAACCAATTGTATATTTCTAAAAATACTTCTTTTATTAATGAATTTCTTTAAAATGACCTGCTTTTGATTAAATATGAATAATATAACGCCGCATTTGTGGGTTTACGTTTAAGAGTATTAAAATCAACTTTATATAGACCAAAACGAGCATCAAGACCTTGTAGCCATTCATAATTATCTATAAGAGACCAGTAGAAATATCCCCTCACATCCATACCATTTTTTATGCATTTTTCAAGAATATCAATATGTCTCTTCATAAATTTTATCTTTTTTCGGTCATTCCGTGTCGCAATTCCATTTTCTGTTATAATCATCGGCACACCAAGTTTTGAGGCATATCTCAAAACTTTTTCAAGACCGTGAGGATGAATCTCCCACCCCATGTCCGTCAGACCATACCCGTCAATATCTCTATGCCTTAATTCAACTCCCATCCTTTTAAATGGATTAAATCTTATATGTACCCGTGTGTAGTAATTTACTCCGAAAAAATCAAGTTTATTTTTTATAGGAACACTAATTTTCAAAGCCTTTCTTAATGGAAACTTAATATAAAGCATGCCGTTTAAGAAAGCATCAAGTAGTGAATGATTATAGAAGTATTTTGCAATCTTTGAAAGTAATCTATCAAAAGGATTCAATATCCTCCATGGAGCGAGGGCAGCCATATTATGTGCAACACCAACCATTGCATCGGGGTTTGCTGAATGGATGAAATCATAGGCTTTGCCGTGACATATGAATATATTTTCCAATGCCTTGATTGCCATAGGCACATCTCTTATGCCTGGCGGCATGCAGCCTTCAAGATAGCCACCGAGTAATAGTACATATGGCTCATTGAAGGTTATCCAGTAGCGCACCCCTGATATTGTTCCAAGTATTTTTTCAACATAATTTAGAAATTTTTTGATAGACTCATATTCATGCCATGGATATTTTTTTATAAACCATAAGGGATGGGTGAAATGATGAAGAGTGACCATTGGTTCAATATTATTTTTGAGAAGGATATTAATAATTTCCTGATAATGTGCTATTGCATCATAATCCCATACATTTTCTTTTGGTTGAATTCTGCTCCACTCAAGAGAAAAGCGGTACGCATTTACTCCTAATTCTTCCAATAACTTCAAATCTTCTTTGTAGAGATTATAGTGATTAGTAATATCAGGGTTTAAATTAAGTATTGAATCCCATGATGCCCAATCTGCATATGGAGAGCCTTCAAGCTGAAATGCAGATGTGGCAACTCCCCAGAGAAAATCTTTTTTTCTTTTCATATCTATTAATTTAAATGATACATACAATAAAATTAAATTTATTTTTATCATCTGCATCTTTCTTTAAAATAAATAATGCAGATGGTGGGTTAATGCATTTACCCAAAAATGCATTCTTTATATAAATCGTAGTTCTTATAAAAAAGCCCTCCCTGAAAGGGAGGGCGGGGGTTAGCAGTGCTTTATATTAGGCGATTATAAAGCTACCTGCAGAGTGAGCTGTATTCTCTTATCATCCTTCTTACTGGAATCCTCATATTTAACTGTATCATAATCAAGGATAATCATATTTTTGTGGGGCTTATCAAGATGATATGCTGCACCAATAATATATCTTGTATTCTCATTGTCATCTGCATCAGTATTGGGATCAAATTTCTCATATCTTCCAAATACTGAGAACTGTTTCATAGGCTTTACTTCAGCAAATATTGAATAACCATCTTTTTTGAATTCATCGTCGCCAGACTGATTACCCTTACCTTTATAGTACTGAGCTATAGCGGTAATATACTGATGCTCATAACTTAACATGCCAAGATTAACATTCCAATCCGGGTCAGTATCTTTATTTCCTTTTCCTGTTATACCAAAGTAAGAAAGTTGAAGTCCCGGAACAATATCAGGTAAAGGTCTAATTGTAAGTCTTCCTTCTATTGCTTTATTATCATTCTTTTCAGCCGCATGATAACCGCCGCCATTATATATACCAACTGACATGCTTCCATATCTTCCAGGATAATAACTATTAACATTCTTTTTATAATCATCGTTCATTTCACCGCCAAGCAGTGTAACAAAAGTAATACCGAAATCAGCTGAATTAAATGTCTTATTTCTTTCAAGAAACATTGTATCCTGCGCGCGATAGAAATTAACATGTTCTTCAAAATCTAACCATGGCATATGAACAACACCGGCTTCAATAAAAGGTTTTGTCATAAATGCAAAATCAGGAAGTTTGAATTTTCCATAAGCATATTTAATTCTTACCTGAATTGAATCCGACAATTTGCTGTCTTTTATTGATTCTTGAGTAGTATCAAAAGTAATATGCGCATCGAACCATGGCATAAGTTCTTTTGTTATTCTTACATAACCTCTTTTAATTGCAAATTTGTTTCTATCAATTCCATCTCCTGCAGCTCCGCCAACATCAGAACCTTCTCCACTCATGTAAGAGAGATACCATAACAGATTAAACTTCAATCCTTTCAAAGCTTTTACAACCTTTTCAATATCTTTTTGAGATACTTCTTCTTCAGCTGCAAACGCTGAACCAGATACTGTGAGCATAAGACATATGCTCAAGAATAAAACAACTAACTTCTTCATGCTAATTCCTCCTTTTAAGATTTTTTATTGTTTGACAACAAATAAGACTTCAATTTTTAACTTTCGATCTTTTAATTAACTTTTATGAAATATTAATTTTATTACTTTAGAATGTTAATGTTACACGAATATTACAGAAACATTAAATTTTAATTAACCAGAAAATTGTAGTGGAATTTTTCTGGTTGCCTTGTAAAGCGGGTCTTGTCCTGAATCTCGTGATTTATAATTTCTTCATGCTTGTTCCAGTGTTTTTGAAGAGAAATTCAAGATTTAAAACTTGTCTTCCAGTTCTAACAGACTGTGAATAATTTGCAAATGAGAGATTATTTTATGTATCATAATCTAAATACAAATAACTAAAACATCTAATCAGAAAATCCTGTTTATATTCTTAAGAAGAGAGTAACAAGAAAGCCATAAGCGCATCTGAAAAGTTTTATTGAATTATAAATGAATTTATTTAGTGTAGTCATTTGACAAAAACGATAAATGTATAAGTTAAGAGCATTTTACATTTTTATAATTACTTCAATGTTTCTGAATTTAATGGGATGCATGGATATCAAGAAAAAAACTTATCTGCCTTTAGAAGTTGTGCCTTATGTGGATTTAACCCGCTATGCAGGAACATGGTATGAGATTGCGAGATATCCGAATAGCTTTCAAGAAGGTTGTGTAGGAAGCAAGGCAACATATACCTTAATTGATAAAGGAAAAATCTCTGTTCTTAATGAATGCTATGATAAATCTTTCAGCGGCAAAATTAGGTCTGCAAAAGGTAAGGCATGGATAGTTGACAAAGAAACAAATGCCAAATTAAAGGTCTCTTTTTTCTGGCCTTTTGCTGGAGACTATTGGATAATTGATCTGGGTAAAAATTATGAATATGCCGTCATAGGACACCCGAAACGGAAATACCTTTGGATTTTGAGCCGTACAAAGGAGATTGAGCAAGAGGCATATAAAGAAATTCTCTCTCGTTTGAGGGATAAGCAATATGATACCTCTAAACTTATTAAAACTGAGCAAAAATAGGAGAAACATGACACTCAAAGAATATTTCAGCAGTGCAAATGGTATAGGTATTTTATCTACCTCTGATTCAAAAGGCAAGGTAGATATAGCAATCTATTCTGTCCCACATGTTTTTGAAGATGGAACATTAGCTTTTATAATGAGAGAACGTCTTACTCATCATAACTTGGAATCAAATCCATACGCTGCATTTTTATTTATTGAAAATAATGCAGGTTATAGAGGGGTAAGGCTGTTTTTAAAAAAAGTGAAGGAAGAAGCAGACTCACCTCTAATAGCTAAAATGACAAGACGCAATTTGACACCTGAAGAGGACAAGAATAAAGGTCCAAAATTTTTAGTATATTTTACCGTTGAAAGGGTTCTTCCATTAATTGGGGACGGAAAAAGCAATATCAGCTTATTTTGATATTACAATCATATTCTATTTCTCGTTATAGCTATTAAAATCCGACTGCAAAGATTAAATTGATAATAATTTGTAAGAGCTCTTTGTTACTATCTTTTATTTCTTGAAAGTTTCAATTTTCTGAAAAGGTTTTCCGTAATACTTTCCTATATATTTCCTATGAACTATATTTAAAATAACGAATTGGTTTTAACTAAGCAGATTTTAAAAGATTCGGGTGGTGCTTGATTAATAGGAATTATTCCTATATAATATTAAATATGAAAAAGGAAATGTTAGATTCTTTCTTATCAGCTTTTTATGAAGCGTGTCAAAAAAACAATTTAAAGTTAACACCTCAACGGGTTGAGGTATATAAAGAATTAGTAAAATTTAATGACCATCCTTCCGTAACAAAAATATATAAGAGAGTAAAACAAAAATTTCCTAATATTTCTTTTGACACTGTTAACAGGACACTTCAATTATTTGTGGAAATAGGAGTGGCAAAGCTTGTAGAAGGAGTGCAAGACATAAGAAGGTATGATGGCGTTACAAAACGACATAATCACTTCCATTGCTTAAAATGCAATAAAATTATTGATATTTATGATGAGCGTTTAGATAAAATTGAAATTCCAAAAGATTTATATGAAAAATTGTCAATTATAGATACTAAAATTGTATTTAATGGCCTGTGCGAAAAATGTAAAAAATAACAGTAATTTTTTCAATGAGAAACCCTTTGGGTTTAAAACAACAGGAGGTTTGTATGGAACATCAAACAAAAGAATCAATAAAACAAAAAAGATCAATATGGGGAAAATGGCCAGATCTTCTGAGTCTCAAGATACTCTATCAAAACCCAGTTGATAACAATCCTTATGGAAAAGATTATAACTACCCTGAAGAATTCAAAAGCCTTGATTTAGAATCAGTAAAAAAAGACCTTAAAGAACTCATGACAAAATCTGAAGATTGGTGGCCTGCTGACTTTGGACATTATGGCGGACTGTTTATTCGTATGGCATGGCATAGCGCCGGCACTTATCGAATTGGCGATGGTCGCGGTGGTGCAAATGCAGGTCAGCTACGTTTTCCACCCCTGCATGACTGGCCTGATAATGTTAACCTTGATAAGGCAATAAGGCTTCTCTGGCCTATCAAAAAGAAGTATGGGAGAAAAATTTCATGGGCTGACTTAATTATTCTTGCCGGAAATGTAGCCTTAGAATCAATGGGGTTTAAAACTTATGGATTTGCTGGTGGTCGTGAAGACTGGTGGGAATCTGATGAGAGTGTTGACTGGGGACCTGAAGCAGAATGGCTTGAAGATAGACGTAGGACTAAAGAAGGTGAAATTGAAATGCCATACTCTGCTGTTCAGATGGGGCTTATTTATGTTAATCCTGAGGGTCCCGGAGGCAATCCAGACCCTGTGGCTGCTGCAAAGGATATCCGTGAGATTTTTAAACGTATGGGCATGAATGATGAAGAAACTGTTGCTTTAATCGCTGGTGGACATTCTTTCGGTAAATGTCATGGCGCTGCACATGAGTCTCATGTTGGCCCAGAACCAGATGCTACATCCATTGAAGAACAGGGATTGGGATGGAAAAACAGTTTTAAAACAGGCAAAGGGCCTGATACCATAACAAGTGGCTTAGAAGTGACATGGACTACCACACCAACAAAGTGGAGTATAAACTTTTTATATAATCTTTTTAATTACGAATGGGAACTGATTAAAAGTCCAGCAGGTAAATATCAATGGATAGCAAAGAATGCTCCAGAAATCATACCAGATGCCCATGATACAAATAAAAAACATAAACCAACAATGCTTACTACTGACCTTGCCCTGCGGTTTGACCACATTTATGAAAAAATATCCCGTCGTTTTTTAGAAAATCCTGAAGAGTTTGCAAAAGCTTTTGCAAAAGCCTGGTTCAAACTTACCCATCGTGATCTCGGTCCAAGAGCGCGCTGGCTTGGACATGAAGTCCCCAAAGAAATCGAGCCATGGCATGAACCTCTGCCAGAACTTAACCATCCAGTAATTGAAGATAAAGATATTACTGAGTTAAAGAATAAAATACTTTCTTCAGGTCTTGGCATTTCAGAATTAGTTTATACTGCATGGTCATCAGCTTCTACCTTCAGGTGCTCGGATAAACGTGGTGGTACAAATGGTGCAAGAATTCGTCTTGTTCCTCAGAAGGATTGGGATATAAATATGCCGGAACAGCTTGCTAAAGTACTTAAAGTACTTGAAGACATACAAATAGAGTTTAACAATAATCATGCTAAAACTGGTAGCAAACAAGTATCCCTCGCCGATATTATTGTTTTAGCTGGCTGCACAGCAATCGAAGAGGCTGCCCGTAAAGCTGGCTATGATGTGCAAGTACCATTCACACCAGGGCGTGTTGATGCATCACAGGAACAGACGGATATAGAGACTTATACTTATATGGAACCAAAACATGATGGTTTTCGTAATTATCTAAAAACAAGATTTCGTTTACTGCCAGAAAAACTATTAGTTGATAAAGCTCAACTTCTTGGGTTAACTGCACCTGAAATGACAGTCTTAATCGGTGGATTGAGGGTTCTGAATGCAAACTATAAAAATTTAAGACATGGTGTATTTACCAACCGTACTGAAGTATTAACAAATGATTTTTTTGTAAACCTTCTTGACATGGGAATATACTGGAAACCAGTTGATGATAATTACTTATTTGAAGGATATGATCGCAAAACCAACGAACTCAAATGGACTGCTACACGGTTTGATTTGATATTTGGTCATAATACACAACTTAGAGCAATTGCCGAAGTTTATGCCTATGAAGATGCAGGAGAAAAATTCGTAAATGATTTTGTATCAGCATGGGATAAAGTAATGAATCTTGGTCGTTTCTAAGTATAGGTAATATCAAAATAAATATTTTTTGGTTCTCAGAAGGTTAACCAAAATAATTCAGACATTTCTTAAAAATTTTTTTAACTAACTTGCCTGAGGCGTGGGTGCCCTCAAAGGCGGGCGAATCCGCCTCAGGCGTATTATCTCAATAATTGTATGAAAATAGCACAAATGGCGATAACTCAATTTATAAAACAAAATAAACTACCTTTTTATAAGAACATGGATCTTATATTTAGATGTAGTTGCCTATTTTATTTCTGAGGCTTAAGCCTCGACTTCAGCCTCAGTAAAAAGAGACCCGTGATTTTTTTCCATAAATTGAGTTATCACCATTTGATTATGTTATTAGTTGGTTACTATAAGCTCTTCGCTCTTCGCTATTTGCTATTTGTCTTCATCCTAAAGCCTTTAGCCTATTTCATTTTTTTAACATCTGCATTTTTTCAACTGTATTTTTCAGGTAAATATAAAAGGCAGAAGATATCATATTCTGGCAATTATAAATAGGTCCGAGTTCTGGACGGGTATTAATGGTGCTCTTTTATATTCAGGTTATAATTAGCATTCCAAAATAATGCAAGGATGACTAATTATCTGAAATAATTATGTGCACTTTTGTTCCTTGTCCTTCAATGCTTTCGATGCGCATTTCCCAGCCGTGTGCCTTGACAAGATGTTTTACTATCGCAAGCCCGAGACCGGTCCCTCCAAGTTCTCTTGAGCGGGCTTTATCAACCCGATAAAATCTTTCCCCTAAACGAGACAAATATTTACTTGGTATGCCGATTCCTGTATCTTCAACAATAATTTCAGGATATCTTTTTGCTTCATCTTGTATTGATTTTGAATGCTGGATTTTGATTATAATTCCGCCACTGTTGGTAAATTTTATTCCATTATCAACAAGGTTCATAAGTATTTGAATCAAGCGATCTCTATCAGCTTTTATGTTTATAATGTCTGAAGATATTTCTTGTTTAAGGTATAAACCTTTTGAATTTGCTTTTTCAGAAAGGGTCTCAATAACATGATTAATAATATCAACCAAATTCACATCCGTTTTTTTAATTGCAATATCTCCAAGTTCAATGCCGGATAAAGTCAGAAGGTCGTTAACAAGACAATTTAAACGTTCGCTGTTTGCTTTAATTGTCTCAAGAAATTTTCTTGCATTTTCCCTGTCATCTATTGCACCGTCAAGCAAGGTCTCGGCAAAACCCTGTATCGCAGTAATAGGCGTTTTTATCTCATGTGACACATTTGCAACAAAATCTTTTCTGACCTCTTCAAGCTTTCTAAGTCTTGTAATATCGTGAAAAGTCAGAACAACCCCTGATAGTTTTCGAGGGTCTTCGAATGAATGAAATGGAGAAGCTGTAGCTACAATAAAAAGTTCTTTTGGACTGGAAATTGCAAGCTCTTTTGATATTCTGTCGTCTTTATCCGCAACAATATCAATCATTTCCATTAATTCAGGTTTGCGAAATGCTTCAAGAAGGGTTTTACCTTCAATAGTAGAATTAATTCCGAAAAGCTCCTTAATGGAATTATTATGCATCATTATCTTGCCTTTTAAATCTGCAAACACAAGACCATCGGACAAGTTATGAATTATCGCTTCAACTTTCTTCTTTTCATCTTCACTCTGCTTGAGTCTTTTATGAAGTTCTTCAGCCATTTTACTAATATTCATCCCGAGTTGTCCGAGTTCATCTTTTGCATTAAGAAATAATCTTCGTTTAAAATTACCTTCAGCAACATCTTTTGAAAACTCAGCAATTTCTTCTATTGTTTTAGTAACCTTTCTTGTTTGAATAAGGCCTACCATTAATGCAATAAAAGAAATCAATAGTGAAACAGATATTATTCTGTATCTTATTTCATTAACTGATTTTATTATTTCATTTAAAGGCATGGAAAGCCTTAAATATTTTTTTTGACCGTCGTTTATTAATAATGCAAAATAAAACTGATCATGGTTGAGAGTATGACTGAATCTTATTGAGCTTCCAGTTCCGCTGATATTAGCTTCTTTTATCTCAGGCCTGTCAGCATGATTTTCCATATGTTCAGATGGCTCATCAGAATCTCCTATAACCTTCCCGTCAGAATCTATTAATGTTACTCTTGCACCGGTTATTTTTTTATAATGCTTGCAAAAATCATCAAGATTTCCTGAAAAAGATTCAGGTATTGTTTCTTGAATAATGTTGGCTTGTATTAAAAGGTTTTCCTTAAGGTTATTTAAGTAATTTTGTTTAATCTCTTTTGAGAGATATAATTCCAATGAAATCAATAAAAGTGGGGCAAAAACTATATATGCAAAAAGAATCTTTTTAAAAAGTGACTTATTCATCCCTGATTTGCTTCAAAAAAATAGCCAATTCCACGAAGGGTTTTTATATATCTTGGTTTAGCAGGATCTTCTTCTATGCTTGAACGAAGCCGCCTTATATGCACATCAACCGTTCGTGGCTCAACAAATGCTTCATCCCTCCATACTGCATCGAGGAGTTGATCTCTGCTGAAAACTCTCCCTTTTCTTTCAGCAAGATACACAAGAAGTTTAAACTCAGTAGCACTCAATTTCACCTGATTTCCACTTACGTTTACAATATATCTTTCTTTATCAATTTCTAAATTTCCTATTTTTAATATTTTCTCTGGTTCAGATTTTTGTATTGTTCTTCTTAATATAGCTTTGACCCTTGCAATAAGTTCACGCGGGCTGAATGGTTTTGTTATATAATCATCAGCACCCATCTCAAGTCCTAATATTTTATCTATCTCTTCAGATTTAGCAGTAAGCATAATTATAGGTATTTTTGAAGTTTTTGGGTCATTCCTTAAAATTTTGCAAAGCTCCATTCCCTGAATGCCGGGGAGCATTAAATCAAGGATTACGAGGTCATATAAGTGCTTTTGAATTTTTGATAGGCCTGATTCACCGTCTGAAGCTGTATCAATAGAAAATCCTTCTTTTTTCAGATTATAAACAATAAGATCCCTAATATCAGATTCATCATCTATAACTATTATATGTTTTGGAGTTTCCATTAGAAATTTAAATCTTTATTTTTACTATGATATTTTTTCTCCCATTCCCATGCAGTCTTTATTATATAGCCTATATCATCAAATTGAGGAATCCATTTTATTTCTTTTCTTATCTTTGATGAATCAGCTATGAGTGAAGGTGGATCTCCTTCCCTTCTTTCAGTGTATTTCACAGGGAAATCAATGCCTGTTACTTCTTTGACTTTACTGACAATTTCCTTAACAGAATAACCATGTCCGTAGCCACAATTATAAATCTTGCTTTCTCCGCCAGACATAAGATATTCAAGAGCAAGAATATGAACATTTGCAAGGTCATCAACATGTATATAATCACGAATACATGTTCCGTCAGGGGTGGGATAATCAGTTCCGAATATATCGAGATGATCACGAAGACCGAGAGCAGTTCTTAGAGAAACAGTTATAAGATGAGTTGCGTCTTTTCTTGCCTGACCAATTCTCACCAGAGGATCTGCACCTGCTACATTAAAATATCTCAAAGCAATATATCTGAAATCTTCTGCCTGAGATATATCTTTTAAAGCTCTCTCAACCATCATTTTCGAAGCACCATATGGATTTATAGGCAAGAGCGGAGCATCTTCAGTAACCGGCACTTTTTCAGGAATTCCGTAAACAGCTGCAGTAGATGAAAATATAAAATTTTTTACTTTGTATTTAAGGCAAACATCAAGAAGATTAAGTGCATTTACAAAATTATTTCTATAATATTTTAGAGGCTCCCTAACAGATTCATCAACGACTATTAAAGCAGACATATGTATGACTGAGTCAAATTTTTCTTTCTGGAAAATATTATCAAGCAATTTTATATCATTAAGATCTCCTTTAATTAATCTTCCATAAAGAACTGCCCATTCATGCCCAAATGAAAGATTATCGAGCACTATTATGTCATATCCCTTTTCCCCGAGACATTTCACGATATGACTTCCTATATACCCTGCTCCGCCAGTTACAAGTATTTTCATCTAACTAATATAACATTTCTAATTCAAATGCTGCAGCAGCATCATGATTAAGGATGGTTTGATAAAAGATATAAACACAAAAACAGTTGCTATCAAAGAAATTTGTGGAGCCGGTGGGGGGAGTCGAACCCCCGGCCAGCTGATTACGAATCAGCTGCTCTGCCTCTGAGCTACACCGGCAAATGCTATCAACTATAACTTTATAATTCTAATTCACTTAGAGTTATCCTTGCAAGGCTGCAAAAAAATAGGGAGAAAACCTTCTGGCTTTCTCCCTTAATCCTAATTTGGGGAGTCAGGATTGAAGCGTGCCGTATTTAGCTAATAAAAAAGTTTGATTTCAGAATATTTATTCTTAAAATTGTGCATAAACACCTAAGTACCAAACTAAAGTAGAGTCTTCCCATTTCTTAGTTTTGAAATATGCCTTTAAAGCATCATCTGCTTTTACATAATCAGCACCTATTCCAACCCGGGTAGCATCATTAAACCAGTATGATAGACAGGCTCCATAACGCTGATAAACAAGGTCTTTTTTGGTTACACCCTCGGTATTTTTGTATTCACCATCAATATTTATATGTTCATATCTAAATCCTATCCCGGGAAATCCCATCCATATCTTTTCTCCATAAATAAGATGAGCATCTGCATAAGTAGTCCATGCGTCTCCTTTTTCATAGCCATCAGCATTCTGATAAAAATGTGTATTAGCAAAATTCATGTAACCAAGTTCTAAACCTGTTATATATTTCCCGAATAACTTTTCAAATGAAAAGTCAGCAGCCCATGCATCTCTGCTTAAAGAAGATTCACCATATTTAGATTGGTCAGCTCCATTTAAATGCTTCTCATGGTGATATCCGATTCCAAAAGTCATGGTATCCATTTTACCAAGGTATGTCTGTTTAACCCTTAAAGATGGATCGGAAACAGTTCCTTCAGATTTAAAACCAAACATTGTAGGAGTAAATTCTATTCTCGCATCATATTCCAAGCTTCTTTTATCCTTTACAGATTCACCGGTTGCAATAGTCGCATCGCCAAATCCACCTGTTAAACTCCAGACTTTGTTAGATTTTGATCTATCTTCATTAGCTATCCCTACATAATATTTAAACATACCTTCTTTTATTGACCCTTTAACAACTGCTTCATAATCATTTCTTTTAAAAGGATCTGAGCTTCTATAACCACCCACATAAGGATTAACAGCCCTTAAAGCATCTTTAAATTGCGTTGGAAGGAAATAGTTCCCATCGCTTGACATAACAGGACTCTGATGGCGCGCTGTAAAATTGTGCCTGCTGAATGGTACTCTTGTTTGGCCTATCTCTAATACAAGTTCGGGAAGTAAAGTAAATTGAACCGCTGCCTCCCACAGGTTAACAGAATAATTTTCACTCTCATTGGCATCGAGCATGCCGTAAAATTGGATTAGTTTTCCATACTCACCTTTTGCGCCAAGTCTAAATTTATAAATCTCAAAATAATTATTTCTATAATCGTGCTCTTTATCCTCGTCTCTGTTCAGATAAAAAGCTCTAATCTGAGCGGAAAGATCCACTTTCGGTAACTTTTTTTCTCCTTTATCAGTTACTTTCTCAACGTCAATAACCTTCTTTTCTGTTTCAGCAACTTTTGTGGTTGTCTCTGCCTGTTTTTTCTCAAGGTCTTCTATTCTCTTAAGAAGTTTTTGAACCTCAGATTTAAGTTGTTCGACCTCCTTTGAAGAATCTGCTGCTAAGGCAGGGATGACAGATAAAGAAAACAAGAATAGAAATGCAAATAAAAGCCCACATACCCGTTTCATAACATAACCTCCTTTTATGAAATTTTTTAAATCAAAAATTTTGCAGGTTTAATAAATTCCTGTTCCTTTTCAAAACTGTAAATTATACAATATTCTTAAACTTTATGTGCTTATTATTTCATATCTTTATAATCTTTATACATGAAAGCAATAATTATACCAATATAAAATTCCCTTAAAAAACAAAGATTTTTTTCTGAATGCTTTTTTAATATGAAACAATTTGAGGCAGTATTTTTTATTCTATTAGATAATCTGGTTAACAAATCAATGCAACAATTAATTTCATAGGATTAATTTGTTTCATACTAATATCCGGGTTTTGAAGGGTGCTCAATATAAATTTCAATTTTTTTCTCAGGAAAAATAATTTCAGGAGTTGTAACATCATTAGACCTTGCTACAGATATAAAAATACCTTCACTAAAAATAATACCTATATCAGCAATATATTTTTTGCCGGGTAAAACATCTATATACATATCGCCAATTCTTTGAGATACTTTCTTTTCTAAAAATAAAGGCAGTTCTTCGCAGGTCGGGTCATTATCAGTTATATCATAAATTTTAAGTGTTAGTTCGCCTTTGAAAATTTTGAGCGTATCTTCTTTTACCTCCCAGAAAGAAAAAAGCCTGTAAGGATCAACTACAATCAAAGTTATTCCATTTTCTCCATATTCAGAAGGTAATGTTTCAACAGGAGATACAGGATATTTAATTATTTCACCTTTTGTCCCGGGTTCTTTTCTTTCGGGTATCTCTTTTTTGATTTGCAATGCACTTCTTTCGGTTTCTATGGCACGTTCTTTGAGAGCTTCTTGCTCGAGCTCCTTTATTGAAGGAATAGATATCTTTTCAGTTTTCTTTGTTTTTTCTATTTTTTGTTCTCTGGTTTTCTTTTCTTCTCTTACTCTTTTCTTTTCTTTTACAGTTTCTAAAGGTCTTTTTACTTCAATAGTTGCCTTTTTTATTCTTATACTTTCTGTCTTTTTTAACTTTGGTGCTTCTTTTTCTTTTGCTTCCCTGACAGTTTTTTCTTTTTTAATCTCTATCTTTTTAGGAATTAATATTTTTGCTGCCTTTGCTTTTTTTATCTTTACTGAAGGCATTTGTTTTTTGGTTGGTATTTTTTCTTTTCTTGTTTTTGTGGAAGCTAAAGCTTTTTTTCCAGTTATTTTGACTTCTGGTTCTTTCTCCGCTTCTTTTTTAACTGAAACGAGTTTCTTGATTTGCGTCGGTTTCTTTAAAGATTTTTTTTCTTTTTTTAATTTCTCATGCCTTTTATTCTTCAATTTCTCAGGTTTTTTTTCAGCGATTTTCCTAACTTTTTTTATAGTAGTTTTTGTTTTAGGCGCAGGTTTAATTTCTTTCTTGGAAACAATTTTCTGAACCTTTGCAGGCTTGGCTTTTTCTTTTTTTATTCTGGTAACAGAAGAAATATTTTTCTCAATTTTGCCGGAAGTCTTTTTAGAAGTCTGCTTTTTTATTTTTCCCGTAGATTTTTTGTTCCGGGCTTCTGTTTTTCTGGCAGAATACTTTTTAATGGTTTTAGTAGTAGATTTCTTAACAGGAGATTTCTTCTTCATTTGTCACCTCCGGAATTAATTGCTATATTTTAACAAAATTCATAATTTTTACAAGCTTTATATTCAAATATATATCTTCCTAAGTTATAATCATTTGTTATGAAAGAATTAGTCAGCATACGAATGAGGGCTTCAAAAGAAGTTGCTCATAATAAAATAAAGTCTGCACAGGATAATAATATTCACATATCAGGTGCTGAAGGTTTATATAAATTAGAGGATATAAATAAAGTAGTTAAAGATTATATAGAAAGGGCATTAAACCACTCAAGAGGAAAACCTGACAGAATTGTTATTACCATCGAAAATATCGCAGAAAAACCTTTATATATCAGAGCATTGCCTGTTACTACATTAAGAATAAAATCCATATTTGATGCTGAAATAGCAGTTAAAAAATTACTCCTTTTTCATGGTATTTCTTTAGAGGCAATTTCAACTGCTTTTGAAATTCTTCGTAAAGAAAATATGAGAGGCGCTTCTTTAATCTCTTTTTCAAACAGTAAAAGACTTGAATATGATAAGCAGAGAGGAATAAGAGTTTCAAGGCTTGGCATAAGCAAGGAGGCAAAGAGAAAACTATCGCAGCAACTTTCAAAATTTAATATCAATAATGATACTGTAAAAGAAGCACTTATCCTTGCATCCAAAGTGGCATCATCAGGTAAAATAATTGCTGAAGTTTGCATTTCAGATGATCCTGATTATACTACAGGGTATGTTGCATCATCAAAACTCGGATATTTAAGAATACCAAATATTAAAAAGAAAAATAGCAGGAGCGGAGGAAGAGTTTTTTTTGTAAAAGAAAGTGAAAATATTGAGAAAATAATCAGTTATCTCGAGAAAACACCTGTTATAATTAACAAAATTTCTCATTGCAGGGGAACATTAAACCTAAATGAAATCATTGGTATTATTGATAAATAATCCTGTTGCTAAAAAATCATCCGAAAATAAAATAAAACAGGCTTGCAGTATATTCACATCAAAAGGTTTTTCTGTAGAAGTTTTTGTCACAAAACAGAAAGGTGATGCTGAAAATTTTGCACGTAATTCACTTAAAGAAAATCCTGCCATAATTGTTGCTGCAGGCGGCGATGGAACTGTTAATGAAATTGCAAATGGAATTGTCGGATCGGAAATCCCTCTTGCAATACTTCCACTTGGCACTACCAATGTGCTGGCAAAAGAAATTGGCATACCCGAAGATATTAAAAGCGCAGTTAATATTGCAGCACAAAATTCATTCAAAAATATTTCAACTGGTAAAATAACCCTCTTAGAGTTTCCTGATATAACCAGATATTTTTTACTAATGGCTGGCATAGGTTATGATGGAGAAACTGTTTATAACATTGATGAGAACTTTAAAAAAATAACGGGTAAAGGAGCATATATTTTTAGCGGCATAAAGACTTTGATTAAATGGAATCAGGAAGAACTTGAATTTATAATCAATGGGAATAAATATTCAGCTTATTCAGCCATTATTGGCAAATCATCAAAATATGGAGGGAATTTTCATGTAACGCCTGATGCAAAACTCACAGAGCATTTTTTTCAGTCAGCTTTATTCACTAAAAAAGGCAAATCAGATATGCTGAGATACATTTGGGGAATTCTTGCAGGAAAAATATCAAAAATAAAAGATGTAAATTTTATTGAATCCGACAATATTATTATTAAAGGGAATGCACATATTCAAATTGATGGAGATTATCTTGGAAAAACACCTGCAAAAATTGAAATTGCAAAAGATGCTTTGAAATTAATTTATCCGAAATAACATCCTTGACGCTAAAAATGCAACCAACAAAATTTTTTTGTCTGTATTTTCAGGTTTGTATTGGAGGATAAAGCTTTTTTATTGAATTAATGTTCTTTTCAATTTTTTCAATAAAATTTTCACTATTTTCAGAAATATATAAATAAACAGATCCCATGTATTTAAATCTTTCTTTTACAACATTTTCATAGAAAAAAGGGGTATTCCTGATAAGTTCCTCTGCTGTATCAAAAACTGCAATTCCTGATTTTTTTAACTTATTCTTGCCTTCAAAATTATAAGCCTCATTAAATTCATTAAAAAGCTCATGGAGTTTTTGAATATAATCATGAGCAGACATCTGTCCGAGTAAATCAGCAGTTCCCAGAACATATCCTGTTATTTTTTCTTCTTCAGAATTAAAAATAATTTTATCAATATCCAATTTTACACCTGTGCACATAATAATATTAGTGACACACTTTATATATTTTTCATCAAAGCCTTTTTCTAAAAGATATTTTTCTGCAAAATCAGCACTTCTCTGAATATGCACAAATGTATATTTGGCTCCAGTTCCATCTATATCATTTTCAGTCTTAATATAACCCGTGTCATGTAACAAAACAGCTATTATGCCTTTTTCAAAATATTCTTTTGTTATTTTTGGAAAATTTCCGCTTTTATTCCAGCCGTTAACTATAGAAAGAAACGGTGGAATAACCTGAAATGTGTGTAAAAGATCATGGTATTTTGTGTCACACCTTAGAAATCCTTTTTTATTGCCAGCAAAAAGATCTACAACATCATTATATACGGATTCAATAAGGCTAATACAGGATAATCCATAGTTGTTTTTATAGAAATTTTTGATCTCAGTCAGTAAATTTAATTGATAATTTTTACTGTTCTTATTTTTCATTTTCTATTGAAATTATAAAATAATACCTCCTCCCAATACTATATCTTTTACATAAAAAACAGCACTCTGTCCCGGCGCAGGTGCCCACTGAGGTTCATCAAATACAATCTTTAAAACTTTAGAGTTTAAAGGTTGAACTGTTTCATTATGGTTCTCATCCTGATTATTGTAGAAATAAATGGTCGCAGGCTGTTCCTTCATAGTTGATCTTATTTTTACAGAAGCTTTTATTAAGTCGTTTTTCTTAATAGACGGTTGTTCTATCCAGTTAATCTCAGAAACAAGAAATTCTCGCTTTTTTGCATATTCACGTGGTCCTGCGATAATAATATTATTTATTGGGTCTATTTTGACAATATACAATGGTTCTGTAAAAGCTATGCCCATGCCCTTCCTCTGCCCGATAGTATAATTATAAATACCTTTATGTTTTCCGATGATCCCGCCGTTAACATGCATAATATTCCCATGCCTTGAGGCAAAAGACAAATGTGACTGAATAAAACTTTTATAATTCCTTCCCTGAATAAAACAAATCTCCTGACTTTCCTGCCTTTCTAATGACGGAAGCCCAATTTCATGTGCAAGTTTTCTGACTTTATCTTTAGTCATTGAACCAAGAGGCAGTATTAATTTTTTAAGAATATCCTGATTTAAAGCGTATAAAAAATAAGATTGATCTTTTTTTGGATCAATGCCTTTTCTAAGGATTGCTCTGTTTGATTTCTCGACTTTTTCAACAATTGCATAATGTCCTGTTGAAATATATGATGCATTTCTTTCTTTTGCTTTCTCAAGAAGCATTGGAAATTTTATAAAACGATTACAGATAATACAAGGATTAGGAGTTTTACCTTTTTGATATGCATTAATAAATGGTTCTATCACCATTTTTGAAAATTCTTTTCTTATATCTATAATTTCATGTTTAATGCCGAAACAATCCGCTATATCGGAAACTTCTTTAACCGACTTTAATGATGAGCAGGTTGTCATATTGTTGTTAACTTCTTGTTCATACATATAATAAGTAACTCCTTCTACCTCGTACCCCTGCATTTTTAAAAGATATGCGGCAACTGAAGAATCTACTCCTCCGCTCATTGCAATAATTACTTTTTTCATATTTTAAATATAACAGATTGACCTTAAATATTATAATTACTACAATAAGAATCTATGAAAAACATCATTCTTACAGGTTTTATGGGCACAGGCAAAACAGCTGTAGCAAAAGAACTATCAAGCTTATTGAATTTAAAAATGGTAGATATTGACAATGAGATAGAAAAAGCTGAAGGCATTACTATAAATGAAATATTTGAACGCTATGGCGAATCAAAATTCAGGGACATAGAAACAGAAATGATAAAAAAAATTTCACCTGAAAAGAATCTTATCATATCAACCGGTGGCGGAGTTGTTTTAAGAGAAGAAAACATCAGAATGCTAAAAGAAAACGGAATTATTATCTGTCTAATTGCGTCTCCGGAAACAATATTTGAAAGGACGAAAAATAACTCTGACAGGCCTTTGCTCAAGGTTAGCGATCCTTTAAAGAAAATAAAAGAGCTTCTTGAATTCAGGATGCCTTTTTATAAAAAAGCAGACATAATTATAAATACTGAAGGCAAAACTCCTTTACAGATAGCAGAGGAAATAATAGAGAAAATAAAATGGATTTGAATTTTTTAATTCTTTTAGTTATTAATTTGTAGAAAAATCAAAGACATTAATACATAAGAAAGGATATTAATGGAAAATATTAGAGTAGAGCTTGGTGATAGAAGCTATGACATATTAATCGGAAATTCAATACTCGAGATTATTGGAGAGAAATTAAAAACATTCAATTTCAGTCCTAAACTTGCTTTAATAAGCAATGAACTTGTCTTTTCATTATATGGAGATATTGTTTCAGAATCTATTAAAAAAGCTGGGTTTGATCTACTGACTGTAATCATTCCTGATGGGGAAGAATATAAAAATATAGAAACCCTGCAATATATTTACAACGAACTCTTAAAATACAAACTTGACAGAAAATCCGCTCTTGTAGCTCTTGGCGGCGGCGTTGTAGGTGATATTACTGGATTTGCCGCTTCAACTTATATGAGAGGTATTTCATATATACAGATACCGACAACACTTCTTGCACAGGTTGACAGTTCTGTGGGTGGAAAAACAGGCATAGACCATAAACTCGGCAAAAATATGATTGGAGCATTCTGGCAACCAAAACTTGTATTAATAGACACAAAAACTCTCAATACTCTTGAAAAAAGGCAATTTCTTGCAGGGCTTGCGGAAGTTATCAAATACGGCGTAATATGGGATTCAGAATTATTTCAATTTATTGAGGTGAATAAAGAAAAAATATTAGGACTCGACTATAATCCGCTGAATTATATCATTAAACGTTCCTGTCAGATAAAAGCAGAGATTGTTTCAAAGGATGAAAGAGAAACAGGACTGAGAGCAATTCTTAACTACGGGCATACAATTGGTCATGCTATTGAAACTGTAACAAAATATACCCGTTATCTTCATGGCGAAGCCATTTCAATAGGAATGTGTCTTGAAGCAGAACTCGCTCAATTATTAAATATAACCGAGCCATCTGAAGTTAAAAAAATAAAAGAGCTTATTCAGTTCTGCGGGCTCCCCTATTGTCTTCCTGAAGATATAGACAGAACAGAAATTATTTCTTCCATGTATCTTGACAAAAAAGCAATTGCAGGTAAGCTTAAGTTTGTTCTACCTGAAAAAATCGGTAAAGTTAGAATAGAAAGAAATATTCCTGAGGAAATTTTGAAGAAACTCTTAAAAATTTAGGACAGAAAAGGGCATTGTTAAGGTTAACCAAAATCAAATTATTCTAAAAAAATAGGTGAAGAATTTTACATATTATCCATGAAATAATCAGACATGAAGGAAGTGTAAAGATCCATGCAAGTACTATATTTTTGCCAATACCCCATCTTACTGCTGAAAATCTTTTTGAAGCTCCAACACCCATAATTGTTGAAGAAATAACATGTGTTGTTGAAAGTGGCAAGCCAATTCTTGATGCGACCTCTATTACTGTTGCTGCTGCTGTTTCTGCTGCAAAACCGTGTATAGGCCTTAACTGAACCAATTTTATACCAAGGGTTTTAATAATCCTCCATCCGCCTGCTGCAGTACCAAAAGCCATTGCTGTTGCGCACATAACAATTACCCATAATGGCACATGAAAATCCTTAAGCTGATAATAACTCACTAAAGCCATTGTTATTATTCCCATTGTTTTCTGTGCGTCGTTGCTTCCATGGCTGAAAGCCATATAAGCTGCTGACAAAACTTGTAATCTTCCAAATAGATTACTCACTAATATCGGGGTTGATTTTCTAAACAACCACATAAGGAATGACATCAATAATATACTCAAAATAAAACCTATCAAGGGAGAAAGCACCAGGCCTATAAGTATTTTATAAACACCCTTCATTATCACCACTTTAAAACCTGAAGTAGCTATCGCAGCTCCTACAACTCCTGATAAAATAGCATGGCTTGAGGAAGTAGGAAGACCAAAATACCATGTTAATAAATCCCAGATTATTGCAGCACTTAAGGCAGATATTATAGTTATTTGAGTGATACTGATAGCTTCAACTAAACCAGCGCCTACAGTTTTTGCAACAGCAGTCCCTGATAAAGCTCCAACCATATTCAGGAAAGCAGCCATTGATACTGCTACCTTAGGCGAAAGAACCCTTGTTGATACAGACGTGGCTATTGCATTTGCTGTATCATGAAATCCGTTAATAAAATCGAAAACAAGTGCAAGAATTATGACTATGATAAGAAGAATAAAAGACTCAGGCATTTTTAAGGACTATGGATTCAAGAATATTTGCAACATCCTCACATTTATCCGAAGCATCTTCAAGATGTTCATAAATTTCTTTCCATTTTATAATAAGTATAGGATCGGTAAATTCATCAAAAAGATTTCCAAGCGCATCTTTAAAGCCTCTGTCAATTCTATTTTCAAGACGGTTTATTTCAATGCAGTATTCCTGAATATGGTTATAATTTTTATCCTTTAGTTTTTTTATTGCTTTCTCAACAAGCTCTACGGTCGTTAATAAATCCTTTGCCATTGTAATAGCCCATTTTGTGGATTCTTTTATTTTGAATACTGTCAATCTGTCGGCAGCACCCCAGATAAGATCCACAATATCATCAAGTGTTGATGCGAGCGCATGAATATCTTCTCTATCAATGGGTGTTACAAAAGTTTTATTCAGCTTTCTTATAATATCGTGGGTCATGACATCGCCTTCCTGTTCAAGTTCATGTACCTCGCGTGCCCATGCTTCAAGATTTGTAAAATGTTCCATGATTCCCACAATTAATGTGGCTGCATGAGTTGCATTTGCAGCAGCTTTTTCAAAAATGCTGAAGAAATCAGTTTCTTTTGGAAATATTTTCATATCTATTATACCTACCGAGTGTTAGAATATACAAAAATTTCAACAAAGTCAATGAATGATTTGAAATTTTTCAATAAAGATTATAAAATCATTAATAATTATTTTTTATGTTTAATTAACTAAATAATTAAAATTAAAATACGATAAATAAGTTAGATATTTCTTTTAATTAAAATATTAAAATTTATGACAAGATCAATAAAAGTATTCCATGAATCATTATTAGATCATCTGGTATATACCTTTGCAAAAGATAAATTCTCTGCTACTCCCAGAGACAAATTCAATGCTGTTGTAATGTCTGTCAGGGAAAATCTTACCGAAGCATGGATGAATACTCAACAGCAATATTATTATAAGGACTTAAAAAGAGTCTATTATCTTTCTCTTGAATTCCTCCTTGGAAGGCTTCTCAGAAGTTATGTTTTAAATCTTGATTTACCAGAGGACTATAGTAAAGCTGTTGATGTTCTCGGTCTTACCTACGAAGAAATTATTGAACATGAATGGGATGCAGGACTTGGAAACGGAGGTCTTGGCAGGCTTGCAGCCTGTTTTCTTGACTCACTTGCAACACTCGGTTATCCTGCTTATGGTTACGGGATAAGATATGAATATGGGATATTTAACCAGAAAATCATCAATGGCTATCAGGTCGAATCTCCTGACAACTGGCTTAGGTACGGCAATCCGTGGGAATTCCCGAGACCTGAAGTAATCTATCCTGTTCACTTTTACGGTAGAGTTAACACAATAACAGGAGAGAGTGGCAGATTCAGAATGGAATGGGTCGATACCGACGAAGTCATGGCAATGGCTTACGATTATCCTGTTCCAGGATTTCATAACATGATTGTCAATACACTAAGACTATGGTCAGCAAAATCATCAAGAGAATTTAATCTTGAATATTTCAATAGCGGTGATTATATCAAAGCAGTAGAAGATAAAAGTAATAGTGAAACCATTTCAAAAGTATTATATCCTGATGATCAGACTCTTGCGGGTAAAGAACTCCGTTTGAAGCAGCAATATTTTTGTGTAAGCGCTACAATCAGAGATATTATAAGAAGATTCAAAAAAGACCACAATAATTTTGAAGAATTTCCCGATAAGGTAGCCATACAATTAAATGATACACATCCTGCTATAGGCATAGCTGAACTTATGAGAATATTTGTTGACGAGGAAATGATAGGGTGGGCTGAAGCATGGAACATAACCAGGAAAACCTTTGCATATACTAATCATACTGTTTTACCCGAAGCCCTTGAAACATGGTCAGAAGGTTTGATGAGCTATTTACTCCCGAGACATCTTCAAATAATTCAAGAAATAGACAGAAGATTTATGATACAGGTTGAAAATACATTTCCTGATGAACCAGAAATGAAGTGGCAGACAGCAATAATAACTGGCAATGGCGACAGGAAAGTTCATATGGCAAGGCTTGCAATTGTCGGCAGTCATACTGTCAATGGTGTATCAAAATTGCACTCTGATATTTTAAAAAATTATGTATTTAGCAATTTCTATAAATTATATCCTGATAAATTCTGTAATATAACAAACGGAATCACACCAAGACGCTGGCTTCTTGAATCAAATCCTGAACTTTCGGCACTTATAACAGAAGCCATTGGCAACAGGTGGATCAGGAATCTTGAATTTTTAAGAGAGCTTGAAAAGTTTACAGATGATTCCGAATTCTGCAACAGATTTCGTCAGATTAAAAAAGATAATAAAAGTGCTTTATCTAAATATCTTGAAAAGACTTTTAAGCTGTCTTTCCCTGTTTCATTCATGCTTGACTGCCAGATTAAAAGAATGCATGAATACAAAAGACAATTATTAAATATACTTCATATTTTAACTTTATATAACAGGATTATAGATGGAAAAGTTAATGATTATTTTACTCCAAGAACTATACTTTTTGCGGGAAAAGCCGCGCCAGGTTATTACATTTGTAAGCTTTTCATTAAATTAATTCACAATATATCACAAATTATTGATGCTAATGCTGATATTAGAAAATACTTAAAAGTCATTTTTGTGCCAAATTACGGGGTATCCCTTGCACAACGCATTATTCCCGCCGCAGAACTTTCAGAACAGATATCAACTGCCGGATATGAAGCATCAGGCACAGGAAATATGAAATTTACATTAAACGGCGCCTTAACTATTGGCACACTTGATGGTGCCAATGTCGAAATAGTTCAGGAAGTCGGAGAAGAAAATTTCTTTATTTTCGGGATGACTGCTCAGGAAATTATGGAAATTCAGAAGAACTATAACCCGCACACATATTATGAAAACAATAAAGAACTTCGAACAATTATAAAACAACTTTCCGACGGACATTTTTCTCCGGGAGAACCACATCTATTTCAACCCATTGTGAGAGCTTTGCTTGAACACGACAGATTTTTTGTTCTCGCAGACTATGAATCCTATATCAAGACTCAAGAAAAAGTTTCAGAAATATACCAGGATAAAGACAGGTGGACAAAAATGGCAATACTTAATGTGGCAAGGTCAGGCAAATTCTCAAGTGACAGGGCAATAAAAGAATATGCAGAAAAAATATGGCATATTTCACCTTTGATTTAAACAAAATATTTTTTTAGAAATGTTTGTATTATTAAGCCGATTAATATTTCAATCTATAAGCAGGAGCCCAGATTTTATCTTTGTCTATTATATGCAAAACCTCCCAACCTCTTCTATATAATTCTCCTGCTATCCATCTTCTGTGGCATTTCCATGGAAACTTTTCAGCACATACAATAACAGAATGTTTATTAATAGCTATTTTCTCAAGTATTTCTATTCCTTCTCTAAAACTTTCGGTTAATGCATAAGCCTTATACCCGCCTTTTCTGAATCCCCCAAGTTCTTTGCCGAGAAAATAATAATCAATACCTTGTTTATTGAGCAGTTCTTCAAGCTCTTTTTTACAAAATATATTTATTTTACTTTTCGGATAACTTCTCACATCAATCAATGCCTGAATATTGTATGACGCGAGAATCTCGATAAAATCTTCTTCTGTTCTTAAATCTGTTCCGAGTGTATATATTTTTTTCATATTAAGCTGCGAAAACTATAACTTGTCAGGTATTCAAAAAAACAAAAAATTCGGTTATTATATTAAGACTATTTTCCTTTCATTCTATCGGGCGATTAGCTCAGTGGAAGAGCGCTTCCTTCACACGGAAGAGGTCGCTGGTTCAATCCCAGCATCGCCTACCATATTCTCTGATTTAAAACTTCTATCTGCCTGATAATAAATATTTCTCGAAAAATTTAATTTTTTGCAACAGGTTAATTGTTTCACGAAGTTTTCACAGTTTCTTCATTATTAATTCATAGTTTGTAGCTATTATATAAAATAATATTAGTTTCAAATCCCTCCCGAGCAGGCAGACCCCCCATCTGCCTGCTTTCATAACCATCTTCCGCAGGCAGCCGTACTCCTTCGGCTGCCTTATTTCTTTTTTTATTCTGCCATGTTTTGTTTATCCTGAATTTTCAAATATCAAACTATTCTATAAATTTCACAATCTCTGAAGTTGATACTCTTTCTGTTCTATAACTGTTTATAGGTGAATCCATATCCGGGTATCCTATTGAAATGCCTATGACAAGCCTTTTTGACGCAGGTATCCCGAGAAATTCTTTTATCTGCTTTGCATAATCAGTAAGAAATGCCTGCGGGACAGTACCAAGACCGAGTGAGTGAGATGCGAGCATAAGACTTTGAGTAAAAAGTCCAAGGTCAAAAATAGACCATGTTGTCAAAGATGAATCTTGGAAAAGAAATATGCCGTGAGGAGCGCCATAAAAATTGAAATTTGCTATCTTGGCTTTTTTTCTTACCTCCGGATCATTTAAATCCTTTCCTGTAATTTCACTTCTTTTTCTCAATAAAGCAGAAATTCTTTTTTCATTTTCTGCCGGCCATGATTTTGGCTCTTCAATATCAGGAGATGGTTTTTCACCATTTTCGAGCAAATTTACAAGATACCTGGAAAGCTCTTCCTTTTTCCTTCCTGATACAATTATCGCTTCCCATGGCTGACTGTTTTTATAAGAAGGACTCCATTTTGCTGTATCGATTACTTTCATTAGAACATCTTCCGGAACACGATCTGGTTTAAATTTCCTTATACTCATCCTTGTTTTTATACATTCAATCGCATCCATAAATTACCTCCATCCCTCAGATTATTTTTTCTATAGTAGCCAAATTCGTTTTCCATGTGCAAGAATATATCTTCAAAATCTTTTAATCCTATAAACTTGTTGAAAACTATTTAGATTTTATCATTTCTCTGAATTATAACCCGAAAATGTAACAAACATTAAAATTACTGACATAAAAAAAATTAGTTCTTCAAGATATGTTATATTATAAATATTTGCTTATAATTTTTATAAAACAGGACCGATTTCTTGATGAAAAAATTAGTTTTGTTCGCATGTCTTGGTATCCCTGCTGTTGCAGGAGCTATGCTTGGACTAATCGCTAATAAAAAACATCCGGTTAAAGGTAGTTTGCTTGGTGCAACAACAGGAGTGCTTGCCGGCTCAGCAGTAGTTGCTGCATATAATTTAATTGAAACAGAAAATAAAGTTCCTTATTATTCAAAGTCATCGCCTTTATATGAAGATATATCTTCTTTTTAGGCAGATTAATAACCCGTAAATATTTTACCTGGATTTAGAATATTTTTCGGATCAAAAACCTTTTTAATTGATTTCATAATCTCGAGTTCTTTTTCTTTTATTTCCATATTTAAATACGGAGCTTTTGTAAGTCCAATCCCGTGTTCACCAGAAATTGTTCCTCCGAGCTCAAGAGTTTCGCTGAAAATTCTCTTGACAAGCTCTATTCCTTTCTGATATTCATGCTCATCATTTTTATCTACCATAATATTAACATGTATATTGCCATCTCCGGCATGGCCGAAATTCACTATTTTAATACCGGTTTCATCAGACAAGCTCCTTAATTTTTTCAACATATCTGTAAGCCTGTTTCTCGGGACAACAATGTCTTCGTTGATTTTAGTTGGTTTCAATTTATATAGAGCAGGAGAAATAGCACGTCTCGATACCCAGAGATTATTTCGTGCGTACTCATCTTCAGCCATTTTGATTTCTGCACCGAGTTTGTGACATATATCTATTATTTTTTCAGCTTCTTTTGTAATAACCGAAGGGTAACCATCAAGTTCAATAAGCAAAAGAGCATCCGCATTATCTGGAAGCCCCACAGGTTTGTAACTCTCGACAGCTAAAACAGCTTCTCTATCCATAATTTCAAGGGTTCTCGGTATTATGCCTCCAGATACTATTTTCGAGACCGCATCCCCTGACGCTTCAAGACTATTGAAAACCGCCAATAAAGTAATGACTTCAGCAGGCAATGGAATTACTCTAAGCCTTATTTTTGTAAAAACTGAAAGTGTACCTTCTGATCCTACAAGTAACCTTGTTAGGTCATAACCAACAACTCCTTTGGCAGTTTTAACTCCTGTAGTAATTATTTTGCCATCGGGCAATACTGACTCTATTTCCATTACATAGTCTCTCGTAACTCCATATTTTAAAGCTCTTGGACCTCCGGCATTTTCAGCTACGTTTCCTCCTATTGTGCAAAAATTCATACTTGCAGGATCAGGCGGATAAAATAACCCCATCCATTCAAGCTCATCCTGCAGCCTCCCGTTAATTACTCCAGGTTCACAAACTACATATAAATTGTCTTTGTCTATTTCAAGGATATTCTTCATTTTCTCAAAACTGAGAATTATTGCTCCTCTGGAAGCAATAGCTCCTGCTGTCACTCCTGTGCCAGCTCCCCGCGGCACAACAGGAATATTATTTTCGTGTGCTAATTTCATAATATTCACAACATCGAGAGTGCTTTTTGGCCAGATTACTGACATAGGAATTTGCTCAATACTTGAAGCATCAAAGCTGTAAGACAGAAGGTCTTCCGGTGAAGTTGAAAATTTTATGTCTTTTAATTTATCAAGAACTTTTTCAATCATGAAGGTTTATAATACTTCTATGTTAATGCCTGGGCTTCGACCAGTTGCATTGATATAACCTTGGAAACTCCTGCTTCTTCCATTGTGATACCGTAAATATAATCCGCAACACTCATGGTATTTCTGTTATGGGTAACAACAATAAACTGGGTATCGCGTGAAAATTCTTTCAAAAGACTGGCAAATTTATCAGTATTTATTTCATCAAGAGCAGAATCAGCCTCATCTAAAATACATAAAGGAGTTGGTTTCAAAAGAAAGCTGGCGAATAAGAGTGATAATGCTGTGAGAGTTTTTTCTCCACCTGATAAAAGTGAAATATTCTGGAGCCTTTTGCCCGGCGGCTGGGCTATTATATCAATGCCGGTTTCAAGTATATTATTTTCGTCAGTCAGAATTATTTCTGCTCTTCCGCCTCCAAATAAGGATACGAAAACTTCTGAGAATTTAGCTTTAAGAGCTTCGTAAGCTTCTCTAAGTTTTTTGCGTGTTGTAATATTTATCTTCGATATTGCCTCTTCAAGTTCTGCTATGGATTTGTTTAAATCATTCTGCTGGTTGGTAAGAAATTCATAACGTGTGCGTAATTCTTCGTATTCCTCTATTGTGCCGAGATTTACTGTACCAAGCTCCTGAACTTTTTGTTTTAGCTCTGCAAGCCGAACTTCATCATCTTCTGTCAAAGGTTCAACCTCAACATCTTCTATATTATGACCATAATTTTGTCTGACATGTTCGGCAAGATTCTCCATTTTAATCTTATGCTCTGCTCTCTGCACATCGAGTTCATTAAGCCTTTGTGATAGGGATTCTGTCTGGCTTCTTAATTGCTTAAGATACTGTTCTATGCTGAATAAGTGCTGATTCTCATTGTCTATAACATCTTTTCTTGTGGATATATCAAATCTAAATTTATCAGCTTCCGATACTTTTAATTTTATTTTATCCTCATTTTCCAGCATCTCATTTTCTTTCTCTATGATGCGGGACTGAACCGATGATATTTCTTCAGCAAGAAATTCTTTCTTCTGCTGAATATCCCCCAGTTCCTTTGAAATGGATTCTTTTTCTTTTGAGATAGAATCTATCTTTTCCTTTAATGAAGTCAGTGTTAATCTTATATCAGTAACTTCTGAGCGCTGTTCTTCCAGTTGTGATTTTTTTTGTGAAATCTCTTCCTGAATAGTACCGCAATTCTGTTCCAGTATGCTTCTTTTATCATCTATGGCCTTTATTTCCTGTTCTTTTTCAAAAAGAAGTTTATTCAATGCCTCTTTTTCTTTCGTGATCTGTTCAATTTCAAGAGCTACATAAGCAAGCTTTCTGCTTCTGCGCTCTTTATCTTCTTTAAAATTTTCAGCAGTAAGTTTTAAAAGAGAAATTTCTTTTTCCCTTTCGACAATCGAAGATTCAATTGATTTAAGTTCAGCTTCCTTGCTCTCGATCATCTGCTGGAGAGACAAAATATTTTTCTGTATGCGTTCAATAGAAAGCTTCTTATCCTCGATTTCTGATTCTAACTCTCTTAGTTCTCTTTTTCTTTTCAGAACACCTTTTATTTCTCCTGCGATAACAGTTCCTGAAGGTTCTATAACATCTCCTTCAAGAGTTACATAGTGCAAATTGTGTCCTGCTTTTATAAGCTCAAAAGCTGAATTGAGGTCTTGCACAATAAAGACATTATGAAAAATCCTTTTAATAATAGAACTAAACTGATTTCCGGCTTTAATAAAATCAATAGCTTTACCAATCACTCCATTCGGGGACTCCTTTATATCATCTAAAGAAGTATTATTAGCAGGGATAAAACCTGTTCTTGCCAGTCCCTTCGCTTTAATTAGTGAAACAGCCGAATTTATATCATCAAATGTTTGGAGTATAAATGAATTAACCTTTTCAGAAAGAAATCCCTCAACAGCTTTTTCATATTTTGAATCAACCTGAAAAGTATCAGATAAGGAAGCTATTAACTGGAATTTTACATCTCCTGAAAAAAGTTCCTTTGTAGAAGAATCAAGAACAAGCTCTTTAAGAGATTCAGCTCTTGATATACTGGAAGCAAGCTCTTCCTTCAATTTTGAGAGACTTTCCCTTAAATTTTCAAACTTATTTTTATTCTCGGACAATTCATTTAAAAGATTTGTTTTTTGATCGTTCAGAATAATAAGGTTGTTATTTTTATCAAGAAGACTCGACTGAATGTCTTTAATTGAAATATCAACATCGGATAATGTTCTTTTAAGGCTCTCTGCTTCTCTGCCTGCATTTTCTTCACGGTGCTTTAGATTTTCAATGGAGGAGATTATTTTATTGTATGAATTTTTAAGATTGCTGAGTTCTTCAGAAATTTTGAAAACATCTTTCCTTCTATCTTCAAGAAGTTCCTCTTTTTCTGCCAGCTCATCTTCAATATTTTTTGCAATGTCTGACTTTTCTCTTAAGATTTCCCTTTGATTTTCAAGCTCTGAAATGAGTGTTTCAGATGTTTTTTCAAGCTCCTGTTTTTTCGCCAAATTATCTGCTTCTCTGTCAGCGTATTCTTCTTTTTGTTGTAATAATCTTGAAAGATATTCTTTTTGATTTTCTATCTCGGTTTTTGCGACAGCTATAGCTTTTTCAATTTCAGCGATTTCTCTTTCAAGACCCTGAAATTTTATCTGAATTTCATCGAGAGCCTTTTCCTTTTCAGCAAGTTCAAGACGTCTTTTCTCTGTTTCATTTTCAATTGTAGATAATTCGGTTCTTTTAACAGCATCCTGTTCTTTAAGCATATTATATTCAGACGATATCCCAGCATATGACTGCCCTAAAATATCATAATCTCTCTTTGCAATTTTTAATTCTATTAAATTTATCTCTGAAGAAAGTTTCTTGAATCGCTCGGCTTTTTTCGCGAGGCGATCAAGAAAATTAATTTGTTTCTTTACTTCGGCTACAATGTCATTTACTCTTTGCAGGTTTGCTCTCGATGATTCAAGTTTCGACAAAGCTTCTTTTTTCCTGACATTATATTTCATTACACCCGCAACTTCCTCTATAAGAATACGCCTTTCCTGAGGTTTGGCATTCAGAATTTCGGTTATCCTGTCCTGTTCAAGTATCGAAAAACTTTTCACCTCAAGCCCTGTATCGAGAAATAGATCTTTTATATCTTTTAGCCTGCAGGGTGTTTTATTTAATATATATTCGCTATCACCCGAACGGTATAATCTCCTTGTTACCGTAACAATATCTGATTCTGGTTCTCCGTTATCACCATTTTGTTCGGGCTCTCGAGATGGGTTGATGCCTGAAATATATAATGAGACCTCTGCCATACCTTTTGGCTTTTTAGAAGTAGAGCCATTGAATATGACTTCCTCCATCTTTTCACCCCTGAGGCTCTTAGCGCTTTGCTCACCTAATACCCACCTGAATGCATCAACAACATTGCTTTTACCACAACCATTAGGACCTACAATACAGGTAATCCCGGGATGAAAATTAAATACAGTCTTATCTCCAAAAGATTTGAAACCAATTAATTCAAGTTTTTCAATGCGCATTTTTAATATTTATATTTTTGATAAATAAAAGGTATGTATATACTAAGTTATTAGTATACCTTTAGTATATATGTTTTGAAAAGGGGCGAAAGTATATTAAGTTTGCTTTCTAAACACAAGGTTTAGCAAAAAGAAGGTCTTCAACCACCGCTGCTGAAACCAGAATTCGACGAACCTCTTGAGCTGCCCGAGCTTGAATCAATAGAACACGAGCAACTAAAAGATGAAAGTTTCTTTTTAATATTTTTTGACCCGCATTTCGGGCATTCTGTACTTTGATTTGAACTCCATTGTAAAATAGAAAAAATTTCGTTACAATCCATGCAATTGTATTCATAAATAGGCATATTATTAACCTCCCAATATATTAATAAATTACTTTATTTATTATAATTAATCTGAACAACTGAGTCAACATAAAAATACATCATGCGCCTTCAATAAACTATTTACTTTACTGATAAATTTCCAAAGATGCGAGCCTTCCCAGTAAATCTTCCCACATGAGTTGCACCTATAAAATTTATTGTTATTTAAATAAACATATTCAGGCACAAAGTCTCTAATTAAATCTTTATCAGTTATATCAGCAATAATTCCATTGCAAACCAAACATCTGCTCATAAAATCAATTTTCTCTAGTTTAAGTCTATTCAAAACTTCAATTATCTGTTCTTCAACATTATTAGAAGTTATTAGAACAAAATCCTTCAAACCTTTAATTTTAATAAGTCCTGTATCACGTGTAAGTATTACTCTATCTTCTTTCAGAGCTATACTAATAAGCGCTCTGTCTGTAATATGTGGATAATAAAGAGTATCATAACCGAGAAATCTGAGCCATCTTGCGAGCCTGCCAAGCATCGCATCTGCTATAAATTTTTTCTTTATATTTTGTACTTCCATTGTATTATCAAATTATAACTGATTTCTAATTCTTCTTAACCTTAAATAATACAGACATTGTTCATAGTAGTAAGGCCGTCTGGCCGGACGACCTTACTACTTCAGCTTTTAGCCTATTATTTAGGTTGGATGAGGTTTTTAAAGAATATTTCTATCAGGGGTTTAAATAAAGAATGATGCCCGGGTCGATCCCTGTCTGAGCGTTTTGTAAATATTAATGGCGGTGTTTATTGCTGCTTTTTCAGATGCGCAAAGAAAAGGTCCAGCCTTATCATAAAAACCTGATGTAAGGTAGTTTGAACAGCAACACCAGTTCATACAGAGGTTTTTAAAATCGCAGAAAATACATTTTTCCTGAAAATCAAAACCAGTTGTTTCCTTTTGGTTGATTCTTTCCTGGAATAATCCCTCATAAATGTTTCCGATGCTGTTTTCGTTATTTGAGGAATCAGTTATAAAACGGTCACATGGATAAATATCTCCTGATGGTGAAAATGCCATACCCGATGAACCGGGTGAGCATTTATCAGAAGTCATGTATCCTCCTTGCTGAATGATTTCCAGTTTCTTATTTATCAAATTTATATATATAGATTCATTTTTTTGTGCATAGTTAAGATACCAATTTGCAATTTTATGATATATTACCGGAAGCAAATCAGCGTCCTTTTTTGTCCAGTGAGCTGTAAAGTCAGGGTTTAGATAAATATTTTTAACTCCAATCGATATCAGATATTCTATGACATAATGAAGATTTCTGAAAGTTGCAGGATGATAAGTTGCCTGGACTGAAATATTGGAAAATATATTTACTGCTTCTTTTAATGTCTGTTCAACAAGATAAGAACTCCCGCGATTATATTGAAAATGTCTCATAACATCGTGAATAAATGCAGGCCCATCGCAACTTATACATAATGAAAAATTGTTATCGAGAAGAAATTTTTTTATTTCTTCACTAAAAATTGTGCCATTTGTTATCAACGAAAGTTTGACATCTCTGTCTTGAAATGATGAAAGTTTCTTTATTAAAGATGTGACTTGTTTTAGAAGTTCAAATTCTATTAACGGTTCTCCACCTGTGAATAAAATTTCAATTTTTTCTTTTATTGGTGTATGATTGAATATAAAATTAATAATATCATTTGCAACTTCAATCGGCATGGTAACATCAGATTTAATGATATGGCAATATTTGCATTGGAGATTACATTTAAAAGTTGTATGGAATATATACCTCATAATTTTACCCCTTTGCCTATAAATAATATATCAAATGCTAAATTTAATTACAAGAAAATAATGATATTTTGTTTAATTAAAATTTTTATAAATATATAACAATTAAATATTAGACTGAAATGGTGAAAGTAAATTTTAATTTAAACCGAAAATGCATTTAAACATCAAATTGGAAATTAGATATCAAAAAAATTTTTCAGAACACAATGTATTATTTCAATTGCATTTTCTGGGTTTGAATAAAATCATTTTTAAAAATTATTATTAGCAGTAGTTAATAAAGATTATGATATTATAATAAAAATATTTAATTGTACTAATAATATTATTTTAGGTAAAATAACTTACAAATTTTGGAATAAAAGGAGATTTGTTTATGCTGGTACGTATTTTCCCTTTTTTAGAATGGCTAAAAGATTACAACTTTGCCAAGCTAAAAGCCGATGCAATTGCCGGACTTACTGTTGCATTGGTATTAATACCACAATCAATGGCTTATGCCCAGTTAGCAGGATTGCCGTCTTATTATGGTTTGTATGCATCTTTTTTACCTCCAATGCTTGCAGCATTGTTTGGTTCAAGCAGACAGCTTGCAACAGGACCTGTAGCCGTTGTTTCACTTATGACATCCGCATCTTTAAGTCCACTGGCTACAGCAGGAAGTGATAGTTTTATAGCTTATGCAATATTACTTGCATTAATTGTAGGAGTTTTTCAATTTTTGCTCGGAGTTTTAAGACTCGGACTTGTCGTAAATTTTTTATCCCATCCTGTTGTCAATGGCTTTACAAATGGCGCAGCAATAATTATTGCCACTTCCCAGTTATCAAAAATGTTTGGTGTTTCAGTTGATGAAGCCCACCACCATTACGAAACAGTCATTAGAGTTATAGAAGCTGCAATTCATTATACACACTGGCCTACCTTTATTATGGGCGTTGCTGCCTTTATTATTATGTTTGGATTAAAAAAGATTAATCCAAGAATACCAAATGTTCTTGTAGCTGTTGCAATTACTACAGCTATTTCATGGGCAATAGGTTTTGAAAATGATATGAGGGTAGATATTTCCCGCATTCAGTCCC
>Ga0078972_1001334_pt1 | contig 93449 bp, 71 predicted proteins | sample YelNatPaOPGAMG01_FD_67568 | JGI IMG/M metagenome (GOLD analysis project Ga0078972, IMG submission 67568) | Hot spring thermophilic microbial communities from Obsidian Pool, Yellowstone National Park, USA - OP-RAMG-01 (SPADES assembly) (version 2) | ecosystem: Environmental > Aquatic > Thermal... | reverse complement strand
TAATATCTATTTTCTATAAATAATTATAATACATGCCTACTTCTTATATACATAGAGACAAGAAACCCCTATCTACAAGCTAATTTGGGTCAAAATCTTACTTATGTGGGGTGAACTTCGGGCTAACCACAAGATAGCGATAATGATCAAATAGCTAAATTTTGCCGCCGGGGAAGCTCGATCAAGGAAAGACCGCTTCAACTTTAGTCATGATTTCATCAAAACCAACTATCAAAATACCCGCAAGCTAAGGACCTGTTTTGATATCGAAATCCTCATTGTTGGCCATTGAGAGGCGCTGTTCGCCGGGTCTTGTCGAAAGATAACTGCCCGGCGGCACTGTTGCGCCTGGAAGATTGCCATGGTTCACAGAAGATGTTACCTCGGACAAGAGCAAAGCGGCCAATACAATCATGGCAATTACCAATGCATAGAACATCGGGGTAAATCCCGCCGTTATTTGTATTCCGCTTGCCGCTGCGGCTGATTTGGTTATTCCGTTTGCCGTATACGGGTTTGTCTGCTGGATAAAAGCCGATATCACCTGGCCCAGGATGACCAAAAATCCTCCGAAGAAAAAGATATAGCCTCGTTTGGTTCTGGCAAAGATAAAGACGTATACACCCATAGCGGCAAATGCCACGGAAACGGCCAGTGCTCCAGCAATCAGAGGAGCAGGCAATTGAAAAGCATCCCCGGCCGTCCTCGTTAAGGACTGTCCTGTAGTTAATTTAATAATCGTATAGCTATCCCATGAGGGGATATACAATATAGCAATTGCCAAAGCAACGGCGGCACTTATCAGCATGCTCGGCAAAGAAAGATAAAATTTCTTCTCTTTGTTCTTGGGCAAAAAGAAATAGACAATAGCCGCACCACCGGTACAGAGCAGCCAGGAAGATATACTGAGAGCAAGCCCGGGACCTATATAGCTGCCTTCTATGCCTGTGGCGATATCAGTCACAAACAGGCCAAAGGAAATCAAGCTGACACCAAGTGCAAACAGACTGCCGTAGGTCGACAATGTCTCGCTTGAAAAAATCATAATGGCAGCGATGGCCCATACGGCCAGATAAAAAATATGCGGTGTCAGATTATATCCAGTAGAAACAAGAGTTTCACTTGTCAGATATGTAGGGAAAAGTCCTGTAACGCCGACTATAAGACCAACCAATAAAACAGATGCCCCTACCAATTGAGAGATACGAGATCCACTCTTGGCAACAAAATCGTTATCCGCTTTCTTTTGGAGCGGATAATTGTAATCCGGCAAACCCGCCGATTGAGCTTTGCCCATTCCAGCATCAACGTATGCAGCATCGACAACAGGGCTTGAGATGTCGTATTTAGATGCTGCATCTTGCATATCTCCGGCGAGAGTTGCTTCTTTGTCCAGAAAAGATCCGGACGGTATGGCTTCGACCGGGGTCGTTTCGGCAGTTGCCCCATGCATAATGGCGGTATCGGAAAGCGTAACATTGGTTTGCAAGGGCTGTGTTTGGTAAAATGGTTTGGTTATATTTAGATCGGCATCGCTTGACTGTTGCTGCTTATTAAGAGAAGTATATTGATCGATTATATCTTCCAATTCTTCAAATTTTGAGCAAGCATTTTTCCATCCGACAGGAGTCGGCGGATATATATATGTGGGCATTCCTGTAACGGTGTTGATTTTCCATACCCCGCAGAAACTTGATGTCCACCCAAGTGCATAACCAACTCCGCTCTTTGTCACGGTAATCTGATTATCGATATCCATCGACTTCATCCTCCTTGTCCACATCAGTCTGCCATGCATATCTTAAATAAAGCTGTTAACTTACTGTGATATAGATTTTAACTTATCGGGATTCCTCAGCCAAATGTCTGCACATTCCACACAATAGGAATCACTGACTAAACCCAGTCTCATCAGGAAAGCAAATATTTTACATCCAACACAAAATGCCAAAAAGGATTCCAGAAAAGCAAAGAACGCCAAAATACCGATCAGCAATACTGCCGCCTGTGTCGCCCCGAGCAAAAACAAGACCAGGCTCGTCAAAGAAAAAACGGTGCCGATACCCTGAGCAAATCTTTTTGGCTTCCCAGGAACGCTATGAGCGAATTGCTTGAGCTTAGGCGCTACCACTTTTGTTGACAACAGCCCAAGTGGACTGAAATTTGGTCCGGATAAGACGCGGGCAAAGAAACCGTAACAAAGAAGCAGTAAAATCAACAAATTCTGTGTCAGACAAAATCCCACTGCCAGGACAACAACTCCAAAAGCTACGGCTCTGGCGGCAACTTCATTGACCGGATCGGGGAAAGTAAATATGCGGTTGAATTTTATTTTGCTCATACAAACTCCAAAAGCTAAATATGACTGTTTCAGTCATATTTAGCTTACATGCATTTAGAGGGTATGTGACAAGAAAATTATCTTTTTATGTTCGTAGGGTAAAGCCAGGAGATCATGAATCTTCATGGCCTCTGACGGATTCCCTGTCATCGCCTTGTCCATCTATTGGCCGGGGCTTTTTAGGTAGCGGCAACAGCGACACAATCTTACTTTTTCTATCCGCATCCAAATGAACAAAAAGATACCCCAGAGTAATGCCCAAAACCTGTCTTTTTGGACAGGCAATGATTTATGTATTGTGATCTGTCATTACTGTGAACCTGAGATGGGTGATCAGGTTTTCATCTTTAACCATACCGAGCAGATGCCCTCCGTTTTTCTCAATAACTTTACGCGAGGAGACATTATTCTCTTCACATACAATAAGAAGCTCCTTATAACCCAGGGCTTTGGCCATGGAGAGTACAGAAGAAAGCATGGCTGTGGCATGGCCTTTGCCGCGTTCTGACACTCTGACGTCATAGCCGACATGACCGCCGTAAAGTTCCAGATAATCATTTAGATATAGACGAAGGGAGATCCTGCCCAAATATTGATCACCTTCCACCCACCACCACATGATAAACGAAGAATGGGTTTTCTCATCGCTTTTAGGATAATCAGCTTGTGCCAAGATATCTGCCAGGTATTTTCCAAACAGGTTTTTATCCCGAAGTAAAAATGTCGGAGGACCGGCATCCAGCGATTCATCCTGGTATTCATCCAATGCATTAAGATATGAAAAATGATACCTGATGTTTGGTCTTACCAAGTAAGGCATCACGGGCAGACTTCTTCGGTAGACACCTGACAATTGTATCGCAAAGAAGAATGTGCAATATCAGTCCTGCGCTCAGTGAGACATCTTTTTTCGAGATAAGGTTAACGTTGACGTTAACATTAGATACAATATTAATCAAGACCGTATTGCGCTTTGTCGGCAGCAGATTATCCATTATATGATCGCTTCGATTACTGCCAACGAAATGCGTGGGTACATTATTTCGACAAACAATCAAATTCCATACTAAACATAAGGAGAAGAGCGTTGGATACCAAGCCGCAAAGCGGAAGATATAAATGGTTCGTACTTTTTTGCGCCACATTAGGCATGCTGATGGCCACTATAAATTCCGGAATTATTCTTATTGCACTTCCGGATATTTTCAAAGGCATACACCTTAATCCGCTGACTCCCAGCAATTCAAGCTATTTGCTTTGGATGCTGATGGGTTTTTTGATGGCTACGGCCGTACTTCTGGTGAGCCTGGGGCGCCTTGGTGACCTTTTTGGCAGAGCAAAAATGTTCTCATCCGGATTTGCCATTTTCACATTCTTCTCCATCTTGCTATCTGTCACATGGCTGAACGGAACGGAGGGAGCCCTATACCTGATCCTCATGAGAATCGGACAAGGCATCGGTGGCGCTTTTCTGTTTGCCAATTCCGGAGCCATCATTACCGATGCTTTCCCGTCTAACCAAAGAGGACTGGCTCTGGGCATCAACAGTGTTGCCGGTGTCGGAGGATCATTTATAGGACTGGTGCTGGGAGGCCTTCTGGCGCCGATCGATTGGCGGCTTGTATTTCTCGTCTCCGTGCCCTTCGGGTTTATAGGCACTATAGGAGGATTCGTCGGACTAAAAGACATCAGGGAAAAAGTACGTGTTCGTATCGACTGGCTGGGCAATATCACATTTGCTTTAGGTCTAATTTTGGTACTCATCAGCATCACTTATGGGATAGAGCCTTACGGCGGACACACTATGGGTTGGACAAGTCCGGTTGTCCTGGCTGAGATGATATCAGGTATCATACTACTACTGCTTTTTGCCGTGATCGAACTGAGATCGGACCATCCCATGCTCCAGCTTTCCCTGTTTCGGATAAGATCATTTGCCGCAGGAAATTTTGCCACCCTGCTTGCTGCTTTGGCCAGAGGCGGTTTGATGTTTATCTTGATTATCTGGCTGCAAGGAATTTGGTTGCCGTTGCATGGATATTCTTTCTCCAGAACACCGCTCATGGCCGGTATCTACATGCTTCCCCTTACCTTAGGGTTTTTAATCTCCGGGCCGCTTTCAGGTATCTTATCAGATAAGCACGGCGCAAGACCGTTTGCCGTCGCCGGTATGCTGATAACGGCTTTGAGTTTCGGTTTCCTTGATATTATGCCTGTAAACTTTTCTTATACCTTCTTTGGACTTACCTTGCTTCTGATGGGTATCGGGTTCGGAATGTTTTCATCACCGAATCAGGCAGGAATTATGAACAGCTTGCCGGCAGACCAAAGAGGAGCAGGAGCCGGAACCGTCAATACATTCCAAAATTCAGCTATGGTACTTTCAATAGGCGTATTTTTCACACTTATCATTCTCGGCCTGGCAGCTTCGTTACCCCATTCCCTGGCGAGCGGACTTACCGCTCAGGGCATCAACAAAACTCTTGCCCTGAAAACCGCTAAGCTTCCACCCGTGGGAAGTCTGTTCGCCGCTTTCCTCGGCATCAATCCTATCCACGCCCTACTTGGCTCGGCGGTGGCAACGGCCCATCACCCGCGATATCTGCTTGGTAGGTCTTTCTTTCCGTCACTACTTGAAGCCCCGTTTTCCACTGGCCTTCATGAAGCATTTGGATTTGCCATTATCGCCGCACTTATATCGGCTTTTGCCTCTACGCTGCGCGGCGGACGCTATGTGCACGGAGAAACACATCACCATGTACATATTCCGCATACCTCCCCCGTCAAGATAGTCACACAAGATGAACAAATCAATAAATACGATTTAGAAATTAATGTGGCGGCAAATGAAGAAATCGGTCAATAGCTATTTCATGGAGAGATGTTTTTAATATGAATATGAAAGTAGAGAGATGTCACCGGTTGATCAACTCAATGTAAAAGATGCTGGACAAAACACGATTTCTGTTGCCAAATTGGTGCGTATCGGAGAAGCAGCCAACATCGCCAAGGTATCGGAACGCACAATAAGATACTATGAAGAAATTGGTCTTATCAAGCCTGACGGGCATACAACAGGCGGATGCAGGCAGTACAGCTGTGAAAATATCGAACGCGTAGTACGGATTCGTGAATTACAGGAATTAACAGCTCTCAACTTGGAAGACATCAAATCTATATTGGATAACGAAAAATCAATTATCTCTCTCAAAGAAGCTTGGAAAGTAACCGACAACCCCGCTGAACAAAAAACCATTCTGCAAGAAGCACAGGAATCTTTAGAACGCCTGCACCGCTTGTTGGTAGCCAAGATTGCTCGTCTTAGCGAATTTGATCAGGGAATAACCCAAAAGCAAGAGCTTGTCAAGCAACTGCTTGATGATTTATGATTCTCGACAACCAAAGATAGCCCTGATCAAAAAATCTGAATATCTAACTAACGCTTATATTGAAAAATAAAGTTAAGCGCTACTGATAATTCATATTTTGATGCCTCCGGTAAAGTTTTGGCCAAAAGCAGGTGTTTTGTGGCAATCAACTTTGCACTTTCTCCTATTCTAGGCAATATTGCTTTTAAGGAATTATTAACTTTAGTAAAATATTTTATTTTGTGCAATATTTTATTCGAAAACCCGTTATATTAGTACAAGAGGTAAATATGACTATCGAAAATGACACAAATATAGATCCGCATGAAAACGACCTTGATGGCGAACAGCATGTGGAGACGCGCCGGGAACGCAAGAAACTTGCTACTCGCAATGCTTTGACCCAAGCTGCTCTTGACCTTATAAAACAAAAAGGTCTTCATCACGTCACGATAGAAGACATAGCAGAGGCCGCCGACGTATCCAACAGAACTTTCTTTAATTACTTCCCTTCCAAAGAAGATGTCTTTTGCGGTGATACCTATGATCTGGGGCATGCCATCGCAAGCTACATTGTTGCCTCTGCCGACAGCGATCAAACTCCTTTTGAACTGCTCTCTGCCTCAATTCTACAAAAAATAGCAGCCAGTAGCGAACACCATGACGCCAAACGCCAATTGCTGAGAAGTAAAATGGCGATTATTCAAAAAGAGCCTCAACTTTTATTGGCATTTTCTGCCGCAATGACTAAAAGCGAAAAAGAAGTTTATAACGCACTAAAAGCTAAGTTTTCCACAACCGAGACCGAAATTACCTACAGTTATCAGATTTATCTGGCAACTCTGGTCACAAGTACATTTGCCACGATACGTACAGTGATGATGCTTTGGGTAACGCGGGAGGACTCTCCGCCACTTGAAGATATGATCAAACAGTCTCTTAGCTATCTTGGCAACGGCCTTTCCAACAACGAGCTTGGCTCCTCCTACAAATAATATCAGCTGAATTCAAAATCAATAGAACAGGGAATTGAACATGAATAAAAAAACATCAGATACAACCATACCTGAAGAGATTATAAATGCCGTCATCAGATCACCGAAACAAGTAAAACTCATAATTTTCGCTTTGATGACCGGTATGATGCTGGCTGCTTTGGATCAAACCATCGTCGCTACCGCATTGCCGACAATCGTGGCCGATCTTCACGGAGCATCTCACTTGAGCTGGGTGGTAACGGCATACTTGCTGGCTACCACCGTATCCACCCCTTTGTGGGGAAAATTGGGAGACTTATACGGCAGAAAAGGGTTCTTCCAGATATCTATCGTTATTTTCCTGATAGGTTCCGCCCTCTCCGGTCTCAGTACTTCCATGATAGAATTGATCCTATTCAGGGTGATACAAGGTCTTGGTTCCGGTGGGCTGATCATAGGAGCCACCGCTATCATCGGAGACGTAGCCAGCCCCAGAGAAAGAGGGAAATACCAGGGTCTTTTCGGTGCTGTTTTTGGTTTGGCCAGTGTAGTCGGACCGCTTCTCGGAGGAGTTTGCGTGGAGCATCTTTCGTGGAGATGGATATTTTATATCAATGTTCCCGTCGGTGCTGTTGCCTTGGTGATCATTACCAAGCAAGTCCCCTCCCATTTGAGCAGGATTCATCATAAAATTGATTACTTCGGAGCTCTGTTGATAACTTTGGCCGCGACAGGTATGGTTCTTTATACAAGCCTTGGAGGGGTTACATACGCTTGGGGAGACCCGTTGATGATCGCCCTGATTGCTCTGAGCATCATCACGGCTGTCATTTTTATCGTCATCGAGAAAAGAGCACAGGAACCTGTGCTTCCGCTTCACCTTTTCAACAATAAAACTTTTAGCGTAGGAAGCACCGTATCGTTTTTACTGGGACTGGCGATGTTCGGATCTATTGTTTTCCTCCCTCTCTATTTTCAAGATGCAAGGGGAGCTTCACCTACGATGTCTGGCCTTGACCTCCTACCTATGCTGATTGGCTTAGTGTTCGCATCCATAAGCTCGGGGCGGCTGATTGTCAGAACGGGTAAATACCGCATCTACCCCATAGCGGGAACTCTTCTCATGACTATCGGCATGGTCTTGTTTACATTCATTAAACTAGATTCTTCAAGTTTTGTCATCGATATCTACATGCTAATTTTTGGGCTTGGATTGGGCATGACGCTACAGGTGGTCATACTTGCTGTTCAAAATGCTGCTCCATATGAAGAATTGGGAGCTGCGACTTCCGGGGCGACTTTCTTTAGAACGATAGGAGGGTCATTCGGTACGGCTATTTTTGGAGCAATATTTTCAAATGCCGTTGCCGGTAAATTGGAAAATACCTTCCGTCATCAAAAATTATCCTCCGCAATAACAAACGGCAATATAACTCCCGCTGCTTTGAGTCATTTCCCGACGCTGATCCGCACCGGTATCGCCAATGCATACAGTTCAAGCATTCATCTGGTATTTGTGATAGCTGTTCCGTTGACACTTGCGGCATTTATCATTGCTTTATTATTACCGGAAATAGAACTCAGAAAACATAATTCTGCCCAGCAAGAAACCGAAAAAAATACCGACCGCATCGACAATTTTGAAGTTCTGATCTAGTCGTTGATATCTTATTGCACTGAAAATAAAATATACCAACGGAATTGAGCCGTATCTATCATCTGTAAAAATAGCCAATATAGGAGAAGAGATTGACATCATTTTTTGAAAAGTTTGGAAAGATAGTTGTAAAATATCGATATGTTATCGTGATTGCATGGATCGCTGTTATCATTTTGTCCTCACATGCACTGCCTTCTTTGGGCAGCGAAGTAAACAATGACAACAGTCAATTTCTGCCGGCCAGTGCCCCGAGTTCTAAAGCTGACCTTTTGGCGACGCCAATACTTGGCAATCCCAATCTCAACTCAAATGTCATCATTGTTGCCTACAGCAAATCCTCCAAACTCACCTCAGCTGATTTTAGCGCCATAGAAAATGAAACTCAGATTGCAAAGTCGATACCGTTAGTCTTAAACGTCAAGCCACTTGGTGTATCTCCCGACGGACATGCCCTGCAAATTTTGGCGGAGGTCCATCTAAACGGAGCCGACATCACCGGACAGACACAAGTCATCAAAAACATCGAAGCCACCTTTACAAAAATTAAGGTACCGGCCAATATGAGTTTCGATGTGGCAGGCAATGTGGCCACCAACGTTGCCAACCAAAACTCTTCACAAAAAACAGGCAATAAAACCCAGGAATTCTCTCTTCTGTTTATCATAATTTTATTACTTTTAATTTTTAGGTCTCTCCTGGCACCTATTTTAACTCTTATTCCGGCAGGAGTGGCATTACTGATTTCTGACCGCTTTATCGGCGGACTTGGGGCGCACGGATTACAGATCTCAGAGATCACACAATTGTTGCTCATCGTTCTTCTGTTGGGCGCCGGAACCGACTATGGATTGTTCCTCGTATTTCGAGTCAGGGAAGAAATAATGGCCGGCAGCAATCCGCATGAAGCTACGGCCAAAGCGCTGGCAAGAGTGGGGGAATCAATTACGGCATCAGCCGGAACCGTCATTATTGCACTGCTTTCATTGCTCGCAGCCAGTTTCGGTATTTACCATGATCTTGGAATTCCTTTGGCGCTTGGTATTGCGGTGATGCTCTTGGCGGGATTGACACTTTTGCCGGCTTTGCTCAGCATATTCGGAAAGGCTTTGTTTTGGCCCAACAATCTCAAGAAGAAAACAGAAAAGCAAAACAGCGGAGCTTGGAGCCGTATTGCTACCAAACTGGTCGCCAAACCGGGGGTAACACTTGTAATCGGCGTACTCGTCTTTACTCTATTGGCCATATCTTCCATAGGCTATAAGTCATCCGGTTTTGGCGGAGCACTGAATGCACCCGTAGGTAGCCAAGCCGCGCAGGGAAACGCTGCTCTAAGTGAATACTTTCCTCATTCCAACAATAATCCGGCCAATATCATTTTTTCTTTTGCCGCACCCGTGTGGCAAAACCCGACAGTTTTGCCTGCAATCGCCTCCGAACTGGAGCAAAGCAGTCAGTTCAAGGATATCACGGGACCTCTGGATGCCAACGGTACCCAAATTACAACACAGCAATATTTAAAATTACATGCCGTATTTGGTAATCCGAGGCTCTTACCTACGACGATGCAGCATCATATCGCCGGTATCTCGGAAAATATTTATCAAGAGTATCGACAATCAAGCCAATTTGTATCGGCGAATGGCAAAGTGATTCAATTTGAAGCTGCCCTTACGGTCGGAGGTCAGCAAACTACGGCGGCAATGAATGCAACTCCTGCCATCAGGAAGCTTCTCAAAGGCATCGGAGAAAAAAACGGAGCGACGAACGAGGGCTTGGCCGGAGAAGCCTCCAGCCTTTATGACGTATCTGCAACTTCCAACCACGACCTGTTCACAATCATCCCGATAGCTATTTTGGCCATCGGACTGTTGCTGGCTTTGGTTCTGCGCAGCATCCTTGCACCTCTGTATCTAATCGTCAGTGTAGCTCTGTCCTATTTGGCATCGCTCGGCGTATCCACCATCATATTCATCGACTTGGGTGGTTCAGCGGGACTAACGTTTATCTTGCCATTTTTGATGTTTATCTTCCTGCTGGCGCTGGGGGAAGACTACAACATACTTGTCATGACGCGTATTCGTGAAGAAGCCCACAACTATTCTATCAAAGCAGCCGTTTCCAAAGCCGTAGGGAGGACGGGGTCAACTATTACCTCAGCCGGTCTTGTCCTTGCCGGCACCTTCGGGGTCCTGGCCGTAGCGGGAGGAAGCGGGCCCAGCGGAAGTCAAATTCGAGATATTGGATTCGGACTTGCAATCGGCATACTTATGGACACATTCCTGGTCAGGACGCTGCTTGTACCATCGATAGTATCTCTTCTCGGTAAATGGAATTGGTGGCCGTCAAAATTATCAGTTTCCCAAACACTTGAAAATAATACCGGAGAGATGCCAAAAGAGCCTGTCGCAATGCATGCCTGAAATTAACTTTCAGAAATAGCTCGTTATGGTGGTTGTTATCCATGGGTGCGTTCGATCTTGGCAATTTCCTGTATCGTGCGCACTCGCGGACAACAAGCAAAGATTACCTATCTACTCCGAGATCTATCCAGGGAGTGCATTAAAGCTCACATCGTCAAGAACCGTCTGCCCGCCTATGCTCTTCATCACCCGCTCAAAGCGAACCTCACATTCAGTGGACATGCTTGACCCTGCTGTATGTGACACCCCAAAAAACGGCCCGCCCAAACATCACAACCGCACACAGGACATAGAAGCACTGTGCTCTAACAGTTGTGTGCAGCACCGACCACATAACGATCACTGCTGCCAAGATCAAAAAGTCCAATGCAATAAGCGCTTGTGCTCGATTCTTCAAGTCTTCCACCTCACCTAACATCAAATACGTCCCCAGCCAGAGCAAAAGCTGAGATAAATTCCATTCGCATATTACCACGCAACCGGTTTGTGTCAAGTCTTTTGAGCCTGAATCCACCGATCCATCTGTCACTGACTTCATCATTGGCTCTGAAATCGTGAATTTGCATCGTTTCGTGGTACCGAAGTTTTTTTGATCGATTCTGACCCAAGTCGGGACGTGTTTGGATAAAGAATAGCGATTTGATATCCATACTTCTTGGAAGCGCTTCGAAGATGTTTTCCGATAACACTTGTAACAAGATATTAATTTGCCTATATGGGAACAGGTTTTAGTGTCCTAAGAGTTGTAAGTGCCCTTAAGAAGATATTTGACCATGGCCAACGAGCAGGAGTTCGAAGTATGATCTTCCCAGATCTATTTACGAGGCGTCCCACGAGAGAGATGAAGTGGTTACGAAAGCTACGAGCTACAACCATGGATTGTCTGGGAGTGATCTCGCCAAGGTAGTTCACCTGGCGAATAAGGTTATGGGCAATAACTCCATGGGCTAACCATGCACTGTTTGCAGAGAACTTACCGGACGGGACGTGCTCTAGTCCTGATCCTTCTTTTAAGTCTCTGATAGAAAGTTCAATTCTTGCTCGATCCCTGTGGAAGAGATCAATCTCAACAGCTGAACCTTCTAAATCAGTGACAAACCCGAAGTAACGCCAATTGGGGAAAAGTTCGCCTTGGGTACCAATGAACCTACTACGACGAACAATGAGTCTTCTTCCGTGATAGGTAGTCTCTGCCACTTGGACGCTGTTAGGTAATGTTCCTATAATCGACATCAGTAACTGCCAAGATGTATCTGCTAAACGACTTTAGTCTCCACATTAGGCCTGCGATGAAAATCTTTTTCGGTGATCGATAACTGATTATGAGGTCTTGTCCACCCCGGTATCAGAGTAAGGATTTTGGCATCAACCTCACTTTGGAGATTATTCAACGGCAATATGTTGAATACGCTTTGCCCGGTTTGGATCAAATTGAGCAATTGTTCACCGTCTCGCACCAAAACAGTGTCATCGGGACCTATGACAAGATTTGCGGTTGACAACTCTTGGTTATTATCATTCAGACATTTTATAGCCCGTCTGGCGGAACGCAATTGAACCCCAGCGTCAAGAAGCTGCTTAATAACTTTTAAACTGAGCAAGTCCTCGTAAGAATACAGCCTGGTCGTACCGCTTCCCTGCGCTTCTATCAAAGACGGAGTAAGCAAATTTGTTCTCGCCCAATAATCAAGTTGCCTGTAAGTGATACCTACAATTTGACACACTTGCGGACCGCGAAAACCTTTAGTAAATGCATTCACAGCTTTATTATACATATACCCATACCTTTATTACGATTGGTTGCCGTGCATACTTTTTTACACTTGCAATAATAGTAATGTAGCACCGTGATTAATGCTTATCCAGTATATGGCTTCGATATTTCTCATAATCTCACAAAATATCTGCAAGCATAACCGACATCTTGGTGCAGGATATTTAGACAATTACCCTAACCGTGTCTCGCAGTCAAACCTATACGTCAAAATCTTCCGGATTGACGTTGTCAAGGAAAGCACGGAACTGCCCTAAGATCTCTTCGCCCTCATCCGGTTCTATTTCAGTATTGATCATGATTCCTGCTCTTTCCATGAGATCGTCAGCCACGTACATCTGTGCATCGCATCTTGTTGCCAGAGCAACGGCATCTGATGGACGACATGATAAAATTATTTCACTGCCGGTTTTGGTTCTCAGGTAAATGTCGGCATAATACGTATCGTCATGCTCTTCGGTAACAACTACTTTTTCCAATTCCGCTTCAAGAGCATAGATGAGATCTACCATGAGGTCATGCGACAAAGGTCTTGGAACCTCTACGTGCTGCAGGGCAAGAGCAATAGCCGTAGCTTCCGGCGCTCCTATATAAACCGGCAAAGCGCGTCTGGCATCCAGTTTTTCTTCCAATAAAATAACAGGTGTGTTGGATTGCAAATCCACTCTGACTGCCGCTAATCTCACTTCAAGCACGTTAACCAGATTACTAAAGTTCGCCGCATCTTTAGCGCGTAGGAAAAGGAAATTAAATAAATATAGGCTGTTACCTATCTAAAATAAATGAATAATACTGCGACCTAGCAAGTCCGTATGACTTGAGAAGAAATACTTTTTGTGATGTGTCGCAATTATATTGATTGCAATGTCAAGAGGACATTATCAGCATTTGCGCTGATTAAAGATTGGATGCGCCAAATATGTCATCCATCTCCATTCTGAGAAAAAGATCTTTCAGTTCTTTCCCCAGTTGGGCCATCAATTCCATATTACCTGTGGCCTTGTGACGTGAATCTGGATTTCTTTGCCGCAACAAAGGCATAATTGTCTGTTGATACATAGAAATCTCTCTTTCCGCGGCATGTTTCAGACTGCGCAAATGTCGCGGACCTATCCCGAACGCGCTATAAGAAGAAATAATTTTGGCAACATTTACATCCCTGTCGCCAAAGAGTTGCTCTCCTGCTATCTTCTTAGCTTTTATCAAACCGTATTCCATCAGTTCCATAAACAATTGTGTATCTATTTCGGCGGCTACGATTAACTCTTCTTTGGAATATGTAGTAGGCAAGATGGGAGCATCTGAAAAACCATGTGAGGACCCGACAGACTGTGTTGCGGCAGAAACGTCTTTACCAGTTGATCGTCCGGACAATTTTGCATCATTTCCTTCTTTGGATGCCGCCGGTTTTTTTCCCGGCACCGACTTTTTGATTGGCTGAAAATTATTCTGTAAACCAAAATTGGACGACTGTCCTGTGTCGATACCGTTGGAATTGAATCCGTTCTCGGATTGAAAAACTTGCTTGATGTCGGCAGAGTCATGGCGATTATCCTTCTTAGCGGAGGGCTCGCTTATTTCCTCGCAATCTTTAACGACTCCGTCTGTAAAAATACTATTGAGGTCGCGATTGGTAATACTCACGATATCAGCCGCATAGCTATCGGAAGACGGTTCAACAGATACCGGATCTTTGGCTGCATTAGAGACCGGTGCAGTGTTGTAAATATATTTCTGACTTACCGCAGATACGCTACCTCGTTTCGGAACTGCTTTCGAGGTTGCAGCGTAAGACGTAGACAGCGGCAGAGAATTACCGTTTCTGTTATTGGTAGCGGTGCCGTCTTCTCTGCTTATAGGGCCTTGTATATGATACTGTGACAGCCGTCGTGAATCTGCAGTATCAACATCTACGGCAGAGAGCTCATCGCTTTCATCTGCGTATTTACTATTTTCAGTATTCCGGAAAACATCATTAACGCCAGAAAATTCATCGGTCGTCTCAAGGGAAATTTTTTCTTCGGAGAAATATTTTCTCGACAACGTTTCCGTATCTAAACCTACGCGTACGGACGACTCGGTTGGATTGGTGCCGTTCATATGCTTTTTGCTGTTTTGATCTGAGTCGATTTCCTCTTCCGGAGTAAAAAAAGAAAGACTTAGCTGGGCATGGGTGGCTACATTATATAAATGGTTTTTGTCAAGTCTGGACTTGATAACGTCAAGCGGTAAGTAATGTTCTCTTTGTAAAAGCAGGATCGACTTCAAACGCTCAACATCGGAATGATAAAAACGTCTGTAGCCAGACGGTGTCCTCTCCGGGGAAATCAACCCTTTGCTTTCCAAGAATCTTATTTTCGAAATAGTGACATCAGGGAAATCTTCAATTAAAAGTTCCAGTACGTCGCCTATGGAGAGATGACCCTTATCTGTCTGTTCTGCTGTCAATGTGATCTGGGTGCTATGTAAAGCAGCTTGAATTTGCCCACCTGTACCTCTTCACCCCCCACAAGTTCCATTGCTTCTATTCTCTTCTTGTTTACATATGTACCGTTGAGAGAGCCGGCATCTTTGAGTTGGTATGCATAGCCACCGGAATCATTGACAGAACGTATCACACGAGCATGATTTCTGGAAACCGTTATATCGTCAAGAAATATATCGCTTTCGGTATTCCTTCCGATAGTAGTTTCATCCTGATCAAGAATATACGTCATTCCGCTGTCTGGCCCTTGCTTGATAACGAGCACAGGGCTAAGTTCATGAGCACCGGCAATAGATGAGAGGTCACTGTTTGGCTCCGAGATATCTTCAAAGAAAATTTCAGGAGAAAGCATCAACGTGGCATCCGTCTGTTTAATGATCGCGGCTCCACACGATGAACAAAAATTGGCGCTTACGTCATTAAGATAGCCGCACACATTACATTTGCCCGAATTTCCATCCACCACTTAGAACCTCAATCCCGGATCAATGAAGAATACTCATCGAAGGACAAGAGTCCTTCTGATAAATTTTGACCATGATTCTCTATAATACACAACCACCCGTCGCCGTAAGGATCTGCATTGATCAATTCAGGCATATCGGATAATTTTTCATTTATCTCAACAATTTTACCATCAATTGGCGAATAAATTTCTGAAACAGATTTTGTAGACTCCACCTCGCTGATCACTTCTCCGGCTTTTACCGTGTTATTTATCTTCGGCAATTCCACGAAAACAATGTCGCCAAGTGCATTTTGAGCAAAATCGGTCAACCCTATTTTGACACGAGCACCGGCTTCAAAATCTGCCCATTCGTGATCTTTTGTATAATATAAATTATTTGGAACAGTCATTTCACCTATCCTACTTGACCATAAAGGAACTGTCTTCGAAGGTCTTCAATTTTTTATCAGAACAATCCAAATTTACCGCTGCTTTATTTTTCTTTTTATTTGTATAGTTTATTTAACTATATCAAATTCCTTTACAAGAGAAAATGTCTTGAAATTACTTAAGAAATATTTTTCGTCCTCGCGTTCGAAAGATCACTACTCACGATTACTGCCACGCACATCAGGGTGGTTGCCGATAACTGTGACTTGCCTTTTGGAAGACGTTGATTTGAATAATTCACAGAGAAATAATTGCTGAATAGTGTTCCGAGAAAGGATGGAATTCCTTTCTGTCTTTCCGTATAGGTATAAATTTAAAAATTGATCGGATTTCGTGAAATGAAAACGGAATTTTCGAATCCTTTATCCAGATCGTTAACCTACGCCCCTTTGTCGTTGACGATTCTATCGATCATCTCGACAAGATTATTCAGTCTGCGCATTGCATCCAATTCGGTTACACTTTCGGCAAATACATGTGTCAGAGGCTCTTCAGGGTCGGGAACCGCCAGCGTCCATCCCAACGGATCAATAATCTTAATCCCATCGATCAACACAATCTCTCCGCTGTCTTTCACATCGGACAATAAGGTTCTCATCAAGGCACCCTTTTGTTCAAACGGTGTCGATACTTCTTGATGAAAGACTTTTGCTTTCGGCATTTGATCAAGTAAATCAGACAAAATAAACTCTGATTCTGCCAACAATGAAAGCAGGTACAATAAGCTAGCCACAGCATCGAAAGCCGGGAGAAAACTCGGAAATCCGTATCCCCCTTTAGCATCGGCAACAAAATGGGATTGTTCCTCGATCGCTTTGTCCATCAAATGAGCAGAACCCAATTTGGACCAAATAACGGTAGCACCAAGGTCAGTTAACAATTGGTTGACGGACCATGTGGTATTTACAGGAAGGACAATTTTAACATCCGGGAATTTTTTAGCCAGCAGATAGGAAAAGCACATCACCAATTGACTTGGGTTAAGCATACGTCCTCGATCATCTATCAAAGTCAGATTCTCTCCTTCCGGATCGATGATTGCACCCAAATGAGCACCCGAGGCTTTGACCAATTCCCCTATTCTTTCTCCGTGTCTAATTTTGTCAAAATTGAGAACCCCTAAGGTTGATGCCATCGGATTGATGACTAAGGTATCGGCACCAAGCTTTGCTAAAATGTTTGGCATAAGAAAGCTGGCAGTTCCTGATGCATAGTCAAGAACTAATTTAAACTTAGCCGCTCTGATGGCGGACAGTCCGATCCTCTGGGACAATGCCGTTGTATACGCTTCAACTGTACGACCAGGAAATTCGATGTCACCTATTTCATTGGCCAGTACTCTCCGCATCTCTTCCCGGTAAAAAACCCTTTCTATTTTACGCTGTGTCGTTTCGTCCAAGTCGATACCATCGGAATCAAAAAATCTTATAACAACCGCTTGCGGGTCTTTGGTGCTCAACCGGATCGTAATACCTCCGTGAGCCAAGCCGGTACGAATTTGGAATCTTGTCAGCGGGATGGTGGCGACTTCCAGATCTTCAACATGCAGGCCTGACGAATTGAGCCCGACCATGATAGCCCGTTTGAGCATTCTGGCAGCCCTGCTGGAGTCTCTCGACACAATTACGGTAGAACCTTTGATCATAGTCGATCCATAGGCTAACGCCAATTTTGTCGCCAACTCCGGAGAGAGGTCGACATTGGCCAGGCCCACCACCCCTATTTGGGTAAAAAGGTTGCGTGTCGCTTTTGTTTCAAACACTATCGAAGAGTTAACAGCCGCTCCGTTTTCAACCATTTTATTGGGATATATTTTAACACCCGGTCCGATAATGGCATGTTCGCCGACCCGGGAAGAGTCACCCAAAACAACACCGTCTCCAAGATGGGATCCCGAACGGATTTCGCACGAACGGCCTATGACGCAGGATCTGGCGGTAACCGCATCTCCTATGTAGCAGTTATCATATACGATACTGTGTCCCAAGTCAGAGCCGGCTCCGACGCGAACATTGGCGCCAAGAACACAGTATGCTCCTAAAGTGGCACCGGCGCCAACTCTGCAATTCGGCCCTATGAGAACCGGACCCATGATGGTGGCCGCAGGATCTATTTCTGCACCTTCGCCGATAATAATATCATTTCTCAGGGTGAAGCCGCTTATGTCCAAATCTACGCGCTTGTCCAAAATATCGTGGTGTGCTGTGAGATACGTATCCAAAGTTCCCACATCTTCCCAGTAGCCGTCGGCTATGTAACCGTACATGCCGACACCCTCTGCAAGCATCATAGGAAATACTTCGCTTGAAAAATCGACTGCCTTATCTTTGGGAATCCAATTGAAAACGTCAGGTTCGAATATATAAATTCCGGTATTGATGGTGTCGGAAAATACCTCTCCCCAACTTGGCTTTTCCAGGAATCTTTCTATCCTGCCGGAGTCGTCTGTGATGACAATTCCGAATTCAAGAGGATTTTTCATTCTCTTCAATGCAAGGGTGCAGAGCGAATCGACCGAAAGATGATATTCCAACAGAGATCCAAGATTTATATCCGTAAGCACATCACCGGAGATCACCATAAATCTTTCGTCCAACAAATCACGTATATTGCCTACCGATCCGGCTGTGCCGAGTGGATTCTCTTCCGTGGCATAAATAATTTCTACGCCGAATTCACTCCCGTCACCGAAATATCTCCTGATCGTTTCAGCCATAAATGCAACAGTAATAATTATCTGCGTAAAACCATGCCGCTTGAGAAGATTGATAATATGTTCCGCCATGGGCTTATTACCCAACGGCAGCATTGGTTTGGGCTGCGTGGTAGTCAAGGGACGAAGACGTGTGCCCTCCCCTCCTGCCATCATAACGACTTTCATTTATTGTTCCTATTGACTTGATAAACCATAACGATTATGTCCCTAAACCATTTAATTATACATGAAGTGCTAGTCATTCATCGAGGAACTGCCGGCAATCTGTGTCTGTCAAGATACTCTGTTACATATTTTTATTCAAATATTTGGACAGCATAGTTAAACGTCGCAACTAACATGGCCGCGAGTGATACAGCGGCCAACACTTCCCCTCCGGTTCTCAGCGATACGGCCAAATTCGATTTTCCGTAGCCAAACAGAAAGAGTGGGAGCGATAAATAGAGTCCAAAAGTAGCCGCTTTGCCCAAGATACTGACGTCTATGAGTTTCATCCTTTTAATCAACATTGCAATCGCAGCCGTGCTAATCAAAAATTCACGAAATAATATAGCAACGGCAAGCGGAAGAGGCATATAGCTCGTTGCCGCCAATGTCGAAACGCAAGTTAGAATTGCCACCCTGTCAGCAACAGGATCCAGAAGTTTTCCGAGGTTGCTGACTTGACCCAATCTCCTGGCCAAAAAACCGTCTAAAAAATCCGTTATGCCGATAGACATCAATACGGACAAAGCCATTATTCTGTTATTCAACACAAGCAACGAGACAGAAAACCAGCCTACAAGCAGAATTCTAACTAAGGTAATAAAATTCGGTATAGTTATATTGCTTCTGGCTATGGATGAGTCGCGCTGTTCCAAATATTCATTTACCAATTGCCAATTGCCTACCGACCTCGTAAGATATTTCGTACGCTAAGGGCAACAACAGTAAAAATCGCTCCTATGACAGTAGTTTTCTTTAACATTTTGTTTCCTTTATCTGCTCTTAGTAGTGCGGTAGTAATCATAGCCGCTTCCCCATCGGTCGGACATGGTATCAGAGATTTAACCGATGAGAATAATATTTCAAAGTCCGGCATTCGGCTCATTGAGAGCATCTGCAATTTTCTGAAAGACTTATCGGTTCTAAATTTACTAATCAGCATATCTATAGTAAAGGCATCTAAGTGATTGCTAGCCTCCTCGGAAGTTGCGACTACATCAGCCCACCAATTTTCCAGATAGTTCTCAAATCTCTGTTTTTTACGAAACACATTGACTATCGTAGGCGATCGGATCTAAGGATACTTGCTAGTTGGGAAATAACCGGAGAAGATAGCCGTAAATATCAAATCTTGCTATTTGTCTTTCCAGCATGCGAACAGAAAAGTTATGCAGAGTTAGACAATCATATAAAAACTTTGCCCTACGACTATAAGAATGAACAATTTGTTTCGACAAAGCTTGAATGGATCGGTTTTCGACAGTCATTCCTGTCTGCTGTTTTGATACGCTCTCCCGCGCGTAGGCATTTCTAAACCAAGACTATGCTGATCAATTGATCGCCACGATCATTACTGGCACTCTCATAACGTTGATGAATGTCTTATTCTCAGTCAAATCATCCGACGGAGAGCAACATATAAATGGTATGGAAGAGGAAAAACAAAAAGAACTATTACTTCTCTTCTGCCAAACTATTTGGTTATGACTGTTACCGACCATTTTTTACAGCCTAGATCGGCCACATGCAAATTAAAACTTCCGTTGTCAACATAGTAAACGGAAATTCCTTTACCCACTCCTTGATTCTGAATATTAGGCGCTAAGTCATTGATATCTATTTGACCACCTTGATAGGTAACCAGTTGCAGGAGAGAATCAGTGGGATTGCAATCATAGGAATACTTTATATTCCACCCTCCGGAAGGAACTGTAAAATTAGGGGTAATAATACTCTTGGTTCCTGAATAAGCAAACAGTACTTTTTGGCCTTTGATACCGGCAGCTGTTTTCTTTGATGGAATCGTCGTTGTCACAGAAGACTGTGTCGCTGTTGTGGTTGTTGTACTACTCTGAACAGGCTTATTCTCATGCGAGGCAACCGTTTTAGCATTTCCCGTTTTGTGAGATTTGAAATCGTTTTTGGAAATTGGCTTCGTTTGACTATCTGCCAGATGTGTCCTATTATGAGTTTTGCCGCTGCTAAATACATTCGTCGTTATGGCTATTACCGCCAACACCACTATTACGGCAAGCGACAGTGATATAAGTAAACGCTTCAAGTTCCCCTCCAAAAAATACTTTAACCATGCATATCAGTGTTGATATATAAGATTGCATAGAAAATCAATAAGCACTATCTTTTCTATTATTATATATACGGATAATCAATACAGTGCATCAGCCACAGAAAAATATATCCGGTCAAGCATGAGAAATGGCATTCTTGAAATCAAAGATATGCGCCATCTAAATCCCGAAAATTGCTGCTGTTCAAAACTTTCCCTAACCGTCAACCACAACAATCAGAAACTGTATATGCAACAGAGTAGATCTGCTTGCGCTAACTTTTATCGGAATAATTTATATCTGCAAATGCTGTAGCAAAAACTTACATTTATTTAAACAGAAAGCAGAAGCCAGAAACCATAAAATGGTATAATCCATGCGTACCTGATGTATCTTTATCAATATAATTGACTCACGATCGGAGTATAAACTTCAATGGCACGACACGATAGCCCTCATCCTGTTAGGACTTTAGAGCATTTAACTCGCTCGTTGCACCCCTCGCCCAAATCTCTGAAAGCGTCCATGCAGCAAGTCGATGGGATGAACGCAAAAATAGCCGTATTTATTACAAGCGTCGTTGGCACGATGTGGTGTGCCTATATCTTTACCATTATTTCCCTATTGGGGCTTCCGGCAGCGCTCAAGCCGGGAGGTGAAGGAATCATAGCGTGGATAGCACAAACGTTTCTGCAGCTTGTTTTGCTTAGCGTAATTATGGTGGGGCAAAACGTACAAAGTATGGCTGCCGATGCCAGGGCCTCTAAGACTTTTGATGATGCTGAGACCATAAAAGATTATCTGGACATGCAGACCCCGGGCGGAATGGAAATTCTGGTCAGTAAGATTGAAGAGCTAAAAAATCTTTTGTCTACCTTTGAAAGCAACTCAAATCAATAACAACTTGACTCATGCGCTGTTTGACAAAAACGTAAATAATCAGGTGGTAGGTTTTTGTTCTGATCAATTTATATACATCAAAACAAACCCTCTCTGTCATCGTTGATAAGAGTGCTTTTGGACTTACATGTCTATTGTATCTAGTGATGAAACCCCTTTTCAACATGGTCAGAGCTGGCAGGTGGCAAGTCACCGGCTGATGAAAGTAATTTGATTTCAGATTGTAAATGCGTTACCAGCAAATCCGCCAAGTCTCTATTGAATCCGTTCCTGATCACTATGCGCAGCACGGATGTATTCTCTAAATTCTTTGGAAACGTATAGGCAGGCACCTGCCACCCGTATTTCCTCAGTGCTTTGGAAATATCGAAAACGGTATATTTTTTGATAGAATCTTTGACCGTAAAGGTAAATACCGGCAGATCGTTGCCCTCCGTAATCATGTCAAAAGCAGCAAGATCAGCAATTTGCGAAGAAAGATAACGGGCAATTTCAGCACATCCCTGATGAACGGTCTTGTAGCCTTCAAAACCAAGTCTGATAAATTGATAATACTGACCTATAACCTGTGCTCCAGGTCTTGAAAAATTTAGGGCAAAAGTTGGCATCTCACCTCCAAGATAGTTAACATTGAAAATTAACTCTTTTGGCAGATATTTCGGATGCTTCCATAGCACCCATCCCACACCGGGATATACAAGACCGTATTTGTGCCCGGAAGCATTTATCGACACTACTCTCTTTACCTGAAAGTCCCACTTGATATCAGGCTGTACGAATGGTGCAAAAAAACCACCGGATGCCCCGTCAACATGGATTTTGACGTCATAGCCCTTTGCGCTCTGTATTTCATCAAGTGCTTTTGAAATCTCCTCTATGGGTTCATAAGCACCGTCTTGTGTCGATCCCATGATGCCAATCACGCCGATAGTATTTTCATCGACATATGCCGGCAATTGATCAGGCGTCAGCATGCGCCTGCCTTCGGCCATGGGAACCAGCTTTGGTTCAACATCGAAGTAGCGGCAAAATTTTTCCCAGCATACCTGAACATTAATCCCCATAACCAGATTAGGTTTGGCGGTATCTAAATCTTTTTTTACCCTGCTTTTGCGCCAATTAAATAACATAGCCAGACCGGCCAACATTGCCGCTTCACTGGAACCTGTAGTGGAGCAGCCCAATGCCGTTCTCTCCGGTGGAGCATGCCAGAGGTTGGCAATAATATTTACGCATCGCTTTTCAATTTCAGCAGTTTGCGGATACTCATCTTTATCAATAATATTTTTATTAATACAGTCAGCCAATAACCGATCTGCTTCGGGTTCCATCCATGTGGTAACGAAGGTGGCAAGATTCAATTTTGCCTGCCCGTCCAGTAAAAGCTCATCGCTGATAAATTGAGCAGCTTGTCTTGGGTCAAGCAAAGCATCCTGCATGCGATTACGCGAGAGAGTCTTGGAGTCACTATTCAGTGTATACATAGGACTAAAATAAATATCATTTTGATCTTCATCGTGAGAATGAATAGGCATGTTATCCTCTCCTGGAGATTGGCACATATTTATCTTAGACCAAATAATATTTCGAAACAACTGACACAGAAAAGGATCTGTTGCCACTTTGATAATAAAAATATGAAACTGATCAGGTAATTCTGGAAAATCCAAAATAATTCCTATAACAATTTGGATATTTTATTCATTCTATGGAATTACGGAGTATCTTGATAGGTTGACTCGCTGATTTATCTTGTCCGATAGAAGATATAACGGTTCTTGCTAACTGAGCTTTTTCGACAGAACAATCCTATATTCTGGCATATTGCCTTGGGATTCATTTTCCAAGACAGACTTTTGATCTGCCAATCTCTTGATATCCGATTGTAAAAATCCTTCTACTCGAATAAATTGATATCCAATTTCATCAGCACCTATCTCGGTCTTTTCAGAAATAGCTAACTTATTGTTGCCATAGAGAGTTGGGCTATTTTTATATACGGAATTTAGTGCTGAATTTTCCTTGCGCGACAGAGGGGTGATCGTGAGACTGTTGAACAGAAATTCTCCCGCTCCGATATTTCCTCCTTCTTGTATTGAATACAAATTGTTGTCCAGACAAGAAATTGTATTGCTACCGCCGTCATCTTCAGTCAGTAACGTACTTAAGTCAAGTTTGGACGCAGCCCCTACGCTAAGAGATCCCAGATATGAGCCAGCCACAGGAAATGCAATTGTAGAAGAACAAAAACACAAAAGTGAAGTATCCTCCGTCTCATGGAGAAAAACTCGGATTTGGTGAGAACGACCTAAAAGACGGTTCGCTTCACTTATGTCTCCGGATGATATCAACGTTCGAATACTGGTGGAGGAAATCGTAGTTTTGAGGGTCTTATCCAATAAAAGAGGGATGGCTTCGAAATGAAATCCCAACTCAACGCTAAGTTGTTGGAGCAACTGTGTGTCTCCTGCGGCACGATAGCCAAATCGGAAATTTTCTCCGACAAATATTGCGACCACATGCATTTCAGCCAATAAAATAGTTTTGACAAATTCGCATGCATCCAGCTCCGACTTGCGTTTATCAAATTTGATAATTCGGACATCATCTATCCCGGCGGCCATCAAAAGATTGATCTTTTGTGACAGATCAGTAAGCTGCAGAGGTTCGAGTCCCGGTCTGACCACAGAAGCGGGATGTCTGTCAAAAGTTACGGCTACACATTTGAGGTCAGGAGGGTTGCTGTTTTTATCATCATCCGTATCCTCATTCAGACGCGATGTATAATAGTCCAAAGATTTTTTGATCAGGTACTGATGGCCTCTATGGACACCGTCAAATGTACCTATCGCAACGACTAAACTGCTATTTTGCCTAATCATTATCATTCATCATTCTGAAAATGTTAATTTCGTTTTAAACTAGATATCATCATTTCTGCTTAATACCATAACAGGCTTGATGGATTCGTCGCCATATCGTTCATAGACACCAAGAAGCTTTTCCTCCGGGCTTAGTAAAACCCAAGGACCCTGTGTTTCCAATGAGAGTTCGTTGTAACCGAGTATTTTCCCGTTGCTCACTCCGCTCACCAATTCCATCGGGACCGTCACTTTCTCCATCGAATCAACGAGACTGGTAATCGGTTGCAAAGACTCGATTGTTACGTCATCTAAGCTTACAGTTTCTGAAATATTGAAATTGCCGGAGTTGATCCTTCGCAAATCCGATAAGAATGCTCCTCCGTGCAAGATTTTACCTAAGTCGTCCGCTAAAGATCGGATATAAGTTCCCGTCGAGCAGGTAACCCTGACAGATATGGTAGGCCCGGTCGGATAGGGATCAAAACTGTGGACATCAACGAAATACGCACCTTGGTCTTGTTGACGATCAATATCCAACAAAGAGAATTGCATAACTTCAATCTCCCGTGGCTTACGTTCGACCTCGTTACCTTCCCTGGCTATACGATGAAGCCTTTTCCCGTTCACTTTAACACTCGACACCATGGGAGGCAATTGGCTTATGTGACCAGTCAGCGAGTCCATAGCGGAAATAATATTCTCTTCGGACAATTGGCTCATATCAAAAGTGTTCAACAAAACTCCGGAGGAATCCAAAGTAAAGGTTTGTGCACCGAAATGAATTTTGCCTATATAGGTCTTTTCTGTATTCTGGGCAAAACGCAACAACCTTGTTCCCCGTCCGACAGCGACGACTAAAATACCTGTTGCATCCGGATCCAACGTACCGGCATGACCAATTTTTTTTGTATTCAATAGCTTTCGTAAACGACTGACTACATCATGAGAAGTCATGCCGATTGGTTTATCTATAAGCAAAACACCGTCTAAATGTGAACTTGTCACTTCACACCTTAATATAGTTATATGTTATAGTCACAATATATATCAATAGATTATAAGTTTTTATATTTATCTTTGTCAACAAACACTTCTTCATGAAATTCTATTTTATGCAATGCTACTTCAATTTTATTAGCACTGTCAATTGCCGGATCGATCATAAAATTGAGTTGTGGAACTCTCTTGAGCTGTGTTTTGGAAGCAATTGCCGATCTCAAACGTGGTTTATATTCATCCAGTAATTCCACTTGAGCATCGGTCAGAGAATCGAAAAACACCGTGGCGTGCCGGATGTCAGGATCTACCACTACGCCGGTTAATGTAATTAAAAAAAACCGTTCATCAGTATAAGCAATCTTTTCTATCTCTTCGGCAAGTATTTTAGTAAAAAGTGATGAAAGCCTGTTCGCCCTTGGGTAGCTGTGTTGTGTTCGATTCTTGACCATTTTATATTATGCTGGTCGCGGTATCTCTTTATCTTCATAGGTTTCAATAATATCTCCCGACTTCAGATCAGAAAAATCACTAAGCCCTATTCCGCATTCAAAACCAGCCTGGACTTCGCGGGTATCTTCCTTGAAACGCTTCAAAGAATTAATTGTGCCCTTCCAAATAACCACTCCGTCACGTAAGAATCTGACTTTAGACCCACGCGTGATGGTTCCGTTCTGAACGTAGCATCCCGCTATCGCTCCTATCTTCGGTACTCTGAAAATTTCACGTACTTCGGCATCACCGGTAACGACTTCTTCATATACAGGAGCCAGCATACCCAGCATGGCTGATTCTATTTCTTCAATAAGTTTATAGATTACTTCGTATGTCCTGATTTCAACATGTTGGAATTCGGCCAATTCTCTGGCTTGTCTACTCGGCCTGACATTGAACCCAAGGATGCTCGCTCGTGAGGCCGTGGCAAGCTGAACGTCATTTTCTGTAATACCTCCGACGCCCCTTTGCACAAAGACAATCTTGATGTCCTCACGTTCAAGTTTTCTCAATGATTCGGTAACCGCTTCCAAAGAACCCTGTACGTCGGCTTTTAAGACCAGGGTTAATGTAGCTGTTTCACCTCGTTGAATCTGTTCGAAAATATCTTCCAATTTTGCGCCGGAACCGGTAATAACTCCTTGGTTGTGACCAGCCAGACGCGCTCTTTGTTCTCTTTGTTCACCTATGGTTTTGGCTGTCGCAAGATCGGCAGTAACGCGAATCTCATCGCCTGCACCAGGAGGTTGGGAAAGCCCTAAGATTTGCACCGGCGTTGAGGGGAAAGCCTCTTTGATCTGATCGCCTGTGTCATTGATCAATGCTTTGACCTTGCCCCATGTAGATCCCGCCACTATCGGGTCTCCCACACGAAGCGTACCTCTTTGCACGATGGCGGTAGCTACTGAACCTCTGCCTATGTCTAAATTCGATTCAAGGACGACGGCTCGTGCTTTGCCTTCATAAGGTGCCCGAAGTTCAAGCACTTCTGACAGAACAGCTACCTGCTCCAAAAGGTCGTCTACCCCTAAATCTTGAAGGGCAGAAACTTCAACTGTTATCGTATCGCCACCCCAAGATTCAGCAACCAAACCATGTTCGGACAGCTGCTGCAAAACCCTGTTTGGGTCGGAATCGGCACGATCAATTTTATTCAAAGCGACTATTATCGGTACATTTGCCGCTTTGGCGTGATTTATTGCTTCTATCGTTTGAGGCATGACACCGTCGTCGGCGGCCACTACCAAAATAACAATATCGGTTACCTGTGCGCCTCGTGCCCTCATTTGTGTGAAAGCCTCATGGCCCGGAGTATCGATAAAAGTTATGGCATGATTATTTTTAATAATCTGGTAGGCGCCTATATGCTGTGTTATTCCACCTGCTTCTCCCTGGACGACGTTGGAACGCCTGATTCTATCCAGTAAAAGTGTTTTCCCATGGTCCACATGCCCCATCACCGTTACCACTGCCGGCCTGGATTTGACATCATAAGATTCATCATCGTCATCATCGGCAAAAAACTTGGCTTGAAGAACTGCTTCTTGTTCTTCGCCGGGATCGACGAGAACCACTTTTGCACCCAATTCCAGGGCAAAGAGGTCGATCATTTCATCGGTTAACGACTGTGTGGCTGTTACTACTTCTCCTTGCAGGAAAAGAAACCGTATCACATCGCCGGCGGATCTGTTCAATTTCGGTCCCACATCCTGAGGAGTGGAGCCGCGTTCTATAATAATTTCGCCTTCCGGAATCGGTGCGCTGGAAGGTGAGTACGCAGTGACCTGTATCGGTTCTAACTCCTCTACATTTCTCCTGCGTCTTTGTGATTTCTTCTGAGGCGGCCTTCCACCTCTTGAACCAGGGGCGCCGCGCGAAGCAGATCCGGAAGGAGGTGCAGGAGGCGGTGATCCGGCGGAACGGGACCCAAAAAAATTGGTTGACGGTCTGGCAGATGCCGGACCTGCATTGCCCGGTCCGGAGTATCGCGGAGCACCTTGAGTCGGAGAACGCCTTTGGGTCGGAGAGCCCTGGGCTCTGTATGTGGCTGGTCGTCCTTCTTGGGAAGGCGGTCTGGGTGAATTGGAAAATCGCGTCCCTTGATTGCCCGATGGAGCTGTATTGCCCGGCGAAGCTTCTGCCTTTACGGGACGATGGCCTCTCCCTCCCATGCCGGGAGGAGGCGGTATAGGTTTACCTGAGAGCGATGTCAATGGTGAACCGGGAGGAGGCGGTATGGGTTTACCTGAGGGTCCCGTCGGCGGTTTCGCCGAGATATTGCCTCTATCGCCGGTTTTCCCAGCAGGACGGGGTGGGTTTTTGGGCGCATGCCCGCTGCTTGGAAACGAGGTCTTTACTTTTCCGGATAATTTACTATCGATAAACGGAAGTTTTTTTTCGTCGTCGCTTGAGGTAAAAGGGTTTTGAGCGGAAAGATGTTGGCGAGACAATTCGGAAAGTTCGCTTGCCGGCCGACTCCTTATGACCTTGCCATGTTCGACGGAAGATGGCGTAAATCCTGATTCTTGTCGGTCTTCAGCTGCATTTTGATCTGTATTGGAGATATATTCAGCCACAGAAACAGTCGTGTCGTCTGATGGAGTTTTGATGCTGCGAGAAGACTTCTTTGCCTCCAAAGTTCCTGATAGAGGTGAAAGAGGATCTTTGACTTCCTCGGCCACACGAGATGTGTCCTCTTTACTATCAGTAGCAGATACTTTCGTTTGTTTTTCTTTATCAGCTTTTTTGGTTCTCCCTGCAACATCAGGTTGATCCGAACCAATTGCGGATTCACCGGAAGAAGAATCGCTCGACTCTTCGGTTCTTCTTGTCTGCTTGAGACCGTCCCTCTCGGCTTTTCGCCGCACCCGATCGGCTTGCGCATCTTCTATCGACGAGGAATGACTTTTTACCTCGATGCCAAGCGCGATACAAAGATCAAGTGCTCCCTTATTATCCATACCGAGTTCTCGCGCCAGCTCGTATACGCGAATCCTTTTAGCCAACTGCCTGGTCAGTCCCTTCTAGACTCCTCAAACAGGTTTGATATAAACCTGTGTCTTACTTAGCTTGACTAATACAGTCTAGCCATAAATTACAATTATATTTTATCTCTTTCCACCTTAGTCTTAGATATGCAGTCAAGTTGGCATTTTTCCATATCAATATATGTATTTTGCCAAATGATACCGCTACAGGAAACCCGTATATTGATAAGTTAGAAATAGCGATGTCGAAAAGAATTTCTCAAAAAGCATCATATGCAAGAAAGCTGCAGCAGACTTTGTAGATTTTTATTACATTGCCTATATATTTTACCACAATAGGTTGCAGTTGAATAAATTTCGGTCGGATAATATGGCAAATATCAAGATAGTAACTATCGACAGATTCCAACCGATCCAAAAAGATAAAACTAACCCGACCTCAACAGACTCTGATTATTGCCCTGTATAAAAGATAGTTGCTGGTAGCCGTATGTTTTATCGCTCTCATAAAAGATAAACACCCAGGCATATATTTCCCCCGAGGGGCAATTGTCCGTCACTGTACGTCAAGAACATTACTTTGTCAAAGTAATGTTCTCCCTGAACAGATCTATCATCTCTTTAGATATTTTCTGCCTCAGGTGACGGCTCAGTAGATACGGATTGAGGGCTTTGTCACAGCATTTAGAATTATCACGGCATATCCATGCCCCCCGGCCATTGTCATCGCCCAATTGCAAACCGAATTGGCCGTCAAACGATATACGCAATAAACTATCAGTCGGAAAACGTTTTTTACACCCTATGCAGGTACGCAGGGAAATTTTACTTTTTTGGCTTGAGGTCATATAGTCTTTATACGCCCTGACGACTTTCAATCTATAAATTTGAAATATCTTCTTAGAAGATTGGTAAACGATGGTTTTTAGATGGCGTTATTCAAAAAAATCAGATTTTCCGGACAGTTCTTCCCACTCGGCCAGTGAAATCACATCGCCTCCGCCGGCAGGCTGAAAAACCATTTCTCCCTGCTCGTTTTGTATCCATTCACCTTCGGCCCAAGTCGTACCGGACATCCCGCCATCTTCATCTTTGAGCTGAGAATCACTTTTGATATCGATGCGCCAACCGGTAAGGCGAGCGGCCAATCTGGCATTTTGTCCTTCTTTGCCGATGGCAAGGGAGAGTTGGTTATCGCTTACGATAACGGTGGCTGACCCGGAGTCTTCGTCCAAGTGTACTTCACGGACAACGGCTGGCTTAAGTGCTTTGGCCACGAATTCCACAGGATCATTTGAAAAATCAATTACTTCTACGTTTTCTCCGCGCAACTCGTTTGTGACCATTCTCACTCTGGCCCCTCGCGGCCCGACACAAGCACCCAGAGGGTCTACATTCGGATCGTTGGACCAAACCGCTACTTTTGTCCTGTGACCTGGCTCACGCGCACAAGCTTTGATTTCAACTACCCCGTTGGCGATTTCAGGAACTTCCAGCTCTAATAAGCCTTTGATGAGTCCTGGATGAGTCCTTGAAACAACTATTTGAGGCCCTTTGGCGGTTTTTCTTACTTCAACTATGTAGGCCTTAATCCTTGCGCCGTGTTCGTAGCGCTCAAAAGGAACCTGTTCGGCTTGGGGCAACAGCGCTTCTATTTTTCCAAGATCCAAAAGGGTATAACGGTTATCGCTCTGCTGTACGATACCGGTGACTATGTCTCCTTCTCGCCCTGCATACTCTTTATATTTTAAATCTCTTTCGGCATCGCGAATCCTTTGCGCGATGACTTGCTTGGCAGTTTGAGCAGCTATCCTCCCAAAATCTTCCGGAGTATCGTCCCATTCGCGTAAAACGTTGCCTTCTTCATCAAGCTCTTGCCCGTATACTCTGATTTCCCCGGAATCAGAGTCGATGGTCACGAAAGCTTCTTCGGCTGCATTCGGCAATCTCTTGTAAGCTGCCACCAATGCATTAGCCAATGCGTCCAGTAAAGTATCTACGGATATTCCTCTGTCGGTCGCAATTTGATTGATGGCTTCAAAAAAATCAAAATTATTACTCATTCCCGGCTCTCCTGTCTGCGTTATCCATCTTTTTCAAATTATTAATAGTTTCCGAAGTGCCTATTTCTTGATCATTGACTTGCGTGGTGTTCTCTTTGTCGTTAACCGTTAAATTAGACAGATCCCGTGTGGCATCGCTAGAATCTTTTGCCAATAAATCTTTCGGAACATCTGAGTTTTTCTCGGAAAATACCGCTCTCCAGTCAAAATATAGATTTGCAGATTCAATATCTTTTATATTGATCGTCACGGAAGCATGTTCCAAAGAAGAGATCGCATTAGCCTTATCTCCGGGCAAAGACAGATAGTCGTCAACCTTTAAAGGCTGTTCGGTATCTGTAGCTACCGCTAAAGAAGCTTTCCCTTTACCGCCGGCACTGTTTTTGATTTTCGATGACTTATTAGTTTTAGACACTGGCTCGGCAGAATCGATATCGTTGACATCTTTTAGAAATAGAGTATCGCCGTCAATTCTTTCCAGGACACCCCAGATGCGTCTTTTGTGGTAAATAGCAGGTTTTAACTTCAAAGCTATTCTTTTACCAACTACCTGCGTAAAATGCTCCCTGCGCTTAAGATGTCTTTCCACACCCGGCGTCGTCACCTCCAACGTTAAAAGTTCAAGAGAAATAGACATGTCTCCGGAACTCAAATCGACTTGAGCGTCTTCTTCTCCATCAAGGTCAAAAAGTTGTGGTTTGTCGTTCGAAATGATATCCAAACAGGCGTCATTGCTTGAATCTGATGTCGCCAATTTTGTATTTCTGGATACGGTGGCCTTTTGATTAGGACTTTGTCGAAGCTCTTTTTCTTTGGGCCGAGATGTCTTATCTACCGTTGTATTTGTATCTTGCTCTATCAGCTCCGTAAGAGCGGAGCTAACAGATGACAGTTCGTCTAAGTTGAGAGGATTCTGGTTGCGGTCTATGCTGATTACAACCTTTTCCTTGCGTAATTCGATATCATACAGCGTGATTCCCAATGACGAGCACAGCTTTTGTGCTTGATTTTCCAAATCGCTCAATTTCATTGCATATCACCCCTTTGATGTAATTCATGATATCTACCAGTACTTTTATATAATATATATGCCTGAAAATCAAAGACGTGGGTAAAAACCCACGTCACTATCCGACTATATACCCAATACAACCTTTTCTTACTATAGCAATACTAAGCATAGCTGACCAGTCCAAAAGAGAGATTTTTGGCTACCGGGATCGGAAGGAAGAATTCACATACCGTATATTTTCACCGAAAACAACCATCGTGGCGATATAACGTGTCATACATCTCTCATGCGCGACATGCTCAATTCCGCGACAGAAACCGGAAAATCGTGTCATTCAATGAACGACAAATCTTATTCTTCAAGAATCGCTATCGTTGGCAACGATCCGACAAGAGATTTCGATCAATATCTGAGCATCACCCTTCTATCTCATCATCGGGAACTACCAAACTTTACGACTGTATTGCGATTCCAAAGCTAAAGTCGCTACTCCTTGCATTCAATGGAGCAAACCATTTCTCAGAATAATCAGACCCAATATTTACTTTTTTCCGTTGGTATATGATTGTTATCTCTTCATATCTAAAACTTACGCAACACAAACAGGCTACGCAGATAATTTATTTGTCCTGTTCGTCCAGTTTGATGCAGTAATCACACAGAGTCAACAAGCAGTCGTTATGTGTCCCATACCACCAGAGCCTACAAATTCCTAAGATGGCTTACTTATCAAAGCACTGCGCGACAATATAGAATCACACTGCTGTTGGCAGTAGTGTGAAAATAAACAAAATAAACGGTATAAGAGAACTTCGAACAAGAAAATTGCAACAGTAAAAATGGTATCTATATTGGTAGATTAACAAATTATTTTTATTTTTTATCTTATGTCTTATGGTAAAAGAAAGATATACAAAAAACACTTTGCGGCTGTAAGCAATTAATGTTGCAATTACGTTATGAAACGTTTGCAATTTGCAATTAATACAATTTCATTGTTGTAGTTTGCAATATCTTATCTTTGATTCCATAAAACATAGTTATTACAAGGAGCGCAGAGCGCAATATTTTGATAGGAGTATTTAATGTCGTCCACATATGATATCAAAGCAGGTACCTCACTATCATCTCCGGGTATATTTTTGCTTGGCAATCAAATTCTACAGACAAGATTTATGACATTGCTTGCAGATTACAAAGGACAACCGGAACTTGAAAAGCAAATGCTGGCTTCTGGCATAGCGCAAATCTTTGCACATATAAAACGAGGTTACCATCAGATAGAAGCATCTCACTTTTATTTGATATTGGTGGGGTTGGGCTCATCAGATTCACAAAGAAACAAAGATTTAATTATCAACATTAGAAACGACTACTTCAGACAGATAAAATCGGAGGAGGACAAAGAAAATCAACAAACTTCATTTGAGATTGATTTTTTCAACATACTGTCATTCCAAGATATCAAAAGTTGTCAAAGCTTTTTTCATCAAAAATCACTTTGCTCGGACGAAAAGTTATCTGAATCTCCCAATTTTCAACACAGCTTGATCCATCCATCCGGATCGGAAAATCTATTGCCATCCGGAGACCGGGACGACCTATGCCCGGAAAAGAACAGATTACTTTTTGACACAAAAGACCTGCACTTGTTTTTTCTTTTTGGCGAGAAAGTTCTAAAAGAGGAATATAGCGAACAGACAGTATTTACAGAGTCGCTATTCAACAATGAATTCAATAATTATCCAGACAGCAAAAATAGTATTCCTGATAAATGTTTTCAAAATGATTCCTGTAAATTATCTTCCCTCTGGCAAACAGAGAAAAATTTTGCTTGCCCCAATTGTCAAAAAATTATAAATAACTATGTAAACATTTTTGGAATTGGTAAGGCAGAAAAAAACAGCGAAATAGAACATCAAGTCAGGGCTTCTATAATTTATACAACAAGCATTTCAGACCTGTACCTATATCCCTCTTCCGATATTATCATTATTCCGCGAATAGATGCCTCTGCTACAAATCACTCTGATATTTTTATTAAAGCATCTCCTGAAAATATCTATGGTTTGTATAACGATATAAGTTTAGCCGAAGAGGACGAGATGGAGATGAACGCTACATTCGATCCCGATCAAACCATGGCTCTACGCGGATTTCAAGATATGTCCCAGGAGAGCAATCAATCTGAAATGATTAATCGCGAACAGGATTGGCAAGAAACAATTGGAGATCATCCTGTCGATGCAAAACAGGAAAATAATCCCGGTCAGGCCCAAACAATGGACGCTACTGCGAAGAATGGACAGAGTGTCATTTTTGAACAGGCACCAGAAAAATCACCGATAACTGTATTCGTGAGTTCAGAGGCAGAATATACGCCCCTTTGCATTGGATTGTTGGGGCCTATCAGAATTACAGGCAGCTACTTCAACTTTGCACACAGTCCGCGTTTATCAGAATTGGTCGTTTATCTCTCACTGCATCCGGAGGGAGTCAACAGTACCACGTGGGCCACCGCATTATGGCCGGATCGGCGAGTACCGACTCAAACTATTGCCAACCGGTTATCTGAAACCAGACGAGCCCTTGGAATTGCCTCGGATAATAAGCCGAGACTGCGTAAAATAGCCGATAAGCATTTTATAGCCGACATAGTTGTCGATTGGTTTTTATTTAAAAACCTATCTTCCGACAGCTCTCCTTTAAAAAATTGCCGCGAAGCGCTTAAGCTTATCCAAGGAAGGCCTCTTTCCGGCATTGCACAAGGACAATGGATTTCTCTTGAAGGATTCCAAACGGAGATAGAGGAAGCTATTGTCAATTGTGCGTTAAGAGTGGGGAAATGGTATTTAGGATATCATGACCCCGAACATGCTTTATGGGCTGCCATGCAAGGACTAAAGGCAAATCCATTTGACGAAAGATTATACCGATTGCAAATGCATTCTTACGATATGCTTGGCAACAGAGTTGGAATTGAAGAAATCTTGATGAATATTTCATCCGTTCTGGAAATCAAAGGTGATCCTTTGAAAAGCATCCATCCAAAAACAGCAAGCCTGTACAAAGTGCTGACAGGTAAGACATCATAATCGTCAAATTCTCTAAGCAAATTTTATATTTACCCTTTTCATGAGCGCTGTTTTGTTTATTGCAAGATTTATATCTTCTCGGAAAACTTGATTATAAAGGACACTTTTACCTGTCGATTCTTCTTGGAGCATGTATATTGACTTTTCATACTTTGATCTCACTCCCCTACTATTACGACAAAACGCATTCTTTGGGTTTTGTTATCAAAGATGGATACGAAGAGTAGTCCGGGAAAAAGAGATCTTCTTTATTGATCAAGTTTCTATCTTTTTCTTATCAGAGCAGCTAACATAACCCCCCGTGTTTTACTCGAGCAGATATTGTCTCAAACTTGTTTGCCGGTATCAGATTGAACTATGCACTTAGCTATCAACTCGGTGTTGACTTCAGCTTATTCACAGCACAACAGAGGCTATAGAGATTTTGACGGTTATGTATTGCTCGATTCTTTTAGTAAAAGAAGTGAATTAATGATCGAGCCGGACATGAGGAAAATCTCTCTGTATGGCTATAAATTGGCTTTTTCGATTAAGATATCTAAACTTAAATCGCTATCTGATGGCTCCAATGTCGACGATCCTATGTTGATATTTATGTTTTCTCTTCCCTTATGCATCGTAATAAATTCGTTAGCGGCTTCGCGGATTCTCTCTTTGACAACCGCTGTTTGCTCAACAGTAGTATCGGGCAACAAAACGGCAAACTCGTCACTTCTAAAGCGAGCCAGAACGTCGGAGCCTCTTAGGCAGCCGCGCAACGAATTGGCCAGACCAAAAAGAGAGTCGTCCTCCAATCTGGATACATCGCTCTCACCATTCAACGGATCTATATCGATATAGATAAGACTTACATATTCTCCTTGACGGACAGCTCTTGATATTGTTTGTTCGCCGATGAGTTGTAAACCTCTTCTGTTTACCAGACCTGTCACGGAATCAAAAACATCCAAGGAAAAGGCTTTCACCTCATTCGCAGCGAGACACGCAAGGTCAAGAAGAACTTCTGCGTCCTTCTCGCCAAATATTCTCGGTTCAGTATCTGCTATGTTTAGAGTTCCTATAATCACTCCGTTGGGTGCAGCGACAGGTTTGGCGGCATAGAATCGTATTCCGGGAAGGCCTGCAACGTAGTCGTTATCAAAGAAACGGACGTCGTCCAAGGTATCTTGAACGATGAATAACTCTTCGGACAAGATAGCATGGGCACAGAATGAAGAATGCCGCTGCACAGGGTTAGGAGAAAATCCAACTGCAGCTAAAAATCTCTGGACTTCTGAGTCTATCAGCGTAATAGAAGACATTTGCACTTGATAAAATTGCTTTGCGATTCTGCATATTCTCTCCAAATCAGGATGAGACTTGCTGTCAAGTAAATCCAGTGCATAGATGGTAGCCAGCCGCTGAGCTTCATTTTGAGGAACGGGAGCTAGCATAAAGACCCTCCGCTAACGACTTCTTGAGATATTTTTATACACAGTTTCATAACCAGATTACGCTTTCGAATTAATTAACGACAGATATCCTTGTTTGGGTGACTAAAAAAATGAGATTCAATTACTTATGAGTCTGATATATTCTCGCTAACCTAAAAGACAAGACATGATTTCTTAGTCCGGTCTCTATGTACCACTACGCACAGTAGTTCAGTAAATATACAACTGAGACAATTAGATAAAAATTTAACATTATCTCAACAATTCCTGTTTTACCAGTCATAAATTAAAACAGAACTGCAAAAATGCGATAGATATATAAGACTATGACTATGTTAGAAAACAAAATATTACTGATCACGGGCGTACTCACAGAAGATTCACTGGCTTTCCGAGTGGCTAAGCTGGCAGAGCAAAACGGGGCTAAAATTATTTTATCAGGTGCCGGGCGCGGTCTTTCCATAACAAAAAGAACAGCACAGAAGTTGGAAAGCACCCCTGAAGTACTGGAGATTGACGTAACTGTTCCAGAACAATTGGACGAAGCCGGTCGATACGTAGATAGAGAATACGGAAAATTAGATGGATTGCTGCATTCGATCGGATACGCCCCGGCTACATGCCTCGGACAGGGTATGTTTGTGGCTGACTGGAATGATGTTTCATTGAGTCTGAATATCTCAACATATTCTCTTAAAGCTCTTGTCCAAGCTTTTTTGCCTTCTCTGCGCGCATCACAAAATGCATCGATAGTGGGCCTGGATTTTGATGCCACCGTAAGCTGGCCTGGTTATGATTGGATGGGTGTAGCCAAAGCGGCCTATGAATCTCTGGCCAGATACCTGGCGCGTGACCTTGGCCCGGACAACATCAGAGTCAATCTTGTTGCCGCAGGACCGGTAAAAACGATTGCAGCAAAATCCATTCCTTCATTTCCCCAATTTGAAGGAGTATGGGCATCGAGATCACCTCTTGGCTGGGACAGTGGTGACACGCTCAACGCTGTGGCCAAAGCATCTGTTTGTTTATTTTCCGATTGGTTTCCGTCCACCACCGGCGAGATCATTCACGTTGACGGTGGTTATCACGCCGTAGGGGCTTAACCTACTCAGAGAAAAGCAATGGCTTTCTCGGAGTACAATTTCGACAACAATGAACACAAACTGGCTACCCATACCTGTGCGGTTGTCGTTCCAACATCAATCGACCATTTGCCGCTGGTGAATGGCCAGCCTTGAATTTACTTTTATTTAAAACAGCTCCTGGCATCGAAAGTCGTAAAGATGCTAATCCAACGTAATATTGATCGGCGGAAACCGATCAACCCGTAGTGTGGGTATCAAAATACTTTACGTTTGATGCTACATAGCTTTGTCATGGGCCGACCGGGCGAATAATAACATGGGCGGCAGTATCTAAGATACTTTCATCGTGTTCTTCGGGAACTTTGACATTATCAAGTTTCCCGGATCTGAGCGTAATGACTTTAACCGTAAGTTCGACAACAATCAATTGAGATAAGGCGCCGATTGCCATTGCTGTAAACACAGCGGTAAACGGGCTAAGGAAATGTAAAAATACGAGCAGTAATCCGACTCCCAGCAGTCTGCCGATATTGGTCGAAAGTTCTCTGGAAAGAACATAGCCTCCTCTTGTCTCCTCCACATTTAGATCATCATCCATAACATCAAGAGCAACGGTAGAAAGAGGTACAAACAAGCTTGGATAAGTAAGTCCGTTGAGAATCCCAAAAGCAAGTATCATATAAAAGTCATGGGATATCAGCAGCAGTGAGGTAGCCAGAATAACACCCATTGCTCCCAATCGCATTGTCATTGTCCGCCATTTGGGATTGATCCTTCCGACGAGAATTGAAGTAACGGCACTGGCAATCGAGATAATGGAAGCTACTATGCCCTGGTCTGCAGAATTGTGGGTTGCCAATACAACCATCACAATTATCCCCAGACTTTGTGCTATTTGATTCATACTCCTGAGCGCTACCGAAAGCCACATGCGCATCCAATTCGGTTTTTCAAGAGGAAGAATAAATGATTTCCAAATCGAGACATCTCCCATGCCTGTAGTCATACCTAGCCTCTTGGATGAATAGAAAGCCACCCCAAACAAAATAAACGCCATTGCAAAGACCGTTTTGAAACCATTGGATCCGCTAATATGCGTCACTAGTTCACCTGCAAGAAATGGCATAACCACATTCAATGCGCTCATAACAGAAAAATTGATACCGTAAAAGTGATTTCTCTCTTCCGGCTCAACGAGATCATAGGCAAGGGTATTGTTCCCAAACCAATAGATCCCGATAGCAATCCCATTAAAAAGACCCAGAGGAAGAGCCAGATTGGTGACCTTATGTCCCAATAATATCAATCCTATATAGAACAAAGCCGTAAGAAGAATTCCGAATTTAAACAACGCTCTGGGAGATGATTGACGGGCAAATTTTACCAAAGCCAAGGATACCAAGATCAGTCCCACATATTGACCGATACCATAAAGTGCCATTTTCTCTATACTGCCACTTGCAATGTAAAAAAATAGTGAAACAAAAATATTTGAAGTGGCAAATCCGGCATTTGTAAGCCCGCTGCTGACTAAAAGTTTTTTAGCCATATCAGTTAATAAATGTTCTTTTCGATTCATATCAGCCACATACCATGTCTAGGATCTTTGAGTTTTGTATACCAAATTAAATAATAAAGATTAAGTTCTTTCCTCAATCGATTACAAGACATATATCTAAATAAAAGATAGTATAACTATTAACAAATATTTTGAAAAAATATACACTCAAATAGCGTGCCAGAGAATATTTATCTGATTACAAGAGGACGGCTGACCGCACATAGGATAAGTAAATTATCTCCTCTTCTTCCTTGCCCTAAACAAAATATTTAAAATATACATACCATTTATAAATCGCTCTCCCGTTTATCAACAGTATCGAAATCAAACTTTTCTAACGGATACCTGGTATCCCAAGACCATGAGGAAACATTTGAGAAAATCCAATCGGATAATTCGCAGATACGATAGTAGCTAAAATCTTTCCCGTACCTGCTGAAACTATGGTAAATATGACCGGAGAGTTTTTAGTGGATCGTTTTTTGTTGATGACTAAAACCTTTTTACTGTTTTTGAGATCCCTAAGCAAAGATTTGGAAATCTTACCCTTCCACCCAACAATACATACCGATTGACTTGCAAAGGAAAACTTATGACTATGCTCTAACGCCATAACAGATCTCATCTCAGTAGTAAATACTTTTTTAGACAGATACCGCACACCGTTAAAATGTGCTGTCTCACCCAATAGAGTTCTTCCCTTAGAAATAGCAGCGAGACACGATGGTCTTTCAAAAGAACTTATGGCGTCCGAAGAGGATGTGCAACCAGACAGTGTCAGCAAAAACAACATCAATATACCAATGGGGACAAATACATATATTCTCGATTTTCTTGCCATTTGTCTGCGCATGACTACTTGGATATTCGTATTTTATTTATCAACGTATTGGTTTGCGATGTATGCACTTTAGAAGAATTCATATTTTCCCATCCTCACAAATACGCGTCATCCAATTAATAATTGATTGCAATGATATTACCTTATATTGATAAAAGTCGGCTACGACACACAGTCTTTCCTTAAATATATATCTTCACCACTGACTTTTGCTATCTCGAAAATTTCTTCAATATTTTCTTTATTTGCGACGTGCTTATAGCTCTGACTTCGGTTTTCTTTGAATCGCAACACCAAATAATCACACCATCCCAGTGGTATATAAGCCCAAAACGATATTATCCGATACAACAGAACAGCAGCTATACTTGTCGGTTCAGATCCTCCAAAAGCAACCAAAGCGACCGTCAAACTTCCTTCTGTAATGCCAAGCCCTCCCGGGGTAATCGGAAGATTTTGGGCAAGCTGTCCCGCCCCGTAAGCAAGCAATAAAGCTCTCCAGGGAATTCCTGCCCCTACAGCCAGAAATGATAATGCCAGGCATCCGCAATCAAACGCCCAATTGCCAAGTCCGGCAACACAGAGATAAATGAGATCATCCTTTCCCAGGTTGATGGAACGCACCCTGTCCCGTAATTGCTCGACAATAATGCGTGAATCTTTTTTCGGCCGCTTAAACATTTTATGTGAAAGATACAATACACCTGCTAAAAATTTGATGACGTATTTGCGTCTTAAGAAAAAGATAAAAGCTATATCGACTAAGACGAAGATAGAAATAATTGTGATGAACAGGTCATATGAAGAGCTCTCGCTGTAGGCGATAATTGCCCCCGCACTTGCTAAAAATGCCAGAGCCATTGCCGTGATGATGAATCCGGCGAGTATAACCCATCCTGCCGCTATCTCATCGGCCTTCTTTTCTCTATATTTGCGGAAGGTATATAAAGTAGAAATCGCAGGTCCGGCAGGCACGGAAGCTGAAATTGTCAATGCGGCAAAACTGACCATGGCAATCCATGGCTGACCCGCTTTGACACCTGCAGACCTCAAAAGTTTGAGCTGCAGATAAGAATAGCTCAATACAGAAAAGATCTCTAAAATAATACCGATCAACAGATAGAAGATATCCAGATGATTCAGATACTTAAAAGCCCCTGTCAGCTCGCCCCTGTTGCCGTTGATCGTATCCAGGGCAATTATCCCCAATACGATACCTGTCAGCCACCTGAGTATTTGCCAAAGACGTTTTCGGGGCAATAGCTCCACCTACTTAGACCAGATCCAAAGAATCAAGAAATCGATTTATCCATTTATATAACGGCACGATAATAAAAAACTCTGTGAAATCTCATGACCGTCTTACAATATATGCTCCCGGTAAGAACATACCTGCTTGTCGCAGTATCTTTTTCTAAAACCAGAGCTTCGCCGGACATTTCTTTCCCAGCTTTCATCGGATTAATATTTTGCTTTGCCGTTATTCTAATGTATTTACAGCCGATACCGATATCACCTACCAATAAAGAGTTTCTCGGTAAATAAGAATATAACAATGGCTAAACTAGCATCTGTTTATCCCTGGACAGAGACTGTCCGGTTTATTGTTTAGTGACGATATTCCTGATAATACTTCTAAATTTTTCTTCCGTATCATGTAGTGAATAACGCTCGGCATTTCCTTTGCCTCTGGCAATTAAATCTTCACGCAACAAAGGATCATTCAGGACAAGATTGACAGCCGCCGCTATTTCATAAGGGTCATTATTATTCAGAATAATACCGGCATCTCCCAATGTTTCCGGAACGGCTGCTTGTCCGTAAGCCACTACTGGTATCTCCTGGTTCATGGCTTCGATAATCGGGACGCAGAAACCTTCGTGTTCAGATAAGGAAACAAAAACATCACAGCCCTTATAGTAAGATATAAGTTCTGAACTTGTCACGCTGCCGGTAAAAGTCACCGATTCCGCTATGCCAATCTCATCGACAAAATTCATGACCGCATCCCGATAAAGATTACCCATCTCTTTTCCTACAATATAAAGATGAGCCTCAGTATCATAAGCTTTCAGGTAACAATAAAAAGACTTAATTAGGTTATGCTGCGCTTTGTGAGGAGCAATTTGCCCTACAAATAGCCATTTGGCACCTTTTGACTTAGAAGACGACTTAAGAGAAGAAAGTAAATTTTTATCAGGTTCCTCTTTAAGATTATTGATATCTATCAGGACCGGCAACACTTCTACTTTATTGAAACCCGCATCGATTAATTCATCGGCGTTATATTGTGAATCGGCAAAAGCAAAGGTGGATATTTTTGACAAAGGAGCCATTTGCGATCTACCTAAAATAGATTCAGCGGCCAACGGGGGCAGCCATTTGGTAAAAAAATGTGCCGGTGCTATATTATGATAATCAACAATTTTTTGTCCTTTGGCAGCCATAAAGTAATTGGCCGCTCTGCTACCGATCGAATATTGATAAATCAATATTCGATCGTTTGTATTATACTGTTCCAATTCCGAAAGTTCACGAACCCTATTTTCACATCCAGGACCTATGATATCCACATATATCTCGGATAGAAACCCCATCTCTTGTAGTATTTTTTGTATGGCAAAAGTATGGTTGCTCACCGCATCATATCGTACGATTGAAGGGATAATTTGGTCTATACGAATCTGGGTATCCACGATATTCAGTCCTTTGGTAGTGACGCTGCAATGACGGTCTTTATATAAATTCTTGATACGAACCTATCAGATTGCAAATTGAGGGCAGACAAAGCACCGGCAAAGCAAATACAACCGGAATTATACAAAACAGTTAATATTTTATCCATTTCAGACAAGTAACTTATTCTTGATTTTTTTTAGGAATACCATTGCCGAGCGCGGCAGGTATTTACTTAAGGCCCGACGCAATATCAGAGATTTATCGAAAAACTTTTGTGACAATAAAACAGTCTCGGTAACCCGTTCGAATACCTCGTCAATATAATCCAAATTACTTCTGGGCAGTCTTTCAGTCGCAATGTATTCAGCCTCTTTTCTGATACTTGCCGAAAGAGAAACCCTGTCCCAGCCAGATTGTGAGTTACTTTGATTTTCGTTCATTACAGCCCCCGCTATTATATTGCCTTAGAGATAAACATACTCCCAAGATTCATATCACTGGGCAAGTTGCCATATCGGAGATGAATCAGGTGCCGAGACATTGATTGAGAGAGGCATTGCAACCACTCCTACCGCTCTACCAGGATTCATCACTTCAAAATATGCGCTTTGTTCGGAAATATCCAAGACTACTCCGCCCGTATCTCTGATATCTATATTCACCCCGAATCTGCCATCCAACAACGGTACGTTTTCAAAACGGAAACTCAATACCCTATCGCCTGATTCAAGCGTCAGCCCGGAGATGGAAGTACCGGCATCCGAAGTAAAGAGAATGCCACCGTTTTCTGAAATCAAAGTCAGGTTAAATGAAGCTCCGAGTATAGTTTCACTGACTTTCAACATCACCCGGACTTCGAGTGGTTCGCCAGTGACAATATAGTTTCTGTCTTCCATGCCGGGATAGCTGAACGTAATGTTCTCTATCTGTACCACGCGTTTTTTGATATTGAATATAGATGAGGATACTCCGTCTTTCAGCGTCTCGCCGACGTCGTCATTGGGTTCAAATCCGGAATCCACCAAACGGTCACGAAAAGCCCTAATCGCTTCGCCGGGAGGAGAAAAAGTTATCAGTTCGCCGCGGTCTATCACCATTACCCTGTCGCAGGTTTGTCGCATCATATCAGGGGAATGGGAAACCACTACTATAGTCCTGCCGTCGCGTTGGAACTCCTGAACTCTTTCCATGCATTTACGCTGGAAACGCTCATCTCCGACAGCGAGAACCTCATCAACAAGAAGCACATCCGGGTCTACATTGACCGCCACAGCAAAACCGAGTCTGACATACATACCGGATGAATAGTACTTGACTTGGTTGTCGATGAATTTCTCCAATTCGGCAAAAGCCACTATGTCATCAAATCGCTTGTCTATATCTTTTTTCGTAAAGCCCAAAAGAGAAGCGTTCAGATATACGTTATCCCTCCCAGAAAGCTCAGGCTGGAAACCGGCACCGAGTTCCAGCATAGCTGCCAATTGTCCGCGTATAACGACATCACCGCTGGTAGGCTGCAAAATACCGGCCAGACATTTCAAAAGCGTGGACTTTCCGGATCCGTTTCTGCCCAAAATCCCGATTGTCTTGCCGGAGTCGATATCGGCTTCGATATCTTTCAGCGCCCAAAATTCTTCATATGGGACGTGACCAGCATGTATAACGCGTTCTTTCAGGGAAGTATACTTTTCGTGATACAGTCTAAAGCGTTTTGATACGCCTCTTATTTCAATAGCCGGATTCATCTCTTTATAGCTCCTCGGCGAAATTGCCCTCAACGTTACCAAAATATTTTACGGCACCGATGAAGATAGCGATAGCGGCAAAAAGTACTATTACCAACAATTCAGCCAGAAAATGATAAGGATACGTTGCCAGCACGATATTTGTTACTTTCTGATTTACATAAGTCAAGTGCCCCGATACTACTTTGGCTACGGGATTCAACGAGACATAAGTCACATGTCCGTAAAGAGCTCTTTGGAAAGCAAGAATAATAGGAGTAATCGGATCAGCCAGATACACCGTTGCCAGCCACTTTACGGAGGGGTGACGTAAAAATAAATCATAAACAGTATTATAACTGTAGATAATAGGAGCCCCCCAGAACCAAGCCTGGAGAAGCACCTGGATAAGATGTTCGATATCGCGCAACGAAACATTTAATGCCGAAAGGAAAATGCCGATGCCGGCGGCCAAAATCACCAAATCGATCAATCCAAACAGCACCAGCGGCAAGTACGACCAGGCCGGGGCGAACTGAAAACCGGCCAAGAACATAATAAGTACCAGAGATTGCAAACAAAAGAAAAATAAAGCGGTTCCCACTTGGGCAAGGGGTAATACCTCCCGGGGAAATGAGACCTTTTTGACAATACCGGCAGCACCTACTACGGATGAGGCAGAACCCTGCAGAGCGGCACTGAAAAAATTCCAAACTATTAAGCCAGAAAAAAGAAAGAGGGCAAAATCAGGTATCGCACTCTTCAGGAAATACTTGAATACCACGTAATACACCCCAAGTACGATAGCCGGGTTCAGCATTGACCACAGGAAACCAAGTATCGAACCTTTGTATTTTACTTTCAATTCTTTCCTGATCAAAAAAAGCAGCAATTCGCGGGCTTGCCAGATACCTATCAAACGCTTGATGAGGGTTGTCTTAGCCGATACGACTCTGGCCGGCAGTTCACCGTCGACCATTCGATTATTTTTTATCAATTCATCAGTTATCATATTTATTTATCTATATCTATTTATCTATATTGACTGCTTTGAATAATGCTTACATCACATATTAGTCGGCAAATAGCTACGCATTTATAATTTCCCGCGAACTCATCAAGCAAATATCGCAAGGTAAAAATATTTTTTATCAAAGCAACCTATTACTTTACATATCTCAAATAAAGCGTTGCACTATATATCCGTGTTGCGGATAACTCTAACCACTCTAGACCTTTCCCCGACCAATTGCTGTGCACTTATCTAATCTAAAAACAAGCACGACGTTACAATCGTGTGATATCACTTTGTCTGCTTTCACATCTTTTATTGCCATATTGCCCCATTGAGAAAAATTACCTAGTAAAATCGATTAAAAATGTCAGTACAACCAACAAAATTAACTCTCAGAGCGAGGATACGGGCTTTTATTTCATTGCCGGGGAGGGTCATTTCCCTGGAAGAGAAAACCGTCAATTTAAATGACAGGCTCGAACCTATAGAAGGAAGAGTACTTTCCTATCTGGATAAGATGCGTGAAGAATTGACGGAAATGAAAGTATTGCTTCGCTCACAGGCCGAACAGGACATAGAAACAACGGCTCTTATGGGAAGTTTAATCAGAGACATGAAAGATCAGATAGACGCCGTCTGCAATGCAACGGATCAAAACTCAGCCAAACCCAAAGATCAGCCCCAGTCAGACAATAAAGCCCTTCACAATAAATTATAAGCTTGTCTTTTGGACCGGACGATGAATCCTCACATCGAAACACCCATAAATAAAATTGCTCTAAAAGGACCTATAATAGTAGACATAGGCGCTGTTCAAAGCCCTATGGCTCGCGGCAGAGGGATTGCTAAATATATCCTCAATTGGTCTTTGGCAATTGAGGAAGCCGATCCTTATCTAGTCTCGGACTATCTGCTGGATCCCGACTTGCCGCCGCCGGGTGAGATGGAAATGCTGCTTGCCACGGGCAAGGTAAGATACATGCCTTCGCAAATTACTTTTTCTCCCACCGCAAAACTATTTCATTGTCTCTGGCCTCTCGATGAAGCCAGGCCTGTCTCGAAATTGATGCCGCCTGCCGTCAAACAAAACAATCTTTTATTCGGCGTCGTTGTCTATGACATGATTATGGTCCAAGATTACAAACATCAAAATCTTGTTGAACGAAGAAACTTTTGCTCGCATTTAGAAATCATACGTAACGCCGACCTTATTCTGACGTTATCAGACAAAGTGAAGGACGATGTATGCAAATATTTTTCTCCGGCTAAAATGAACGTTACCAAAATAGGGGCTGCCGCCGACAGGAGCTTTTTCCCTCTTGAATCTTTGGACAAGGAAGAGTCCGCAAGAGAATTTCTGAAATCGAAAATAGGTGCTATAAAAGCAAAATATATTTTGTGTCCCACCGGAAGCCATCCGAGAAAGAATAACGAGAGGCTGATCAAGGCCTTTTTGGCAATCGATAAAAAGGTGCGGGATGAATACCAATTGGTCTTTAGCGGAAACCTTCCTTCTTCGATGATCAACCACTTCAAATATATGGCTGCCGGGACCGGAGACGAAGAAAACATTGTCGCCACCGGGCCTCTTGGACAAGATATTTTGGTAACACTTTATCAATGTGCCGATCTGGTTGTTTTCCCCTCTCTACTGGAAGGTTTCGGTCTTCCAATCACGGAGGCGCTGGCCTGCGGAACGCCGGTCATTGCTTCCGATATAGCCCCTTTCGATGAATTGCTTGATAAAAGCCGCTTATTTAACCCCAATAGTACCGAAGGTATTAAAAACTCCATTATCACGGAGCTCACATCTAATAAGGAAAAGAGCTACTCAGCCTCTTACAATTCGCTTTACAGCTCCTCTAGTACCGGAAAAAAGAGACGGGAAGAAAACGGCGACAAAGCCCCTCAATCTCCCGCCGGGGCACTTCCTGCCTGGCCGGAGATTGCCAAGACCACGATAGCTTCATTGACATCACTTATATCACGAAAAAGACGTTTGTCTCCCAAGCGGAAAAAACATTTGGCGATAGTAACTCCGCTTCCGCCGGCAACTTCCGGCATAGCCGACTACAGTTACAAGCTCATAACGGAACTTGATAGGCTGGAAAAATTTTCCATAACGACCTTTAGCGACGGCCCTCTTACACAGACGTACGGAAATAAATTAACGGTAAAGACCCCCGGTAATATCGACACCTATCAAGCTCGTGCTCTGCCGATGGTAGAGGGTTTGCTTGGCGGTTTTGATCAGGTGCTCTATTGCTTCGGAAACAGCCATCACCATCTAGGGGCTCTGGCATCATTGAAAAAACGGCCTGGCATCGTTTTGGCCCACGATGTAAGGTTGACCAATCTGTATCGTCACCACCATGGAGATCCCGGCATCCCACAGACTGGACTGCTTGAAGAAATAAAAGAAATGTATGGTTTGGTACTGGAAAAAAACCTATGTAACGATAACGAGATATCTCCTTACGCCATAGATGAATACGGCTTATTGCTCGCCCGCCAAGTGATCGAAAAGTCAACGTTATATTTAGTCCATTCCTTGGCAAGCTACCATCTGGCACAAATCGAGGCAGGTCCCCTCTTGGCAGATAAGATCAATATTTTGCCCTTCGCCATGGAAAGAGGAGGTGCGACAGAAGAAGGTGATACCGAAAAAAGCAGATACTATACTAAGTGGCTTGATGATATCAAAGATAAGTATCTGATATGTCATTTCGGCATAGTAGATCCAATCAAGAATCCCCAATTGGTGATCGAGGCAATTGAACAGCTAAATTTTGTCGACAAAGATGTAATAATGGCATTTGTCGGTCCCATCGATGAAAATCTTTTGCATCACCTTCAAGGTGTCGCAAAAGATATGTCCCATGAAATCAAATTTACAGGGGAAATACCAAATTTTATATTCGAGAAATTTTTGCAACGTTGCGACTTGGCAATTCAACTCCGGAAAAATTTTAATGGGGAAGCATCGGCTGCGATTGGCAATACCATGTCTTTCGGGGTACCCACCATAGTCACCAATCAAGGCTGGACAAGGACTCTCCCCGATGACAGTGTTCTTAAAGTAGAAAATAATATTTCAGCCGCTGAACTTAGCAGTGCGATTCAAACCTTGCTTCTCGAAGAGGAAAGAAGAGCTATACTTTCACAAAATTCCATCAGTTACAGTTCCAAGTACAGTTTCTCTTATGTGGCCGAAATCTTATCAGATATCATTTTAGAAACTTGCTAACGTGACTATTCCAGCATCTTTCACACACTCATTCCGGTAACTCTCGCACAGTCAGGTTTTATGACTCACTGTGGGGAGATTATTCTAAATCAACTATCCGTATATTTTGAAGATAGAATTAGTCTAAAGTGAATAAGGCAAAATCAATGAAACAGGATCTTAAATTAAGAACACCAGTTCAGGAGTTTACACATAATTTCTGATGGTCTCCATTTCAATCTAAGGATCTTGATGTTAGGAAATAAAATACAGTTACTGATGATTCTTATCTAAAGAAAACCTTTGCAACATTGCCCCCTCTAAAGAAGTGCCTTTTAAGATCTTGTAGAAGCTATCTATAATAAAACGCTGCTCTGTCGACGACAATAGAGCGTCAAGAAAAGTATCAATACTGGCTTCTATCTCACTAAAATCCCTAAGTGCTGCCCAACCCGCATCGCTAAGTGTAAAAAGCTTGGCCCGACGATCAGTCTCATAATTGGACCGCAACACTAAACCCCTTTTTACTACGGTTGACACCAGACGAGAAGGGCTGCCATTTTCACATATCAATAATCGACCAAGATTAGACAAAGTGAGAGGCCCATTGTCTGCAAGGATAATTAACACTTCGGCTTGTGCGGGAGTAAGTTCTTTGCTACGTAGCATCTCCGTCAACCAACGATTGCCTATACGTTGCACAGCCAAGATCAAGTAACGCAACTCTCGTGCCCTGGAGACATTGATGGAACCCTCATTATTAGATGAGATCCCCATATCTCCAAACAAGTCTGCACTGTCACTATTCATAAAACACCCCGTCAGAGCAATATTGCCATGCCATTGATATGCCCCCCCATTTTATGCACCACTTAGCATCTCGTACTCCCAACCAATTCTTTGATTTGGTTTTCCTCCCAGTTCATCACAAATATAGCCGGAGCTAACATTCCAAGTGAGCTGTGAGGTCTTTCTCTATTGTAATCGATTCTCCAGTCTTTAGAAAACACTTTTGCTTCGAGTACATTATAAAAAATATTGATATTTAGAAATTCATCTTATGAATCTTGAGCTGAATGATTCTACAAAGGATTCTCCCAGGGTGAGCCGGGTTCAATGTAGTTGATTTGAATATTTTCTTTTTCACAGTATTTCTTTAGAGCTTTTGAGATTAACACTTGCCCATTGTCCATCTAATATATTGTGGAGCACCTCTTTTCTTTTAGTATCTTCTCCAGTGTCTCGACAAGATCGTATGAAGTAATTGAACGCATGACATAAATGGCTAAAGCTTCACGGGTAATTTCACAAACGATATTTAGAAATTTTAGTTGTTTGCCATCTGGGACTTAGTCAAATTGAAAGTCAATTGCTATAGCTCATTTTTAAAAAGTTGCTCTCCTTGGCTTTACCTTCCCTCTGTGCCAACCTTTAGTGAGACACTTTATACTGACAAATCAATGAGCTAAGAGGGCGGAGAAAGATTATCTTTAATACCATGACAATAACTACTATTGGCGATAGAAACATGCATAATGGTGCGATGGCCAAACCAGTTTCACCAAATCCCGAGGTGCTTGAGCGTTCACCTGGACGTCGGCAGTTCTCGGCTAAGTACAAGACCAAAATCTTATCCGAGTACGATATGTTGCCTCGCTCAGAGAGATGGGCGATGCTTCGACGTGAGTGCCTCTGTTTCTTTGAAAATCTGATTTGTTCGCAAGTATTCACCGAGCTCTAATTCATTCATCGAAACTCTTCATGATTACCTGTAATTTATCGATATTACGTTTTGAACTTCTTTTCTTAGATCTTATTTCCAATTATAAAAAGTTGTAACTAAATATTTAATGCCATAGATAGCTCCTGCATTTCACCGGAGGATGAGTGTCTCTCATTTCAAGAGTTTTCTAGGCCATCAAGTGCTTTGTCTTTTTGTGCCTTTGTATAAGTAGCAGTCATAATTATTATTCTATTTTTCTCCCCTTTAGGTTATAGTTCAATATGACATCTTTTCTGAGGAAGGGGAATCGACTTTGACTCTGGCGAATAGCCGGGATGGAATGTCACCGAGCCAATTGCGTGCCCTTGGTAAGTCCCATTGTGACAAAAAGTGTTCGCAGTATTAGCGGATATATTTTGAATTCCGTATACGGTCCTCCCGTTAATGGTCGACTCATGCGGAAGCTGGAGTAGGTGCGCCTGAAGCGTGATATTCGCGACTGGCGCGGTGCAGGATATCATTGCGACAACATTGGCCGTATTATAGACGTGGGTCGAGAAATGCAGGTTTTGGACGTTCGCGACGCACGTAATAATATTGGAAACAACCTCCCCTACAACGAGAAAGGTTGGCAAGCAGCAAGTTGAAATAGGCAATAGAAGCAGATAACTTGATGCTTAGTTACCGAAACGGCAAGTGAAAACTGTCAAATGCGATCTTAGGTTACCTTGTAATCGAAGATATTACACAAATTCAACTAACTGGAATCATAAATGCCTGATATCGCTCCATAAGAAAAAAATGCTTAGCAGATCCTAGGAGACATGATGCTGGTTAACAAGAGCTGTCTCAACCACGTAGCGTTGAGTAGTCCAAAATAACGCATCTGTTGGCCAGCAGGTTATAAGAGCAAGACCTGGAGTTGATGATGGTGAAAAAATAGTTGCGCCCGCACTAGTGACTTCGGTGCTAATCACCTTGAATACAGCTTGCTGACATCCCATCTTCCAGATCACAGTCTCACCCCGGTGCAATTGATTTATCTCGGAAAAATAACTCACATCATGGGCAAGTAGAACGCTCTCCCCATAAGCGCCAGGCCATACTGTAATGGGATCATGCCCAATTGCGACATCAAGGATTGACGTTCCAAGTCCTTGTAACACGGGCGCTGTCAGCTTGAGGGCGGGAATTTCAAGAACGCCAGGGTGCGCAGCAGTGGGAGTACTTGGCACAAAGCGACTATTCCCACACCCATTAGATAGTACTGACTTTCTCGTCACAATTGGAGGAGGAGTAAATGCTCTTTGTAATAATACCCCTCCGTTCTCATTGGAGCGGTATTGCCACCAAAGAGGATAAGCCACACCAGCAACTGTGAAAAAAATCAGGCCAATACCAATTATTCGCAAATTTATATGCCACCGCAGAGACATTGACATACGATTAGCCACAGCTTATGACCTGTTCCGAACCACATTCTTTTGATAATTACGACGGACGGGCTTTATGATTAAAAGCAAACCGGCAAGCCCAGCCATACTGATCAAAAGCCAATATGGCCAGCCAGCCCATGGCTCGCCAGTATGGGTCGGAGGAATCACAACTGGTGTTCCTGGACTAACTGGCTTCAGAGTAGTTGAGGTTGTGATTTTTGCAGAAACCACAAAACATTCATGGTTGCTGGCCCTGCCGACACTAGTGCCACTTTGATATATGTGACCAGTTGGCTTGTAGTTGACAGCAAAACAGTACTTACCAGGGGTTGTCACAGTGAGGGCAGGTGACTTAGCAATACCTTTACGCAAAGTCACTCCTGATCCAAGAGCGGTACCATGCGGCGGTGCGCAGATCGAAGCGTTTGGTCCGCACTCATAAAATGTAACAGTACCAGTCGGAGGACCTGATACTGAATTGCCCTGTAGATAAGCAGTGTCATGAATTTTGGCTCCAACTAACAGCGATTTTGCACTTGATGAAGTAGAAAAGCGGATGGCTAAAGGTTTGGCTACTGTTGATGTAGTAGTCGTTGAAGAGGCCGATGTTGTTGAAGAGAGCGATGTTGTTGAAGAGACCGATGTTGTTGAAGAGACCGATGCCGTAGCACAAGCGGGAACAGTGATGTTATTAGAATCCAAACTAACCTGCCCGTTACGCGCTAGGACACGGCCGGACACTGTCGTACCTGTCATGACACTTATCGAGGTTAATGCGAGAATACTACCCACAAAGGTTGTATTCGTACCAAGTGTTGCTGAACTACCTACTTGCCAAAAAACGTTACACGCTTGAGCGCCATTAGTAAGCGCAATCGTACTATTTGACGCGGTGGTGAGCGTCGATCCTGCCTGGAAAATAAATACAGCGGCAGGATTATTTCCAGCATTGAGAGTTAGAGTGCCAGTAAGATCGAGCCCAGAAGTGGAGTTATAGACTCCGGGAAGCAGCGTTTGTCCCCCGAGGTTAGTTGAAACAGAAGCAGTCGAAGCCAACCCTGCTGTTGCCAAGTATGCACTGGTAAGATCACTTTTGGCCTGGAGAGCGACTGGATCAGCAAAATACTGTGACCCACTTCTCATCGTGCCCGGTGGAAATCCGGTAATTGCACTACCTGGATCGAGCCCAAGATCACCTGAGATGGTGGTTGGGCCAGTATTTGTAACCGTAGTTCCAGCAAGAACAGCGAATGCTGCTGATGACCCAAGGTTGGGAGCCACCTGAGCAGCTGACGCATTTGCAACTTCCAATGCAGGCAATAGGACTATAGCAGCAATGCTGATAGCCGCCATTAAGGCTCTATGAGAGCGCGAGGATTTTGAACCTACAGATGATGATCGGGTGATTCGCATATGACTTCTCCTGTCGTAGCTGCTGCACTAATCGTCTTGTGTTTTAGTTGACGAGGCACAAAGTACTCTCGGTCCTCCCTCACTACACAGACAAAAAGCTGCCTGGCTCAGAAGCCATCACTATAAAGACAACAATAGTATAGCACTTTTTGATCAAAATAAGTGCAAAAAAGTTAGTTTGTTTTCTTTAGGATTCTTATCCTCTAGATTTCCTAGTCATAATCTTACAATAATCTTGCTAAATAGCAAGATTTAGTGGGCTTGGATTGAATTTGCCAAGATTAAGTAAATAATTAATTTTCCGCACAATTTTTCTTTATATGGTTTTCTTTATCAGTAGCTGCCAAGCTATTTGTCGCTGCTTTGTTTCAGGCTCGGCTTCGGTTAGGGGTAGAGCCATTACACAAGCTCTTTACTAAAGTTGTCCGACCTTTGGTTAGCACGGATACTCTAAAGATCTTGGTTCGCGATAAAACGCGTAATGGCAATCGATGGTACTTGTTTAGATATTGCAAATACCGAGGCCAACGAGGCTCACTTTGATCTCCCCCTTCGAGCCGGGGAGATCGCTCTGCTTTTCCTCAGGCACGCATTGTTGGCCTAGCAGAATGCGGAACACATGCAATCGTCGATGCCGTAGTCGGTCCCTGCCTTAGATCAGAGGTTGAACTCACTCAGGATCATCGGAAGTTTTCACCCCCGGGATGTTAGTGCTTGCAAATCGCGGTCTCTATGGGTTCAATCTTTGGGCAAAGGCCGTTGACACAGGTGCTGATTTACTTTTTCGAGTAAAATCCACCCTGTCTCCTCGCTATGAACAAATGCTGGCCGATGGTTCTTGGATCGCCTCCATTAAACCTATCTCAGGGACGGATCGTGGCGGGAGGAAGCCCCATAGTCTATTCTCATAGACTACACCATAAATAGTAATGACCACTATCGTCTTATCACTACCTTGTTGGATCCCTCCGTCGAAGCGGCCAAAGAATTGGCCAAACTCTACTCTGAGCGTTGGGAGATAGAGAACACCTTTGACGAGCCCCGACCCACCAGCGAGAAGCAAGAGAGGTCCTGCGGTCTCCGGAACTTATCTACCAAGAGATCTGGGGGCCACCTCTGTTGTCACTACGCCATCAGAGTCCTCATGGCTAACGCAGCAGAACATTCAGGACATGATCCGGATCGAATCTCCTTCGTCGCTGCCTTACATATCGTCCGGCACTCTGTTTGAAAGGGCGATTTTCCCCCGGTGGCGACAGTTGAAGCGGAACTTATCTGGGTTTTTGCTATGAATAGCCTTTTAAGACGTCTCAATCCACCTCGTAGATTGCGTTCTAACCCTCGGGTGCTCAAGCGCAAAGTCCTCAAGTGGGCAGCTAAGCGTCTCTGTCACTACGACTGGCCGCAACCAGAGCATCTACCTGAGATTAGCATGTCAACCCTTAGCTGAACGGTATTGGTTTAAGGGACATGGCCCATGCTTAGCATTTGACAAAAGTATTTGACAAAAGTATTTGACTTTGATAATATATGATATATCATTGATGATATGTCATGAATACTAATCGCATCATGGAAAGATGCTACAGCTTTCAGACAAAACATATGAACTTTACATAAAAAAGGTATAACCAATCGAAATACGCAGACCTAGAAGCACGAAGCAAATAGTACATAAGCACTCGGATAAAAATTGAATTTAATATAGATCAGATCCACAGAAAGGACGACTGCTTTGAAACCAAATGGGCAAGTAGAAGAAACAGGGGTAATGGCAAAATCTAACAAGGTTGTTTCATTTAATATGGAAAAGATTATCGAAGCATTCCGTCAAGGTCAACTGCTGGTTGTTACAGATGATGAAGACCGAGAAAACGAAGGCGATCTGATACTGGCAGCTGATTTTATTACACCTGCAGCAATAAATTTTATGGCTACTCATGCAAGAGGGTTAATTTGTGTAGCCATTACAGATCAACGTGCAAGTCAACTTGGCCTGGTACCAATGGTTTCCAACAACGAATGTCCGCATGGAACAGCTTTTACTATCAGTGTCGATGCAGGACCACAACACGGTGTTACAACAGGAATATCCGCTTATGATAGAGCCAAAACAATTGAATTAATTACACATGGGAATGCAAGTGACTTATGTAAACCAGGACATGTCTTTCCGCTAGTCGCTAAACCAGGAGGAGTTCTTCAACGACAAGGCCACACTGAAGCAGCCGTTGACCTTGCCATACTGGCTGGACTGGCGCCAGCAGGAGTCATTGTTGAAATCATGAATGAAGACGGGACAATGGCAAGGCGGGCTGAACTTGAGAAATTCGCCGAACTCCACGGTCTTTTAATGATCAATATAGCTGAAATCTATAAGTTTCGTGAAAAAAATCAACCAAATTATAACCTTGTAGCTGCTCAAAACGGAGCATTTTCATGAGCAATCTCATGGATCAAGCAATTTATGCATCAAGCACCCATACAATTTGTCACCTTGTAAAAAAGCGCCTAGCTTGGGTAGGTGGTCTTGAAAATATACCACAAACTGGATCCTTCATACTTATAGCCAATCATGCTAGTTTCTTTGACCACTTATTAGTAGGGACCGTGATTAATGCCGTACGCTATGATAAAACATACTTTTTGACAAAAGCAGAAAGCTTCACATCCAGCCTAAAACGACGCTGGCATTTTAGCTTAGGCGCCATACCAATACAAAGAGACAAGCCAGATCGGGATGCATTACGAGCAATCTATGAGATCCTCGAATCTGGACGCCCTTTAGTAATCTATCCGGAAGGGACAAGAGGACCAGGTTGGCCTCTTTTGCCATTCAAAGATGGGGCCTTCCGCTTTGCATTAAAGTCAGGCGTTCCCATCGTGCCAGCAGGTATAATTGGCACAAAAGAAATTCTCCCCAAGGGATCGTTTTATCCAAAACGTCAAAAGGCTGGAATCTGTTTTGGGGAACCACTACCTAACCCATCTTCAAAAGATAAAGCAGAACAATTAACATTTTTGCGTAAAAAAGCTGAAGAATCAATTAAAACATTGATGCAAAATACATCAGTGGCTTTGGAGAAAAAGACACACTCGCCAGGTCTTGCAAGGGTTGTTGACAATATGATCGAAGAGCTACTTGAGAAAACCTCTGATACCAGACACATGAATAAACGCGATATCACCCAGCTGAGCAGAGCAGTAGAAATTAGCCAAATATGCAATGAATACGATATAGAAACAGAAGTTGTTGCATTAAGAGTTCAGGGTCTAAGATCAATGTCTTCTTCGGGACCAATGCGCATGATACGAGGCTACTCACTTCGCAGGAAAGCCCTAGAGATTTTGAGCCACTATCCAAGCAACGAAATGGCCAATTACATACTTGGCCGTTGGTATCTAGGGGTACCAAAGTTCTTGGGGGGTAGCCCACGACGTGCTATTGAGCACCTATCAATTGCCGCAACATTAACTAGAGATGATTGCCGTTTTCACATCACTCTAGCAGAAGCTTTAATTGCCGCTAATGAGAAGAATAAGGCAGAAGATGTTATTGCGCAAGTAACAATGATAGAACAACGCGATGAAAGATCAACGCGGCGCGTAGCTAAAGCTAATGAACTCCTCACTCGTCTAAGAACAGATAACTCGTCGAAAAAACTGACATCGAGCAAGGCAGGCCAATGATAAAACATGTAGCTTCCATTTCTTGGCGCAACCCAAAAATTGTCATTACTTTTTGGATAATAATCGCCGTAGCATGTATGCCTCTAGCCCTAAGACTACAAAGTCATCTAGAAGCTGGAGGTTTTACAAATCCACGCGGACAAGCAACACAAGTTCAAAAACTGGCGGCGCAGGCTTTTGGGCAAGCTCCAAACAATTTACTAATTGTCTTAACGAGCAATACAACAGCCACAAAATGGGTTATTCCAGTTGAAAAAGCCATCGAAAAACTGCCAAATACAACAAGCGCACAAAGTTACCAAGAACACCCTGACTGGCTAGCAAAAAATAAAAAAACTGTATTAATAGAAGTAGGAATTAACACTGGGGACACCGCGGCACAAAACTTGGTACCAAGAGCAAACTCTCTAGTGGCTGGTGCTTTAGGGGGCAATAAAAATGTAAAGGCCGTCATCACAGGTGCGCCAGCTTTGAACTACGCACTTAACATAGCTTCTCAACAAGATGCCGAACGCGCAGAACTTCTAGCTTTCCCCATATTGTTGCTTGTATTGCTCATGGTTTTTAGATCAGCTATCGCTACTGCCATACCATTGATATTGGCTGGTGCCTATATTGATATAGCAAGTGGAATTGGCATGCTCGTCAATAAAATTACTCCTTTGACAATCCTGTACAGCAATGCCATATCGATGATCGGCCTAGCTGTTGGAATTGACTATTCCCTTTTTATTATCAAACGCTTTCGAGAAGAACTGGCGACTGGAGTAACAGTCAAAGAGGCGAACCAACGAGCAATGAGCACCGCTGGACGATCTGTTCTCTTTAGTGGCCTTACGGTAGTTGCCGCTCTTGGAGCTTTGCTGATCCCTCGCGTCACAGTCTTTACGACAATTGGACTCGGAGGAATCATAGTAACGGCAATAGCAATTGGCGCATCAACAACACTTTTGCCAGCTGTTTTACAAGTGCTAGGAGAACGTATTAACTTAGGTCAGATAGCATTCAAGTTACCGGAGTTTACAAAACTAAAAATAAAAGGTAATTATCGACACCCTATATTGGCAAGTCTTATTGTGCTTGCAGCTTTCCTTGCTGGGACTACGCCTTTACTAGGCTTACACCTGCAAGTCCCAGTAGCATCTGCTAACATCTTGCCGGCTAGTAATTCAGCACGCCAAGGTCTGGAAATGGTCGAACATAACACAGGCGCACGCGACCTTTTCCCAGTGCAGATCTTGCTCAAAGCACCCAAACAAGATGCTGAAGAGTTATTAACATCTGTTGATATTGCCTCAAAGCTCGCTCAAAAAAGCAAAACAGTGGCAGATGTAATGTCTGTTAGCACGCTAACGCTAGCTAGCACAACACATGCCATAAATGATAACTCGTCGACAAAAAATGCAACCACAGCCTTAGTTTCAACCCCAACACGTGTTCTTTCAAGGGAGCTACTTGTTAAGGAATTAAATCATGGTTTGGTCAAAAATCTTTGGAATAACACAGGGGCACAAATAGTGACACAAGTCATTGTCACACCAAAACTTGCCCCAGGTTCAGTAGCAGTCCATCAACTTGTCCGTGAGCTAAGGCAACAACTGCCCACTGTTGTCCCAAAAACAGTCGCTGTAATGGTAGGTGGACAAACAGCCCAAGGGATTGACTTTGATAATCTAGTTGGCTCTTACTTACCAATTGTCATTGGCTTTATAGTACTAATAAGCGCCATACTTTTGTTGATAGCTTTTCGCTCTATCTTACTAGCCCTCTTAGCATTGGCTTTCAATGCTCTGGTTAGTGCAACAGCACTAGGTTTGTTGACTTTGGTAGAAAAACATCTAAATCAGCAGATCAATAGCGTGACTCCCCTGCTGTTACTGGCGGTCATGTTTGGTCTCAGTATGGACTACATGGTTATCATGGCAACACGAATGAAAGAATTGTTCAAAAATGGCAGCTCACATCGTGAAGCAGTCGTAAAAGGAACAAGGATAACGGCTGGCATGGTAAATGGAGCGGCACTGATCATGGTAGGGGTGTTTGCGGCTTTTGGTACGGCACAAATAAGCGTCGTACAACAACTTGGCATAGGCCTAGCCATGGCAGTAGCACTGGATGCTGTGGTTATACGAAGAGTTTTGATGCCAAGTACTTTACTAATTATTGGTAAACGTGTATGGAGCTGATAGATGTTATAAATGCTTGCAAACCATAGGGTAATCATGTCATAAACAGAGCTGATATAGCCTGATCATCTTGGCCATGCAGGTTTTTGACAATCGTCTCTGAGTTAGTACATAGGATAAGTGAAAGAGTTTCTGTATCAATTAGAGAAAATCTACCAATTGAATCTACACACAAATTAGGATTTAATATTCAATACTGCCCTTGCGGTAGTCACGTGTCGATAAGAAACCGGCCAAGGAGAGACTGGTTTCGTTGTGAATCTGCGAACTTGCTGGCCCGGCAGATCTAACCGCGTCCATTGCATCACTTACTCGGTAAGATGGTACTCGACCAAAGGAAGTGGCGCTGTGTCCAGGCAAAGAGTGATCGTACGGGGCAAAATCACGTGCCAAGAGACTCCAACGCAGGCGGACCAGCCAGATTGGCTGTCCATAGGTCTTGTAGCCCGGGGTCGTAGAGCTTCTATGTCCAGAAGACCTGTCCGCCGCTCTAGCTGCAAGCTCGTCCCTAAAGGGTCGAGTCTTTGAAGTCTTCTCATTTACCCAATATTAGATATTTCTTAATTGAGTAGACCCCGTAAATATTCAAATAGCCACGTATCTAGTGCTACCGTACATACCTTCGTTGAATATAACTCATAGCGCCTAATATATACTTTATCAAAGCTCAACATAAAAGTGCTGGGGCGAGCAAAAAGATTTATCCTCCAGATAAAAGCTGGACTTTTCTCTAGGATCAACTATTTTGCCGAAAGCAAAATGGGGAAAGCCAGTACCTAGTGCCTAACATTTACGGAAATATAGGATAATTGATTAGCAAAGTATTTTTTATATCGTTTCCAAAGAAAAATATTGGGGTAACCTGAAACCCGGTCAGTTATTTCTAAAAATAAATTTAGCTTTTAATTTCCATATTCTCTTTGTCAGATAGCGACTGAAGGAAATTGCATCTCCCAAATTACCCATAACTTTATTTTGTCTGCCTGCAGTGTTGATTTTCCCCGCCTGGTCCAATGATGAGATTTCATCGGCTACATGCGTAAGTTGCCTGGCACGCCTGGCGCGCAACTGAAGTATGGACGAGACTTGGTCTATGGGTAATATTCCCAGAGTATCATCATCGTATATAGCTTGGGATAAATCCGCATATTCTGATTTCTCCTCTTCAAGATCAGCAACGAGTAAAATTTTGTTCCCGTCGACATAGGACAATTGACTGACTTGATCAAAATCGTCTTGATTCTGTACGACAATATAGTCAAAAGAGCTCCAAAAACTTTTTGCTGTTCTTCCTCCTATACCACCGGGAATCTGGATAGGACTGTCGCAGATGAGAGCGATATGGCTGAATTTCTTTAAAGCAACTGCCAAACCGTTCAGAATTACCGCACGTTGCAGCCTCTTTGAGGTCGGAGAAAACGGCAACTGTGGCTCCAGTGATAAAATGAGGTTATCATAACGCAGTGAAAGCAAAAATACGGTGCTTAAAAATCGAGCCCCTCTTGGGATTGTCTTATCGGCAGCACTTGCCGAATCCGGAGAAAATAATTTTACATCTTTTTTATTAATGATCAACCCGGCCCCTATAAGGCTCAGGTAACGACCGAACCTGGCGCCTTGAGGCGCTGAAGTCCCCACTATGGCAAACGAATTGCCTAAAGTACCGAGAGTATTTACCACTTTATTATCGGCGGTTGCTGGCAATATCTGATCCATGGGGCTCATCGTTGTCTCTTCTCCTTGGTGTAAGAGAGGTTATTCACCGCAAAGAGAGAAAATAACGAATCCTCCATTTTATCTGCAACTTTATCCCATGTATAATTGGCAAGCACATATGACCTGCCGTTTTCTCCTAAACGAACTGCCAATTCTTTGTTATTGCTTATGAGATTTATACATTCTGTCAACTCGAAGCGATCTGCATATGTCAATCCTCCCTGGGAGCGTTCGCAATGCCAGGTCACCACCTCTCCGTGTGCAGAAGCAATAACCGGAGTTTTAGCCAGCCATGCTTCCATTACTGTTCGTGAGAAACTTTCATTGCGGCTGGGTTGGACCAGTGCAGACGCTGCACTGAACGCGTTCGGAAGTTCCGAAGAACTCAAATAACCCAAATCCAGAACCCTGTCTCTTAATCCTTCCGGAATCATTGGATTTCCTACTCCCACGGTGACTAAATCAATATCAAATCTCTGCGTTGCTATTGCACCGGAAAATGCTTTTAGAAGCTCGTTCCACCCTTTACCCTCTTCGCGCCTTCCGGCATAAAGGATAAATGGCCTTTCTAATTTATGTTCATTCATAAATCTGCCCGGGTTATACGACTCGGGAATCGTAACTGCCGCACCGACGACATCATGCAGTGATGACATTTCCGGAGCAACTCTGTGTCCAAGCTGGTGCTCTGGTTCCGAGAGAAACCACAATGCGGAGGCATCCGTAAGAGTTTTTTTCACAACATCAAGCCAGGCATATGACTCGTCATGAAGACAGGGCATGATAACGGACTTTTCTTTTACTATTTCGCTGCAGGCTAATGTCGACCAAAATAGATACGGTGAAAAGATTACGGCATCATAAAGATTTTTTTGTGCAAGCAGGTATAGATAAAGGCCGGGTACCTTAAACCTCTCGTTTAGCCAGACAGATTCCTGTTCTTTGGTTAACTTATCCCCGCGCGAGAGGCGCTCTTCGATATTTGATATGGCTATACGTCTTCTTTTTGTAACTGTTCTAAATCGTCTGACGTTGAGATCACCGTCTACAAAAGTTTCCTCAGGAAACTCATTTGCCCAGCTGAAGTGACTTTTGGCACATGTAGTTAACACCTCAACATGATGACCTCGCGCAGCAAGTCTATGAGCTGCTTCTGCCATGACAGCCTCCGAGCCGCCAACGACATCTTTACCGTAGCGCGGAGCAACAAAGGCTAATGAGAGGGACTTCTTATCTTCCCGTAAAATCTTTCCTCCTAATAGCTTGATAACTTTTCCGGCTTAATTTCCAATGAGAAAAGTAATAAACTGGCGATAATAAATAGTAATTGCTTACATATATATTAGCCTCAAAGAAACAGTAAAGTGAGAAATAATTTTGTGCTTGCCAAAATAAGACATCTACCAAAGACTCTAGCAACTTTTCCCGTATTGCCAATAGTACTTATCTTCTCCGTCACCTTTGCCACAATGCTGACCTCTTCCCGCCAAGCAAACGGATCTACCCAGCCACAAAGTTTTTCTTCTCCCGCATGGCAAGATACCGTAGGGGCAGAGGCAATAAGTTCGCCCTCCACAGCCATTATCGACAATACCCAAGTGATAGTTTTCGGCTCAGAAAGCGGATATATTTACGTATTGAACGCCGCCACCGGACAGAATATGCCCGGATGGCCGCAACCCGTCGAGATAACGCAGGGTCAGCCGACCGCAGTCGAATCAAGTCCGACTGTGGCTTATCTTAACGGCAGGAAATCTCCCCCCAGTATCATAGTGGGAGCCGGATCTACTTACGTTGCCGACCAACAAGGCGGGTTGGAGGCATTCAACGCCAACGGAACTGTTAAATTCATATTCCATACACTTGATATCTTCAATGAATGGACAAATGCCCCGTATCCTTCCGGATACGATCAGGCTGTTTTTGCGACACCGACTATCGGAGACGTAGAAGGCAACGGACAACAAGATATAGTTTTTGGTTCGTGGGATCACCGTATTTATGCCCTGTCGCCAACAGGAAAATTATTACCGGGATTCCCCATAGACAATCAAGATACCATTTGGTCATCGGCGGCACTGTATCATGTGCACGGCCCAAAAAGAGCTCAAGATATTTTTTTGGGAGGAGATTCAACCGGGCGTCGCGGCTGCAACGGAGGCTGGATCATGGATTATGCTTTCTCCAACGGTTATGAACATCGTATTTGGGAGCATTGTGAGAACCAGACCATCTGGTCAAGCCCGGCAGTAGGGGTAATCAACCGATCTGGTAAAGTTGCCGTAGTGGTGGGAACTGGATTCGGGGAAACACCTCCTTACAAGTCAGACAGTTATAAACTTTTTGCCTTTTATGCCGCGAACGGAAGACGGGTGCCGGGATGGCCGGTAAAGACAGCCGGACCCAGTTTTGGATCACCTGCTATAGGGAGACTGACAAAAAGTTCTCTTCCCGATATTGTGGATACGTCATGGTGCACAGCATGCAGCGGTAGCGGCTATCCAAATCAGGGCGAATCAAAAGTTTATGCTTGGAGCGGAACGGGTCATTTACTTTGGTCACAAACTCTGTTGGGGGGAAATGACTTTTCCTCTCCGATTCTCGTCAATCTGACCGGAACCGGAGAAAATGATGTCTTGGTCGGTTCTTCAGCCGGATTGTACCCTATTTCTGGGGAAAACGGAAATTTTTTGTTCGGAACGGATATGACATCGGCAATCAATAATTGCTCGCTGCAAAGCACTCCCCTAGTGGCTTATATCGACCAAACACCGCAAATATCAAATTCCGGAACTAATGCCAATGATTTCGGCTGGCATGTCTTTGAAACCTGCGGAGGACCAAAAGAGGTATCGCCATCCGGAAAAATATTTTCTTACAAACTTCCGAACACCCCGGCATTGCCGCCGGCCTGGCCCATGTGGCGCGCAAACCAAAACCATACCGGAGCTGAAATACACATCAAATAACCGTGACGTATCAACGCCACGGTTATTTTCAACAAAGCCGGTTATATTTTGAACACTTAGCTTTTGCTAACTGCCGTTGAGCGTTCTATAACCTTGTCAATGAAACCATATTCCAGGGCTTCTTGGGAAGTAAACCATCGGTCACGATCGGAATCTGCTTCTATACGCTCCACAGGCTGTCCGGTATGAAAAGCTATTCTTTCAGCCATCATCCTCTTCAGGTAAACGATTTGCTCCGCCTGAATAGCTATGTCGGCTGCCTGTCCTTGCATTTGACCCGACGGCTGGTGCATGAGGATACGTGAATGCGGCAAAGCATAGCGCTTGCCTTTTGTGCCCGCGCATAGCAGGAATTGACCCATGGAAGCCGCCAACCCCAAACAAACGGTTGAGACATCGCATTGGATATATTGCATTGTGTCGTAGATAGCCAAGCCGTCCGTTACCGAACCTCCCGGCGAATTGATATATAACGAAATGTCGCGTTCGCCGTCTTCTGCCGCCAATAAAATGAGCTCTGCACAAACAAGATTTGCAGATGTCTCGTCTACCTGAGTTCCCAAAAAAACTATTCGCTCTTTCAAAAGACGCTGGTAAACATCACCTTGCTGAACGCCGGAATCGCTTGTCTTAGACAATGTCGTCATACGCTTGTTTTCTAAAATTTGATATGCTTCTTTTACAGTTTCAACGCTGGCCATAGTGGAAGATTAGCTAAAATAACTCGCCCAAGATACATTTTTTTCATAAAAGATTACCTACAAATAAAGAAAATGTATCTTTTCTCTTGATAAACAGAAAGAAATTATCCGAAAACAATTTTTTTTCATAGATTATCGTCATCAAGATCACTGTATTGTTATAACCTCTTAACACCAAAATATATTGTTTTATACATACGCGGGCGTGGCGAAATTGGCAGACGCGCCGGGTTTAGGTCCCGGTCCTTCACGGGGTGGGGGTTCGAGTCCCTTCGCCCGCACGATATTTGGTTGCGGTCATAATAACATGCAATACAACTTATCCGTCAAGGTAAGATTTTCTCAGAAGTCTCGCTGTGGATACACCTCAGATACAGCCATTTTTCCCTTTTGCTTTCGGCTTCAATTTACAGACAGCTGTGAATATAATGGCTGACTACACAAACAGGATCTTTCAACACTGTCCCTGGAACAGAAGAATCCGCAGCATAATATCTATAGCCAGGGCCGGATGAGCAGATTCTCCAAACCGTATTTATCGTCTAATAATAAGTTATGATGTTGTTATCAAGTGTTTCACAGCCGGATCAGAGAAAGAACGTTGCTATAGTAACACTTACAATTTCCTGTCATAAAGTGCTTTTACATGACAGTTGATACTGAAATAGAAAGTACATAGAGAAAACGGACGTCTGTTAACTATGACAGAATAAAAATATAGAGCGTTTTAGATCATAGGCTATGATCTAAAATAGAAAAATTTTATATATAAAATAAGGAACTCTAAGGACAATATGGAACAGAAAACAGATCAACAAGATAAAACCCATCTCAACGCAGCATCAATCGCATACTTTTCGATGGAAATTGCCATCAAGGACTCACTTCCGACCTACAGCGGAGGACTCGGCGTCTTGGCCGGAGATTTTCTGCGCTCGGCGGCTGATTTAGGATTGCCGTTTATAGGCGTTAGCCTCCTCTATCGTGACGGATACTTTACCCAGCATGTCGATCATACGGGACGTCAGACAGAAAGACCTGTCAAGTGGTCCCCAGAAGCCATCTTGGAGCGCACAGGACAAACCACCACCATAGAAATAGGTTCAAGACCTGTAACGGTTGGAGTTTGGAGATATGTGATGGTCGGAGAGACCGGCCACAGAGTACCGATTTATTTTCTTGACACCTCGATAACCGGCAATCACCCTGATGATCAAGAGATCACCGATCAGCTTTACGGAGGAGATCAGCGTCACAGATTACGACAAGAAGCCGTGCTGGGGCTGGCCGGACCAAAATTATTACCTCTTTTAGGCCACGATAACATTAGCACCTATCATATGAATGAAGGACATTCGGCATTTCTGACAATTAATCTTTTGGAAAAAGAGATTGAAGGAAGACCTCAATTCGATGAAGCTGATCAGGGGCCAGAGACCAAAAATTATGATACCAGACCGGCTCGGGCAGAGATAGCATCGGTAAGGGCAAGATGTGTCTTTACCACCCACACACCAGTACCAGCTGGTCATGATAGATTTTCCCGTCAATTGATCCGAGAGGAACTGGGAGAAGCCAATGAAAAGCGTCTTGAACAATTAAATCTTTTCCTCAATGATGAACTGAATATGACGATTCTTGGCATGACCATGTCTCATTATGTAAATGCCGTCTCACTTGAACATAAATATGTAACTCAAAAAATGTTTCCGGAAACAGAAATTACCTCCGTCACAAACGGTGTACACGCCACACAGTGGACCGCCCCCAGCACGGCTCAACTTTTTGATCGCTACATACCTGGATGGCGGCAAGAGAATTCTCTCCTTCGCTACGCTGCATCCATACCCATAGAAGAAATAGCCTTATCACATGAACAGGCTAAAAGAGCCCTTTTGCAAGTGATACTCGAGCTCACAGGGAAAGCATTGGATCCTGATGCGCTGACCATCGGTCTGGCCAGGAGAGCCACCCCTTATAAACAAACCGATCTTATTTTCCGCGATACAAAAAGACTGTCGCAAATATCAGAAAAGGTGGGTAAAATACAGATCGTTTGCTCCAGCAAAGCCCATCCGGCTGACATGCCAGGCAAAGCGTTGATCGAACGAATCTTTACTGCTGCCGAAGAGTTGCGCTCTTCGGTCGAAGTAGTGTTTTTGCCCAATTACAACCTGAATCTTGGTGTATTACTGAGCGCCGGAACAGATTTATGGCTGAACAATCCAACCAAACCTTACGAAGCTTCCGGTACGAGTGGTATGAAAGCCGCATTAAACGGAGTTCCGAGTCTTTCAACCTTAGACGGATGGTGGATTGAAGGATGTATAGAAAACATGACGGGCTGGGTAATAGGCTCCAAAGAGGTAAGCACCACCGAAGAAGATTCAGAAGCGTTGTATGAGAAATTGGAAAACGTAGTGGCACCCTTGTTCACATATGAACGCGATAAATATTTGGAAGTGATGCGTTCTACCATAGCAATCAACGGGTCGTGGTTTACTTCTGCGAGAATGGTCCGTGAGTACTCGATAAATGCCTACAGACTTATCGAACGTCGCAGGGCACCTATTGACCATGGACATGACCACCTGATAGAAAGACGTCTGCAGAGAAAATAAGACATCATATAATGTCCACCGCTTAAAACAAGTTATTCAAGTAGTCGTAGTCGTAGTCGTAGACTCGAATTGTTCGAGAGAAGCAGAAAAATTAGTTGCTTCGGAAAATATGGACGCATAGCCGGAACTACGATATATTAGTATTTTACTGCCATGAATCTTACGGTGCAATAAATAGGAATCATAAACGGGGAAAATTGTGTCTTGACCTCCGACTACGATCAACGTGGGAACATCGATCGCAGAGAGCTTATCGTTGATTGTATTTACCGACTTTAATTGCTTATTCAGATTTTCAGATACAAGGACCCCCTGCGGCAATAATACATCAGGGGCATATTCCTCCAGACTCTTTAGGTAACCATGAGCGATTGTTGCTTGTCCGGACGGAAACCATAATTTAGCCAAACTTGAATAGCTATATGGGTTTATGGCGGATAAAGAGCCGCTAGTGAACTTGAACTGTTTACCTCCTGCCGTAGCGTCAGCCAAAATTAAACCTGATATCAAGCCGGGATGGGTTTCTGCCAACCTTAAAGCTATCGTACCCCCAAAACCCCAACCCAATACGATAGGGGCTTGCAAACCGAGAGAAGCGATCAGCCCTGATGTATCGTCGGCCATATTAGCCAAATTTAATTTTTGCGACGGAGTCGGCGAATAGCCGGTCCCGGGTAAATCAAAGATCACCACATGAAAATTTTGTGCAAGTGCCAATAATAACGTCGGAGACCAACTCGTCATAGTAGTGTCAGCACCGCCGATCAGAACCAGGCTTTGGCCTTGCCCAAAACTTCTGTAACCGATACTGACAAGGTTTTTATTCGGAAAGCCTAAGGGAGAAGCATCGGGAGCCAAATTGCCGTTAGGCCGAAGCGGCTCTATCGAGATACGCCTGACGGAACCGATACTCTGCAACGGTCCCCATGCATCCGTACCTGATAAAACTTCAGAAGGAGGTAATGCAGGTGACGACGAAGTCACAGAAGACGATCCGTACACAGGTATTGTGGTAGTGGTGGCAACCGAAGGTGGCGTTGGGTGATTTGTTGTCGTGGCTTTTGAGCGCGAGGAAGATTTACTTCGGTTGCCGTTAACCGTATGGTTTTTTGGGCCTAGCATACCAAAGGCAGTGTTGTTTTTGCCGGATCCGCAACTTACCAACAAAATTCCCATCGTCAGCGATAGAAATAAAGCTATGGCTATTTTATTTAACTTCATCAAGCACCAATCAGCAATTAAAAATTTTCATTGTACTCAAGCAATTGCCCTTTTGAGATTATAGATCACATTCTCCAAAATACAACTCGCTATTCGCAGGCAACCGAAACAATTTCATATAGCACCTTTAACCCAAATACCAGAGGAAAAGATTTTGTTTTGTTCGCGTTTGCAATACAAAAAATTATTCCATAGACCGTAGATGAATCACGTCGCCGGCGGTAACGATTACAAGTTCACCGATATCGTCAACGATCAAACGGCCGTCAAAGGTTATATCTTTGGCATAGCCATTGATGATTTTATCATGAAATTGGACTTGCACGGCTTTTCCTATAGTGTCGCATCTCAATCTGTACTCTGCAATAACAGCAGCAATGCTATCTTCAAATTCGTTGCCGTATGGAGAAAGTTGATCTTGATTCAACTCCGCCTGAAAAGACATTGCCTTCTTGGTCAACGAAGCGTATCTGGATTGCACATTGCGCAATATATGGCGAAGCAAATCATCTTTATCTGCCTTAGCACCCGTGATTTCTTCTATCGTTATCGGTACGATGTTGTTGATAATCCCAATCGTAGGATCAGTATTGATTGCAAATCCTTCGGGCCAGAAACAATTGATTCCAAAACCAACCACAAGAGCAGGAGCGACTTCCGTTGGCTTGTTCAACTCATCTTTTACTATTTCGGAAAGCATTCCGCCAAGCTTTGATCCGTCATAAATAATATCATTTGGCCATTTAATCAACGCTTGCACACCAGTGGTATCTCTGAGAGCATCCAGAACTGAGAGCAAAACAATAATAGGGACTAGATACAGGTATTGTGGATCGAATATCGGCCTAAACAAAATTGAACAGAGTAACCCTCCTCCCGGTGGGGATTCCCAATGCCTTGCATTTCTCCCCTTCCCGGATGTTTGAAATTCACTGACACAAACGACCCCTTCTTCTTCCCCTCCCAGAGCAAGATCGGCTAAAAATCTGTTAGTCGAATCTATCGACTCAAACCGAATTACCTTATTTTCAAAGTCCATCAATCTTCTCCAATATATATTATTAACCTTTCATTTTGAGTAAAGTAATAAAGATACTAATAAGATAAATTATTCCCCATACACGCGCCATAACGTCGGGAAAGGAGCATTTTGTTTTCCAAGGTTCTCATCGCCAATAGGGGCGAGATAGCAATACGGATAGAAAGGGCATGTCGTGATCTTGGCATTAAATCCGCAGCGATATATTCTGAAGCAGATTCTGCCGCTGCCCATGTCCGTTTAGCCGATGAAGCATATTCCTTGGAAGGGAAGCTGACAAAAGATACCTACCTTAATCCAGAAAAAATTGTAGCCGTTGCAATCAAAGCACACGCTGATGCGATCCACCCTGGCTATGGATTTTTGTCGGAGAATCCGCAACTAGGTCTTTTGGCACAGGAAAACAACTTGGAGCTGATAGGGCCAAAACCTGAAACCATCAAACTTATGGGATCCAAGCTTTCAGCACGCGCCGCTGCCCTTGAAGCCGGAATACCGGTAGTGCCGGGAACGGATAATCCGATTGCGTCATATGAAGACGTTATATCGTTCGGTTCACAAAACGGATGGCCTGTCGCCATAAAAGCCTCATATGGGGGCGGAGGACGCGGTCTTGTCGTAGTATATGGTCCCGACCAGGCAGAGCAAGCTTTGGAAAGAGCCAAGAGGGAGGCACAAGCCAGTTTCGGATTGGACGAGGCATACCTGGAACGCTACTTGGAAAAACCGAGACATATCGAAGTGCAGATTCTGGCCGATAAATACGGAAATGCGGTGGCGGTCGGAGACAGGGATTGTTCTCTTCAGAGACGTCATCAAAAACTGATCGAAGAAGCCCCTATTCCACAAATAAGCCCGGAAATCAGGGAAGCCATCCTCAGCGACGGAGAAAAGTTAGCCAAATACGCCCGCTACCTTGGCGCCGGAACCATAGAAATGCTTTATGAAAATGAAAAGCATTACTTTTTGGAAATGAATACAAGAATTCAAGTAGAACACCCTATTACTGAGATGGTAACAGGTGTTGACTTGATAGAAGCACAAATTAGAATCGCATCCGGAGAGCGACTTTGGTTCAATCGTCAAAAATACCTCGGGACCGACAACAAAGAACAATCAATTTCCCATACCGCATCGTCGGCTTCTTCTCTTGACGATACTGGCCAAATCAAGATAAGCCAATACGGTCATGCCATTGAAGCCCGTATCAATGCAGAAGATCCCACTGACGGCAATTTCACACCCTCCCCGGGTGTAATTACAAAAATAACTTATCCTTCCGGGCCCTTTATTCGCGTGGACGCCGGGTACTACCAAAACGATGTTATGTCTACACAGTTTGACAGTCTTTTGGCAAAGGTATGCGCTTGGGGACAGACGCGCGAAGAGGCTCGTCGCCGTCTGATCAGAGCACTTGACGAATTTAAGGTAGAAGGGATCCATACAACACGGGAACTGTCTAAACTACTTCTGGAAAATACCGATTTTATTGACAACAGACACAGTACCAAGACGGTGGAAAATGATTTTGACTATCGGCAAATACCCGCTTCCGGCGACAACCATTCTTCCATTCTGGACCAGGATTACCCTGGTGCTGAGATAAAACAGATCAACGTTGAACTGAACGGGAGAACCTACGACGTTGCAATCAGGTTAGATCATGAATTGACAAATTTGCTAAAGGCCGCTGCAACCGATAAAAAATCGGCTCCCAAAAATAGCCGTAAAAATTTAGAGGATCACGGAAAAGATCTCACCTCTGCTGCTCGAGGCAATATAATCGCCCCCATGCAGGGTACGGTGATCTCCATTAGCATCGCTGCCGGACAAAATGTCAAGGCGGGGGAACTGATCTGTATCTTGGAAGCAATGAAAATGGAGAACCCCATCTACGCATCGGGAGAAGGTACGATATCTGACATCTTGGTAGAGGTCGGAGACTCAGTGGGACAAGGAGATACAATAGCCCTGGTCTCTTGACAATACCAAATCCGCACTTCACCCTGCCGCAGCCTTTGCTGTTCAATGGGCAGACAGTACCGATATCGCATATACAAAAGCCATCAAGGAAATACGGATCAGCATGAATACGACAAATGCTCACGCACACAACAAAAACTCTGCAGCCGGCAAAATAGAGATGCATGCCGGCGATCTTCTCCGTCTATCGCATGACATACACGATTTTCCGGAGACATCCTTTGAGGAAACGAAAGCCTCTTCCTGGTGTAAAAAACTTCTTCAGGCTCACGGTTTTCAGATAACAAGCCCTATATCAGGACTTGAAACGGCATTTTGTGCTGAAATCGGGAGCGGCGAATTGCAATTTGGTATTTTTTGCGAATACGATGCCCTACCGCAAATAGGACACGCTTGCGGACACAATATTATTGCGGCCGCCGCCGTAGGGGCGGGGCTTGGTCTGATTGATTTGGTGGATGAACTGGGCATCAAACTAAAGATTTTCGGGACGCCGGCAGAAGAGGGCGGCGGGGGGAAAATCATTATGCTTGAAAACGGGGCATTTGACGGATTGGCGGCGGCAATGATGGTGCACCCATGGCCGGTTGAACTGACCGAGATGCCATGTCTCGCTGTATCCCATGTCGACGTACACTATTTTGGAAAAGCGGCACATGCTTCTGCTTTCCCGGAACAAGGCCGAAACGCCGCTGACGCCATTACCGTTGCGCAAGTAGCCATCGGACTCCTGCGCCAACATTGCCACGACTATGACCAGGTACACGGTATCGTTATTCACGGAGGTGATGCTCCAAACATAGTTCCCGAACACAGTATCGCTAAATACTACATCCGCTCCAAGAATATCGAGACCTTGCAATTATGGCAGAAAAAGGTCGAAGACTGTTTCTCAGCCGGGGCTCTTGCTACGGGATGTACAATGAAAATCGAAGATAAAAGCCCTGTCTATTCCGAAATGATTTCCGACAAGAACCTCATCAAAATCTATAGGGAAAACGCCGAAAATCTTGGCAGAGAATTCACTTCACTGGAAAATCAACCGCGGGCCTCTACGGATATGGCCAATGTTTCCTTATCCATCCCCAGTATTCATCCGACTTTGGGTCTGAATTCAGCTCCGATAGTAAACCATCAAGCCGAATTTGCCGATTACTGCATCACAGAATCGGCCGACAAGGCGATTATAGACGGAGCAAAAGCAATGGCCCATACAATTATCGATGCTGCTCTTTTGCCTGAAATGCGTAATTATCTACTGCAAGAGTTAGATAAACATAAGCCGTAAAAAGCCGCCGGAGTCAGTCCAAAGGGTTGACGCCGACGGCTCAATGATACCTATGCTACATGACTATGAGGCATGCACAGTTCGTCATATTCTGCGATGATAATCTTTTCTGCATTTTCGCCGCATGTCGGACAATTGGGATCTCTTCTAACTTTAAAGATCCGGCTCTCTTCCGTCAAAGCGTCATATGCCAACAACCTTCCGACCAACGGATCTCCGATGCCAAGTAGGAGTTTGATGGCCTCCACGGCTTCAAGAGAACCTATTACGCCGCACAAGACACCGAGTACGCCGGCTTCTGAACACGAAGGGGCCAACTCGGCAGGAGGTGGCTCCGGAACCATGCATCTGTAACAAGGTCCGTTATAAGGATCAAAAACGGTTACCTGTCCCTCAAACCTGAATATGGACCCGTGTACAACTTTAGTATTTGTCACCAACGAAGCGTCGTTAACCAAATACCTTGTAGGGAAATTGTCGGTACCGTCGACCACAAGGTCGTATTGTTCAAAGATTTCCAAGATATTATCTTGACCCAGCCGAAGATCGTAAGTGACGACATTGACATCCGGGTTCATCGCCGTAATGGTGCGCTTGGCTGAATCTACCTTCCTCTCCCCTATACGATCCATATTATGCAATATCTGCCTTTGCAGGTTGGATGCGTCCACCACATCCATATCAACAATGCCTATCGTACCGACTCCGGCAGCGGCCAGATACAAAGCGGCAGGAGATCCAAGCCCTCCGGCCCCAAGCAGAAGAACTTTAGATTCAAGCAATTTTTGCTGTCCCAATTCTCCGACTTCAGGCAACAGTAAATGGCGCTGATAGCGGTTGCGTTGATCCTGATTCAATGTTTGCGGTACGCGCCAAGGCTTATTCTCATCTTTCCACCTATTGAATCCGCCTACCAAAGATGAAACGTTCGCATATCCCATTTCATTCAAGGTTTTGGCTGCAAAAGCAGACCTGACACCTCCGGCACAATATGTGATGATGGGCACTGACTTATCAGGCAGAACACCTTCAATATTTAGCTCGAGGAAACCTCTAGGCAGATGGATCGCTCCGTTGATAGTACCCTGTTCATATTCATCTGCTTCTCTGACGTCAAGGAAAATGCTTTTGCCAAGTTCCTTGACAGCATCTTCGCTCTTGATCTCTTTGATTTGACGTCTCGTCGAAGTAAAAATTTCTCTAAAGGTAGCCAACCTTAAGCTCCTTTCGGTATCGTGATCTCAATATAGATATCCTCCATATCCATGACCCATCTTCAATATCTAAATACTACCAAATTGGTCAGCATTACTATCCATTGACAACAAATAAATCCAAAAACTATTCCTAAGTCAAAAATATAAAAATATTATTGCTTCCCGGCCCAATAATCATTGGCATAACAACGAAAAACTTGAGGCAGACTTCGGTCGTTCCCAGATTATTTGATAATTAATTGATATTGCAGGCGATAAGCTCTCTTTGTGGAACTGATAGATATTCTCCAAAATCGTAGGATGACGCGGCAATTTTCATCAAAAGGCATTGACGATGAGCTGATCAAAAATATGGCGGCTCTGGCCTTGTCTTCGCCGACAGCAGGCAATTGCCAGGGTGTAGATATTTTGATCCTGAATGAAAAGCAGTCAGTGGAACATTTTTGGGAAATATCAACGACCGATGGATGGCATAATAATCAAAAAATAGCCTCAATCAAAAAAGCTCCGGTTATTATCATACCTCTCTACAGCATAAAAAAATATACGGACAGATACAGCAAAGAAGACAAAAAGGACTCCGGGCTATACAAACTTGGCAGTGATCAATGGGGCGTCCCCTTTTGGCTTACCGATGTATCCTTTATGACAATGACCATACTTTTATTGGCTGAGAACTACGGTTTAGGTGCTCTGTTCTTCCAATTGCATCGCTCGCAAGAGGAAATACTTCGGTCATTTATGATACCTGATGACATGCAAACAATAGGGGCGATAGCCATTGGTCGTCGAAGCGACCCTGACGCCGTTCACAATTATCGCAATGTTACAGACGCAGATAGAATATACGTTTCAAAAGCAAAAAATCAACGAATCCATATCAATCATTGGTAAGAGAAAATTGCCATAAGAAAGATCCGAATAAACCCTACCCGTTCACAGGCCAAGGACGCCTTGCAATACTTTGGTTGTCGACAAACAGATTCTTCAGCGCATCCAAGCTCAGCGGCCTTGAATATAAAAATCCTTGCCCGTGGTCACATTGTTCGCGTTGCAATTCCGTCAATTGCGATTCGTCCTCTATACCTTCGGCCAATGTTCCTATGCCGAGTGTCTTACCCAGTTGTACCAAGGTTCGAATGAGTGCGTGGCCTTCTGGAGAACCGGCCACTTCTTTGATAAAGCTACCGTCGATTTTCAGGGTATCGATGGGTAAACGCCGTAAATATGCAAGTGAAGAATACCCTGTGCCAAAATCGTCTATCGCGATCCCGATCCCAAGCTGTTTCAGTTCACGCAAACGCTTGCACATCATATCGGCATCTCTCATCAAGATCCCCTCACTCAAATCGAGGACCAATAAACTCGGTTCGAGTTTAGTCGAGCGTAAAGCAGCCCTGATATCTTGGACGATCTCGCCAGAATCGAGTTGCTGACCTGCTATATTTACAGAAACAGGGATCTGATACCCTTCTGCTGCCCATGCCGCAGCCTGACGGCAAGCAAGTTGTAAAACATAATTTCCTATTTCCCCCACAACACCGGTTTCTTCGGCAAAAGGAATGAAGTCAACCGGGAAAAGTACACCGTGGACGGGATGCCGCCAGCGTACCAAAGCTTCGACGCCGCTGATCGCTAACGTCTTCAAATCGAAAACAGGCTGATATTCAAGAAAAAATTCTCCGTTTGTCAGAGCGGAGCGCAACTCCATCTCATGAGACAAACGATCTCGCAATGCCTGCTGCATTTCCGGCTTAAATAGCTTATAGCGAGACTTGCCTGATTGTTTAGCTTGATACAAAGCGATATCAGCGTCTCTCAGCAGATTTTCAGCGTTGTCTCTATAACCTACGGCCACTCCGATACTTGCCCTTACGGAAAGCATGATTTGTTCTTTTTCATCCAAAACGAATGGTCGAGCAAGGACACCTAATATTCTATCGGCTACCTCTTCCGGACTGGCTTCACTGGAATGATCCTCGACCAATACCACAAACTCATCGCCGCCTAGACGACCTACCGTATCGGAAGGTCTTATGGCAGCTTGCAACCTGGAAGCTACAGCGATTAAAAGTTGATCTCCTCTTTGGTGTCCCAGAGTATCGTTTACATCTTTGAAATTATCCAAATCAACGAAAAGCACCCCGATATCTATGTCTTCACGTTTGGTGCGAGCCAGCATCTGCGCTGCTCTGTCAATGACAAGTGCCCTGTTAGGCAGACCGGTTAACGGGTCATGAAGAGCCATGTGCTTTAATTCACCGGTTCGTTCATCAACCAGTTCATAAGCTTTTTCCCTTGTCCTGGCGAGCATCCTGATCAATATCACCAAACCGGCGGTTAGGATCAGGCCAAAAAGCATGACAACTATCCCCTGTATCAGCGCGGCCAACCCTGTCGATTCTGAAAATTCAACCGTCCAGATTGAATCGAGACCAGTAGATATCGTCATAACCGACAACCCGGATGGCGCACTGTTGTATTGGCCTACTTCCACAGAGGTACCATTTTGGTGCAGATATAAACTGATTTGTGCATGAGGTATCGTCTTTGCGGCATATCCAAGCACTTTCGATATGGAAAATCCCCCCAGAACCCATCCCCTGATTCCGCTCTGGCGGCCGATGACAGTCGCCGGCACGGTACTGCTTTGATATACAGGGGCCACGATGAAGAATTCGTTGGCATAACCTGCGATTGGCGGAATGACCTTTAAAGAAGCGCTGTTTTCGGAAGAGGAAAAAGCCGCAGGGAACGGTGATGCTTTGCCGATAGGATCGCAATAATCAAAGGTGGCTTCTGTCTTATATAAGGATTTTCCGACCAGATATCCCAGCTTCATCAAACAATAGCTTGGTCTTAGACCATTGGGGTAAACTTGATAATTTGCAGGATTTGGAACAGAAATGCCATAAGGCTGATCACTGTACAGTTGAGAGGCAAAATTATATAAATCGCTGTTTGGCACCCTTACTATATAAGAAAAGCCGACATATCCTATAGATTTCGGTCCTATATCACTTGTCCGATACCAATCGGCAAATACTTTGTTGGTTATATTCGGAAATGTAGACATCAGAGCTCGCTGAGCCGATAAATACGTCGTGTCACTTCTAAAAGCTATTCCGATCTGATTTTCTGCGGCCGATGCTTGGTCGTAAAAAGTCGCCTTTTCCTGATTGCGGAGCGATCTATACCAGCCAAAACCGGCTAAAAGTGAAACGATCACTCCGACAAGGAGAGTAATAGTAAAAGGGGTTTTATACCATTGCCGCTTCGCATAAGAAGAAGGAAGCGGACGATAGCCTTGACCATAATAAGTTTTGTCGGTTCTTGACCTGGATGTTGTCCTGGTTTTACCAATGGCAGAATAGGCCTTAGCTCTACTCATCTAACCTCCGACAAATACTCAAATATACACAAATCAGATACCTCTATCATATAACAGCTTTAAGACATAGCTTTCTTATAAAGCCTAACGACAATGCAAAGCTTTTCTTACCTATAGATTTAGGGTATTGCTACGCACCAGAAGCCCAAGCACATTTTTTATATTTAGGGAAAATAAATAGAAATTTATTCAAGTATCAGGCAGTAAACTACGTTACTTTATAATCAACTATTATGAATAGATAAATGTTGCTGTGTACATTGCCAGATTTCAAAGTATTGGAATCTTTGATCTAAGAAAAATTAGTCAAGAAGCGTTTTCATATGGATTATACGACAAAAAAAATATTGATAGTCGACCTGGGCTCAAGTTCAATACGATTTTTTCTGATGGATGAAAACAGAGTTATGACCCTTGTTTCAATAGCAAAACTCGACACCGAAAAATTAAAAGGAAATATAGTCACCATAGACGCCGGTCCATTGCAAAACATCATTTTGGATCACATGTCGAACATAACCAATACTGAAAAGAATGTGTGTGCAGTTGCGATCACAAACCAGCGTGCGAGCACAATTGTTTACGATAAAACGTTGAGACCACTTGAAAAAGCAATCAGTTGGCAAGATTTTAGAAGCGTCGGACGTTGCATGGCCTTATCTATGGAATCTGATATTCATTTGGCTCCCAATCACAGTGCCACCAAAATCGAAACATTGCTTAACTTAATTGATAAAAAAAGAGATAACAGTGCAAACTATAAGGTGGGAACGCTTGACAATTATATCGCCGCTGTTTTATCGGAAGGACACCTGCATGTCAGTGACCTGTCAAACGCCAGCCTGACCGGTCTAATAAAACGCAATACGTGTCAATACGATCCTGATATACTCAAACAACTAAATATCCCGTTTGAAATCTTACCGGACCTTGTCGACTCAATCCGGATTATTGGCTATGCCACTGCCCTGCCGGGATCTCCCCCTATAGCTGCCATACTGGGCGACCAGCAAGCGTCTTTGATCGGTCAAGGCTGTATTGATCCGTTGCAAATGAAAGCCACATTCGGCACGGGAGCAATGGTTGACATCAATACAGGCACCGTATCACGATACCAGGATTTACTCGGACCTCACGGATGCACGGAAATAGTGGCTTATAAAACCCCCGAGGCATGCACCTATGCAATAGAAGCCATAGGGCTTTCCGCTGGCTCTGTCATGGACTGGTTGTGTCATAATTTACGATTGATCAACGATCCGGCAGAAACCGACGAGATAGCCCGGAAAGCCGGAGGCAACGGCGGGGTATGTTTCGTACCGGCCCAGCAAGGACTCGGTACACCGATATGGGATTTTGGAGCCAAAGGCATTATTACGGGTATAGGACCTTCCACCGATAAGGCAGAAATTATCAGGGCGGTTCTGGAAGGGATCGCAAACAGCGGAGTTGACTTGATTGATGCGGCCATGGCAGAGGCCGGAACGCAAGACAACTCGTTGCCGATCAGTGTGGACGGAGGAATGACGGCCAATAACAGCTTTTTACAATTACTGGCTGACCTCGCGTACAGACCGGTGCATGTTGCCCATTCCCGTGAAGCTACGGCATATGGAGCCGGGCTCGCCGCATTGGTGGCAATCGGACACTATAACAATCTAAAGGAAGCAACGGCTGGGTTAAAGCCAAGTAAAATAATCGATCCGACAAAAAAACTGGACAGACAACGCTGGCTGGAGGCCAGATCAAAGGCGGAAAAAAACGTTCCGGCTCTGAGCGCGATCAAATTCCATTAACCGTAAGTCCTGTATAGAAATACGATCTCTTACTTATATACTTTACGGATATGTAAAGCGCCGGGACCTGCCAGGCGATCTATAAACAACAGTCCGTCTAAATGGTCTATTTCATGTTGCAAAGCTCGCGCTTCGAAGGCGTCGGTCTCTATCACCACTTCCTCGCCTTGCAAATTAAGGGCGGAAATAGTTATGTTATTGTAACGGCTTACATCACCTGTAAGTTCAGGAACACTCATGCACCCTTCTCTGGCCGTAACCGGATTGCTTGCTTTTAAAATTACAGGATTGAATAAAACGAGTTCCCCATGGCAAGTCTTGGTTTTTTTGTGATCTGTGACATTGACGGCAAAACCTCTGATCGGAACGGCGATTTGAGGGGCTGCCAAGCCAACGCAACCGGGTGATACGTGCATGGTATCAAGCAGGTCTCTGGCCAATTGCAGACAAATATCGTCAATAGCCGTTACCGGCAATGTAGGATTTTTGTCGATTTCTTCATGCCCCACGACACGTTTTATTGGCATTTAATATCACCCGGGATACTCGATGAAATACTACGCAGTAACGACACGGTTCTTACAGCAACGCCTTTATTTTCAAAACAGATCTGCATTTCGATTGACCGAGTTACAACAGATCGGGATCGGCGGAAGATATTTTACAGGTTACTCCCAGTCCATCGGCTGTTTCCGTCAATTCACGCGCTATTGTATCCGGTGCAAGACCTTCGGCAAGTTCAACCGTCATCACCAATACGTATACATTGGCCACCAACCTGGTTGCCAGATCCACGATAGAAGAATTGGCCATTTTGATCTTAGCGGCGATTTGACTTACAATACCTATTTGGTCGATACCGTGCACGGAGACAAACAGACAATTGCCTCCTCCGGATGAGACTATAGGCTCAGAAGAGGGATCGGTGTTTTCCTCGGATATCAAATCATCTTCCAACTCGACAAGAAAAGAGTGCAACCCAAAATCGTCGACCGCTTCTTTGAGGGCATATTCGATGATTTGTTTCGTGCCGTTAACATCTTCCTGAAAAGATTCAGCACCGTTTGCAGCTAAAAACGTATTTCCATCCAGATTCATCTGAGAATTGTTATCCAAAACGGATTGGATAACCTCTTGCGGTATTTCATTTACGGCGATAGTCATCATAATAGAGAATTGTCCTCTTAGTATGGTCATCCTGGAATCCTCCAGGTTGCAGCGCAGCCTGGTCAAAGATTGTGTCACGGCCGCTACAATACCTACTTGGTCCGGGCCGTTTATATACAACATGTAACGCTTCATCAGTTTTCCGTATCTTCGATGGCAACAGATGCCGGTGACTTACCTGTAAAACTTGATAATCTGGGAAGCAGTGATTCCACTTCTTCCTTGGCTTTTATAATACGGCTGTCCAACTCTTCGACTATTTCAACGGCGCGGCGAAACCGTACTTGCAGCATGTCAACGTCAACATTACCCGTATCCAATTGCTTGATGATCTTATCCAATTCTTCCAGCGCTTTCTCATAGGATAATGATTGGACATCTGTGTCCGATTGCTCTGATGACATATCCATCAACTCTCATTCTCTTTATATCTCAATAGTGTTAATCTCGACCTGGCTATGGAATTTAGTACAACTCTGATACTTTTTTTACTTCCGTGTCCAGATATCCGTCAGTCATGTACAGCAAAAGACAATCACCGCTTTTTGTTTCTTTGATCGATTTTATTACATTACCGTCTTTATCTCTCACCAAAGACCACCCTCTGCTCATCTGTCTTTTAGGATCGAGTGCATCTAGCATGATCCTTCTTTGTGACAGAATATGAGATTCTTGATTTATGAAACTGGCAAGAGCCCTGGGCAAAATAGCCTGCATTCCCGCAATCTGAAGATTGTGACGGTCAATTTGATACAAACATGCTTTTGATACAAGTTTGGATCTTTCCTGCAACCCGTCACATAAGTCCTGAAACCGATCGGTGGTTTTGGATACCAATTTTTCTTTTGCCGATATTAATGCAGATGCAGAAAATACTATTGCACTTTGTGCAATATTTACGATTGATTCCGTATTATCAATTACCTTTTTCCAATAGTTTGCCACCGTATCAACTAAAGCCTCCCCGCATGCCGTAGGAGTAATGAACATACTGTGTGCTACCATATCGGCAACCGAATGATCACCGGTATGCCCGATACCTGTCCAAACGGGAAACGGAGAAGAGGCTATGGCCAGTGCCACCTCTTCCGTATCGAATGCGGCCAGATCATTTCTGGAACCGCCGCCGCGTACAATACAGATAACATCCACGGAAGCCTTGGCAAACTTTTGCACTGCTTCACTGATTTGCCTGCTCGCCTCTTGCCCCTGCACGAGAGAAGGCTCCAGAAAAACTTCGAATTTAAATCCTGATCCGGCAAGCCTTCCCATAAAATCTTTATGACCTTCGCTCTGAGGACTGGTAATCAACCCTATTTTCAAAGGTACGGCCGGTAATCGTTTCAGATGATTAAGTTCATAAATCCCGCGTTCTTTCAAACTGCGAATAAGTCTTAATCTTTGTCCGGCTATTTGCCCCAACAACGCATCCACATCGAGTTTATTCATCACGAGGCGAACCTTGCCTGCTCCATCCCAGACAGATACTTTGCCGCGGACCTTAATCACCCGACCTTCTTCAAGGGTCATGTTCACCTGTTCAAGATCTCGTTGGATCGACCACCAATTTGACTTCCAGCAAACAATATCCAATGTCTTGCTTCCGGATGAGATCGTATTTCTTCCGACGCTTACGGGCTGTTGTCGTGACAAATAGCCGGTATCATAACCGCCCGATGTGCCTTGCTCGTATTGGACGGCATCGACCAGTTCAATATAGCGATGGCCTTTTGACTCACGGAGTTTTCTAACCTCGCCTACCACCCATATATCGTTGGGAAACACCGCATCAATGGCATTATTTAGACGCTCATAAAAAGCACCTATTGTTAGTACATCCCTGCCGGGATCTTCGAAGTTTTGCTTATGAGGACTGTTCTCATACTCTTCGCCTATAGTATGCATGACATCCGGCGGATTTACAATTTGACTGCTGGAAAAATCAAAAGTTTGTTCCGATATGTTTTTTGACAGATTTTGTTTGGCAGAAACGTTTGTTTTACGCAATTTTCTGTTTTTGCCATCTTCGCTATTGAATTCATCCATAAAACCAAAACTTTGTGCTTGGTGAGTATAATTATCCATTACGTCTATAACTTCCAATATAGTATCTGCTATATCCCATGGTAGTCGAAATATTTATCAGCATCTTTACTATCGGAACAGCATATACAACGGTGACAATACAAATACAGGCCGATGCTTTCTGTAGATTTTATTGATCACCCGGTCTAATAATTTTTACCGGACCTGTCAACAAGGACGTATCACTTTCGGTAAGATTTCTGACGCCAAGGAGACTCTCACTGAAAAAATCGTCGTCTGTCCCATATATCATCTCCTCAAGCACAAAAGGGTCACCGTGCGGTTCACAACATGATCCGCCTATTGTGATTTTACAGCGCCCTTGGCGAATATAATCCATATATACCGGATCGCTCAAACCACCTATCATTGTATTAATTTTACTCATCACTTGTTCCACTCCTTGGTGGTCGGTATCAGGAAGAAGCAACACAAACTCGTTGGCAGAAAATAGGGCCAAGACGTCGCCTCCTCTGGCTTGGGCGGATATGATATTGGCTATCTCTCGAAGGAATTCTTTCCTTTGCCGTTCATCACTTATCTCGCTATTGATGGTGACTTTGATCAGCCCTACCGGCTCGCCTTGTCTTGAAGCATGGGCAAGCAGGTAATTCGAGATAAAATACAAACCTCTTCGATTTGGCAATCCTAAAAAATTATCCGTAAGGAGGAGTGAGTTAAGCGCTATTTGGTCTTCAATGACACTCCCCAGATGCTGAATAATTTCTAGATTTTTTTCCCCTGACCCATGCTCGGCTGTATCTCCAAGGTATATAGCCCCTATTCTTGCTCCGTCAGAGGCTTTTATTACAGAACCGATAACATAATTTATGTCATCATGCTCATTGGCAAGGAGATCAATAATGTGCTTTTGAGTTTCTGGTGCATTGGAAGAGTTGGCAGCTATCCAACCGTTCGGAGATTGAATTATTTCCGCTGCGACTGACATATTTCTTTCTATTTTTTTCTTCGCAGTCCCATAAAAAGATACTCTATGCTCGTTTTCATCATCCAAAAAACATACAACGCCAAACGGATATCCAAACAGTATTTTGCATAGATTTAAAATATTATCAGCTTCAAAATTATAATCTTCATTGAGAACCTTTGCCCCAAGCAAACTCGCCAGCCTGGCAGATTCATCCAATGATGAGTAATCTGATTTCATTAGTAGAAATCGTAGTGATGTTGAAAGGTGTTTTGAACAAAAAATTATCTTTTAATTCAAAATTTAGATAAAATTACCTTTTATTGTAATCTGGGAAAATCGCCCTTTACTGTCTTATCCTTGCCAGATTAGGATATTTCAAACCGAACACACATCCATAAATGATATTCGTCTTCAACCGTGAACCCCAGAAACACTTTGTCCGTAATGCCATCATGGACACCAAAAGATAAGAGTATCCGATTGCGCAACCGGCGAAGGTGTATCTTCCTCCGATAGCCTCAAGTCAATGTGCTGAGCAATTAGCCAAACCCCATCAAATTACGACATCTCAGTTGGCGTTGAACTTGGAATTAGGCAAGTTTTTGCCGCTCTGACAATGACAAACATCTTGCTCTTTTCCGACTACCAGTACCGCAAAAATATTATCGCATTTCAAAAAGTTTAATCTTTGCTTTCAAGGAGATCTTCGATAAGCAGATCGTCTTTTACTGCCAAGATACGACTGGATTAGACCAGGTTTGGGCACAGAAAAATTTCTATTTATATTATTATGTGCTTCACCTGCCTGCACTGTTTATAACTTGGAATTAGGATAAAGAACTATGAGACAAAAACACGGCAACGCAGAAGATCTCGGTTCAAACGACGATGTCATTTCTACTGCTACGGACCAAATGCCCGGTAAAAAGAATATTCTGAATCAATTCTGGCTTTTTATTATTCTTACTCTGGCCCTATTGATATTTCTGATCATTTTTATAGCTCAAAACGACCATAAAATTAAAATAAATTACCTGGGCTTTCATTGGGATGCGGCACTGGGAATCGCTTTATCATCGGCTGCTGTCATTGGAGGATTTATCGTAGCATTGGCCATCGGATGGCGGTTGGCATATAAGCGTCGCCAGAAGCAGGCTCTGCCATCTCATGATGACAATTAGAAGAAAGACCCTTTGTATCATTATAAAATAAAATTCTAAAACATTCTAAATACCCCCTTCCTCTGACCTAAGCTATAGCCATGTCTCCAGAAAAGACCATAGACAGCTATCCAGAAATACCAAATCAACCCACTTACCCCAAGATTGAAGAAAAGATTCTGCAATATTGGGAAGAGGATCAAACCTTTCAGGCGTCGATAAACGCCAGGGAGGGATCAAAAGAAATTGTTTTTTATGACGGTCCCCCGTTTGCCAATGGTCTTCCCCATTACGGACACCTGCTGACAGGCTTTGTCAAAGATGCCATGCCTCGATATTTTACTATGCGCGGCATGAAAGTTGAAAGACGATTTGGCTGGGATTGCCACGGTTTGCCCGCAGAGACGGAGGCCGAAAAAAATCTCCATGTTACAGGCAGAAATCAAATCAACCAATTGGGTGTCGATGTTTTTAATGATTATTGCCGCAATTCAGTAATGAAGTACGTGAACGAATGGGAACATTATGTCAAACGTTCTGGTCGGTGGGTAGATTTTCAAAACGATTATAAAACTATGGATATGTCATTCATGGAAAGTGTCATCTGGGCATTTGCCAAACTTTACAGAGAAGGGCTTATCTACGAAGATTACCGAGTACTTCCTTATTGTTGGGAATGCGAAACGCCTCTATCCAATTTCGAAACAAGGCAAGATGACGCATATCGGGAACGCATCGATCAAGCGGTGACAGTTACCTTTGATTTGAGTGAAGAAAGCAAAGCACTCCTTGGTATCGATAAAGAATATAAAGCAAAAATAGCGGTTTGGACTACCACGCCATGGACTTTGCCATCTAATCTCGCATTAGCCATAGGCAAAGATATTACTTACTTTATGATAGATAATAAAAGTAATACCAATACCGACAGCAAAGAAATCATTATTATCGCCGAAGCAAGATACACTCATTACAGCGATGAACTGCAAAACAGCGACGTTATCAAAACACTTAAAGGCGAAGATCTCCTGGGGCTCACCTATAGTCCAATTTTTAATTACTTTTCAGATACACCCGGTGCATTTGTTATTCTCGATGCTGACTTTGTCAGCACAGAGGAAGGTACGGGCATAGTACACCTCGCTCCTGGTTTCGGTGAAGACGACCAAAAAGTATGTGCTCAAAACAATATACAGGTAATATGTCCCGTAGACAGCCGCGGTTGTTTTGATGAACGTATCGATGACCTCACGGGAATCCAGGTTTTCGATGCCAATGAAAAAATTATCAATTTACTGGAGAAACAACATTCACTGCTCAAAGTTGAACAATACCCACACAGCTATCCCCATTGTTGGAGAACAGATACACCATTAATTTATAGGGCTGTTTCTTCTTTCTTTGTCAAGGTCACAGACATCAGAGACAAGATGGTCGAACTCAATAGTAACGATATCCGCTTTCAACCCACCCATGTAGGTACGGGGGCTTTTGGCAATTGGCTCAAAGGGGCTCGTGACTGGTCTATAACAAGAAACAGATTCTGGGGTTCCCCAATCCCTGTTTGGAAAAGCGACAATCCGGATTATCCAAGAATAGATGTTTATGGAAGCCTGGACGAGATTGAGGCAGACTTTGGCATACGCCCGATCGATCTGCATCGCCCTCATATAGATAAACTCGTTAGGCCAAACCCTGATGATCCAAGCGGACAGTCCATGATGAGACGGGTTGAAGATGTGCTTGACTGCTGGTTTGATTCCGGAGCGATGCCTTTTGCCCAACTTCACTATCCTATGGAGAATAAAGAGCATTTTGAGGAAAATTTTCCGGCAGATTTTATCTGTGAATACATAGGACAGACACGAGGCTGGTTTTATAGCCTTCACGTACTTTCCACGGCATTATTCTCTAAGCCGGCTTTCGAAAATTGCATCGCACATGGGGTTGTCCTTGGTAATGACGGGAGAAAATTATCTAAACGGCTAAAAAACTATCCTGACCCTGAAGCTTTCTTTCAAGAAATAGGTGCCGATGCCATGCGGTGGTATCTCCTTTCATCATCCGTATTGCGTGGGCAAGATGTCGTTATGGAAAAAAGCCACATGTCAGAACCGGTAAAACAAATTCTTAATCCAATCTATAATGCATATTACTTTCTTTGCCTATACGGCAGGAGTGACAAAACTGTTGGTCAGCTTAGAGTAGATCAAACTTCTATTATGGATCGTTATATCTTGGCTAAAACAAGAATTCTTATTAGCCGGGTAACAGCCGCCCTTGATGAGTACGATATACCTGCCGCTCTGACACCTATAGCAAATTTTCTCGATGCATTAACCAACTGGTATATCAGAAGAAGCAGAGAGCGTTTCTGGCGTCCTAATCAAAACGGGGCACAAAACGGTGACCTTGCTGTAAGCCATGACAAAGATGGTAATCATCTATTGGATACTTTTGATCAAGACAAGCAGGATGCCTACGATACTCTGCATAGTGTCCTTCATATTATTTCTAAGTTAGCTGCCCCATTCTTGCCATTTTTATCGGAATTCGTATATCAAGGCTTAACACAGGAAAGAAGCGTTCACTTAGCATCTTGGCCTTCGGCTGAACTTCTGCCCAGTGATGACAATCTGGTATATACCATGGATTTAGTACGGGAAATTTGTTCACAAGCCCACTCTCTGCGCAAAGCCTCTGGTATACGTGCAAGACTGCCTCTGTCTTCAATCATAATTTTTTCACAACATAATGGTGATTTGGCAGCCTACGAACAACTGATTGCTGAAGAAATTAATACGAAAAATGTAAAGTTTGAACACAACCCGGATCCATACATCAACAGAGAATTAACGATTATCCCATCCGTGCTTGGCCCTCGCATCGGATCAAGGACGCAAGATATTATCAGAAATGCCAAAAGTGGCAACTATTCAACAGATGACAGCGGCAATATAACCGTAGACGGAATAGCTCTGAACAGCGGTGAGTATAAACTGAGCTTAAAACCCATTGATGAAAAAACTACCAGAGTATTGGACGATTACAACACAACTATAGTTTTGGATTTATCACTAACAGATGAATTACTGTCGGAAGGTGTAACAAGAGACCTCATTAGACATATCCAGCAGGCAAGACGCGAAGCCGAACTTTTGGTTTCTGACAGAATTGAACTGATCTTACTTTTACAAAATGACATATTTGATCAGCTATGCATCAGAAGCAAGCCTGACGATGATGGTAAGTCAGTAAATTATGCGTTTATTGACGAAATCAGAAACGCTACATTGTCCACCAAGATATATGTCAAATTATCTGACATGGGAGAAAACGAAAAATATATTTTGCGGACCACTCATGAGTCGGATGAAGTTTACTTAAATTCGTCCGTCCAGAAACCGCCTGCATCGTTAGACCTAACCAAATGGTTTCACAAGGAAATCATTTTAGACGGCGCCACATGTGAATTATGGTTTAATAAATTCCAATAATTACAAATATCACAGATAAGATTGCTGCCTCAAAATATATTATTTATATATGGCTATATCATTTAAATCTTTTATAAACTTATTTTTATACCAGTGAGTATATCCCTATGCATCAAGGAGAACTGATAACCACTTCGTTCCAGGTACTGGTTGACCTCTTGGCCTTATAGGTTATGTTGGTGTTATGTAGTCGTCTATCAGTTCACCATAGATGTTCCTCGTATAAAGACTGGCCTCTTTCATGTAAACTTCGATGACGGCAAAACTATCAACTGCTTTTGTTATAGATTTACCAGCGCTTGACATCCACTCACTGTTGCAACTCTTTTGACGGCTTCTCCGCCAGATTACATCGACCTTCCTATGATTTCTTCTTATATTATTTTTCGTATCATAGATTGATCGTTGTACAGCAATCCTAATTGGGTACTGCGGCAAGGCAAATCTTGCGATGAGACGAGCACTTGATATCATATCTGGCGACGGGAAGAAAAATCTATGATTGCCTACTTTATCTCACCAGGGATAGTATTAGGAACGCTCTTTTTATCGAAGCGACTGAAGATGATCTGCATTCAGTCGATCAGAATAAACACTTGATGGGAACGTTTATCCAAAAATAGAAAGCAACCGAAGAAGACTAATCGTCTTGCTTCTTATTTCTTTCGAATTGCAGAACCTCGCCGGTAACATGTTGGTCTTTATTGGTGTAGTCCGGGGGAGTTTCTTGATTAGTTGAATTAAGATTAGAAGCATTTTCATACTGCGTAGAAGCTCCGTTATCGGCACTCTTTATTACGTTGACATCAAGGGAGCTCGATGTAAACCTTGCCCACAATACGTCGTCGTTTTCTTGGCCTAAACTTTCAAACATATCTTGTAGCAGTGAATCTACCAACCCGTCATCACGCTGTGCATCATTGTTATGGATATCGGTATCTTTTTTTATCACTGCAATGTCATCGGATATTACTTCGTTTTTTATATCAATTGCGTTGTAGAGTGATCCTATATCCGATTTTTCTTCAACTTTTGAATATGATTCTGCTTCGGCGACTATTGCCTGATTATCTTCAGATTCAGCCATCGCGTTACTCTCGTCTGAGTAGGTATCATTTTGGTCAACAGTAAAATGGTTTTCGTCATCTGCGATTTGCGATGAAGACTCTGTAACAATATTGTTTTCATCAGATAAATCAAGAGAATCATCAGAGTTTTGATCATTGAAAGCCGATTCATCATCGTTGGCCCAAACAGAAGCAGTCAGACTTTGATCCGATTCGCTGGGATCAATCAATGATTTTATAGTGGCTCTTCCATTTTCTTCAATATCGACAATCGTCTCATTCATAGGAAAGGCTTGAGTCACAAAACGTAAAGCACTGTTTAACGCTTCCGTCAATCTTGTACGTTCTGCTTTGAGTACTTGGTTCAATACTTTGATTTCAGCCATAAGTTGATCATGCTGATCGGTTAAGCTGGCTATTCGTGCAGAAAGACCCTTTTCTGCTTCAGTCTTCATTGACTTAACATAATCATCTGCTTCAAAAAGAACTTTTTCTGCTTCACTTCGGGCTGCAGCCACTAATTTATCTGCTTCGGCTCTTGCCTCAGCAATTGCCATATCAGCTGTGCGCTGGGCCAACATTAAAGTCTTGCGGATTCCTTCATCGTCTATTGTCTGACTGTCTGAAGCAATCGGTCTTGATTCTAAATCTTTGATCAAAGATTCTGCTTTTTGAACACGATCTTCCGCCGACTTCAAAGACTCGCGGTGAGCCGAGAGTTCAGCCTGCATAGAGTCAATAGCTACCGCCACTTGCTCTAAAAACTCATCAACTTCTTCAAAGTCATACCCGCGCAAGCGATCGCGAAACTCAACCTCGCGTAAGACCTTCCCCGTGATCTCCATAGTTAACATGGTAGCGGTAAATTTATGGTTTGACAACCTATAATCTGAAATTAGTGAGGAATTGCATTTAAAAATTTCTTTTGTTGCATAACCGACTCGCCATATCGACTTTTAGAATTTTATATAAGTCTGAAGATAGTCATTGGACACCATAGATCGCTATATAATGCACAGATGCATTCTATAGCGATCCTCAATAAAGCATTTTACTTTTCTTTGCAAGTGAAATCTTGTGAGAAAAGTAAAAATCTATATTTCTCATTATCCAGACACTTTAATCATCTCTTCAATCATGTTTCTAATATGAAAACTAAATTAAATTCCGCCCAAGAAATTTTTACCGCCAAGCAATCCTATCACCAACCCCAAAATTATCAACACAATTATAGGTGATAGATCTAAAGCAATACTCCCTGTTGTAATCCTGGGAAGCAACTTTCTGACAGGAATCAGAACCGGATCCGTTACCTTTGCAAGACGGGCCTCGATACGGGCAAATACAGTTCCTTGCTCGATTGGAAACCATGTCAAAATAATGCGTAAAAATATTATAACGAAATACGCCTCCAGTATATCAACAAGTATTCGATCTAGCATTTGACACACCTCCTGTTCGTGTAAGCAATGACACCGCTGTCATAATAAAAAGATAGATACTTTTTCCCTATACTCAATCTAGGCCCTATGCCCAGAGCACATGACTTCAGCGTAAACCTTTTTCGTTCAGCCATGTTCTTTCTTCAATCGGTACTTCAACGTTAGAAGGGGTTATAAGAAATACATGGTCGGCGACTTTTTCCATAGAACCGGACAAGGCATAAGTCAAGCCAGAACAAAAATCAAGCATTCTTCGAGCCAAGTCACGTTGAGTCGTTACTAAATTTAAAATTACAGGAGTATTTGTTTTTAGTAAATCACCTATCTCTTTAGCGTCAGCAAATTCTTCCGGAATGACAATGTGAACTTTTGGTTGTGAAGATTTAGGTTGAACAACAGGCCGCAATTGACTTTGTCTCGGAGGAGAAATATCCTGTGTCAAGGACTTAGGTGAAAGGGGGTTCTTGGCCTCTCGAGTTTCTTGCGATAGTGGTCTTAACGTAGCACCACCGACACGTTTGTCCCGGTGTAAGTCATTACCGTAGTGGGGATATTCCCCATATGCATCCTCACTTTCCTCAAATGTATTACCGGCGAAGTCTTCTTCAAAATATTCATCATCATCATCAATATCGCCTATACCTAATTGTTCTAATGCCTTACTAAAAAACGATAACATCGGATAACCTCCTTACCAAAGTCTAGTTTCAATTCTGCCACCAGAGGAAACAACATGAAGGCTAATTCGTACTATTATTTTCTAAGTATAAAAAAACTTTTATTTATATCTGATTATAAATCATGAAAAAGAGCTCTTCCTAGTCTTATCATGTTTGATCCGCTGCTGACAGCAATTTCAAAGTCAGAACTCATTCCCATAGAACATATTGGTAGTGCACAATCATCTGTCAAGAATGCCAACATATCAAAAGCAGCTTTCGTAACGTCATAGCCTCCCAACGGAGCGACAGTCATAAGACCTCCGACATGTAGGTCCAAACCGGATAAATCATCAATCAGTCTGTGAAGTTCGGAAACCCGGACGCCGCCTCTGTTGCCTTTATTATTTATTGCCAGCTGCTTTAGGAATTGGCCAGATTGTCCTGCATCGTCATCATCCGGATTGAGGTTCATCTTGGCATAAGAAGCAAGTGCCAGGTCATATCCATTTACTTCAACCAATATCTTTGCCCTGGGATCATAGGCTGCTATCGTCTTTGCCTCATCAAATCTATCCACACTTTGCCATAAGGACACTTGAGAGATTAACGTCTTGATTTTACGTCTTTGAATTTGGCCGACAAAATGCCATTCAATACCTTGAAGATTTAGCTTATCGTTAGCGTATTTCTCCCCTACGGTAGATAGATTCATACCCTGCTCGTTTTGAGTTGACAATTTATCAGAATCATTACTTCGTGCCAATAAATAATTTTTAGTTTGGTTGGCTTTTTCAATTAATTCATTTGAGTAATTTTCGGCTAGAGCGTAGATGGGCAAATCAAATATACTGATGATGTCATCAATCTGTTTACCTTTTGTTACTGCTACAATTGAAATATTGTTTAGACTCCCACCAGCTAATTTAATTTTATTGCTTATTTCATAAAAATTATTCTTTATATTCCTACTAGAGCTCATATAAAATATTTTTACCTATTTATCATTGGGGTTATCAATAAAAGAAATTAACTAAATAAAATATCTCTAAATCTAATTTTATTTTTTGCTTACTCACATATAACTCCCAATCCATGTCGCATTGAATCCTTGCGAGCCCTATGGGAAAACCATCTGTCATTACAAGCAGTACAACCTGCAATCTCACCCAGCGTTATAATATTCTCTTTCTCTAATAGCCTTGTGATAGCCAAAGGCAGATCAAGTGCCGGCTTCCCCTCCGAGGTTTCGCTTACCACATTATAATTGATATGTGAAGATATTTTCTTTGCCAGGCTATAGTCAAATTCGTAGCATTCACTATGGATACATGGACCAAGCACAGAAAAAATTTCCTTTACCTTCATGCTTCTCATAATAGCTGCCGAGGTTTCAATAATACTAGTTAATAATCCGCGCCAACCTATATGAATCACCGCTACGACGCCTTCTCTGGATATCAAGCTCACTAAACCGCAATCTGCACCCAAGACACCGATGGGTTTATCAATATGTTTCCCCACTATTGCATCTCCGGACACAGGAAAATATTTATAGCGATTGATAGAGTTCGCATCACTTGTAACCGGAGATAATTTTTTATTGTGAGCTTTTCCATCAATGGTTATAACATCTCCGGAATGTTGCTGATTGAGAAATATCCAATCAACAGCTTCCCTGGCATCGCCACAATCACGATCAGTTAGAACAGCATATACGTTTGTGTCAAGTATGCGTATGCGTTCTATCATAAGTTATCAATATAATACTACAGAGCTATGTTACAGAACAACCATTATCAGCCGGGACATAGAACTTTGTCATAAGCAAATATAATTGCCATCCTGCTTGTGATAAATTCTTATATTTTTTTGTAAGATGAAGGAGTGCTTCACTTGTACTTTGTTCGTCTATGTATTTATAACAGAATCTAGAAAAATTACTGTAAAAGAAAGCTTCGATAAAACACAATCATGATATAAAAACAAGAGCCCAACCTAAACAACCGGCTGGGCTCTTGTTTTTATGTAAAACAGTTACGGATTAGCTGATTACATATGTTGTTATTGAATCAGCAGGAATGCTTGCTGTAAAGCTGCCTCCGCTGACTGCAATGGTTGGTTGTTGAGCAACATTTTCATTTGAATCTGTTGTGTAGGGAA